>Ga0137364_10000505_pt1 | contig 15964 bp, 10 predicted proteins | sample SagtaG_10_FD_104798 | JGI IMG/M metagenome (GOLD analysis project Ga0137364, IMG submission 104798) | Vadose zone soil microbial communities from Sagehorn Ranch, Mendocino, California, USA - Sage1_L_20_16 metaG | ecosystem: Environmental > Terrestrial > Soil > Vadose zone | place: USA... | reverse complement strand
GGCCGCGACGCCGAACACAAATCCCCACGCGACGCGCCAGAGCGTGGCGAAGGCGTGCTGCGCAAGCTCGCCGGTCGCGGCGAGATCGGCAAACGTGTTCCAGATCACCGACGGCGGCGGCACCAGGCGCCCGTTGGACAAGCCCATGCGCACCGCGATTTCCCAGAACACGGCGAGCGCGACCGGCAGCAACAATCCGAGCGCGGGCCGCAGGACGCGCGCGGATCCTCCTTTCGACGCCGCCTGTGACAGCTCGGCTTGTTCGACGCCCGCGGTCATGGAGACAAGAGACACGGCAGCGCCTTTCAATGCAATATCGCGAACGGCTACCGCACGAGCTGCGCGCGGCGGCGGTGCAGCATCAATTTGCAGCGGTCACGTAGCGATCGTCGATGAGCTCGTCGACCGATTTCTTGACATCGACGCTCGTTCCGATCACGCCTGCCTTCTGCAGCGCGAGGCCGGCTTCGAGGATCGATTCGCGTTGTGCCGGGCCAACCTTGTTGTGAGTGAACTCGGTGCGCTCCTTGAGCTGCTTGTCGACGACACCATCAGGGAGTTTGGTGACGGCAATGAATGTTTTCTTGAGCTCGTCGTAGTTCGCGAGCGCATACTTTCGCGCCTCCTCATAACCGGAGATCACGCGCCGCACGATGTCGGGGTGATCCTTGGCAAACTCCTCGCGCACGTTGAGGATGCCCCAGGTATTAGCTTCGCGGTTGCGATAGAACAGCCGCGCGCCGTCGTTGATTTCGTGCTGCGCCATCATCGGGTCGAGCCCCGCCCAAGCGTCGACGTCGCCGCGGATCAAGAGGTTACCGCCGTCGGCGTGCTGTTGAACCAGCACCGGCGTTATATCTTTGTCGGAGAGCCCGGCCGCGAGCAGCGCCCGCACCGCGAAGATGTGCGGATCGGTGCCGCGCACCATAGCCACTTTCTTGCCCTTGAGATCGGCAACCTTACTGATGCTGCTGTCCTTGGTGGTGACGAGGGCGGTCCATTCCGGCCGCGAATAGACGTATACCGACTTGATCGGATTGCCGTTGATCCTGGCGACGAGCGCGGCGGAGCCGGCGGTCGAACCGAAATTGATGGAGCCAGCGTTGAGAAATTGCAGCGCATTCGACGAACTGTTGGTCTGCACCCACACGACCTTGATGCCGTCCTTGGCGAATTCCTTCTCCAGGTAGCCTTTGTCCTTGAGCAGCATCGAGACCGGATTGTAGGTCGCCCAGTCGACGTAGATCTCCTTGGGATTGTCGGCGGCGCTCACCCGCGCGGCAGGAATGAGGCTGAGCGCCAACACTGCGGCGAGCAGTAAACGGCGGGAAACTCTGGTCATAACGACCTCCATGCATTGCGCCTCGGCCGCGGGTCGCGCGGAGGGGCCGGTTGATGAAGGCGGGAGGTTTGCCCGCCGTCAGCTTGGCGAGGGGCGGGCCCCGCGCTTTAGCTGCATTTGTAGAGCGCCCGCAAGCTGCTTGCTCAAATCGGCGCTAGGTTTATTTCTTAAGAAGCGGAATTGAAGGCGTCAATGAGAATTATTTACCGCAATACTGCATCGACATAGCAAATATTTTTATTCGGGGCCAGTTCTCGGCAGCACGCTATCTTCCCCGCAGGGCGACACAATATGAGCCCACGCGGCCCGATTCGGTATGACACGGCGCCCGCGCTTCGCTATGGCCATGAACCCATGCTGACCCTGACTGAGACGTCCCGGGAAGCCGAACTTTTCGATGCGGTTGGCATCGCGGCCGAACTCGAGCGCTTGGCCGAAGTCCACGCCGGCAACGCGCGCGAGCTGAGATTGGCGGTCTCGCGCCACCTGCGTGGCGCGCTCGCGCGCGGCCGCGCCAGCATCGAGGGGCTGCTGCTTGCCGACCGGCACGGACGGCGCTGCGCCGAGCGGCTGTCCGCCATGCAAGACGAGATCGTGCGCGTGCTGTTCGAGTTCGCGATCAAGCACCTCTATCCGGCGCAGAATCCGTCCGAAGCCGAGCGCATGGCGATCGTCGCCACAGGCGGATACGGCCGCGGCGTGCTCGCCGCCGGTTCCGACATCGATCTCTTGTTCCTGCTTCCCTACAAGCAGACCGCGTGGGGCGAATCGGTCGCCGAAACGATTCTTTATTGTCTCTGGGACATGGGACTCAAAGTCGGCCATGCCACCCGCTCGATCAGCGAGTGCATTCGCGCGGCCAAGGCCGACATGACCATCCGCACGGCGCTCCTCGAGGCGCGCTATCTGCTGGGGGACCGCAAGCTTTACGACGAGCTCATTGCCCGCTTCGATAAGGAGGTGGTGCAAGGCACGGCCGCGCAATTCGTCGCCGCCAAGCTTGCCGAGCGCGAGGAGCGCCATCGGCGCGCCGGCCAGTCCCGCTATCTGGTCGAGCCCAACGTCAAAGACGGCAAGGGCGGACTCCGCGACCTGCACACGCTCTACTGGATCGCCAAATACGTTTATCGCGTGCGCGAGCGCGAGGAACTGATCGAACTGGGCGTCTACGACCCGCGCGAGTACCGCCGCTTCCGTCGCTGCGGCGATTTTCTCTGGGCCGTGCGCTGCCACATGCATTTTCTCGCCGGCCGGGCGGAGGAGCGGCTCTCCTTCGAAATCCAGCGCGAGATCGCGGTGCGGCTGGGCTACACCGAGCACCCCGGGCTGCGTGATGTCGAACGTTTCATGAAGCATTACTTCCTGATTGCCAAGGACGTCGGCGATCTCACCGCCATTCTGTGCGCCAAGCTCGAGAACAGCCAGGCCAAAGCCATGCCGGTGCTCAGCCGCATGATGGCGCGATTTCGCCCGCGTGCCCGGCATACGCTCAGCGAGAGCGAGGACTTCGTCGTCGACTACAACCGCATCAATGTCGCCGACGAGAACGTTTTCAAACGCGACCCGGTCAATCTGATCCGCATCTTCCATCTCGCGCAGAAATACAATCTGGCGTTCCATCCGGACGCCATGCATCTAGCTACGCGCTCGCTCAAGCTCATTGATCAACAATTGCGCGAAAACGAGGAGGCCAACCGCCTATTCCTGGAGATCCTCACCTCCAAGAACGACGCGGAAACCGTGCTGCGGCGGATGAACGAGGCCGGCGTCCTCGGTCACTTCGTGCCCGCCTTCGGCCGCATCGTCGCGATGATGCAGTTCAACATGTATCATCACTACACCGTGGACGAGCATCTCCTGCGCTGCATTGGTGCGCTTTCCGACATCGAGGCCGGCCGAGCCGAGGATGCCAAATTCGCGGCCGAACTGATGCGGACCATTCAGCCGCGGCACCGCGATCTTCTTTACGTTGCGCTGTTCTTGCACGATATCGCCAAGGGCCGCATCGAAGACCATTCGATTGCCGGGGCGCGGATCGCGCGCAACTTTTGCCCGTGGCTCGGCTTCTCGCCGGCGGAGAGCGAGACCGTCGCCTGGCTCATCGAGGTGCATTTGGTGATGTCGTCGGTTGCCCAGTCGCGCGATCTGTCCGACCGCATGACCATCGAGAACTTCAGCGCGGTGATGCAATCGGTCGAAAGATTGAAACTGCTCACCATCCTCACGGCCGCTGACATCAAGGCGGTGGGCCCGGGCGTGTGGAACGGCTGGAAGGCGCAGCTCATCCGCACGCTCTATTATGAAACCGAGCCGGTCCTCACCGGCGGATTCTCCGAGGTCAATCGCGCGCAACGCGTCGCGCTCGCGCAGGCCGAGTTACGCGCCGAGCTTGGCGACTGGCCACCGGCCGAGCTCGACGCCTATAGCGCGCTGCATTATCCGGCCTACTGGCTCAAGGTCGATCTACCGCACCAAATCGCGCATGCGCAATTCTTGCGCTCGGCCGCACAAGCCGGACAGTCGCTCGCGACCTCGGTTTCGTTCGCGGCTGCGCGCGGCGTGACCGAGCTCACGGTACTCGCCCCGGACCATCCCAGGCTGCTCTCGATCATCGCTGGCGCTTGTGCCGTTGCCGGCGCGAACATCGTGGACGCGCAGATCTTCACCACCACCGATGGGCGTGCGCTCGACACCATCTCCATCTCGCGCGAGTTCGAACTCGATGCCGACGAAGCCCGCCGCGCCGCACGCGTCACCGACTCGATCGAGAAAGCGCTGCGCGGCGACATCAAGCTGCCGGAGGTGGTCGCGAAGCGTGAAAGCGGCAAGGCGCGGCGCAAAGCTTTCGCACTGCAGCCCGAGGTGACCATCAACAACGGCTGGTCGAACCGCTACACCATGGTCGAGGTCACCGGGCTCGATCGCCCTGGGCTATTATTCGAGCTGACCGCGACGTTATCGAAGCTTTCCCTCAACATCGGTTCCGCCCATGTCGCAACCTTCGGCGAGCGCGTGGTCGACGTGTTCTACGTCACCGACCTCTTCGGGGCGAAGATCACTTCGCCGACGCGCCAGGCGACCATCAAGCGCGCGCTTATTTCTTTGCTATCGCCCGCGCCTGGGGCAGCGGCGAAGCCGGCCAAGATCGCGGCGATGGGCTGATTTCTCGCGCTTGAGTGTTTCCCGGGAATACAGCGCTCGATTGCGCGGTCCTCCGGTAACCCCCTCTTAAATTGCCACCGTTAGCTTGCCTTCAGGGTCGGACCCCCGCGGGAGGCGAGAATGGCGCTGCGTAAGGGCAAGGCACGCCGCGCGCATGCGCCCGATGCGGGCTCGCATTCGCGGGCGTCGGAGCGTGCTCCCAGCAAGCGAGGCCCCAGCAAGCGCAACGGCGCCGCGCGCTCGCCCCTGCGACGGCTCATTTATTGGTCGCTGGTGCTCGCCCTGTGGGCGCTGATCGCCGTAGTGGGCACGATTGCCTTTGCCGTCTCGACGCTACCGCCGATTCAGACACTCGAAGTCCCCAAGCGACCGCCGACTATCGAGATCGTCGGCACCGACGGGCGGCCGCTCATCACCCGCGGCGAGATGAGCGGCACCGATATCTCGATCAAGGAGCTTCCGCCCTATTTGCCGAGGGCGTTCGTCGCAATCGAGGATCGGCGCTTCTTCAGCCATTTCGGAATCGACCCGATCGGGCTTATCCGCGCCGCCGCCGCCAACGTGCTTCGCCGCGGCGTATCGCAAGGCGGCTCGACAATTACCCAGCAACTCGCGAAGAATTTGTTCCTAACCCAGGAGCGCACGCTCTGGCGCAAGATGCAGGAAGTCGTACTGGCGCTCTGGCTCGAACGCAGATTCAGCAAGACGGAAATCCTCGAGCTTTATCTCAATCGGGTCTATTTCGGCTCCGGCGCCTATGGGGTCGAGGCCGCTACGCAGCGATATTTCGGAAAGCCGGCGCGCGAGGTGAAAGTCGCCGAAGCCGCGATGCTCGCCGGCGTGGTGAAATCTCCCTCGCGCTTGGCGCCGAGCCGCAATCCCGACGGCGCCGAGCGCCGGGCACGCGCGGTACTCGCGGCGATGACGGAGCTTGGCTTCGTGACGGAGACCATGGCCAAGTCCGCGCTCGCGCAGCCCGCCCACGCGATTAAAACCGCGGGCACCGGCTCGCTCAACTACGTGGCCGATTGGATCATGGACGTGCTCGATGACCTCGTCGGCCGCGTGGAGCAGGACCTGGTCGTCGAGACCTCGATCGATCCCACCCTGCAAGCCGCCGCCGAGAAGGCGCTCACCGATGAGCTTGCGCTGAAGGGGCAAAAGCTCGACGTGGCGCAGGGCGCGCTTGTCGCGATCACGCCCGAGGGCGCGGTGCGCGCCATGGTCGGCGGCAGAAATTATGCCGAAAGCCAGTTCAACCGCGCGGTCGCCGCCAAGCGTCAGCCGGGCTCGGCGTTCAAGCCTTTCGTTTATCTGACGGCGCTCGAACGCGGGCTGACGCCCGAAACCGTGCGCGAGGACAAGCCGGTGGCGCTCAAGGGCTGGAAGCCCGAGAACTACAGCCGCGAGTATCACGGGCCGGTGACGCTCACGCAGGCGCTTGCGCTCTCGCTCAACACGGTCGCGGTGCGCCTGACGCTCGAGGTCGGGCCACGCGCGGTGGCGAAGACCGCCTATCGGCTGGGCATTGCCTCAAAACTCGACGCCAACCCGTCGCTCGCACTCGGCACCTCGGAAGTGTCGCTCATTGAGCTCACCTGTGCCTACGCGCCGTTCGCGAACAGCGGCAACGCGACCATGCCATACGTGGTCGCGCGCGTGCGCACGCGCGCTGGTAAAATCCTGTTCACGCACGCGCCACAAAAGCTTGGGCGCATCATCGAGCCGCGTCACATCGCAATGATGAATGCGATGATGCGCGAGACGCTTGTTTCCGGCACGGCGCAAAGGGCGCAACTTCCAGGCTGGGCGGCCGCCGGCAAGACCGGCACGAGCCAAGATTTCCGCGACGCCTGGTTCGTCGGCTATACTGGCCATCTCGTTACCGGCGTCTGGCTCGGCAACGATGATTCCTCGCCGACCAAGAAGGCGACCGGCGGCGCCCTGCCGGTCGACATCTGGTCGCGCTTCATGAAAGTCGCCCACCAAGGCGTCCCCGTGGCGTCCCTGCCCGGGCTCACAGGCGCAGCGTCATTCGCTTCGGCGCTGCCGAACCCCCTCCTGTCACCAGGATCGAGCGAGGCGCCAGTCGGCCAGGGCGGGGCCGAATCGGTGCGCCCGCAGGCGATCAATCGCTCGCTGGACGGCTGGTTTCTCGATCGCCTGTTCGGACAGCGTTGACGCTTCGTTGGCATCCCACGGGGCGCAGGGACGACGTGTGCGGGTGTGCTACCCTCGAGCAAGACCCGGAGAGCAGCATGCGGCTGAAGGACAAGGTCGCGATCGTCACCGGCGCCGCGCGCGGCATCGGGCTCGCGATCGCCAGGCGATATGTCGCCGAGGGAGCGCGCGTCACGGTCGCCGATATCGACGCCGCCGCCGGCGAGGCAGCCGCTCGCGACCTCGGCAACGCTCGCTTCCTTGCCATCGACGTCGGCGACGCGGCAAAAGCCCAAAGCATGGTCGCCGAAACCTGCCGCGCGTTCGGCGATCTCGACATTCTTGTCAACAATGCCGGCATCATCCACGCGGCCGATTTCCTCGATTTGGCGGAAGCCGACTTCGACCGCGTTTTGCGCGTGAACCTCAAGGGCGCGTTTCTCGTCGGCCAAGCGGCGGCGCGGCGCATGGTGGCGCAGGTCAAGGCCGGCAAGCAACCGGGCAGCATCATCAATATCAGCTCGATCAACGCGGTCGTCGCGATCGCCAATCACACGCCTTATTGCGTGTCGAAAGGCGGCATCGATCAGTTGACCAAGGTGATGGCGCTTTCGCTCGCGCCCTACGGCATCCGGGTCAACGCCATCGGGCCGGGCTCGATCCTGACCGACATTCTCAAGGCGGTCGCGACCGACAAGGAGGCCAAGCGAAGAATATTGGCGCGCACGCCGCTCGGGCGCATCGGCGAGCCCGATGAGATCGCGTCGATTGCTGTCTTCCTTGCCTCCTCGGAGGCAAGCTACATGACGGGAGAGACGATCTACGCCGATGGCGGCCGGCTTGCGCTCAACTATACGGTGCCGGTCGAGGAGAAGGCCCTCGACTGAGGGCAAATGGTTCATGGCCGCCAAGCGCGCACCGGCTCTCGACCGCATCGATGTCAAGATCCTCGTCGCTTTGCAACGCGACGGACGCTCGACCATCCAGAAACTGGCACAGACGGTGGGACTCTCGGCGCGCGCCTCGCTCGAGCGGGTGCGGCGGCTGGAAGCCGCAGGCGTGATCGCCGGATACCAAGCCGTCGTCGAGCTTTCCCGTCTGTCGCGCCCGGTCAATGTCTTCGCCGAAATCATCCTGGAGCGGCAAGCCAACAGCGGCCGGTTCGAGAAACGGCTCGCCGCGTTGGAGGAGGTCGTTGAGTGCTGGGAGGTCAGCGGCACCGTCGACTACGTGGCCCGCTTTGTTTGCGCGGATCTGGCGGCCTACGAGGAACTCACCAACGCGCTCATCGACGATGAAAATCTCGGCGTCGCCCGTATCGTGAGCCATGTCGCCTTGCGCCCGGTCCGGCGCTTTAGCGGCTACCCCGAGACGCTGCTGGGACAGCAACCAGCGAAACGCTGAGCAACCGCCGTTTCGGCTGCGTCGGCCCGCGCCGAGCGCCGAATCGGCCGCGGCACGCGTTTAGTTCCGCCGCACGAGCCGCAGCCGCGACATAAATGCAATCTGCAATGCGAGCGGTGATTCGCCCGCAGCAATGCGGAGACGTGCCATGAACGCGATCGAGCTCGAGACCCGCTACAGCGCGCATAACTATGCGCCGCTTCCGGTCGTGCTGACGCGCGGCCAAGGCGCGCATCTGTGGGATACGGCCGGGCGGCGCTACGTCGACATGATGAGCGCCTATTCGGCGGCGAGCCACGGGCACGTTCACCCGCGCATCCTGGCCGCCCTAACGGCGCAGGCTGGCCGGCTCGCCGTGCCCTCGCGCGCTTACTACAACGACCGGCTCGGCCCGTTCCTCGGGGAGTTGTGCAGGCTCACGGGCCTCGACGCTGCGGTGCCGATGAACACCGGCGCCGAAGCGGTCGAGACCGCGATCAAAGCCGCACGGCGCTGGAGCTATCGGGTCAAGGGAATTGCCCACGGCGCTGCCGAGATCATCGTTGCGGAGGGCAATTTCCACGGCCGTACCACGGCCGTTATCTCGTTTTCGACCGAGCCCGAGTATCGCGATGGTTTTGGACCGTTCACACCCGGCTTCCGCATGGTGCCGTTCGGCGATCTCGCCGCGCTCGAGCGCGCAATCACGCCGCAGACCGCCGCCGTGCTGGTCGAACCGATCCAGGGCGAGGCGGGCGTCATCGTACCACCGCAAGGATGGCTTGCTGGGCTGCGGCGAGTCTGCGACGCGCACCGCGTGCTGCTCATTCTCGACGAGGTGCAGTCCGGCCTTGGCCGCACCGGCGCCTGGTTTGCCTTTGAGCACGAAGGTATCCGGCCGGACGGGGTAATCCTGGGCAAGGCACTCGGCGGAGGCGTGCTGCCGGTGTCCGCCTTCGTAGCGCGCCGGGAGGTCACGGACGTCTTCACGCCCGGCTCGCACGGCTCGACGTTCGGTGGCAATCCGCTCGCGGCGGCCGTGGGGCTCGAGGCGCTTTATATGATCCGCGAGGAAGGCCTAGTGGAGAAGAGCCGCGTCCTCGGCGCGCACATGCTCGAGCGCCTGCACGCGATGGCGAGCCCGGCCCTCAAGGAGGTGCGCGGCCGCGGGCTGTGGGCCGGCGCCGAAATCGATCCTGCCCTCGCGAGCGCGCGCGAGGCCTGCGAGCGTCTGCTGGAAAAGGGCGTGCTGTCGAAGGAGACGCACCAGACCGTGGTGCGGCTGGCTCCGCCCCTCGTCATCGCGCGCGCGGATCTCGACTGGGCGCTCGATCGCTTCGAGGCGGTTCTGCACGAACTGGGCGGCACGCGCGGACGCGCGCGGGCGGCGTGAAATTTGCACAGGGGCAAGACGTCAGCTTCAGGAGGGGAAGATGCAAATAACGCCATTCAATGATTGCGGCGCGCGTTTCCTCATGTGCCGGCCGGAGCACTTCGCGGTCAGCTATACCATCAATCCGTGGATGGACCCGAAGCTCTGGGCCCGCGACGTTGGCGCGCACGCCGCGGCGGAGCGCGAATGGGGCGCGCTTTATCGCAAGCTCACCAAGCTTGGCGCGGCGATCGAGCTCCTCGCGCCCGTCCCTGGCCTGCCCGACCTCGTGTTCACCGCGAATGCGGCCATCGTGCTCGACGGCAGAGCACTGCTGGCACACTTTCGCCATCCGGAGCGGCAGCGGGAGGAAGCGCATTTCGAAGCGGCATTCCGCGCGTTGCAGGCGCGCGGGCTGATCGATGCCGTGCGTAAGCTTCCCAAGAATCTGATGCTCGAAGGCGCCGGCGACTGCGTTTGGGACGCGCGGCGCAAGTTGTTCTGGATGGGCTATGGTCCCCGTTCCGACGTCAGCGCCGCGCGTGCGGTCGAGGACTTGTTCGCGCAGGACGTCGTCACGCTCGAGCTCGCCGACCCGCGCTTTTATCATATGGATACCGCGCTTGCTCCGCTGCCCGGCGGCGAGGTGATGTATCTGCCCACCGCGTTCACTGCGGCCGCAAGGGGCGTGATCCGCGCGCGGGTCGCGCCGCACGAGCGCATCGAGATTGCGATGGAGGACGGCTGCCGGCTTGCCGCCAATGCGGTCACCCTCGGCAACACGCTTATCATGTCGGGGTGCGGCCGGCGGCTACGCGCCGAACTTGGCGAGCGGGGCTATGAGATCGTCGCGACGCCGCTCTCCTCGTTCCTACGCAGCGGCGGCTCAGCCTTCTGTCTGACGCTGCGGCTCGACCGCCGCTCGGTCCCCGCCGCCCTGGCGCAGAATGCCGCGGTGGCGTGACCCGGCAATTGTGCGCTCGGCACACAAATGTCGACTGACAATCGCGGCGATTTTGATCTAAGCTTCCTCTTAAGTCACGGCGTGAAGCCGAACGAGCCGCCAGTGGCGATCGACGGCGGCGGTAGAATCGGCGGCGCCTGAGCGGGAACCCATGGGAGGACTGCATCATGTTCAAGAGCAAACTGACGCGCCGCCGCTTCCTGGCGACCACCGCCGCGGCCACTATGGCGATGCCGTACGTGCGCGGTGCCCACGCCGCCGGCAAACTCTCGGTCGGATTCTGGGACCATTGGGTGCCGGGCGCCAACAAAGCATCGCAGACCTTGTGCGAGGAGTGGGCCGCCAAAGAGAAGGTCGATCTCTCCGTCGACTACATCACCTCGATGGGGAACAAGAATCTGCTCACCATCGCCGCCGAAGCGCAGGCGCGGTCGGGCCACGACATTTTCGCCTTCCCGAGTTGGCAACCGGCCGACCACGCCAACCGGCTGGAGCCAGTCGACGACGTCATGACGGAACTGATCAAGCAGAACGGCGCCGTCAATCCAACAGTCGAGTATTTGGCCAAGTCCACCGGCCGATGGGTCGCGGTGCCGGCCTGCGTGGGGAGCCAGATCAAAGGCCCGTGCTCGCGCATCGACCTCATGAAGCGGCTTGCCGGGATCGACGTGCAGGCGATGTATCCAGCGGGCTCGCCGCCGAAAGCCGAAGAATGGACTCTGGATGCCATGCTCAAGGCCGCCGAAGCATGTCACAAGGGCGGTCATCCGTTCGGCATTGGACTTGGCGTGACCGAGGACAATGTCGACACGGCCGGGGCGATCTTCCAATCGTTCGGCGCGAACCTCGTCGATGCCAAAGGGAACATCGCGGTCAAGTCAGACCCGGTGCGCCAGGCGCTCGAATATTACAAGAAGCTCGCGCAGTGGCTGCCGCCGGATGCGCCGGCCTGGGACAATGCGTCCAACAACAAGTACCTGATCTCCGGCAAGGGCGCGTTGATCATGAACCCGCCGAGCGCCTGGGCGGTCGCCAAACGCGACGCGCCGCAGGTCGCCGAGCAGTTGTGGACGCACGGCATGCCGGCCGGCCCGCAGGGGCGTTACGCACCGTTCATACCCTACTTCTGGGGCATCTGGAACTTCGGCAAGAACAAGTCGGCGGCCAAGAGCCTGCTGGTCCATCTCTCGCAACCATCGGCGATCGAGAAGATGGTGGAAGCGAGCGGCGGCTACGACCTGCCCGCATTCGAGAAGCTGACGACGTTGAAAGTCTGGGCGGAGGAGGGGCCGCCCAAGGGCACGCTCTACCACTACCCCAATCCGCACAACCACCAGATCCTGTCGGTCGCCGCGCAACCCGCTCCGCCGAAGATCGCGGTGCAGATCTATACGCAGGCCATCCAAACCAAGATGGTGGTGCGGTTCATGCAGGGCGAGCCGCTCGAGAAGACGCTGGCCTGGACGGAGAGCGAGGTCGAAGGCTTCATGAGGACATGAGGTTGCGTTCTCCGCGCCACTGCCGCCCGCGGCGGGTTGCGCCGCCGCGGTTGGCAATGGGTTTGCCTGCCAGGTGAGGACGGCCCGCTTCCGGCCGAGGACACGGCGCACAGCTTAAAGCCGCTCAGCACCGCGTTGAGCGCTCCGGGGTCAGGAGAACGAGTGAATGGCCGACGCCGCGTTGGAAGCGCTTTCCATACCGGGTGGCAGCCGCCGGCGCTCCGCGTTGCGCAAGGCGATGCAGCGCAAATCGACGATCGCCTTCCTGATGACGCTTCCGCTGATCCTGCTCGTCGCGCTTCTCGTTCTCTACCCCGCCCTCTACTCCATCCATCTCGCGATGCTGAACAAGTCGATGGAGCGTTTCGTCGGGTTTTCAAATTTCCTGTTCCTGTTCAAGCGCGAGACGTTCTGGATGGTGGTGCGGCAATCCTGCATCTTCGCCATCACCGCCGTCATCTTCAAAGCGCTGATCGGATTCATCGTCGCACATTTCGTGCACAACATCCCGAGCCGCGGCCAGCGCAAATGGCGCGGCATGCTGCTCGTGCCCTGGGTCATTCCGCCAGCGATGAGCTGTCTCGCCTGGCTGTGGCTGTTCGACCCCTCCTACAGCGCGTTCAACTGGATTTTGGACAAGGTCGGCATCGCTCCGGTTTCCTGGACCGGCGACGCCTATTGGGCGCGCTTTTGCGTCATTCTGGTAAATGTCTGGATCGGCGCGCCGTTCTTCATGATCATGTATCTGGCGGCGCTGAAATCGGTTCCCGAGCAGCTCTACGAGGCGGCGGCGATCGACGGCGCCAATTGGTGGCAGCGCATGTGGTACGTGACGCTGCCAATGATGCGCAACATCATGGCCATCACTGCCTTGTTCTCTCTGATCGTGACGTTCGCCAATTTCGACATCGTGCGCATCCTTACCGCCGGCGGGCCGATCGACCGCACGCATGTGTTCGCCACCTGGGCGTTCTGGATCGGCATTCAGGGCAACGACATTCCGCTCGGCGCCAGCGTCTCGCTGTTCATGGTTCCGATCTTGACCGTCGCGGCAGTGCTCATCCTGCGCGACATCCATCGCCGCGCGAGCGAGATGTCATGACTACGGCAGCGATTGCGACCGCAGCCACGCCGGGGCGCAGCCGCAAATACGGCAGCATCAGCCGCGACCGGCGCTGGGCGCTGCGCTGGTCGTATTTTTTCCTCACCGTTTTCGCGATCTTCTTTCTGATGCCGCCAGTCTACATGCTGATTACGTCGCTCAAGACCAGCGCAGAGATTTCCGCCGCGACCAACCCGTGGTGGGCCTATCATCCGACGCTGAGCAATTACATCGAGCTGTTGAGCTCGTCGCAGTACCTGACCTTCTTCCGCAACTCCGCGCTGGTCTCGGTCATTGTCGTCGCCGTCACCATGCTGATCAGCGTGCCCGCGGCCTTCGCGCTCTCGCGCATGCGGTTCTGGGGCTCAGCCGCGCTCGCGACCGGAGTCTTCCTCATCTATCTGATCCCGGAAACGCTGCTGTTCATTCCGCTATTCAAGATGTTTGCGCTGGTCAACGAGCACACCGGCATCCAGCTGATCAATCGCTGGTGGGTGCTGCTGTTCCTCTATCCGACGCTGACGGTGCCGTTCTGCACCTGGATCATGATCGGGTACTTCGCCTCGATCCCGAAGGAGCTCGACGAAGCGGCGCTGATGGACGGCGCGAATTATCGGCAAATTCTCACCCGCGTGTTCATACCGGTTGCACTGCCCGGCCTGATCGCCGCGACTATCTTCGCCTTCACGGTGTCCTGGGCGCAGTTTCTCTATCCCCTGGCCTTCACAACCTCCGCCGACCAGCTGGTGCTGCCGGTCGGCATCGTCACCTCGCTGATCAAGGGCGACGTGTTCAACTGGGGTCAGATCATGACCGGAACCCTCCTCGGCGCTGCCCCCCGCTCATCATCTACGCGTTCCTCATGGACTACTACATCGCCGGGCTGACCGCCGGCGCTACCAAGGGGTAGAGGCAAGGGCGCAGGTCTCGCTCACAAGCCGCGCAAACGTTTCGGCAAGACGGACAGTTCTATGTCTGTTCGCTCTTGAAAATCCCGGCCCTCAAACCAATTCGTCGAACACCGAGCACCTGTTTGCGGCCCGGCATCGGCGGAGGCGCATGAGCTGAGCCCGCGCCATCCCGCTGTGGTTATCCGACGCTATAGGGGAATTGCCTGCATGACTGTGGCTGATGAGAACCGTCAGGAAAGCCGCGCGTTCGACGCCGATGTGGCGAGGCTCCTGCACTTGATCGTCCATTCGGTCTATTCCGATAAGGAGGTTTTTCTCCGCGAACTGATTTCCAACGCCGCCGATGCCTGCGAGAAGCTGCGCTATGAAGCCATCGCGCATCCCGAACTCCTGGGCGACGATCCGTCGCTGCGCATTACGCTTTCGATCGACGCCGACAAAAAGTGCCTCAGTCTCGAAGACAACGGCATCGGCATGAGCCGCGACGAGCTGGTGCAGGGACTCGGGACGATCGCGCATTCCGGAACCAAGGCGTTCATGGACCGCATCGAGGCCGCCCAGGCAGGCGAAGGAGCGTCGTTGATTGGACAATTCGGCGTCGGCTTCTATTCGGCGTTCATGGTTGCCGATCACGTGGACGTATTCTCTCGCCGCGCCGGCGCCGAGGAGGCCTGGCAGTGGTCCTCCGACGGGAAAGGCACGTTTTCAGTTGCGCCGGTGCCCCTCGAGAGCGCCCCGCACCGCGGCACTCGCGTGGTCGTCCATCTGGCGGAAGAGGCGAAGGATTACCTGGAACGCTTCAGGCTCGAGCGCATGGTCAGGGCTCAATCCGGACACGTACCGGTTCCCATCGCCGTCGTGGAGAAGCCCGGGGAAAAGCCGTTCGAGCTCGTCGACGGGGCGGCCCTTTGGGCCAAACCCAAATCCGAGATCTCGACCGCCGACTACACGGACTTTTACCGCAGCCTGACGGGCCACCTCGACGAACCGGACCTCACCGTCCATTTCCGCGCCGAGGGGCGGCATGAATATACGGTGCTCGCTTTCGTTCCCGGCTCGCGCCCGTTCGACCTCTTCGATTTGGACCGCAAAGGACGCATCAAGCTTTATGTGAAACGGGTCTTCATCACGGACGAAGCAGAGATCTTGCCGCGCTATCTGCGCTTTGTTCGCGGGCTCGTCGACTCGGCCGACCTGCCGCTCAATCTCTCGCGCGAGATGATCCAGGAAAGTCCGATCCTGATGGCAATCAGGAAAGCGGTGACGAGCCGTATGCTCACGGAGCTCGAGAAGCTTGCAGACAAGGAGCCTGCGGCCTATGCCAAGATTTGGGACAATTTCGGCGCGGTGCTGAAGGAAGGAATTTACGAGGACGTCGAACGCCGCGACGCGCTGCTTGCACTCTCCCGCTTCAAGGCCAGCGCCTCGGCAGGCGCATGGCGAAGTCTCAAGGACTACGTCGCTTCACTCAAAGAGAACCAGACCGCCATCTACTATGTGGCGGGTGACGACATCGCTCGCCTCGAGGCCTCGCCGCATCTCGAGGGCTTTCGCGCACGCGGGGTCGAGGTTCTCCTTCTGACCGATCCGGTCGACAGCTTCTGGGTCACGTCAGGCGCCTCCTTCGAGGGCAAGGCGTTCAAGTCGGTGACGCAGGGGGCGGCGGATTTGACGCTCATCCCACGCATCGATGCCAAGGAAGAGCCGCCCTCGCAGACCGATGAGGCAGTGACGAATTTTGTTGCCTTCATCAAGGAGACGTTGGGCGAGGCGGTGTCGGACGTCCGCGCCTCCGACCGCTTGACCGATAGCCCAGTGTGCCTGGTTGCGCCGGAAACCGGGCTCGATCGCCAGTTGGAGAAGCTCCTGGCCGGCGCGGGACGTCTCAAGGTCACCGCCAAGCCGATATTGGAAATCAACCCGCGCCACGCGATCGTCGTGGCACTCGCATCGCTCGGCGAGGACGACTTGGCTTTCAAGCAGGATGCCGCGCACCTCTTATTCGATGAAGCGCGCGTGCTCGAGGGCGAGCGCCCCGCGGACGCACGGATGTTTTCCGATCGGCTGGG
>Ga0137364_10000492_pt1 | contig 16078 bp, 12 predicted proteins | sample SagtaG_10_FD_104798 | JGI IMG/M metagenome (GOLD analysis project Ga0137364, IMG submission 104798) | Vadose zone soil microbial communities from Sagehorn Ranch, Mendocino, California, USA - Sage1_L_20_16 metaG | ecosystem: Environmental > Terrestrial > Soil > Vadose zone | place: USA... | reverse complement strand
TACGATTCTCGATCCGTTTGTCGCGTTCGCCTATCCGATACCTAAAAGTTCCATCTTGCCGTTGATCATGGTGATTTTTGGCCTGGGAGAAATGACGAAGATCGTGACGGTTGCGCTGGGGGTATTTTTTTTGGTGCTGATCAATACGATTGCCGGTGTCCGGAACATCAATCCCATCTACCTCGATGCCGCGAAAAATTTCGGCGCCGGCTATGTAGACACGATCATTCACGTCGCTTTGCCAGGCGCATTGCCGTTGATTTTTGCCGGACTGAAGTTGGGCTTGGGCGCGGGCCTGATCCTGATCGTCATAGCTGAAATGGTCGGCGCCAGAAACGGACTGGGATACTTGATATGGGAATCATGGCAGAGCTTTGCCATCGCAAGACTCTATGTCGGCTTGGTCGTCATCGGTGTGTTGGGCTACTTGAGCACGATCATCATGGATGAGCTTGAAAAGCGATTGGTTCCATGGAAGTAGAGCTGAAAACAAAAAGAAAGGCGCAGGCCAATGCTAAACAAACTTTTTAAGCCGATTATGGTCGGTCCGTTGCTTATTTCGATAATTTTCCTGTCAGCTTCGACAGACTCAATGGGGGCCGACAAAATCGAGAAGGTAATTATAGGCACCGTCGCGGCGGTTTCTGATGCCGGAATTTACGTAGGAATCGCCAAGGGATTTTTCAAAGAGCAGGGCTTGGAGCTGGAGCCCGGGGTTTTCGACAGCGGAAGCAATCAGGTCGCGTTGCTGGCGGCCGGCAAATTGGACGTCGCGGGCGGGACTCCGGCTGCCGGCACATTCAACGCTTTTGCCCAGGGAGTCAACATTAGAATCGTCGCCGACAAGGGCACGCATACGCCTGGGCACGGATACATCGCGTTTCTGGTTAGAAAGGAGCTAAGTTCCCAGATCAAAAAAGTAGAAGATCTGAAAAAATTACAGAAACCGAGAATGTCCATAAACGCGACCGGAGGTAGCGGCCAGGAAGCGCAATTGAGAACTCTACTCAAAATCGCCGGTGTAGACATCAAGAATGTTGAAGTCAAAGTCGTGCCCTACCCGCAAGTCCCCGCTGCTCTGGCCTCCAACGGATTGGACGTTGCGCCAACGATCGAGCCCTACGCTACCAAAGTGATCGAGCAAGGGATTGGGACTAAACTCATATGGATAGACGAATTTAGGCCCAACGATATCGGTGGAGTCTTGATGTATTCAGAGCAATTCATAAAGGAAAGACCGCAAGCCGCCAAAAACTTCATGGTCGCCTACCTGAAAGGCGTCAGATACTACCTCGACGCATTTGAAGGAAAGAACCCGGCGCTGAAGAGCGAAGTGATAAATATACTGGCTCAAAATACTACGGTAAAAGAACCTGATCTTTACCAGAGAATGAGAGTGCCCGGCTACGACACGAACGGTCGAGTGAATGTAACGTCGCTCAAAAGGATGTACGCCGACTTCGTCGACATCGGCTATATTCAAAATCCCGAGAAGGTGAAAGTGGAAAGTCTGGTAGACAATTCCTTCGTGGACTTTGCGGCGCAAAAGCTAGGACCCTATAAGAAGTAAGATCTGGCAGACGAGGTAATGGAGTCATGGAGTACAGGAGTGTCTAAAAACCACCACTCCAATACTCTAGTTCGCCGATTTTCCGCCTGACATGGAGTTAATCCTCGGAGCCATATGGAAACCAGCTTTGGCGACAAAACTGCAAAGCTCAAGATAAGAAACTTAAGCAAATCGTTTTCTTTAAACGGGACCGAGACGCAGGCCCTACAAGACGTCACACTGGATGTTTTTTCAAACGAGTTTTGTGCGGTTGTCGGCCCGAGCGGTTGTGGAAAGACAACCTTGTTGAGGTTACTGGCCGGCTTGGAACAGCCCACTTCGGGTGAGGTTCTTTACGGAGACTGCAGTCCGAACAAGCCAAAATGTAATTTGGTATTCCAGGAACAGGCGATATTTCCGTGGATGACGGTTTGGGAGAACATAGCTTTCGGGTTGCGCCGGCGCGGAGTCAAAGGAGCGGAGCTAAATGATATCGTCAAGCATTTTTTAAACATCACCGGCCTATCCGGATTCTGGAATTTTTACCCTTACCAATTATCGGGCGGAATGAAGCAACGAGTGGGCGTTGCCAGGGCCTTTGCGAACGATCCGGAGATATTATTGATGGACGAACCCTTCGTCTCACTGGATGAACAGAACAAGACCTTGCTTCAGGATGAATTGTTGAGGATTTGGGAAGAAACCAAAAAAACGGTAGTGTTCATTACTCACAGCATCGATGAAGCCATCTCGTTAGGCGATCGCGTAGTCGTCATGACCAATCGGCCGGGTAGAATCAAATCGATCATCCCGGTACGATTTGGCCGCCCGCGAAAAATGATGGAGCTTCGGAAAGAGGCGGAATACGGGGCGCTGGTATATAAAGTCTGGCAACTGCTTTACGAAGAGGTGATGAGTTCCAAGGCCTGACGTTGGGAACGTGCCGTTGGCCTCAGGAAGCGAATTTTCCGGGAGTTACGTTCGGGGCTTTTCTCATGCAACCTTCGCTTCTCCGAAAACCACCTCCTCCGTCTTTCCCGCGAAAGCGGGAATCCAGAACTCTTTGAATTCCTGGATTCCGGCTCGCGCTAGCTATCGCCAGCTTGGCCGGAATGACGATTCGGTTCCTTTTCGGAATCCGATACACGGACGGAGTTACGTCGGCGAGTTTTCCAAGGTGTGACTAGAGTTAGATCCGTATTCGATCTATTCTCCGTAGAGATTCTTGATGAACCCGCTCTGCTCCAGCTCCTTCAAGTAGGTCACATCGATGAAATTCGCCGGCGTAAGGCTTTTGGCTCTGGGATTCCGCGAGCCGATCTCGTCCAAGACGGTTTGAATCCCTTTCGTCGTGGGGTAAGGAATTTTGGGCATTACTCTGATGGCGTAATGTTGGTAGGTCTCTTCCAATGTTTCCGGCTCCTTAATGCGTGTGTATTTTGCCAGGACTTTGAGACTGAAAGTTTTATCCGTCTTGAGTCGCTGCAATCCCTCGACGTAAGCTCGGACATAGCGTCGAATCGTGTCGGGGTTTTCACGCATGAAGGAGCGGGTGGTTACGACGCCCGCGCCTTGATAATCGATGCCGCTATTACTCAGGTCAGCCAGTAATGAAAAGCCCAGCTTGGCCGCCCGCAGATGCAGCGGTGAAGAAAGCAGGCCGGCGTCCACAGTGCCGGAAGACAGTCCGGCTAAGATCTCCGGCGCGCCGCCGAGCTGGATCATGGCGACATCCCGATCCGCGCGAAGGTTCCACTGGGTCAGAGCATAGCGCAGCAGAAAATCATCGGACGTGCCGAAGCGACTGATCCCAACTCTCTTTCCCTTCAGAGCCTCAACCGTCTTGATCTCCGGTTTGGCCATAATCTTTTGACCCGGCTTGTGATTCGGACCCGCCAGCATGACCATATCTGCGCCGCCGAGGTCGGCCTGAATCACGGCCGGAATCGCGATTTCTGAAATGGGAATTTCTTTGGCCAACATCGCCTGAGCGATCGTTGAGCTCCCCGCGATGTATATAAGCTCGACGTCGAGCCCGTTCTTCTCGAACAAACGAGCTTCTTTGGTGACCCAGAGAACGGACATTGCACCGATCGTCGTCGGATAGGCGACCTTGAGCTTGGTTTGTGCGACCAAAAGACCTGGCCAAGCAACAAGGAACAATATTGCCGAGATGTTAATCTTCATGCTTCCAACTCGATACCCGAAACTCCGAACTCGAAACCGTATTTTGCTCAGGGGTGAACCGATTCTAAGAACCATTCCGTGGGAATTTCCCGTCCCACTCTTGCCTCTCTCGCGCGGGCTAAAACTTCACTACCCACGGCGGCGAATTGCAATCCAAGCCCCACGTTGTTGCAGAAGCAAGTGATGGCGTCGTCCTTGACTCTGCCTGGATGTTGACCGTTGACGAGCTGAGATAGCGTCGGGAAATTCCAAACGGCCGCGTCCTCCCGGGTGATCGGGTGCTGCCATCCATCAGAGACGTCCGGAATAGATTGTCGGTCGACGCCAATGGCGATCTGAAAAGGCTTGGCCTCATGCCAATGAATAATGAGAGGATCGGAACGCTTGTAGGTTATAGCATCCAGCTCGCAGGGTTTGACGCAAGAAACGTGAACACCCGGCTGGAGTAATTCTCCTGGAAACAGAGCTGAAATGGAGTTGGTGGCGGCGGTAATAATATCTGCGCCCTCAATCGCTTCTTCGACGCTTCCGGCCTCCGCCACTTCCGCTGAAACGGCGCCGCCCATTTCCTTAACGAAGCGCCGCCGCGTTTCAGGAGTCGGGCTGTAAACTTTTACTTTCTTTAGATCACGCACCATGCACAGCGTCACCAGGTGAGCGCTCGCCTGCCAACCGCTGCCCAGTAACGCCATTACTTTGGAATCCTTGCGCGCCAGATAACGCGCCGCGATCGCGCCGGCGCCGGCGACGCGCAGCTTTTGCACGTAGCCGTCAGGGAAAATGGCCAACGGCTCGCCGGTCTCCGTACTGAAGAGCATCACAAGACCGACAAATCTATCGCCGCCCGCGACCGGGAGCTTATCTTTGCGCACGCCGCCGGCTTTTTCGTACCACTTGACGATGCTGGAGTTGAGACGCAGCGCGGCGATGTGGCGATTGGGCAAGACGCCGCTCATGGTTTTGTATTCGTAAAATTCGTTGGGGTTAGTAGGACTGAAGACGTCATAGCGCGGCACCGTCGCCGCCATGCCGTTGCCAAGATCCCGGTATGCTTCTTCGAGTACTTCGAGGCAAGTGCCGACAGGAAGAATTTTTTCAATATCCTCATTGGACAGGATCAGCATTGAATCCCCCTCAACCTTCAGCAGTCGACCTGAAATCTAACGCGATATCGTTGTAAAAGCCAATATGCTCTTGCCCGCCCGGTCGTCGTTCCGATGTGTTTTGCGCCGCGGAGATTCAGCGGGAAATTGATATTGCTAACGCGGAGAAGCCGCTGTTTGTGCTCATGGCGTGCCCGGGATTAACTCCGTAGAGCAGTTGAGAGAAAAGGTTCTCGGCATCTCGTGTTTCGGCGCGAGCTCGGACACGTTGGGGCGCGCGGTCTTGCACCGCTACAAGCTCAATCCCAATCAAGACGTTAAGATTCTTGCTCTCGGAGGTGGCACGAATCGCGTCGCGGCCATGAAAACCGGCGCCGTCGTGCGAATGGTTATGAAGTGGGCGAGATGGATCAGCCGCTGGCCGAGGGAAGCTACGACATGGTGCAGCCAGCCCGCAAAGCATTCAAGTCGCGCTGGATGAAATCAAAACCGAGCAGAAACTCGACGTGTCACCGGATCCGTCGAAGACCTTCGAATGGAGTTTCGTGCAGAAGTAAAACCCGTCTTGTGAGTTCCGTTTTCCTGTAAGACTCCACGCTCATGAACGCTCTTGCAGTTCTTTCACTTTTTGGAGTAGGTCTCTAACCGAAGATTTTGCAATCACACGCTCGAATTGCGCATGGTAGTTATTGACTACACTAACATGCGCAATCACTACATCGTACACTTTCCACTGGCCATCGACGTCATGCAGCCTGTAGTCAATCGGCAAGTCCTCTCTCCCATTGCTGACGACTTTGGTCTTAACTGTCACCTGATTGCCTTCCTGAACTTCACCCTGGAATTGAACTGTCTCGCCGTTGTAGGAATGCATCGTCCTACCGTAAAACACCAGTAGTCGATGGGTAAAAGCCTCGATAAACTCACGCTGTTCCTCTTGGTCCAATGATTTCCAGTGCGAACCCAGCGAAAGTTTTGTCATTTCACCAAAGTCAAAACGGGCAAAAATCAATTTAAGCGCGCGCTCCGGCAATCCGTTCGCCCGCAATTCCGCTACCGGGGTGCTTGTCAATATAACGACGAAGTCATTAATGGTAGCACTGAGTTGCTGGGTCGGCTCACCGGCTTGGAGCAGAGACGGTCTTGAAAACACGCACAAGAAAACCGCAACAAGTAATCCAAATCTCAACAATTTCACGCTGATCTCCTCCCACTGCATTTGCTTACATGGTCTAAGTAGATAATATTCGCTAGATGTGTCAGACCGGCAAAAGACGGGTAGAATGATACCTTGTCAGAAAATTGATCAGCATTCAAGACATCTGACCGTTTAGACCCCTACATATACTGTGCCGCTCGCTTGCCAGCATCCCGGTCTTCCCGTAAAATCCAGCCACTAAAAAGGCCAGGAGGTCGAGATTTGAACTACTTTGCTTACGGATCGAATATGAACTGGGAACAAATGCAGCGGCGCTGCCCCTCCTCGCAATTTGTCTGCGTGGGGCGCCTACCGGATTACCGCTTCGCCATCGCCCGCCATTCCCGGCTCCGCAAGTGTGGAACCGCGAACATATTTCCCGAGACGGGAAGCGAAGTTTGGGGTATCGTCTACCAAGTGAGTGACCAGGATCTAATTCTGTTAGACAGTTTTGAAGACGGTTATCGCCGAGAACAGATTCTCATTCATCCGATTAACGATGGACATCGCCCGCTGGAATCCCTGGTCTATATTGCGCCCAAAGAAGGCGCCCCACCTCCGCCCGACGCTGGGTACAAGCGCTTGATGCTCGACGGCGCGCTGTATTGGCGTTTGCCGGACGATTACCGCGTCATGTTGGAAAAACTCGTGGTCGCAGTTCCCTAAAAGCGAACTCTTGTATTGTCCCGAAGCGAATTACTAGCTGGTAATCTCGCCAATTGGGTGGACACACTCCCATTGGGGCGATATGATCCAGCCAGTCAACCCAAAACACCCACGCTAGAGCAGTATGGCACTAGACACTAAGAAACTCGCTGCCCGCGCGAATGAGTTGGCGCGTCACCCGCGTACGCGGAAGATTGCCATTTGGTTCGTCGCCATAGTGGTTGCCATCGGGGTCATTGTCGGGTTAATTACGCCGCCCATTCTACGCCACGTGCTATCCAAACAACTCACGACCCAGCTCCATCGCGACGTCTCGATCCAGCAGATTCGCATCAATCCTTATGCTTTGAGCGCAACGATCCGTGGCTTTCTAATGAAAGATCGCCAGAGCTCGGCCACGGCAGTCTCCTTCGACGAGCTGTACCTGAACTTGGAGTCATGGTCATTGTTCCGCTTGGCAGCGGTGGTCAAGGAATTCCGTCTGGTGCGTCCTTACATCAATTTGGTCCGCAATGAAGATCGAACCTACAACTACCAGGATCTCATCAAAGAGTTTACTTCCGCGCCGTCACAGCCCCCGGCTCCCTCGGGACCGCCGCCCCGCTTCGCGCTCAATAACATCGAAATCATCGATGGCAAAATCGACTTCGACGACCGGCCCGAGCAAACCAAACACACAATCTCATCCATTCGCATAGGTGTACCGTTCATCTCTAGCTTGCCGTCTCAGGTGGACATCAGAGTCCAACCTTCCTTCTCTGCCAACGTCAACGGCTCGCCTTTTGCGATCGGCGGCGAAACCAAACCTTTCAAAGAAACACACGAAAGCACCTTTCACTTGAATATCGATAAGCTGCAGATTGCCAAATACCTCGAATATTCTCCGGTAGAGCTGAATTTCAAAGTCCCTACTGGGGCGATCGACGGCAGGCTCACTGCGACCTTTAGGACCGCTCAGGGCAAACCGTCGGTGCTTACGATTACCGGCAACGTGGCGGTGCAAAACTTCGCGATGCAAGATAAGAACGAAGCGCCTTTGGTGGACTTACCTTCTCTGGAGCTGGTTGTCGACGGGATCGAGGTGATAGCCGGCAGAGCAAATATCAAAAGCATAAAAGCGCAGGGGCTGGAAGTCCACGTGAGCCGGAATAAAGAAGGCAGGATGAATCTTGCAAACTTGGCCGAATCATCCGCGCCGCCAACAACGGCCGAACCTAAGAAGCCTGGCGCACCGTTCATCTACCAGGTTGGCGAGCTCGCGCTGGATTCGGGCAAGCTTTATTTCGCCGATGACAGTCCAGAACGCCCCTACCAGACGCGGCTCAACAACGTGCGCCTCGACGTTAAAGGACTGACAAATGAGTCGGGAAAAAAAGCGACGGTGGAAATCTCGTTCGACTCCGACAGCCAGGAACGCGTTAATCACACCGGCTCGCTGCAGCTCACGCCTCTACTGGTCGAAGGCAAACTGGAAATCGAGGGCTTACGGCCCGGAGGATTCCGATCTTATTATCAGAATACTCTTGCAGCGGAGATTCAAGAAGGCTTTTTTGATCTTTCCACGCTTTACTCTTTAGAACAAAAAGATGACAAAACAGAGCTGAAATTCTCTGAACTAAACGCCGCCTTGCGCAATCTGCGTCTCGACCAAGCGGGCCAGAAAGAGCCGCTCTGGCGCTTGCCTTCCCTGGCGGTAAAAGACGCGTCCGTCGATCTAGCCAGCAAAGTAATCGCCATCGGCAGTATCGAGGGCCGGGAAGGAAGTGGTTTCGTGCTGCGCAACCAGGATGGCAGCCTGAACTACGCGCATCTCATCAAAACAAACCAGTCTTCGGAGTCCGGGGCTCAAGAGCCAAAGAAGAAACCAGAACCTGGCAAGAAAGAAGAACCGGGCTGGAAAATCGAGGCGGGACAGGTCGCGCTCGAGCGTTTCAAGATCAACTTCGAGGATCGCGGCAACAAAACACCGTCCAAGATCAATCTATCGGAACTTTCTCTGCGCGCCGAAAAATTCACCAACGCCCCGAACCAGCGCGCCAAGACCACTCTTCAAACGAAAATCAACAACAACGGACTGCTTAGATTGACAGGCTCCGCGGGCGCCAATCCGGCGCGCGCTGACTTTGCTGTCGAAGGCCGTGATATCGACCTCGCCGCGTTTCAGCCATACTTGGAAGAGCGGCTCAACTTCGTTTTGACCGGCGGCCGGTTGGGGACCAAAGGCACGCTTCGCTTTGACGGCAGCGGTTCAGGTCCGGCAAAAGTCAGCTATCAGGGAGCCGCCCAGGTTGCCGAGTTCGCCACCGCCGAAAAAGACGGCGTGGCCGATCTGCTCAAATGGAAGTCGCTCGCTCTCGACGGACTTCAGTTTGCCTCGGCGCCGATGAACCTGCGAATAGATGAAATCACTCTGGGGGGGTTTTATTCTCACCTTGTGCTGGGGGCTGATGGCAAATTCAACTTACAGAAATTGACCGTTGAATCTAAAGACACTAAACCGGAACCGACCGACAAAGCAGGGAGCGCGGAGAAAGCGCCGGAGGCAGCCGAGTCGGCGGCGCCGGCCGAAAGGCCGGTGACGATCGGTAAAATCAATCTTAAAGACGGCGAGATCGCTTTCGAGGATTTCTTCATCAAACCGAATTATTCCGCGCATCTCAACGCCGTCGAAGGAGCTATTTCGGAGCTCAAGCCGGAAACGCCCGGCGATCTCGTGCTCGACGCCAAGCTCGACGATGCCGCGCCCGTGGATGTTCGCGGTAAAATCAACCCACTGGCAAAAGACCTCTATTTAGATATCGCGGCCAATGCCAAAGAAATCGAGCTCAGCCGTTTCACACCCTATTCCGTGAAGTACATCGGCTATGGAATTCAGGGCGGCAAGCTTTCTTTCAACGTCAAGTACAAGGTGGAGAATCGAAAACTGACGGCCGAGAATCAAATCATTTTGAACCAGCTCATCTTCGGCGAAAGAGTCGAGAGTCCGACCGCGATCAAAGCGCCCGTCTTGCTCGCCGTCGCCCTGCTCAAGGATCGAAACGGCGTCATTGACGTCAACCTTCCGATTGGTGGATCCCTCGACGATCCCCAGTTCAGCGTCGGTGGCATCGTGCTCAGGCTTTTCCTCAATATTATCACCCGGGCCGTGACCGCTCCCTTTACCTTGATCGGATCGCTTTTCGGCGGCGGAGGTAGCAGCACCAGCGGTGAAGAACTGAGCTATATCGAATTCGACCCTGGGCGGGCGACGCTCACGCCGGCGGCCGAAGCGAAGATTAAAACCCTGGCGACGGCGATGAACAACCGGCCGGCCTTGAAGCTGGAGATCAGCGGCCAAACAGATCCGATCAATGATTTGGAAGGGCTAAAAAAGGTCGGCCTCGAAAGAAAAATGAAAGCGCAAAAATTCAAGGAACTGACCAGACAGGGGGCTGCACCGAAATCGGTCGACGACGTTTCTATCGGCAAAGAAGAATACGAAGGGCTTCTCAAAGCAGCTTACGGCGCGGAAGACTTTCCCAAACCGCGCAATGTCATCGGCCTTGCCAAGGATCTGCCGGTGCCGGAAATGGAAAGCCTTATGCTCAAATACGCCAAGGTAACTGACGCTGACTTGACTGAACTCGCTAACCGCCGTGCCCAAACCGTGCGCGATCGCCTGCTCGCCACGGGACAAGTGACCGCCGATCGGCTTTCCGTTGTCTCTGGGAAACAAACCCCAAGCGAAAGCAAAGAAAAAGAGAAAGCAAAGGCCAGCCGAGTCGATTTCGCTCTCAGATAGGCTCTTCTCTACCGCGCGTGACTCCGAAAACCCCGGGCTGATCGGCAGCTTGCGACGATGTTGTAGAACTGTGCGGTTCTGATATAAATCACCATTGAGCAGGAGGCGGTTCATGACCCAACCGAAAAAATCCACCAATCCAAAAGTTACGATAATCGCCAGCAAAGGGGCCAACCAGGCGATCAATTACCTCTTAGAAGACCGAGACGAGCTCGAATGGCTGGTTGCCATCGGGCGCAACCACAAAGGGGATATTTTCTTTTACGACACCGGCGGGGACATCATTCAAGACCTAGGCGCCCTGGAATACATCAAAGAGAGAATCATCAGAGACTACTTTGGAGAATCGGATGAATAGGCTTACCCATGCGCCAAACCGGCATTGCCCACCTTCCGTTGCATGGCGGCAAAGCGCCCGCCTGGCTGTTTCAAAGAATGGTCAAACTAGGGCGGGAAATCCTTCGGCTCATCGTTGAAGATTACGGCCCTGAAGAAATCCTAACACGTATCGCAGATCCTCACTGGTTCCAATCGCTCGGCTGCGTTCTTGGTTTCGACTGGCACTCTTCCGGCGTCACGACCACCGTTTGTGGCGCGCTGAAAGAAGGCCTCAAGGGGCGCGAGCAGGAACTCGGCCTCGTCATCGCCGGCGGCAAAGGCGCGACGTCGCGCAAAACGCCCGGCGAGAGGGCGAGATCCTGCATGCCGGCGACAAGTTTTCTATAGCGCGCAATCCCGACGAGCTCGTCTACCTAAGTCGGCTCACTGCAAAGGTTGACAACAACGCTCTCCAGGACGGCTTTCAGCTTTACCATCACAACTTCTTTTTCACCTTGGGCGGCTCCTGGGCGGTCGTGCAACAGGGAATGAACGACCGATTCGCGCGGCGCTATCACTGGCATTCGGAAGGGATAGAGTCGCTCACCATCGACCCTCACGCGGCTATTTGCAGCGATCTCCATCTGGATCGCACGTTGAATCTGGTGGCGTCGGAAAGCCTTCCCGCGCAAAACATCATCACTGAACTCTCCCGGGAACATCCGGAAAAACTCACGGGCGAATTGCGCAAGCTCCAAACACTTTCTTTACCGAGCCATCACGAAATCACGGTTAAAGACATCCATCCCGATTCCATTGAAAAAATTCTGCTGAAAACCTACGAAGCGAAAGCCGACGATTTTCAGACGCTCCTAGCCATGCCCGGCGTCGGCGCGAAAACATTGCGCGCTCTCAGTTTGATCGCGGAAGTTACTTACGGAACCCCCGCGTCATGGAAAGATCCCGTCAAATTCAGCTTCGCCCACGGCGGTAAAGATGGCCATCCCTATCCCGTAAATCGAGAGGCCTATGACGAGTCGATCGAGTTTTTGCGCACTACCCTTGCGCGGGCCAGGTTGGAACAGACGGAAAAAGACCAGGCACTTAAACGGCTGCTTGAGCTTTTTCCTTAATTACCTTTATAACCGTTACACATTTCAACCCTACCGTGGTGTTTCTGAAATTTGGTTTAAATTTTACCAGCCAGCCGGCAGACAGTCCCCCTTAGAAAAAGGGGGAAAATCGGGAACGATCGGCGGAGACTTGCTCAATGAACTTTAATTCCAGGACCCTGGAGCGGTTCAACTCTTGATGCCGGGAAGCTTTGGCTTGTAACGCAGCGGCGGAGAATTTTCAGGTAAGAAATCTTCCAGCTGAATCGTTTCCCAACCGACCGGTCGCAGCCGCTCGAACTCAAAGCGACGCTTGGGATCGCACTCCGGTGGTTTAGTCGCGTCGATCAGAACCTTTCCGCCGATGCGATGCCAACCCGGAGCGCCCGGCGACCCGAACTCCGGGCATGAGGGATCCATCGCGTGGATTTTGGCGCCGGGAATCACAATGACGTCTTCCTGCGGATTGACGCGCGTATTGATCGCCCAGAGAAGTTCTGCGTAATTAAAAATATCGACGTCTTCGTCGACCGCAACGGCGACCTTTGGGTGCTGATACTCGCTGGAGAGCGCCGCCAATAACACATTTCTCGCCTCGCCGTAGTAGCGCGAGTTCATCTGGACCACGACGCCGAAGATTCCCGGCAACACCAACACGTTCTTCACGTCGGCGAAGCCGCCTACGGTTCTGATGCGGCGAAGGATTTGCGCGGACATCGGAACTTTGTGATAGACGCAGCCTTCGACTTCGGTGCCGTTCTGAACGTTCTTGAAGATCGCATCGTGACGCATCGTGACGGCTTTGATGTTCACGACAGGATTCATCCCCGCGCCGGTGAGATAGTAATCCTGGAATTCGCTGAAGGGTCCTTCCGGCTCACGGACTTTCGGTGGAATTTCTCCTTCCAGGATGATCTCGGAAAGAGCCGGGACTTCCAGATCGACGGTCTCGCACTTCACGAGCTCCACCTCTTCCTGCAGCAGCGCCGCGGCGATCTCGAGCTCATCCACGCCGTACTGTGTGGTGGTCGCCGCGGCGAAGTAGTACATGGGATGGTGTCCGATCAAGATCGCGACAGGCATCGGCTTATTCTGCGCTTCGTACATTTGATAATTCGCCCAGGCGTGGCGCGGATAGAGGAGAATGCCGAATTTCTGCGGACCTTTCATTTGCAGGCGATGAAAACTGATGTTGCGCCGGCCGGTCTCGGGATTCTTGGTGATCATCAGCCCGGACCCGATGTAAGGACCCCCGTCACGGATACCCGCTTGATGGATCGGCATCTTCGTGATGTCTACCTGATCACCGACTGTAATTTTTTCCTTCACCGGTCCGGTCTTGACCATACGCGTCGTGCCCAGTCGCTCCGTGCGGCGCACAAATTCCGGGACCATCTCGTCGCGGTGAGTCCCAAAGGCGAGAGGCGCCAGAGACACATCACCGGGAGCTTGTCCCAGGCAGCGCCAACCGGGAAAGCCCGGCAGATTTTCGAAAAGAAGCGCGCGATCCCGCGCCTGCCACAGCAGCGCTCCCATTTGAGTACGGGGATCGACGGGCTTTTTTATCCGCGCCAGAAGCCCGGCTTCATCTAATAGATTGATCCATGAGCGCATATCTTGGGCCATAAGCCAGTCTCCTTTTTTCTAACGTGCTCGGCGAATTTTTTCGGACCAATTCATATCACGCTAGCGCTCCCGCCACCACAAGAAACAGCGTTGGAATAACCAAACTGAGGCGATGGAGGGCTGGCCATCGAGGCACAGGCCTATTTTGCTCAGACCGGAGACTTTCTTCCCGAGATACGCAATCACACTTTTTGAAGAAAAGCCGAAATAAACCGCGGTGGAAACGAACGAAACGTCAGCGCGATGCGGCCCGGGGGCTAACGGGACACCGGTTCAGAAAAAATCATTGACTGAACAGCGATATTCATTTAGCGTCCGGCCTATGCGCAAATTTTCTTTGACATCAATGTTCGGCCTCGGCGCTCTGGCGCCTGAACGGCGCCGCGCGCTCAGCCTCGTTTACGCGACCAGCATGGCGCTGGTTATGGGCGTGAATTTCATCCAGCCGGCCTTGCCCGCGATGACCAAGCCTTTCGGCATCCCGGACGCAGCGCTGGGACTGGTCATGACTATGTTGACAGCGCCCGCCATTTTTCTCGCGCCACTCTTCGGGGTCGTCGCCGATCTCTTCGGGCGGCGGCTACTGTTGGCCTGGGGACTTATCTTATACGGCATATTCGGCGCGGCAATGGCACTTGCGCCGACATTTACCTGGCTGCTCGTCTTGCGCGCCATGCAAGGGGTCGCATACAGCGCGGTGATCCCGCTGACCATCGTGTTGATCGGCGATCTCCTCGAAGGAGACCATGAGATCGGTGGGCAAGGACTGAAGGTCTTTCTCGACCGCGTCGGTTACCTGATACTTCCGCCGTTAGGCGGCCTGCTCGCGACGATCGCGTGGTACTGGCCCTTCACGTTATACATCCTAACCGTCCCGCTTGGCATCGCGGCATTTTTCTGGATGCCTGAGACGAAAGGAGAACGGCGGAGCGGCACCAGGGCCTATTTGGGTGACATTCTCCGCCTCACTCGCCATCCGAGACTGCTCGTTGCCTTCTCCGCGGGCTTTTTGAGGTTTTTTCTCGACTATGGTTTTCTCACCTATTTCCCGCTGTTTCTCGTGCGCACGCATGGCATTTCGACGGCCACGGCTGGATTGCTCTACACGTTCTTTTCGGCCGGCGCCATGATCACGTCCAGCCAGGCGGGTCGCCTCGCCGCGGGTCGCGACAAGGCACATCTTCTCTTTGTCGCGTTCCTGATTAGTGGCGCCGCGGTGATCGCGGTGCCGCTCATACCCGGCGTTTGGCTGGTGGGATCGGCGCTCTTTTTCTACGGTTTAGCGAATGGCGTGATCTCGCCGATGCAGAAGAGTTTGTTGACCCAAAACGCGCCGGCGGAATTACGCGGCGGCATCGTCTCGTTCGACCGCTTGATTCAGCAGGTTTCAAAGACGACCTCGACATCCATCGTCGGCATCCTGCTGGTATCTGCAAGTCTGCCGACGATTTTTTGGTTTCTGGGCGTTCTTTCAGTCATCAGTGTGCTTTTAATGGCAGCCCTGTTGCCGAGCGCCAAACAACTAGCCACCAAGCCCGTTCCTAGAACAAACCCCACACAACCCTAACTGTCCGGAGCAGCCACGGACTCGATCAACCCGAAAATACCATTCAACGTCAGAAAGCCTTGAACTCCTTCTCTTCCCGGCTCTCGGTCTCCAACTGAATGGTCGTGTGCTCGATGTTGAAACGCTGCTTGAGTGTATCTTCGATGCAGTTAAGAACCGCGTGAAAATCCCCGCCGTTCTCGACCACGGCATGAGCGCTCAAAGTGAAGATATCCGAAGTGACCGCCCAGACGTGAAGATCATGAACCTCGGTGACCCCTTCGACCGCTTCAATGGTCTCCCGGACTTCGTCGAGCCGGATACCCTTGGGAACCGACTGCATGAGTACACTGAAAGATTCCTTGACCAAACTCCAGGATGAATGGAGAATGAGCAGCCCGATGAGAATGCTAATCAGCGGATCAGCCACATACCAACCGGTCTGGAACATGATCAGACCGGCGGCAATGGCTCCCACCGAGCCCAACGCATCGCTCACGATGTGCAAGAAGGCTCCGCGCAAATTTAAATTATGATGGTGTGAACCGTATAGGATGACACCGGCAGCGATATTCACCACTAAACCCAGCATAGCCACAATCATCATGCCGTAGCTTGCAACCTTCGGCGGATCGAAAAAGCGGTTATATGCGGCTGCAAAAATGATCCCGACAATCAGCCATAACGTCAGGCCGTTAAAAAGTGCCGCCAATATTTCTACCCGATGATAACCGTAGGTGCTGCTCAACGTCGCCGGCCGTTTGGCGATCCGAAAGGCAAACAGAGTCAGCGCTAACGCCGCGATGTCAGAGAGCATGTGTCCGGCATCCGACAAAAGAGCCAGGCTATTGGTCAAAAAACCACCGATCAACTCGGCAAAGAAATAGACGGAGCTGATGCCCAGGGCCAACTTAAGTCGCCGCGATTCGGAGTGTCGTTCCACAGCTGCTCCTTCGAACAAGGTATCCTTCCGGTAGAATTCGCTCAAGAGC
>Ga0137364_10000474_pt1 | contig 16273 bp, 12 predicted proteins | sample SagtaG_10_FD_104798 | JGI IMG/M metagenome (GOLD analysis project Ga0137364, IMG submission 104798) | Vadose zone soil microbial communities from Sagehorn Ranch, Mendocino, California, USA - Sage1_L_20_16 metaG | ecosystem: Environmental > Terrestrial > Soil > Vadose zone | place: USA... | reverse complement strand
GCGGTGTGATCCAGGCTTTGGCAGGTTTCTTTCGCATAACCCGACTCGCGGGTTTCAACCGCCAGCGCGCCTTGACCGACCGCAGGGCACATGATTTCCGGCTCCAGAACCTGGCTAATGCGGTGCGCCCACCCCAGCCGCGTCAGACCGGCTGAGGCCAGCACGATGGCGCGATACTGTCCCTCGTCGAGCTTGCGCAATCGTGTCTCTAGGTTGCCGCGAATCGACTCCATCACCAGGTCTGGCCGCATCTTGCGCAGTTGCGCCGCGCGGCGGAGCGAACTGGTGCCAACTGTCACCCCGGCAGGGAGCTCATCGAGCTTACTGCCTACGAGGGCGTCGCGTGGATCTTCGCGTTCGGGGATGGCGCCGATGACGAGTCCCACAGGCAGCTCCGTTGGAAGGTCCTTCAAGCTGTGTACAGCCAGATCGATGCGTCCCTCGAGCAGCGCTTCTTCGATTTCCTTGGTGAACAGTCCTTTGGTCCCGACCTTGGCCAGCGGCACATCGGTAATTTTGTCGCCGGTGGTCTTGATGATTTCGATCCGCGTTTCACAACCGCGTTCCGCCAGCCGGGATGCAATCCAACGAGCCTGCCAGAGCGCAAGCTGCGAGCCGCGCGAGCCGATCACCAGCATGTCAGTCTTTTAAGTGGAACACACGGCGGATGGTAGCGACTATATGGACGCCTTCAGGTTGTCCGGCCTGGCTGCGCAGCTCAGAAATCGGCCCATGCGCGATTTTATTGATGATCGCGCGCGTCAGGGACTCGAGAGCTTCCTCCTGCTGCGGCGTCAGGTGGCCGAATTTCCTTCGCGTACGTTCCAACTCCGCCGTCCGGATCTGCTCCAGTTGTTCCTGCAAGCTGACGATGGTGGGCGCCACCTCCTGCACCTTGAGGCGGGCCATCATGCGTTCCACTTCTTCGGCGACCAGGGCCTCAGCGCGGTCGGCTTCCTTGAGCCTCTCGCGCAAATTCAAGTTGACCACTTCCTGAAGGTCATCGATATCGTAGAGGAAGACGTTATCGATGCCATTGACCGCGGGATCAATATTCCGCGGCACCGCGATGTCAATCAGGAACATGGGCCGGTTGCGCCGGGCGCTGATGACGCGCTGCATGTCCTCCTTGCTGAGGATGTGATGTGGTGTGCCGCTCGAGGCGAGCAGAATATCGACTTCAGGCAGCATGCCCATAAAGCGCGTGTACTCGACCGGAGTGCCCTGAAACAGCGTGGCCAGTTCCTGAGCGCGCTCAAAAGTTCGATTGGTAACGAAGATATGCGAGGCGCCGGAGCGGCGGAGATGCCGGGCTGCCAGTTCCGACATTTTGCCGCTGCCGACGATCATGATGGTTCGGCCCTCGAGCGAACCGAAAATTTTGCGCGCCAATTCGACTGCCGCGTAACTCACCGAAACCGCCATCTGCCCAATTCCCGTTTCGGTGCGCACTCGCTTGGCCACGTTGAATGCCCGTGTCAGGATGCTGTCCAGCAGGCCGCTGAGACAGTTCTGTGCTTTTGCGTGTGCGTACGCGGTTTTGAGCTGACCCAGAATCTGCGGCTCTCCCACCACCATGGAATCCAGGCTTGACGCCACACGGAACAGGTGATGAATGGCGTCGTGTCCTTCGTGACGGTAAATGCAGGGGCTCAGCGCGGTGGGCGAGACGCCTCGCGTTTCGTAGAGAAACGAATCGATAGCCGCCGCGGGGTCGGTCTGGTCCGCCGCACTGACGATGATCTCGACGCGATTGCACGTAGAGAGAATCACCGCTTCCGATATGCCTTCGCGGGCCGTCAAGTCCGCTAGAACGTGCGGCAGAATTCCTTCGGCGAAAGCCAGCTTTTCCCGAAGTTCGACCGGCGCGGTCTTATGGCTGACCCCGGTGATCAGGAGTTTCATCGCATCAACGCATTCGGCAATTGGGCGTGGGCCACCCAGGTGAGCGCGCAGCAACCCAAGGCTGTGATCGCCAGTATCGCCGCCTTTCTGCCGCGCCATCCCGCCGAGATGCGTAGGAACACCATTGCCAGATAGATGCCCCAGGTAGCGAATGAAATGCCGATCTTAGGATCGGCAATCCAACGTGTCCCCAATTCCACAAAGGCCCACATGCTGCCCACCACAATGGCCAGAGTGATCAACACAAAGCCCACGCCCATGAACTTGGTGATGAGTTCGTCGAGCGTACCGAGCGGCGGAAGACGATGAGAGAAACTTCGCGGCTTTTTACGCTTCAGCTCGCGTTCCTGTAACAGGTAAAGAACGGCGGCCACGGCAGTGAACAACAGCGCTGCGTATCCAAGCAATACTAATACCACATGAGTAATGAGCCATGCGTTCCGAACCGTTTGGCTAGCCCAAGTGTTCGGTACCGGACCGCCGCCCAACGATGCGACCAGCGCCATCACGAACGCCAGGGGGAAGATGAAGACGCTCAGACTTTCCAGCCGGTAGCGCCAAAATATGAACAGAAATAATGCCGCGATCAAAAATGCACAAAGCGACATCGATTCATAAAATCCGCTGGCCGGAAAACGTCCGATGGCTATCCCTTGCTCCACAATGGAGACCAGGTGAAAGATCACACCAAGAGAAAAAGCGCCGAGCGCGAACCTAAATAACTGAGCCCGCCGCCGGATGATGGTGAAGATGGAATCCAGCAGACCCAGCGAGTACAGCCCGGCCGCTACCCGAAGCCAGATGATGTTCATTTCAACCATGACAAGCCGATCTTAAAGTCAGAGAATTAATTCCAAGTATATCGCGGTAAGTCGGTATGGCCGCGTCCGAGGCGCGCAACCTAATTTACCCAGGGCCCGCGTTTATTCTGTTTACGCATGTAGACCTGGAACTTCTTCTTGGCGCGCTGTAATTTCCATTCCTGGTAGCGCTGTATCAGCTTGCCCGCATCCAACCGTAGGAAGCCCATGCGCAGGTAGAGGTACCCGAAGAGCATGCCGCCCAGGTGCGCCACGTTGCTCACGCCGCTTCCGGCGTTGTTCACCGAGTTTAGAAACGCGATCCCGCCGATAATCATCACAAAGTACTTGGCCTTGATGGGAAACAGGAAGCTGATCAGGACGATGCGGTCCGGATAGAGCACTCCGAAAGCCAGAAGCAGTCCGTAGATGCCGCCCGACGATCCGATGGTGCGCGTATTGAAGTTGCCCATCGCGGCGTTCACCAGTACGTCGCAAAGGCCGGCGCCGATGCCGCATAGAAAGTAATACTTCAGGAAGCGCCTGGTGCCCCAGTCGCGCTCCAGGTCCATGCCGAACATCCAGAGCGCCAGCATGTTGAACAGGATGTGGCCGATACCCCCGTGCAGGAACATGTACGTGACGAGCTGCCAGACCGCGAACTGTTTCAGCACCATTTCAGGCGAGAGCGAAAACCACTGAAAAACGCTTCTCGACGGAAAAAGGAAGCACAGTACGAAGATGGCGGTGTTGGAAATGAGCAGCCACTTCACGCCCAGCGGGAAGTACGCAGACCAGGAGTAGCCGGTAGCTCGAAATCGGTAATCGTTCCGCATGCGAGAAATGCGCCCTTGAAATTAGAATAACAGACGCCAACCGGGTATTCGGCGTCGGTAACCCGCCGCGCTACCAAAGCACGATGGTTTGCGTTACATTAGTCGATTCGGAAACGTCACATGCGCAAAATAAAAACAGCGGTCTTGGGAACTGGGTTCATGGGGCGGGTGCACACCGAGGGCATTCGCCGCGTGGGCAATGTGGAGGTGGCGGCAATTGCCGCTTCGAGCCAAGAGAAGGCCAGGAAGTTTGCGGACGAGCTGGGAGTCGAGCGTTCCACAGGCGATTACCGCACGTTGTTGAAAGACCCGGAAATCAACGCCGTGCATGTCTGCACGCCCAACGCGCTGCACTTCCCCATGGCCAAAGCGGCTCTCGAAGCCGGCAAGCACGTGCTTTGTGAAAAACCTCTGGCCACCTCAGTCGAAGAGGCGCAGCAGATGGTGGACCTGGCGCGCGCCAAGAACCTGGCGAACTGCACCTTCCATAACTTGCGCTACTACCCCATGGTGCAGCACATCCGGCGGATGCGTGAAGCCGGCGAACTGGGAGACATCTACTGCGTGCAAGGCACCTACTCCCAGGATTGGCTGCTTTACGACACGGACTGGAACTGGCGTATCGACTCGAGCGCGAACGGGCGCTCACGCGCATTCGCCGACATCGGCACACATTGGTGCGACATGATCGAGCACGTGACGGGATTGAGGATCACGTCTGTGTGCGCCGATTTACAGACATTCCATAAGACGCGCAAGCGGCCCAAGGGCTCGATCGAGACCTTCGCCGGCAAGATGAGCAAGCCCGAGGATTACGATGTCGTGCCGATCGATACCGAGGACTATGCGGCCGTGCTGCTGCGGCTGGGCGATCGGACCCGAGGAGCCTTCACCGTCAGCCAGGTTTCAGCGGGGCGAAAGAACCGGCTCGCGATCGAGATTTACGGCACGAAAGGTTCAGCCGCGTGGGACCAGGAAAAACCGGACGAATTGTGGCTGGGCCAGCGCAACAGTCCCAACCAGGTGATCGTCAAGGACCCGTCGCTTCTGCATGAAAAGGCCCGGTCATATGCGGACCTGCCCGGCGGCCACAGCGAAGGTTACGACGACACGTTCAAACAGGTCTTCCGGCGCTTCTACAGGACGGTCGCAGACCGCTCCGCAGCGGTGGAATATGCGCAGTTCGTGGACGGGTTGCGGCAGCTCCAGATCCTGGACAAAGTGCTGGAGAGTTCGAGCAAGCACGCTTGGGCCGATGTGCCGGCGCCGAAGCTGGAACCGAAATCGGAGCAGAAAGCGGCCCGGTAAGTATAAGTAGCACTGTGGAATAGGCCTTCCTGCCTGTAGTGGTGTATGCTTCCGCCTGCGGGCCTGCATTCCTGCGAGCGGACTGCCTCACCTATAATCCGGCTCGCAGGTAAGCGATCACATCCGCCAGATCCTGGCGGCTCATTGATTTTTCCAGCCCTTCCGGCATCAGTGAGACGCTCGAAGCGCGGATATCTCTGATATTTTTGCGCAGGATGGTTTCATCGCCGGCCTCGGTGCCTCCCCGCAAAGTGATAGCACCCGGCGTTTCATTAGCGATCACGCCATCGTGGATTTCCCCATCCGTGGCGGTAACAATGTAGTGTACATATCGCGGCTCGATGGCGTAGCTCGGATTCAGAATCGACGTCAGCAGTTCTTCCTTGCTCTTGTTATTCACACCGGAAAGATCGGGGCCCACGCGCCCGCCCTGCAGCCGCGGCATGTGACAGCGCGCGCAATTGGTATCGAACACTTTCTTCCCGCGAGCTTCGTCGCCACTCAATTGCAGCGTGTCGCGGTAGCTCTCAACTAATTTCGCCCTGTCGGAGGACTGGTCCTGAAACAATTTCCGGGCGCGCTGCGCGATCGCACGATCGGAATCGTCCATCAGTCTCGAGCGGGCCGGTATATCGACGGCGGCGGCTTCGATCTGGCCGTCTTCAACGGCTTTGAGCAATACAGGCAGGCGCTGATGCTGGTTCAACAACGCCGCGATCACATCTTTGCGGCCCTCCGGCCTGTACGTTTTCCAATCCGCCAGCAAAACCTGTGCAACCGCTGGATCATTGAACGCCGAAAGGCACTCGATGGCTGCCGTCTGTATGTCAACCGGAGGATTCGATCCGAGAATCTTGCTGAGAACCGGCTGTACGCCGGCAAACTGTCCGCTGCGCAGCGCTCGAATCGCCGCCGCCCGCCGCGCGACCGGCAAATCCGTAGCTGCGCCATCGTGCATGGCGCGCTCGACCAAGGCAAAGAGTTTGAGATGTTGCGCGATACCCCACGCTGCTCTCTGAACAGTTTCTGATGGATTGTTGAGAAACTGCGCCAGTTTGGGCTCAGCACCATCCACGAACAGGTCATGCACGCCGGCCAACCTCAGGCCTTTGCCGAGCCCGAACAAGGCGGCGGCCCCTTCATTGGGCTGCTGTGGAATAAGCAATTGTTCTACAGCCAGAAATCTCCGGATCTCAGCGGGATCATGCTTGGCGCCGATCAGCGAAGCCAGCTCGTTCAAGAAGACCGGATTCAGCGTGAATCTATTGCGCGACAGAAACAGATGAAAGAAGTCGGAGGCATTGTCATTCAGCGAGCTGAGCATCGCCACACGGAACCAGGAGTCACCCCCGCGTACACGTGCGAGGTCCGTGAGCGCCACCAGAGCGCGCGGATCCTTCAACTGTCCCAGCGTAAAACAGAGCTGGAACAGAACGCGTGGTTCAGGATCGCTTCCGAGCGCCAGCACGGTGTCGACTACGGGCTTCGAGATTGGAAACTTTTCTGCAAGGTGCAAAGCATGCTCGCGCACCGAAGCATTCGGATCTTTGAGCGCCGCAATCACTAGAGGCGGCTCAAGCGCCGACAATCCTTCGAGAGTCCAGAGCGCATGCACCCGGGCTTGCGGAAAATCGCTCTTTTGCGCAAGTTCTTTCAGCAGCAGAATGGCGGCCCTGTCCTGCCTCTCGATCAATAAGCGCTGCGCCGTCTGGCGGTGCCACCCGTTGGTGAGCGTTAACTGCTGGACCAACTCAGGCGTGCTCGCGCTCGCCAGGTTTACTTTGAGACTGCGCATGCGGAGCGGGTGGTTGGGAACGATGCGGTAGATGCGCCCCTTGTCCGCACCGCTCCAGAAATTCATGAATCTCTTGATCTCCTCGGGAATTGATTCCGGTGTCTCAATGAACTCGCGATAAATGTCCGTCATGTAAAGATTGCCGTCGGGCGCATTGGCGAAGTTGCAGGGACGGAACCACATGTCGGTGGATGCCAGGAACTCGACCTTATCCCGCGCGCGATGCGCCGTGAAGCTGACGCCGTCCGGTATGAGAACATCGCGGTGCACCATATTGGCGCTGACGTCGCCGGTGAAGTCGTTTCCCCAATACTCTTTCGGAAAAACATCGCCGCTGTAAATGGTGCCCCCGCTAGCCGCCGTGAACCAGCCGCCGACCTGTTCCGTAATGTTGAGCTGATTTTCGTTGTACCGCTGCTGCCGTAAGCGAGTGCGCTGCACTCTCCAATGCTGCGGGTGAGTCAATGGGTAAATGGGCCCCGAAGGCCGGCCGTGATCGGAGATGTCCTGGGCCACCTGCCTGACCTCTAGCAGCGGCGCGCGGATCAGGTACTGCATCGGAATCACGGTATTCCGGATGTGAGTCGTGTTCTGGGTGATGAACCGGTTGCCCCAATCGTCAAAGGTCTGCCCGAATTGCGCCGGACCGGAGACGGGCTCGGCTGCGCCGGTGAGCGGATTGAAGCGGAAATCGGCGCCGCGCACCAGTACCGGAGGATGGTTGCGATGTCCGGGCGCAGTGATGCGGCCATCGGAGCCGTCGTTCGAGCAATAGATCCAGTTATCGATTCCCAGGCGGGGATTGGTGATGCGAGCTTCAGGATTCACCTTGGGAAACCCTGTGTAGAGAACCTCGCGAACGTCCGCCTTGCCATCGCCGTCGGTATCTTTGAGAAACAAAATATCTGGCGCGCTGGTGACGACGAGTCCGCCTTTCCAAGGCTGCAAGCCGCTTACTTCAAGGACGTGTTCGGCAAATACCGTGCGACGGTCAGCCTTGCCGTCTCCATCAGTATCCTCGAGCATGATGATGCGCGACCGGGCGGGCTGGCCGTCGGGCGGGTCCTCAGGGTAATCCAACATCTCAGCGACAAAGGCTCGTCCGTTTTCGTCGAAAACGATTTCAACCGGATCGTAGACCAGAGGTTCGCTGGCAAAGAGCTCAACGTGAAAGTTAGAGTCGATCCGCATGCTCTCGAGAGATTGATCCGCTGATAGCGAGGGAGCGTCCGGATGCTCGCGCCGCGTGCACGAAAAAATGATAAGAGCCATGAAAACGACCGCTAAAATCGTGGAACAAACGAGCCCAATGCGGGTAACCAGGGACATTTTGCGAGAGCGATTATCGCACGCAGGAGTCAGCGTTGTCTAAGCTGGCTGTCAAGCTTGTCAAGCTGGGTGTCAAAAAGGTAGTGTCCTAATTTGTCAACGTTGCCGATTAACGGCCTCGGTGGCATCCCTGATTATGCTAGTCGGCCTCATTATGATGTGCCGTGTCACGGCTGTACTGTGGCTCTGGCCTAAGATTCCCATCTCTGTCTTTTTCCATTCCGGCAACCCATGGCTGCCAGTAAACGGTGAACGCAAACTTGATGTGCCTAGTCTTATTGAAGGCGTCCCGATAGTTTACGATTCCCCACATTGCGAAAGATCGTGGTGGCCCTCCGCGTTTGACGGTATCTACCTCGTTGTCTGGTATTCTTTCAGCCACGGCGCGATGCACAAGTTTTGTTGCAGGAGATGAAATGGCAACAGTAAGCTATTACGCAATGCCTGACGCGGCAACTCAGGCGGCTTCCTGGAGCGATCAGACTGACGCTTCCTCCGGCGCTGTCGTCTGGCAACGGGTAGGCAAAGTCTTCAGGGAATGGCACCGGAACGATCTGCGCAGTGGCCTTGAAGACGACATCGTAAGCGGGAGTGTTCCCGTGGTTCCTGATAACCGCAGTGGCCTCAAATACGTGGTTAACGTCCTGATAAATAGCGGAATCAAAGAAGACAGACAAATAGGCCCTGCTTTGCAGCTCCGTGGCGAACTTCTGCGTGGTGGCGATGTCCTTACTGATGGTCACGCTCTCCCGAACCGACTCCGCGCTGGTCGCCATAGCAGCAGCGACCCTCTCCATGACCCCGGCAGCCCGCGTGGCCTCAGCTATAGAAGCCTGAACAGCCAGCGCCTGATGAGTAGCGGAGTCCCGTGCTTCGGTTGCTTGTCGCTCCATGAGATCGGCTTGTCTTTCGATGGCGCGGAGCGTCCGAATTGCGGCGTATACGCCAGCCCCGCCAATGAGCACGAGGACCGCAGTAAAAAACCAACCGAGTTTGTCCATCCAATCTTTCTGGACATCGGAGCGGACATCGAGCGGTTTGACCGTCGATATGGATACTGGATTGTCGCTCTGTTTTTGCTCAGTTCGGCTCCGTTGGGTGTCTGGGGTGGTGACAGGATTGGGCGCAAAGGGCGGCGAGATCTGTTTGGCTGGTTGCTTTTGTCCACGGCTGCCACCTTTTGGATTTCCGCTCTTGTTAGTGGACTGATCGGACGTTTGCCCTGGGACTGGTGGAACGGCAACGAACAGGAGAAGACATATCACTCCTCGGAATGGCAAGGATTAAATGTATCACAAAAACTATTGCCATCCCGCAGGTTTTCGTATTACAATAACTACATGGCGAACATACTCAGCGCAGACAAGCAAATCGCGATTATTGCTTCGCTGTGCGAAGGTTCCAGCATTCGTTCAATCGAGCGCATAACCGGCGTTCACCGTGACACGATCATGCGGCTCGGCGTCCGCGTTGGCCATGGTTGCGCAGCCCTCATGGACGAGAAAATGCGCAATCTATCCTGTAACCGTCTGGAGATGGACGAAATTTGGGGCTTTATTGGCAAGAAGGAAAAGCGGGTGCGACCTTTCGACGATCCAAGTATGGGCGATGTTTGGACGTTCTGCGCAATTGACGCCGATACGAAACTGGTTCCTGCGTTCAAAGTGGGCAAGCGCGACAATGCCACGGCGACCGCCTTTGTAGGGGATATCTCTGGACGGATGAAGAATCGGGTGCAGATTTCCACGGATGGCCTCAGGGCATACGTAGACGCTATAGAGAAAGCTTTCGGCGCGAACGTAGATTACGCCCAGATCATCAAAACGTATGGCCATGAGGAAGTGAGCAACAATCGCCGATACAGTGCACCAGAGTTTGTTTCGTCTGAAAAGAAAATCATCGCCGGTACGCCGGATTATGACCTTTAGCAAGAAACTGGAGAACTTTGAAGCTGCGGTCGGTCTTCACTTCGCTTATTACAACTTTGTTCGTCGTCATAACACGTTGCGTTGTACTCCAGCGATGGCAGCTGGCGTCGAGTCTTCATTCTGGAGCGTTGGAGATCTCGTACAGGCAGCAGCCGCATGACCAACATTGAGGAACTGCGGGACGTGATCCAAAAGCTCCATAGCGTCGAATCCAAGCACATTGAGAGTGTTCCGATAAAGGAAACGCACCAGGGGAAGACCGTCTGGACTGGCGTTGTTGAGGTTTTTGAAATAATCGGCCACCCTAAGGCGACAAAGCTATATGCATGGGTGCACGATACAGACGACCCCAAGCATCCGCGTCGCCATGTTACCGTTTTGCATTTGCATCCGATCCAATCGGCTCGTGATGCTGTACGCGCCGCAATCGTGCAGGAGTTTAGAAGCCTTGAGCCAACAGATTAAAACCCGGAAGAAAATTGGGCGGCCCCGGCTCCCAAAAGGTGAGGCAAAGGGGAGAATTGTGCCAGTGCGCTTTTCATGGGAAGACTTGAAAGCGGTAGAGTTGGCGGCAAAGGCCAACAATCAGACGGTCTCAGCGTGGATCAGGGGTGCGGTCCATGCCAGTATCAGCGGATAACCTTTTCAAATTAGGACACTACCGTCAAAAACGTTGAAGTTCGTGATAATTGCCGAAAGACGGGATGACCGCTCGGTCGCGTGGTGATACCACGAAACTTCAGATTCTTCTCAATCGCCGCCAAAGATTCATGCTGCCGCCACGGTCACGGGCCGTCCATGATAAACTGTCGGACGATCGAGGCTGTTATCAGCAAAAAATGGTACAACGTGTTTGTCTCGCTCGACCCTCCGGGCGCGGGCGGCACCGCTGAAGACACGGCTCGAACGCCTCGTACTGCAGCCCAAAGCGTGGCAGAGATCGCCTCGTCGGTCGCAGCAGAGCCAACATTCACCGCTCCGGTGAGCGCCGCGGCCGGGTTCGATGAGATCTATCGTGCCGCGGAAATTCAACCGCCGCCGCATGGCTATACGATTATGAAGATCGCTGACATGCTGCAGAGCGAGCGTATCCGTACGCTTCCCGCGGAAGTGAAGAAGAGTTCCATCTTATTGGCACTGGATGCTGCCGGTGTGAAGATCGAAGAGGTTGTCGAAGACGCTGTCAAGCGCGATCGCGCTCTGGACGGCTTCGAACGGGTGCAGCAGAAGGCTCTGGATGAGCTGGAAGCGCGTAAGGCGCAGGAAGACGCTCAGATCCAAGCCGAGCTCGACCGTCTGACCGAGGAGCATAAAGCTCGCATCCAGGCCAACAAGGACGAAGTGGCTAAGGAGAAAGAGCGTTTCTACGGATGGCGGCTGCAGAAGCAGCAAGAGGAACAAAAAATCTCCGATTCCGTATCTTATTTTGTCGTGGAGAATCCGATTACGACCGGCGGCGTTGCGGCTGCGTCGCGCGGAGCCCAAGCACCCACTAAGCCATCTGCCCCGAAACCCTAGGGCTTAGCAGCCGCAAGGAGAGGAAGTCCTTATGTTTAGACGGCTTTCACGCATGATGCGTTCTTTTTTCGGGTTCTTCATCTCCGTCGCGGAAAACCCGGAACTGATTCTTGAACAGAACATTCGCGACATGAATGACCAGGTTCCACGTATGAACGACAGCATTGCGATGGTCAAGGCCAATGCGACCCTGCTCGAACGAGAAGAAGCGAAATACAAGACCGACATCAACAACCTCACTTCCAAGGTCAAGGCAGCCATCCAGGGCGGGCGAGACGATCTGGCCGGCAGTTTTGCAGTGCAACTCGAACAGGTCCGCGGTGCTCTGGCCCGCACCCAGGGCCAGTTGGAGACCGCCCACGCGGCATTCGACAAAGCCATGGCCGTGAAAAAAGCGTTCCTGATGGAGAAAGAACGTAAGACACGCGAGGCCCTCAATGCCATCGCCGACTACCGCCGCTCGCAATGGCAGAAGAAAGTCGCCGATGTGATGGAACAGTTTGAAGTCACCGGCATCAGTGCCACCCATGACGAGATGGTGCGCAAGATCGAGGAAAGCACGGCGCTGAACGAAGCTCGCATGGAGATGGCTCTAGGCAACGTGGATCAGCAAAAGATCAAGATCGAGGAAGAAGCGGAGAAGATGCGCGCCAACGAACTGGTGAAGCAATTCAAGGTGGAAATGGGATTGATGCCACCTCAGGCGTCCCCAGAGGCGGCGCAGAAGACAATCGGGGCGCGCGAAGCGCAGAAGAGCACGTAAAAGGGGAGAGGTCAGAAGCCAGTGATGGCAAACTGACCACTGTTAGGATCATGGCCGTAAAAATCGAGAAGGGCGGATGGTTTCTCATTTTCCTGATCGGGCTGGGCTTGGTCGGCTATAGCCTCGACAAGTACGGGATTGTGAACCTGCGGGGAAAGTTCGGCTCACGTTCCGATACGGCACCGGGCGGAACTGTCGACACATCCAAGCCCCTGGTGCTGCCGGTCGCGGCGGCAGCCGACTCCAATTGCAACAACGTGCGCGTGCGCGTCAATATCTGGGTGGGGTGCGCCGCCGGCCTCGTCGCCAATGGCGGTCTCGATACCGCGGGCGGTTCGATTTATGACAAGAAGGGCCTCAAGGTCAGTTTCAAAATCATAGACGACTGGACCGAAGGCGCCGCGGCGCTCGCTACCAACAATGTCGACGTCATGCTCACAACCGCCGACGTGTGGGCCAAAGACTACGCTCAGCTTCAGGACAAAGGATTCGGCTCCCACGCATTCTTCATGGTCGATTGGTCGCGTGGCGCCGATGGCGTGATTGGCAAGCAGGGTATCAACAGCATCGAAGGCCTGGCGGGCAAGACGGTAGCGTTCGCGCCTTACACGCCTTCGCATTTCCTGCTGTGGAACGGCCTGAAAAGCTCGGGGCTCAGCACCGATCAGCGTCGCGAGATCTTCTCCAAGGCTGTACATACCAAAGACGGTATCGAGCCTGCGACACTGTTTGCGCAGCAAAAAGTGGATGCCGCCGTGGCTTGGGACCCGGACATGAGCGATGCCGTCACCAAGCGCTCCGGATCGAAGAAAATCTATGACACGCGCATTGCCAACCGGTTGATCGCCGATATTCTCGTGGTCAGCGATCGCTTCGCATCGCGCTGCCCTCAGGCCGTTGTGAAGCTGGCTGAGGGCTGGCTCGAAGGCGTCGAATTCATCAAAGCGCAGCCCAACCGCGCGTACACCTTGATCGGCACCATCAAGGATTTCAACATTCCCGAGGACCTCGCTAAAAGCATGCTGGGCGGCGTCAAGCTCGCCGACTATGCCGATAACAAATCTTTCTTCGGCACGCGCGGCGCGGACTCCGACTACAACAATATTTTCAAGATGGCCCAGGAAATGTACCGCGAAGAGCGCGTCATCAAGCGCAACTCCGATCCGGAGTCGAGCGTGGACCGCCGCTTCCTCGATCCGCTGAGCGGCAAATTCTCAAGTGCTTCTTCGGAAACGCCGATTGAATACAAGGAACCCTCGAAAGGCGCGGTGCCGATTGCCACCCAGCGCCGGTCCATTTACTTCGAAACCAACTCGGCGAAGATGGGTCTCGACTCGCGCGCCGTTGTCGATGAGATCGGCAGCTTCATGAAAGCCTACGAAAATACAGTGGTCGACATCGACGGCAACACCGACGCGTCCGGCTCGCACGCGCACAATGTCCAGCTTTCGCGGGAACGCGCCGAAGCCGTGAAGCAGTATCTGGTCGAAAAATACAGATTCCCAACGACACGCATGCGCACGGTCGGCAACGGCCCAGACCGGCCAGTTGCCGACAATTCGTCCCCTGAGGGCAGGGAGAAGAACCGGCGGACAGATATCAAGGTGTACCCGAATCCAGCGGGGTAATTATGCATAATCTGTGGTCCCGCGGACCCCCGGTCGCCCCATCCCGCACTTGACCAGCGATATTCTGGTGCTTCTCGCACCAAACCCGCCCGGGTCGGATTCTGCTCGATGTAGAGCCGGATCTGCTCAAGCTCTTTTTGACCCCGCACTAGCCTGTCGTAACTTTCCTCTAGCCAAAAAGGTCTGCCGATGAGTCCTCACATCTGGTTTGCTCGTTTGGCGGTGATTCCTTTCAGGAATCTTGTCAGCCGGGGAACGGGAACCAAGACGGTCACGAGCAAATGAACATGATTTGGCATGAGTGCAAATGCGTGCAGGGTATAGTGCTTCAGGAGTCGGGCGTTATAGTGAATCGCTTGCACCACCATCCCGGCGATCGCCGGCTGCCGAAGATAGAGCGGGCCGTACCGCCCCCCTCATCCAACAGCCGATCCAGTGCGGCAAACGCCCGCCCGGCGTTCACGGTCGCACCTGGGAAGCGTCGATTCATTTCATCGGCAAACTGCCCGAAAGACGCCAAGTCAGAAACACAGGCTGGCCGATTTCATACCAGTGCTGAAGGCGGCGGCGATAGAAGGGCAATTATGGTAGTCAAGAGAATGGCGCGAACTTCTCAAACTGGAGTAAGCCGGCCAAGGGGCCGGCTGCGGACCAGGGGGGCCACCCTACTAAGTGCCTGACCTGCTCACAATCCGGAAAGATCTCTCGCGGCGTACGCGGCTGATCTTGGCTGTGTCCGCGTGGTTGACGGTTGTCATCGCCTGGTTTGGCCTCACGCACTGGGACATTCTGCCGCCATTTTCACTGCCACGCCCCATGGGGGTTATGCAGGCGTTCGGCCGGCTCTGGACCGAGTACGACCTGCTGGGAAATGTTTTGCAGAGCTGGTGGCGCATTGCCCAGGCGTTCGCGTGGTGCGCCGTTATCGCTATTCCGCTGGGTCTGCTCATGGGCAGTTTCCGGTGGGTGCACGATCTGGTTAACCCGGTGGCCGCCCCCATGCGTTCCATGCCCATCACTGCGTTCCTACCGGCCTTCATCGCCTTGTTTGGGATGGAAGAGTCGATGAAGGTAGCGTTCCTCTGGTTCGGCATGTTCTTTTATCTGCTGGCCGTGGTGGTCGAGGAAGTCAACAAAGTGGACGACAGTCTGCTCGAAACGGCGTGGACACTGGGCGCAAAGCGGCGTAACATTCTGTGGCTGTTGTTCCGCGCATCTTTTCCGCCGATCTTCGGTTCATTCCGCATCCTCTACGATATCGGCTGGACCTACGTGATCCTGGCGGAAATGGTGAATGCGCGCAAAGGGGTGGGCTACATGGTGGAGGCGGCGCGCAAGGTGCTCGATTTCGAACGCGTGTACGCGGGCATTATCGCGATCGGCATTGCGGCGTTCCTGTTCCGGTTTCTGCTGACATTCTTGGAGTCCCGGCTATTTCCCTGGCGCAGGGTGTCGCGCCCGGCCTCTGAACCGGTTGCGGCGGTGGCCACCGGCGCTCCAGTGAAAACGCAAGCCCATGCCGAATCCAATTAAGATCAGCGTTCGCGAAATATCCCGCAGCTTTACGGGCGCGCAGGGAACCTGCATCGAGGCGCTGCGCAAGGTAAGCTTCGAGGTTGAAGATGCCTTCTCGGCGCAGGGTCGCGACATTGGTGAATTCCGGGTGTTGCTCGGCCCTTCGGGTTGCGGAAAATCGACGCTGCTGCGAATGATCGCCGGTCTGGACCGTCCCGACAGCGGTCAGGTACTGGTGAACGGTAAACCGGTCGACGGTCCGGGCCGCGATCGCGGCATGGTCTTTCAGAAGTACACGTCGTTTCCCTGGCTGACAGTCGCCGACAACATTGCCTACGGTCCGAAGATCAATGGAGTGCCGGCTGCGGAGCGCCAGCAAATCGTCGATCACCTCATCGAAGGCGTTGGTCTCGCGGGCTTCGCGAAGTCTTATCCCGACACACTGTCCGGCGGAATGCAGCAACGCGTCGCCATCGCGCGCACGCTGGCCAACCGTCCGCAGGTCGTCCTGATGGACGAGCCGTTCGGCGCTCTGGACGCCCAAACCCGCAGCGACATGCAGCAGCTTCTGCTTCGCGTTTGGGATGAAACCGCCAGTACGATTTTATTTGTGACGCACGATGTAGATGAAGCGATTTATCTTGCGGATCGCGTTTTCATCTTCAGCGCCCGACCCGGTACCATTATGGAAGATATCCCGGTTCCTTTCGGGCGTCCGCGGGATCCGGCGGTCAGACAGACCGCGGAGTTTCATGAAATGCAAGAGCATGTGCTCACTTGCTTGCGGCGCGCGCCCGGAAAGGGTCACGTGAGAGTGAGCGTTTGATGCCGCAGGACGATTCCGCCAAGTCCGAGATCAATTACGTCAAAGAGGCCGCGAAGCTCCAATACAACTGGATCACCCTAGCAGGCATAACCGGCTTTGCTCTTGTGTCAGGGAGCGCTCTG
>Ga0137364_10000470_pt1 | contig 16313 bp, 15 predicted proteins | sample SagtaG_10_FD_104798 | JGI IMG/M metagenome (GOLD analysis project Ga0137364, IMG submission 104798) | Vadose zone soil microbial communities from Sagehorn Ranch, Mendocino, California, USA - Sage1_L_20_16 metaG | ecosystem: Environmental > Terrestrial > Soil > Vadose zone | place: USA... | reverse complement strand
GATCGGACGGGGCGCGCTGACGGTGTCCCCCCGCACGAGATTCAGGATGACCCGCGCGCGGCGCGGGCGTACCACGGCTTCGAGCCGGAAGTCGCGCGTGGAATCGACGAGGTCGAACGCCTCCGCCGCGCGCGCCTCGCCGCCCGCAAACTCCCGCTCCAGCTGTAACTCGACCCACATCGCGCGAGACGCGTTTCCAAAGGGGTAAACGCGCGCGGTATCGCTCCACGCCAGCCGCACCCGCCGCCGATAGGTGTCTTCCTCCCACAGCACCAGCCCACGCCGCGATCGCCCCACCTTTCGCCGCGTAAAGAACTCGGCGCCGAGGCTCACCGTGTCGCCGACCGGCGTGACGTGAAACAGCGCCTCGACCTCCGCCGAGTCGGTGCGGAGCGTCAGGCGCATGTCACTGTCGAGCGGGCCGCTGACGGCACCGCTCGCGAGCACCCGCGGCGCGACCGCCGCGGGCTCGATGACCCGAACGCGATACGTGAGCCGGGTGCCCGGTCCTTGCAGAGCCGCCAGAGTCAACAGGATGCTACTGAACGACGATAGTGCCACGCGTCTCCTCGAGCGCGGCGCCGCCGCCGGGCCCACCCCAGCGCTGGTTCGCCGCCCACCCTGCGAGCAGGCCCGTCCCCAGGGCGATCGCGACCCAGATAGCCAGCGTGCCGGCGCGAATCGACGGCCGCGGCACGACGAACGCGTGCGGGTTCCCGGCCGAGCGGGCCAGGGCGACACGCACCTCGAGCTGGCTGGCGCGCGCCCCCGCGCAATGCCCGCAGGTCGCCAGGTGTTTCGCGAGCGCCGCACGCTCGACGAGCGACAGCTCGCCGTCGAGCTCGGCATCGATCTGCACGAGCCATTGCTCGTGCGTGGCGTCGGCCATCAAACCTCCTCTCGAACGCGATAGTGCAGCGCCCGACGCTGCATCCACCGCACGGCGAACGCGTCCGTCAAAGAGCGCAGCACCCGGTTCCACATGCCGTACTTGGTGACACCGTGTTTGCGAGGTCGGTGGCCCACGGCGACCTCCGTCACCGTACCGCCCTGCATCTTGACGAGTGTCGGCAGGAAGCGGTGCATCCCCGAAAACAACGGCAGCGCGCGAACGGCTTCGGTGCGAAACGCCTTGAGCGAGCAGCCGGTATCGCGGATCACTTCCCCATTGAGCCGGTTGCGGACGCCGTTGGCGATGCGGCTCTGGAGCCGCTTCCACGCCGTGTCGCGACGCGTCGCCCGATAGCCGGCAACAGCGGTCGCGCCGCTGCGCTGCAACGCGTCGACCAGGCGCGGGATGTCGGCCGGATCGTTCTGCAGGTCGGCGTCCAGGGTAATGACGATCGGCGCGCGCGCGGCCCGAAAGCCCGCGGCGAACGCCGCCGTCTGACCCGCATTGTGCGCAAAGGAGATGATCCGCAGCTGGGGGTGCTGTGGGCGCAGTGCCTTGAGCGCCTCGAGCGTGCCGTCGGTCGAGCCGTCATCCACGACGATCACCTCGTAGCGGTGCGGGCCGGCGAGAGCGGCCGCGATCTCGGCGAGCAACGGCGCGAGGTTGTCCCGCTCGTTATATGCGGGGACCACCAGCGAGAGCTCCACGGGGTGGGAACGATAGCAAGTTGACAGCCGCTAGACGAGTGGCTAAAACCCGTCTGTGTCCGACTCCGTGACGCGCCGGGATTTCCTGCGCTCTGCAGCGGGCGGTGCAGCCGCGAGCACTCTGATGGGAATCCCGCATGCGATGCGGCCGGTGCGGCCGCTCCCTCCCCCGTCCCGCTGGGCGGCGAAGCCCGTCGCCATCGCGAGCGCGAATGGCCTGCGCGCGGTGCAGAAAGCCTTCGACCTGCTCATGCAGGGGGCCGACACCCTCGACGCCGTCGTCGAGGGCGTGAAGATCCAGGAGCTCGACCCCAGCGACGACTCCGTCGGCTACGGTGGGTTGCCGAACGCCGAAGGCGTCGTCCAGCTCGATGCGTCCTGCATGCACGGTCCCACCAAGCGCGCCGGCGCGGTCGGCTGCCTGGAGAACATCAAGACACCCTCGGAAGTCGCCAAGCTGGTCCTCAAATACACGAATCACGTCTTCCTGGTCGGGGAGGGCGCCAAGCGGTTCGCGCTGTCGTACGGCTTCAAGGAAGAAGATCTGATGACCGAGCATTCGCGCGAAGCGTGGCTGCGGTGGCGCGCCAATCTGAGCCCGAACGACAATTACCTCGACGTCCCGGATTCGGATCACCTGGTCGTCACGAAGACCGGCACCATCAACTGCGACGCCGTGACGCCGCAGGGCGATCTCTCCTCGGTGACGACGACGGCCGGCCTTTCCTGGAAGATCCCCGGCCGCGTGGGGGACTCACCGATCATCGGGGCGGGCCAGTATTGCGACAACGACGTGGGCGCCGCCGGCTCCACGGGACTCGGCGAGGCCAACATCAAGGTATGCGGCGGATTCCTGACGGTCGAGCACATGCGGCGCGGCATGAAGGCGACGGACGCCTGCCTCGAGACGTTGAAGCGCGTCGTCGCCATGACCGAGGCCCGGCTGCTGGATCCGAAGGGCCGTCCCAAATTCGACCTGGTGTTTTACGCCGTCACCAAGCGGGGGGAGTTCGGGGCGGCGTCGCTGTACCCCAACCGCTACGCGGCGCACGACGGCACGGAAGCCAAACTTCGCGATACGGCCTCGTTATTCTCGCGCGCCTGACCCTCGCGCTCGCCATGGTACTGGCGTCGCCGCTTGTCGCGCAGGGCCAGGCGAATCCGCGGAAGAACTGGGTCGACCACCTCTATCCCTTCCTTTACTACAGCTCGATCGACGGCTTCTGGTTCGCCGGGCACTACGACTGGTCGAGTCCGATGGGGTTCGCCGAGCAGCCCGAGCCGACCTTCGGCCGCATCGCGTTGGACGTCGGCGCCAGTACGAAGGGGAGCCACGCGGTCATCCTCGACGCGCAGGCTCCGGCGTACTGGGAGGGCTGGAGGCTCGGCGTGACGCTGAGCCTGACCCGCGCCAACCGGCTGGGCTACTTCGGCCAGGGGAACGGCACGGTCTATGATCGCGACAGCACGACCGGACCGGGACGCTCGTACTTTTACCGCGTCAGTCGCGCGAATCGTGCGGCGCGCGTCACCATACAACGGAAAATCGTCGGGCCGCTCCGCGTGCTCGTCGGGGGATCGCTCGAGCACACCGCCTTCCGCGCGCTGCCGGGCGTGAGCATCTACGAGCGCGACAGCACCGGCCCCTTTTCCGATCGCGTCGCCCGCGTCGGGCTCGTGTTCGACACGCGGGATCTGGAGATGGATCCGCATCGCGGTGTGTTCGCCGAAGCCCTCCAGAGCAGCGGCCGCGGGTACGCGCGCAGCAGCGCGGCGCTGCACGTCTACGCCCATCCGCTCGAGCGTCTCATTCTCGCCGGCCGCGTCGGTCGCGAGACGATCACCGGCACGGCGCCCCTCGCGGTGCAACAAACCATGGAAACCAGTGAGGGGCCTGTGGTCGCATTGGGCGGAGCGCGCTCGCTGCGAGGTTACTATGACGGGCGGTTCGTGGGGCCGGGCAAGATCGTGTATGGCGTCGAGGCTCGATACGGGCTGCTGTGGGCGCCGCGGCTCCTCGAGGTCAAGCTGTTCGCGTTTTACGATGCGGGGCGGGTCTTCGGCGACGGCGAAACCGTGCGCCTCACGTTCCGCGACCTGCACGAGGCGATGGGTGGCGGCGTGGCGATGTCGCTGATGCGCAATACGCTGATTCTGTTGGAAGCGGGCAAGGGGACCGAGCCGGCGCAGGTGACCTTCGCGACAGCCTGGAGCTTTTAGCTCACTGCTTTTATCTCCACGCCGCGCCGTCGCAGTTCATCCACATACGCCTGAAACGGCACGGCCTCGTCCGGTGTGTGCACGCCCGCTGCAGCGACTCGACCATCCACCTGCATGACGCCGGTAATCGCCAACGAGAAGCCGGTAGTGCGCATCATTGCGCTGATTCCCGTCGCTGCGTCGTAGTAATCGAGCAACTGCCACGCCACCCGGCGGCCGTCGCGCCCTGTCACTTCGACGCGGAGTGCGACGAGGTCGCGGCCGTTGGGCTTGGTGAGCTGCGGCGACACCGCCGCGATAAACGCATCGCGCGGCACGATCTCCGTGCCTTTCATCATCACCGGATCCAACGAGAGCAGCCCCATCTCGCGAATCGGCCGCATGATCGCAACGTGTCCGGGATAGCGCAGCGTCTTGTACTCCATCGTCCGCACCTTGCCGCGATACGCCCACGGCATGGTCGATATCCCGCCGCCCGTGTGGAACGCCTCGAGCGTCCCCACGGGACTGGGGAACTGCACGTCTTCCAGCTCGGAGAGCGCGTCCACGCGTTCCGGGCGGCCCTCGCGCAGCACCCAGGACGGCGTCGTGTAGTAGTCGAGCGCCCCTTCGAGCGAGTAGACGATCTGGTAATTGAGCGGCGGCTCCGGCTGCTGCGGCAGCCCGCCGACAAAGATCTTGACGCTGTCGGCGTCGCCGACGCGGCGAATCCCTTCCGCCGCGATGATGTTGACCATGCCGGGAGCGAGCCCGCAATCGGGAATCACCGAGACCCGTCGCTTTGCAGCGGCCGCGTGCAGCGTCTTTTGCCGCTGCACGATTTCCGTGTTGCCGCCCAGGTCGGCGCAGTGCAGCCCCATCGCGACGGCAGCCTTGGCGACGGGAAAGTTGAAGTAGTACGGCAGCGCATTCATGACGGCGTCATGCCCGCGCATCAGCTTTCGGAGCTGTGGGCCACGCCTGGCGTCGAGCCGCGCGGTCACCAGCCGCTTGTGCTTCTTCTTCTCGAGAAACGCCGGGATGCGGCGGGGATGCAAATCGGCGAGCGTAACGCGCTCCACCTCAGGACGCTGCAGCAGATCATACGCGCAGGCAGAACCCTGTAGCCCAGCGCCCAGCACAAGCATGCGCATTGATTTACAACGCCTCCGAGTGATCGATGGGAGTTGAAGCGGCGGGAAAGCTAGTAGATTCGCCACCGTGTCGCACCCCTCGCTATCCCACGCGGGCGCCGCGGGCGCCGCGGGCGCCGCCGACCTGACGCGCCAGCGCCTGATCCGTGTGGCGCTGGAGCTATTCACCACGAAAGGCTATCACGACACCACGACGGCCCAGATCGCGAAGAAGGCGGGCATCGCCGAAGGCACGATCTATCGCCATTTCGCGAGCAAGCAGCAGCTGGTGAACGAGCTGTACCGCGCTGCGCAGCGCTGGGCGGTCAAAGTGGTACAGGAGACCTCGCGCGGTCCGGAGCTGGGAACCGCACGGGCGCAGCTGACGGCCGTCGCGCACGGCCTGTTGGACGGGGCGACCCGTGACACGGCCATCGTCAAGCTGGGACTCCTCGAGCCGCTCGACGCACTGCTGGACGAGGAAAGTCGCAGGACGGAGCGGGAGTTTCGGACGGCGATCGAGCGCGTCGTGGCGGAGGGCAAAGCTCAGGGCACCGTACGCGCAGGTGCGGTGGAGATCTGGGCGGGCGTCTGGCTCGCGGCGATTAGCTATGCGTTGAAGAAGATCGTTGCGGGCGACTGGAAACCCGGGGATGCAGGCGTGCGGATGGTGATCGATGCTGCGTGGCGAGCCATAAGCGCGTAAGCGATGGGCGCGGGAGCGATGGGCAACGTAGGGGCGCAGCATGCTGCGCCCCTACATCATGGCATCTGATTACACCCGTTTCAATTCAAACAGCGCGATCTCCGGCGGGACAAACACGCGCAACGGCACCCCCACCACGCCGATCCCGCGACTCACATACAGCTGGCTGCTCCCCTGCGTGAAGTGCCCCATCACGTACTTCGTGATCAGGCGGCCGGGGGACCAACCGACCACCGGCAGGTAGAACTGACCGCCATGGATGTGGCCGGCGAGGGTCAGGGGAATCGCGCGCGGCGCGGCGCCGTCGAAGGCACCGGGGCGGTGCGCGAGCAGAATCCGGAACGCGTCCGTCGCCGGCGGCGTGAGGCGGAGTGCGACATCGAGGTCGGCGTCCTGGGGATCGTCGGCGCGCCAGTTGCGGGGGTCGTCGATGCCGATGAGCGCCAGTGAGGCGCCGCCGCGCTCGATCAGATGCACGCCGTTCTTGACGAAGACCTGGCCCGCATCACGCACACCGCGAATGACGGCATCCTGGCCGGTGTAACGATCGTGGTTGCCGAGCACGGTCACCACGCCGAGTGGCGCGTGCAGGTCGCGAAAGGCGCGGACGTAGTCGGGGATGAACGCTGGGGAGATGTCGATCATGTCTCCCGTCTGTACGATGAGATCGGCGCCCAGCGCGTTGGTCTCGGCGACGATCGCTCGCATCTTCTCTTCCGACATGTGGATGCCGGCGTGCACGTCCGAGAGATGCGCGATGCGGATGCCGTTGAGACCGGGCGGCAGGTCGGGAAACAGGAGCGTGCGCCTGGTTATCGACGGCAGGCGCTCGGCGCTCCAAATGCCGTAGGCGGACACGCCGAGACCGGCGGCGGCGTAGGCGTAGGTGGCGCGGGCGAGGAACTGACGACGGGAAAGGGCGGTCGGCCGGTTAGGCGGTTCGGCGGTTGGCGTGCTGCGCAGTTTGCGAACCGCCCAACCGCCCAACCGCCAAACCGCCTTCCCCACGATGTACACCGCCACCAGCCCACAAAAAATCCAGCCGAGCAGCTGCCAAGCGATCCAGGGTGCGATGTACGGCGTGCGGCTGATGCCCCACAGGCTGCCGGAGAACATCCGCACCGCGACGATGACCCAGGGGATGTTGAAAACCACGAACAGGACCGCCAGCGGACGGCGCGCGGTCAGCGGCAGGCGCTCGCGCAGGTACAGGTACAGCAGCAACTGCGGCGCTGCGAACAGCAACAGATAAATTAGGGTCATGCCATCCCGTACGTCGTGGCTTTTGGTGATGTTCCCCGCGCTGCTCGCGGCGCAGCGTGCATCGCCCGTCGAGCGGCAGCTGGTCGCGGCCGGCGTCTGGGCGGAAGCGCGCTACAACTATGCCTACTGGGACGCCGTGCGCGCGAACTGGGACTCCGCGTTCGCGGCGACGGTCACGTCTCTCGGCGCGTCCCCGCGGCCGACCGACCTGCAATTCTTTCGTCGCCTGCGGCGCTGGGGTGCGCTGCTCGATGACGGCCAGCTCGAGATCCTGCCTCCCGTAACGATAGCGGGTCGCGTGGCCAGGCCGCCGTTGCTGCTGCGGAGCATCGAACGCCGGCCCTTCATCATGGACTACGCCACGAACGATGAGATGCGCGTCGCGCGGCCTGAACGGCTGGCGGAGATCCTCGAGGTCCAGGGGATTCCCGCGGCCGTCTGGATCCGCGACTCCGTGTTGCCCGAGATCTCCGCCGCCACGGAGGCGAGCCGCTGGGAGCGCGCCGTGGCGGCCATGCTGGAAGGAGAGCGCAGTACGGCCTTGCATCTGCTGCTGCGGCTCCCCGGCGGCACGGAGCGGGGAGCGAGCGTCACGCGCAGCGTGCCGCTCACGGCTCCAGCAGTGCTCGAGCGGCCGGCGGCGGCACTCGAAGCCGACACGCTCGCGGATGGGGCGATCTGGGTGCGGGTGAACTCATTCGCCGATCCCGACGTCCTGGCGCTGTTCGATCGCGTGCTGGGAGGCGCTCCCCGCGAGGGGCCACGGCATCACGGCCTCATCCTCGATTTGCGGGAGACGACATGGACAGCGGGAGGCCGCGAGCACGGGTATGCGATGCTCGCCCGGCTCATCGAGCGCCCGGTGCTGACGTCACGCTGGCGGACGCCGCAGTATCGTCCCGCGTACCAAGGCAGTGATTTACCGGATTCCGCGGGCGCCTGGCTCACCGCGCCGTCCGACACGATCTGGCCGCCGCCGAGCCGCGAGCGCGTCCCGTACACCGGCCCTGTAGCGGTGCTGTGCTCGTCACGCACGGCGGGACCCGCCGAGGATTTTCTCGTGGCGTTTCGCGGCGGCAACCGCGGTCTCATCATCGGTGAGCCGTCGGCCGGCAGTACGGGGCAGACGGCAGTCCTGTCGCTCGCGGGCGGGTGGCAGCTGCGCGTCACCGTCACGCGCGACGCCTATCCGGACGGCAGGGAATTCGTGCGCACCGGAATCGTCCCGGAGCGCGCGGTCGAGGTGCGGGTCGCTGACGTGCTCGCAGGACGTGACGCGGCGCTGGACCGGGCGCGCGCCTACCTCATGGAGATCGCCCGCCGCTAGCTCTTGAGCTGCCCGCGGAAAAAGCGGATCACGGCATGCCAGGCGCTGTCGGCGACCTCGGGCTTCTCGCGCGTGCGCAGGAAGCCGTGCCCGACACCCGGATAGATGGCGTACGGATACTCCTTGCCGGCGGCGCGCATCGCCGCGGCCGCATCGGGCAGTCCCGCATCGATGCGCGCATCGTTCTCCGCATAGACGCCCAGGCCCTTCGCGCGGATCTTCGCCATGTCGGCCGGATTCGGGCTGGGGCCATAGCACACCACGAAGGCCTTGAGCTCCGGCGCAGTCGTCGCATAACGGAAGCTCTGGCCGCCGCCCCAACAGAATCCGATGACGCCGATCTCGTTCGCGCGCACGGGACGCAACGAATTGAGGTAGCGCCGGGTGGCATCGAGGTCCTGTGTCACCGTATCGGCGTTCAGGGTGGCGATCAGCTTCCGTGCTGAGTCCTGCGACGCGGGAGTGCCGCCGCGGCGCGACAACAGGTCCGGCGCGATCGCGACGAAGCCGTCCTTGGCGAGCTGCTCGGTCGTCTGCCGGATGAAGTCCGACATGCCAAAGATCTCGTGGATGACGATCACGGCGGGCGCGGGCTGCGGACGCTCCGGATACGCGATGTAGGCCGTGACGGTGTCTTTGCCGCTGAGGAACTTGACGTATTCGGAATGAATGTCAGGATGAAATCCGGCGGTAGGGGGCGGTAGGGGGCGGGACAGCGCCGCCGCAAACACCGCTCCTAAGACAATACCGCCTCCTACCGCCCCATACCGCCGCTTACCGTCCATAGCTCACCCTCCAGATCTTGCCACCCATGTCGTCGCTCACCAGCAATGAGCCGTCCGGCAGGACCAGCAGGCCCACCGGCCGGCCCCAGCGCGAGCCGTCGGGGCGCTGCCAGCCTACGATGAAGTCTGCGACGCCGGTGGCGCGCCGGCCACCGCTGTCCACCTGCACGCGCACGACCTTGGCGCCGGTCGGGACGGACCGGTTCCAGGACCCGTGCAGGGTCATGAACGCAGCGCCGCGGTACTCGCGGGGGAATTGTGTGCCCGTGTAGAACGCGAAGCCGAGCGGCGCGGAGTGGGCCTGCACGGTGATGGCGGGCGGCTCGACCTGCGTGCAGTCGGCCGCTCCGTACTCGGGATTGGCCTTGCCCGGCAGATAACACTGTGGCCACCCGTAGTTGCGGCCGTCCTTGATGATGTTGACATGTTCGGGGGGCACGTCGTCGCCGAGGTTGTCGCGGTCGTTGTTGCCGCCCCACAGCTCGCCGGTCGTGGGGTTGAATGCCATCCCGACGGTATTGCGCAGCCCCTTCGCGAAGATCCGGCCACCGGAGCCGTCGGGATTGAACTGTGTGACGGCGGCGCGCATCGAGTCGCGCTCCTCGCACAGGTTACACGACGAGCCGGCGGCCACGTACATCTTGTCATCCGGCCCGAACAGAATGGTCCGCGTCGAGTGGCCGCCGCCACCAGGAATCCGAGCGATCGTTTCGCCCTCCGATGCACCGGCTCGGAATCGCTTCACGGTGCCGACGTCGGCGACGTACATCGTGTCGCCGCGGAACGCGATGCCGAACGGTCCCTTCAGGCCGGTGGCGACGGTCACTGGACTGTCGGCGACGCCGTCGTGGTTCGCATCGGTGAGTTTGACGATCACGCCGGATCCCGGCTGCGACGCGTACACCGCGTTGCCCGGTCCGAGCGCCAGAAACCGCACCCCTTCGAGGTTCTGCGCGAACACCGCGATCTTGAATCCTGGCGGCAGCCGGAGCGGCTGTTCCTGGCCGGCCGCGGGTTGGGGGCTGCGGCAGGCGATGGCGATCACAGCGATGCTAATTGCGACTCGCATACACTCCCTCGAGAGCGGTGGCGCCTTCGGGCATCCGCTCGCGGCTCGCCAGCGCTTGCGCGGCGGCCCGCTCGACTTGTGCGGTGATATCGGCTTCCACGTCCAGGAGAGCCTTTGCGGACGTTCCTTCTTCCTTCAGATACTCCTCGTACATCCCGACCGGGTCGCGCTTGCCCCATGTGGTAAACAGCTCGGCCGAAAACGTTTCGCGTGCTTCGCGCTCGTCGTGGGTCGCGTGGCCCCCCATCCGGAACGTTTCAGCGATCAACAACGCGGGGCCGTTCCCCGCGCGGCAACGATCCGCCGCAATGCGCGTCGCGGCAAAGGCGTCGAGCACGTTGTTGCCGTCGAATAGCGCTCCCCATACGCCGTAGCTCGCCGGCCAGTCCTTGAAATCGGGCGGGAGGTGGTGCTGTTCGAGACGCGTGCCCAGGGCCACCTGATTGTTCTCGATGATGAAAATGGCGGGGACTTTCTGCACCGCGGCGAAGTTCGTCCCTTCGTGCGCCGTGGCGGTCTTGGTGGATCCGTCGCCCACCCAGGTGAGCGCCACGCGCGGCTCGCGCTTGATCTTGAACGCCAGCGCCAGCCCCGCGATCACCGGCACCATGTCGCCGACATGCGAGATCGGCTGCAACACGCCGTGCGGAAACGATCCGACGTGGAGATCGCGGCCCCGGCTGGGGGAATCGGCGGTCGCGAGATAGGCGCGCAGCATGTCGGCGATGGGCATCCCCATCTCGCTGCAGGCCGCGGCGTTGCGGATCATCGGCGCGACGATGTCTAGACCACGCTCGAGTGCGTGCACCGGTCCGACGGTGGTGGCCTCTTCGCCGGTGCCGACCCACGCCTTGGAGATCACGCCGGTGCGCACCCAGCGCTTCAGCTCGATGTCGTGAAGGCGCGCGCGCAGCAGGCCGCGATACAGCTCGAGTTTGGCGTCATGGGACAACTGTTGGACGACGGCCGCACGTTCGGGGTTTGATTCGATCGTCGCACGAAAGGCCCGCACCAGCGCTGGATCGGGCTTCCAATCGACGTATTCCGGCGGGTCGAATGCGGGGAACCGCTTCACGGCACTCCGGCTGCGCTCCGGCCCACAACCTGCCCGCCCTGCTTGAACACCTTGCCGTCCTTCATGACGAAGTCGACGTGCTCCAGGGTCTGGATGTTGTCGAGGGGATTGCCTTGCACCGCGACCAGGTCGGCGCGCTTGCCCGCTGCGATCGTGCCGATGTCCCGCTCGAGCCCCAGCAGCGTCGCGCCGCTCGAGGTTCCCGCCACGATGGCCTGCATCGGCGTCATCCCGTAGCGCACCATCAGACCGAACTCGCGCGCGTTGCTGCCGTGCCGCATCACACCGGCGTCGGTGCCGAGGGCGATCTTCACGCCGCCGTCGAGCGCCAGCTTGAAGGAAGTGTGCATCCGCGGCGCGATCGCGAGCGCCTTGGCCGCGATCGGGGGCGGCAGCCGGCCCGCCGTGGCGAGCGACTCGACGGTGAATCCCGCCAGCAGCGTCGGGACCAGCCACGTGCCGCGCTGCTTCATGAGCGCGACGGCCTCGGCGTCGAGAATCGAGCCGTGCTCGATCGACGTCACGCCGGCCCGCACCGCCGCCTTGATCCCGGCGGTGCCATGCGCGTGCGCCGCCACGCGGCGGTCGAGCTGCGTGGCGGTCTCCACGATCGCGCGCATTTCCTCTTCGGTGTACTGCTGGACGCCGACCGAATCGGTCAGCGACAAGACGCCGCCCGTTGCGCAGATCTTGATGACATCGGCGCCGTATTTGACCGCGTACCGCACCGCGTTGCGAACCTCCTCCACGCCGTCGGCCACGCCGACTTCGACGCCGCCTTCATGCCCGAGGGCTTCGGGCTGCAACCCGTTCGTCTCGTCGCAGTGGCCGCCGCGAATGCCGAACGAGATGCCGGCGGCGACGATGCGCGGTCCCGCAATCCACCCGGCGTTGATCGCGTTCCGCAGCGCGACGTCGCCAAAGCTCGCGCTCCCGACGACGCGCACGGTCGTGAAGCCCGCTTCCAGCGTCTGCTGCGCGTGTGCCGCCCCCAGCAACGCCAGCTGGCTCGGCATCTCCGTGAGGCGGCTGTGCTGCCAGTCGCCGTCGCCGATCGTGCGTCCCGCGAGGTGGACGTGGGCATCGATGAATCCGGGGAGCAGCGTCGCGGCGGACAGATCGATCACGCTCGCGCCGGCCGGCACCTGCACGTTCGTGCCAACGGCCGTGATGCGGTCGCCCTGGACCAGCACGACGGCGTTCTTGAGCGGCGCGGCACCGCTGCCGTCGATCAGCGTGCCGGCGCGGATCGCGGTGACGCCCGGCTGCTGCAGCGCCAGGACGGCAATCAACGCGATCACGAGAATCTTTCCTTGAGCTTGCCCAGGAAGCCGGACGACTCCGCGGAGCCGGTGAGCGCCTGGGCGAATTCGATGGCGGTGGCGAAGCGGTCGTCGGGGCTCGTCTGCAACGCCTTCGCGAGCGCTTTCTCGACGGCGTCGGGGACGTCGGCGCGCAGCTGGCGGACCGGCACGGGCTGGCTCCGTAGCCGCGCGATCATCATTTCCTGCGCATTGCGGCCCTGGAACGGCAGCTTGCCGGTGAACATCTCGAACGCGACGATACCGAGGGCGTAGATGTCGCTGCGCGCGTCGAGCGGTTTGCCGCGGATCTGCTCGGGGCTCATGAACTCGGGTGTGCCGAGGATGATGCCGGTGGCGGTGAGCTTGGCGATGGCGGGATCGGCGCGGCGCTCTTTGGCGAGCCCGAAGTCCATCACGACCGCACGCTCGGCGCCGCCGCGATCGTCCGGCACCAGCATGACGTTCTCGGGCTTCAGGTCGCGGTGAATGATCTGCAGCTCGTGCGCGTGATGCAGTCCCGCGCACATCTGCTTCAGCAGCGTCACGCCCAGCGTGATGTCCATCGGCCCGCCGCGCACTTCGCGGTCGGAGAGCAGCTCACCCTTGAGGAAGGGCATCACGAGATAGATGAGCCCGTCTTCCGATTCGCCCAGCCGCAGGATCCGGCACACGTTGGGGTGATCGAGCCGCATCGCCAATCCGGCTTCGCGGCGCAGCCGCTCGACGGAGCTCTTGTCGGACGCGAGCCGCGGCGACAGCACCTTGATCGCGACGGTCGCCTCGGACGAAATCTCCTTGGCGAGATAGACGTACGACATCCCGCCCTCGCCCAGCTTTTGCAATACCTGATAACGCGCGTCCAGGATCTGATTGGAGAGGCTCGAGGCGCGGTCGGGGGGCCCCCCCCCGCCCCCGCTGGGTTTACCGGGGGGCAGCGGTGTACGTACGCCCGTCCCGCTCCCCGCTGGTGGAAGGGGGGGGGCTGCCGGTTTCCTGGCCTGGATTTCGACCAGCATGCTTCCGTCCTTGGGACAGAAGCGGGCTCCGGTGTCCGTGTAGACGGACCCGCACTTGGGACAGCGGCGCTCACTCATTGCCGGACCAAGTTGCGGCCTTCGTTCTTGGCGCGATAGAGGGCCTGATCGGCCAGCGACACGAAGCTGTCGGCGCTGTGCACGCGATCGTCGGGGAACGATGCGACGCCGATGCTGATCGTCACATGCAGCGGATCCTCGCCCGGATCGGCGAAGTCCCGCTGCATCACGCGGCGGCGTAACCGCTCGGCGAAGATCTGCGCGCCGTGCGGCGCGGTCTCCGGCATCACGACCACGAACTCTTCACCGCCGTAGCGCGCCACGATATCGACCGAGCGCGCCTCGCGCCGCAGCAGCTCGCCGACCTGGCGGAGCACCGAGTCGCCCGCGATGTGGCCGTGCGTATCGTTGATCGATTTGAAACGGTCGATGTCGGCGAGCAGAATCGTCAGCGCCAGGTTGTAGCGCCGCGCGCGATCGAGCTCCTGGGCGAGCGCTTCGGCCAGCGCGCGGCGGTTCATGCAGCCGGTGAGCGCATCCGTCAGCGCGAGCTTCTCGAGCCGTTGCTTGTCGGAGACCGCGGTTTCGAAATCGTACGCCTTCTCGATCGCCGACACGGCCGTCTTGATGACGGTTTCCGCAAACTGGGCGTCGGCCCGCGTGAGCGGCGGGTCGTCACCGGTCGTCCGCAGGAAGAAGACGCCGATTTGCTGGTCCTTCATCCAGAACGGCAGGGCCACCGCCGAGCGCGTGGGGACCTTGATCTCCTCGCGCTCCCAGCGGCGGCGCTCGTCTTCATACAGCGGGTCGGTCGCGACATCCTCGACCAGGACCAGGCGGCCCGTCGAGACGGCCTTCCGGATCTCCGGGTAGCGCGCCAGGTCGATCTGCAGATTGCGCAGCATCGGGTTTTCGTACGCAGCCACGACGATGCCCTGCTGGTCGCCCGGCTTCGCGAGCACCATCGAGCATTTGGAGATGTTGAGCGCCCGGGCGACGCGCCGCGCCAGGATGTGGTAGATCTCGTCCGGCTTGAGGGAGTCGGTGACCTCGTGGAGGATGTCCACCATCGCGGCGCGGCTGCGCGCCTCTTCGCGCGCCTGCCCGAGCGCGCGCCCCACCCGGATATGCGCTTCCACGCGCGCCAGCAGCTCGCGCACCCGGAACGGCTTGGAGATGAAGTCGGCGGCGCCGAGGCCCAGCGCGCGCACCGTGGCTTCCTCCGGCGGCATCGACGACACCATGAGGACGGGCAGGTCCTTGTAGCGCTCGTCCTGTTTCAAGCGTTCGAGCAGCTGCAGGCCGTCGACCTTGGGCATCATGATGTCGAGCAGCAGCAGGGCCGGCTTGACCTCTTCGAGTTTGGTGAACAACCCATCGCCGCCCGGACAGACTGCGACGTCGTACCCGTGCTCCTTGAGGATCCAGGTCAGGGTACGGACCAGCGATTCATCGTCATCGGCGACCAGCACTCGGGTTTTCAATCCTGAGCCTCGAGCAGCGAGCGATCCACATTGCCGCCGCTCACCACCAGGACCATGGTCCTGGAGCGGGGGACCGCACCGGCGAGTAGCGCGGCCGTCGTTGCGGCGCCGGAAGGCTCGATCGCCAGCCGGCAGGTGCGCCATAGAAACTGCACGGCGGCGCGAATACTGTCATCCTCGACCAGGACGACGCCGCGAATCCGATCGCGCTCCCGCGCCAGCTCGGCGAACGGGATGGCGCCGACCGTGAGCGTAATCAGCCCGTCGGCGATGCTCGCGGTATGCTCGAGCCGCACCGGGGCGCCGGCCGCGAGCGAATGGTGCAGCTTCGGCGCCCCGGCGGGCTCGACGCCCCAGACGACGGCGTTGCTCTTTGCCGCGGCCAAGCCGGCCACGATCCCCGAGATCAGACCGCCGCCCCCGACCGGCACCACCACAGTCTCGACCTCCGGCAGCTGCTCGACGATTTCGAGCGCGACGGTCGCCTGGCCCGCGACGATGTCGGGATGATCGAACGGCGGCACGATCGCGAGGCCGTCCTGCGCCGCGATCGCTTCCGCCTTGATGCGCCGGTCTTCCGACGTACGGCCCGCGAACACCACTTCCCCGCCCCACTTCTTAACGCCTTCCACCTTCACCGCGGGCGCCGTCTCGGGCATCGTCACCACGGCGCGCACACCGAATTGCTTGGCAGCGTATGCGACGGCTTGGCCGTGGTTGCCCGACGAGTAGGTGATGACCCCGCGCTGCCGCGCGGGCTCGGCGAGTTTCCGAATGGCGTTGTAGGCGCCGCGAATCTTGAACGCGCCGACCGGCTGCTCGTTCTCGAGCTTGAGGTGAGCGCCCAGCTCCGGCACGAACACCAGCGGAGTGCGGCGCGCGACCCCCCGCAGGCCCGCTGCGGCTTCCTGGATGTCCCGGGCAGTGACCACGCTACTTCTTGGCTTTGGCCTTCGCCTTGGCCTTGGACTTCGGCGCGGGCGGGGGTGTCTCGTCGTCGTCCGCTTCGACCTCCTCCTCATCTTCCTTGACCACGCGAGCCACGTCCACGACCAGGTCACCGGGTGTGAGGTTCATGACCTTCACGCCCTGCGTATTGCGGCCCGAAATGCGGATGCCTTCGACGGGAACGCGGATCATGATCCCCTTCTTGGTGATCATCATCAGCTCGTCATCCGGCAGCACTTCCTTCAGCGCGACGATCTCGCCGGTCTTCTCGTTCCGCTTGAGCGTGATGATGCCGCGGCCGCCGCGGTGCTGCACGCGGTACTCGTCGAGCTCCGAGCGCTTCCCCATGCCCTTCTCGGTGACCGTGAGCAGCGTCGACTTGCGGCG
>Ga0137364_10000464_pt1 | contig 16364 bp, 19 predicted proteins | sample SagtaG_10_FD_104798 | JGI IMG/M metagenome (GOLD analysis project Ga0137364, IMG submission 104798) | Vadose zone soil microbial communities from Sagehorn Ranch, Mendocino, California, USA - Sage1_L_20_16 metaG | ecosystem: Environmental > Terrestrial > Soil > Vadose zone | place: USA... | reverse complement strand
GACCCGTGCTAGGCTGGCCTCGAGGCCTTTCCCTCGCACGTTTCCATCCGCTGCTCGAGGAACTCCCGCTCCATGGAGTTGCGTGCCAGCGCCAGCGCCGCCCGGAAGTGCTCGCGCGCAGCCTCGCTTCTGCCGCGGCGCAGCTCCAGCTCGCCGAGCGCCGCGTGGTAGAACGGATAGGTGGCGAGACGATGACTGTCGGCGATCGCGCCGATCTCCTCGAGCCCGCGCTCGGGACCGTCGCGCTGCGCGACGGCGATGGCGCGGTTGAGCGCCACGACGGGGGACGGCCGAATGGTCATGAGCGTGTCGTAGAGCGACACGATCTGCGTCCAATTGGTGTCTTCGACGCGCGACGCGGACGCGTGCACCGCCGCGATGGCGGCCTCGACGTGATACTCCGTCAGCTGGAGGCCGGTGGCCGAGCGCTCAAGCAGTCGTTGCCCCTCGGCCATCAGCTGCGGATCCCAACGCGAGCGATCCTGGTCGGCGAGCACGCTCAAATGGCCCGCGGCATCGAGGCGCGCCGGCAGGCGCGCCGCGTGCAGACACATCAGCGCCGCGAGTGCGTAGGTGGCCGGCGTCGACCCCAGCGGATGCTCGAACAGCAGGGCCGTGAGACGCAGCGCCTCCCGACACAGCTCCACGCGCACCGCCGACTCGGGCGACGCCCCGTGGTAGCCTTCGTTAAAGAGCAGATAGAGTGCCCGGTGGACGGCCGGAAGCCGCGTGGCGAAGTCGGCGGCGTCCGCGATCTCGAAGAGCCGCCTCGACTCGGCGAGCACCTTCTTGGCGCGCGTGAGGCGCTTCTCGACGCCCGCGTGCGTGCTGACGAAGGCGGCGGCCACCTCGTCGACGCTGAACCCGCACAGGATGTGGAGCATGAGCCCGACCTGCGCCGCCTCGGGTAGGCCCGGATGGCAGCAGGAGAACATCATGCGCAGCTGATCGTCCTTGATGGCCTCCGCTCGAAACAGCTCCTCGACGGCCGGAGCAAGCCGCTCCTCGGACTCGAGCAACCGGCCCAGCTCCGGTGCGAGCGTGCGTGCGGTGCGCTCGTGCCGCAGCACGTCGAGGGCGCGATGCTTCGCGGTGGCCATGAGCCATGCGGACGGATTCTCCGGCACCCCGCGAAACGGCCACACCTCGAGCGCGCGGCAGAAGGCGTCCTGCACCACGTCTTCTGCCAGCGCGAGGTTCTCGACACCGAAGATGCGCGTCAGCGTGGCGACGATCCGCCCCGCTTCGCGCCGGAACAGATGCTCGTGCAGGTCCGTCACATGGCCGTCTTCAGGACGGGACGGACTTCCACTACGCCGCCGCCCTCCAGGATCGGGCAGCCCTTCGAGAGCTCCACGGCTTCAGCGAGGTCCTTCGCCTCGATCAGGGTGTAGCCGCCGATGATGTCCTTGGACTCGGCGTATGGTCCGTCGGTGATGGTTCGTTGCTTTCCCTTGACGAGCTTGCCCGCCCGCTCGAGCGGGTGACCGGGGTTCTTGATATGGCCCTGGTCGGCCAGCTGCTTCATCCAGGCCATCCAGGTCTGCATGCTCTTCTGCATCTGCTCCGGCGATCCCATCGCGGCACGACTGGCCTCGTTGGTGCTGCGGTACAGGTAGATGAACTCGCTCATGATGACTCCTCGTGGGGGTGCGCTTCCAATCGTTAGACGTTTGAGGGACACCGGAGCAGACATTCGCCGAACCCTTGACTTGACAACATGATTAAATAGCAGCGTGCGGGCACTTTGGGGCGTTTCCCCCCCCGCCACGAACCCGAGAGGTCTACGATGCCCGACGCCAGCTGCACCCATCTCGCTGCGATCACCACGGTGCGGCACGCCAAGCGCCGGGAATGCGCCGAGTGCATGAAGATCGGGGCACAGTGGGTCCATCTGCGCACCTGCCAGCAGTGCGGCGCCACCCTGTGCTGCGACAGCTCCCCCAACCGTCATGCCTCCAAGCATGCGCGTGCGACCGCACATCCGGTGGTCGCTTCGGCGGAGCCGGGGGAGCGGTGGCTGTATTGCTATCCTGACGACGGGTTCGCGGAGTATTGACCCCTAGCGACTGCCGAAGCGCCGCTGTCCTCCCACAATCCTGTCATGCTCAACGTCGGACTCATCGGTTTCGGCTTCTCCGGCAAGGTATTTCACGCACCCGTGATTCGCGCGGTCGACGGCGTCCGCCTGACCACGATCGTGCAGCGCAGCGGCACGCCGGACCCGCGCTACTCGGATGTCGAATTCGTACGCAGCGTCGAGGAGCTGCTCACCAGGGCCATCGACCTGGTCGTCATCACCACACCGAATACGTCGCACCATCCGATCGCGCAACAATGCCTCCTCGCGGGACGCCACGTCGTCATCGACAAGCCGTTTACCACCACGCTCCGTGAAGCCGAAGAGCTCGTCCGACTCGGCGCCGTGAAGCGGCGCGTGCTTTCGGCCTATCAGAACCGCCGGTACGTGGGAGACTTCGTGACCCTGCGACAACTTCTGTCGGAAGGGGTGTTGGGCCGCGTCACGATGTTCGAATCCCACTTTGACCGCTTCCGGCCCGAGCTCCGGCCGGGCGCGTGGCGGGAGCAGCCGCAGCCCGGCTCCGGCGTCTGGTTCGACTTGGGCCCGCACCTGCTCGACCAGGCCCTGGTCCTGTTCGGAACTCCGCAAACAGTCTCCGCCGACATCCGCGTCGAGCGCGAAGGCGCCGCGGCAGACGACGCGTTCGACGTAACGCTTCACTACCCTCGCATGCGCGCGCTGTTGCGGGCGTCCATGCTGGCGGTTTCACCGGGACCGACCTTTGCGGTTCACGGCACCAAGGGCTCTTTCGTCAAGTATGGACTCGATCCCCAGGAAGCGGCGCTGAAATCGGGCCGCACGCCAGACGAGTCGCACTGGGATTCGGAACCTCCCGAGATGTACGGCAGACTGACCACGCCGGAGGGAACTCGAACGGTGCCGACCATCCCGTCGAGCTTCACGCAGTACTACGAGAATATCCGCGATGCCATACTCGGGAAGACGCAATCGGCGGTGACGCCGGAACACGTGCTCAACATCATGCGCGGACTGGAGCTGGCGGTCGCCAGCAGCCGGAAGCGCTGCGCCCTGTCGTGGACCACATCACAGTGACATTACCGGGAGAAGGCCCTATGCTTTCGCGCCTGAATGTCCTCCGCATCATTTTGCCCGCTGCTCTCCTGGCTCCGGTGGCGGTTGCGCAGGAGGCGAAGCGCCCTCCCATCACGGGAATCGCCTACGTTCGCATTTACGCCAAGGATCCAGTGGCATCGCAGCGTTTCTACACCGGGGAGCTGCTCCTACCGAAGGCGAGCTGCTCCGCGCAGGACTGCGCGCGCTACCAGGTCGGGACGGACCAGTACGTCGAGGTAGTGCAGGCCGGTCAACAGCCTCCCGGCTTACAAGTGATCGCGTTTCGCACTACCGATGCGGAAGGCTTGCGCCGCTACCTGGCCGCCCACAACCAGAAGGTGCCCGCAGCAGTCCGGAAACGGGAGGACGGCAGTGCGGAATTCGAGCTCACCGATGTCGAAGGGCACCGCGTCGCGTTTCTCGAGACGCAGGCGGACTCCGATCGGCGGGGCGCCATCTCGCATCGCCTGATTCACGTCGGGTTCATTGTGAGAGATCGCGCCGCCATGGATCGGCTCTACAAGGACCTACTCGGCTTTCGCCCGTACTGGCACGGCGGCATGAAGCCGGACCGCACCGACTGGGTCTCGTCGCAGGTTCCGGAGGGCACGGATTGGCTGGAGTACATGTTGAATGTCCCGGCCGATGCGAGCCGTCACCTGATCGGCGTCATGAACCACCTGTCGCTGGGCGTCGAGAGCATGGACGCAACCGACGCGGCGCTGCAACGGACAGGGTGGCGGCCCCACGGTGAAGAACACAAGCAGATGGGACTCGACGGCAAGTATCAGTTGAACGTGTTCGATCCCGACGAGGTGCGCGTCGAGTTCATGACGTTCACACCGTCGCAGAAACCGTGCTGTTCGGACTTCATGGGACCGCATCCGAAGCCGTAAGATGAGGTTGACGCGGCGCCATCGGGCCTGTACAGTCTCGAACTCGCCCACAGTGACGCACTGCTTCGTGGATGACATGGGAGGTCTGACCCTTGACGCCTGACGTCGCGATCCGCGATCGCTGGCCGGCGCTGCCGCTCGAGGAGTGGCGGGACACGTACGCCACCCTGCATATGTGGACGCAGGTCGTCGGCAAGCTCGCGCTCGGCTTGTCCCCGCTCACCAATCATTACTGGAACACGGCCCTGCAGATAACGCCACGCGGGCTCGCCACGCTGCCGCTGACGGTCGACCGGCGTCTGATCACGATCACGTTCGACTTCGTCTCGCACGAGCTCGCCGTCGAGTTGTCAGATGGCCGGCACGCCACGCTACCCCTCGCGCCGCGGCCGGTGGCCGAGTTTTATCGGCTCGTCATGGGCGAGCTGGCGCGCCTGGATGTCCGCGCCCGGATCTGGACCATGCCGGTCGAGGTGCCCAACCCTGTTCGTTTCGAAGCCGACACGACCCATCGCTCCTACGACGCCGCTGCGGCGCGAGCTTGCTGGCAGGTGCTCGTCCAGATCAAACGGATCCTCGAGCGGTTCCGGGGCCGCTTCCTCGGCAAGACGAGTCCCGTACACTTCTGGTGGGGGAGCTTCGATCTCGCCCACACGCGGTTCTCGGGCCGTCCCGCCCCCCTGCACCCGGGTGGTATCCCCAACCTTGCCGACGCCGTGACACGCGAGGCCTACTCGCACGAGTGCATCAGCGTCGGGTGGTGGCCCGGCGGAGGACTCGCGCCGATTCTGGAGCCCGCGTTTTATGCCTATGCCTATCCCGAGCCGCCCGGCTGCCCCGACGCCGTGATTGCCCCGGCCGGCGCGAGCTATGATATCCGGATGCACGAGTGGATCCTGCCGTATGAGGCCGTGCGACGCGCCCCGGACCCGGATGCTACGCTCCTCGAGTTCGCACAGAGCACCTACGACGCGGCGGCGGACCTGGGAAAGTGGGACCGAGCCGCCCTCGAGCGCCCGGCGCCTACCGGCGCTCCGCTGCCCGCAACCCCAGCACGGCGTTGATCCATCGCACCAGGGGCAGCATCGAGCGGAAATCAGCTTCGAGCAGCGCGGGCAGCCGCGCGCTCACCGCCTGAGCGTCGGTCAGCGGCCGGCCCATCACGAAGGACTGGAACCTGAGCCACTGCGCCGCGGGGTGATCGGGGGCGAAGCCGCGCGGCACCCGACGCAGCACGGCCTCTTCCGACAGGCCGCCGAAGCGCCGCACCAGTCGCCGGTCGGTGGCGATCTTGCCGAATCGTTTCGGGTCCCCGGCGATCACCTCGCGCAGCTTGGCAAGGGCGTCCCGCGGCGGCATCCACATTCCGCCCCCGACGAACGAATCGCCCGGAGCGATTTGGAAGTAGAACCCGGCCCCGGCCCCCTCGCTGTCGGCCTCGCGCCCCACGGCGCGTGAGCCATCCCGGTGGTAGAACCAGCACGAGGCGTGGGTCTTGTACGGGGACTTGTCGGGTGAGAACCGGATGTCGCGGTAGATGCGGAACATCGAGCGTTTGGGCTCCCCGATGATTTCGGGGGCGAACCGCGTCAGCCTGACGTCCATCTCCTCGATTAGCTCGCGCATCGGCTCCTTCACGTCCGCCTCGTACTCGGCGCGGTGGGCCTCGAACCACACGCGGTCGTTGTGGCGCTTGAGGCCGCGCAGGAAGCCCAGGGTCGCCGTCGAGAAGACCATGCCGGCTCGCACCGTCAGCGGATCCGCTGGCTCACCGCCATGATGTTTCCCTCGCTGTCCTTGAACCACGCGGTCTTCGCGCCGCCTCCGGTTGCGATGCTGTTCTTCATCTTGATCCCCGGCATGTCGTATTCCTCAAAGACGACGCCGCGGACCTTGAGCTCGGCCACCTCCGCCTCGACGTCCGCGACCTGCCAGAACGCCTGGCTGGCCTTCGAGGTGCCCGCATTCGGGGTCTGATACATGAAGACTTCGGCCCCGCCGCACCTGTAGATCACTCCGCCGCCGTACTGCTCCAGGGTCTCGAGCCCCAGGGTCTGCTCGTAGAATTTCCTCGCCCGCTGAAGGTCGGAGACGGGGATGTACGCGCGAATCGGTGCGGTGCCCAGCATGAGAATCTCCTCAGGTTATCTTGTGACAGCCCTCGCCGCTGGCGCGGAAGGTAATTTGGTCTCAAGTTCCACCACCAGAGGCTTCGATGACCACCCAGTTGAGTCCCGCCCCCGCCCCCGCCCCCGCGCCCGACACCACCGCGCGTCGCGACCACATTTATCCCGCGCTCACCGTGGCGCAGCTCGCCAGGATCGCGACGCATGGGCGCCGCCGCAGGGTCGAGGCGGGCGAGGTGCTGGTGCACGCGGGCGAGCCTGTGGCGCGCCTGTTCGTCGTCGTGGAGGGCCAGATCGACGGCGTTCGTCCGTCGGCCACCCAGGGCGATCTCGTGGTATCGCTCGGCCCCGGGATGTTCACGGGCGAAGTCACCATGCTGTCGGGCCGCCGTGGGCTCGCCCATATCCGGGCCGCAGCCGCCGGCGAGGTCGTTGAAGTCAGTCGCGACGACCTGCTGGCGCTCATGCAAGCCGACGGCGAGCTGAGCGAGATCTTCATGCGCGCCTTCATCCTGCGCCGGATGGAGCTGCTGCGACGCCAGGTCAGCGACGTGGTGGTCCTCGGGTCGAGTCACTGCCAGGGAACACTCCATATCCGCGAGTTCCTCACCAGAAACGGGCATCCCTACACGATGGTGGACCTCGATCGCGAGGCCGACGTCGAAGCCGTGCTCGATCGTTTCCACGTCAGTGCCGACGACGTGCCCGTCGTTATCTGTCGCGACGTCGTGCTCCGAAGCCCGAGCACGCAGCAGATCGCCGACGCGCTGGGCTTCAACGACGCGATCGATCAGACCCACGTCCGGGACCTCGTGATCGTGGGCGCGGGACCGGCCGGGCTCGCGGCGGCGGTGTACGGGGCGTCGGAGGGACTGGACGTCCTGGTCGTGGAGTCGACCGCGCCCGGTGGCCAGGCCGGCTCGAGCTCCCGGATCGAGAACTACCTCGGCTTCCCGATGGGGATCAGTGGCCTGGACCTGGCGGGCCGCGCGTACACCCAGGCGGAGAAGTTCGGTGCCCAAGTCATGATCGCCAAAAACGCGACGCGGCTCGCCTGCGAGCGCAGGCCCTTCGCCCTCGAGATCGGCGCCGGGCAGCGCGTGCCGGCGCGCGCGGTGATCATCGCCACGGGCGTCGAGTATCGGCGGCTCGCGATCGACAACCTGAAGGGGTTCGAAGGTGCGGGGGTGTACTACGCGGCGACCTCCATGGAGGCGCAGCTGTGCACCGGCGAAGACGTGGTCGTCGTGGGCGCCGGCAACTCGGCGGGCCAGGCCGCCGTGTTCCTCGCGCAGACCGCCCGACGAGTGCACATGGTGATCCGCTCGGGAGGCCTGGTCGACACCATGTCCCGCTACCTGATCCGTCGCATCGAAGACCACCCGGCCATCGTCCGCCACGTGCGCACGGAGGTCGTGAGCCTCGAGGGGAACGGTCACCTGGAGCGCGTGGGCTGGCGCGACAACGAGACCGGGCGCATCGAAACGCATGGAATCCGGCATGTCTTCACCATGACGGGCGCGGTGCCGGGCACCCACTGGCTGGGGGGCTGTCTCGCACTCGACGCCAAGGGGTTCATCAAGACGGGACCGGATCTCTCCCCCGAAGACCTGGCCGCGGCGCGCTGGCCGCTCCCCCGCGCTCCTCATCTGCTGGAGACGAGTCTCCCCGGGGTGTTCGCGATCGGCGACGTCCGCGCCGGAAGCTTGAAGCGGGTCGCGTCGGCCGTGGGCGAAGGACCGATCGCGATCGCGGCGGTGCATCAGGTGCTGCACGAGTAGACCGCCTTGGCGCTGCTCACGCCCCCGGTCGGCCCGCGCGACCACGCCCTGGGTACCGTGGATGCCCCGGTGACGCTCGTGGAGTACGGCGACTTCGAGTGCCCGTTTTGCGGCCGCGCCTACCCGGAGCTGAAGCGGGTGCTGCGGCAGCTCAAGGGCAAGGTTCGCTTCGTGTTTCGGCACTTTCCGGTGAGTGACGAGCACCCGCATGCCCAGCACGCCGCGGAGGTCGCGGAGGCGGCCGCTGCGCAAGGGAAGTTCTGGGAGATGCACGATCTCTTATACCAGCGGCAGGCGGCGCTCGCGGACGATGATCTCGTGCGGTACGCGCATGAGCTGGGGCTCGACGCGGCGCGGGTGCGGCGCGAGCTCGCCGCGCACGTCCACGCGGCCCGGGTCAGAGAGGACGTCGTCAGCGGTACCCAGAGCGGTGTGAGCGGCACGCCCAGGTTTTTCATCAACGGTCGTCGCCATGAGGAGCCGGGTGACGCCAAGACGCTCGCCGCCGCGCTGCGGCGGACCCTCTAGGGAGGAGCAACGAGTATGGACCGGGACGACGAAGAAGCCGAGCAGCGCTCCGCGGCCGTGGTGGAAGTGGCGGCCCGACTGCGCACTCGCGGCATCACGGTGACCGGCGCCGAGCGGCCCGAGGAGCTGGCGGATCTGCTCTCGGCGGTGGAGCGGTTCGAAGCGACGGTCGAGGCGCACGGGGGCGACCTGATGGTCGACGACTTGAAGAGCGCCCGGCCCGACGATCGCCACTTCGTGGTGCCCCGGCGCGGGCACGGCGAGGCCGTGCGGACCTACATCGGGCGCATCGACGAGGCGACGGCCCGGCTGCGCCGCCACCCGCGCCAGCCCGACTGAGCGGCGAACGTGAGTGTCACGTTTCCCGGGTTGTTACGGTTCGGCGACGTCGGACTGTTGCTCCTGCGGCTCGTGGTCGCCGTCGTGTTCCTGGACAGCGGGTGGAATCATCTCCGGAGCCCCGCCGAGCGGTCGAAGAGCATCGGGGCGAGCCCCGGGTTTACCGTCTTTCTCGGCACCGCGGAAAGCCTGGGGAGTCTCGGCGTGGCGTTCGGGGTCCTGATTCAACTCGCCGCCCTCGGGCTGATCCTCATCATGCTGGGGGCGATCCAGAAGAAGATCTTCGTATGGAAGATCGGCTTCTGGGGCGGCAGGGCATACGGATGGCACTACGACCTGATGCTCCTCGTGATGAATCTCGTGATTCTCCTCACGGGCGGAGGAAGTCTCGTCCTGCGGTAGGCGTCAGGGCCTCCGGGGCACCGGCGGCGCGCGGTTCATGAGCAACCAGTAGAGCCCGAGCTGCTTTGCCGCCTGGGTGAATTCCACGAAGTCCACCGGCTTGCGCACGTAGCTGTTGGCGCCGAGGCTGTAGCCCTCGATGACGTCGCGCTCCTCGTCGGAGGAGGTGAGGATCACGACCGGCAAGAGCCGGGTGCCCTCGCTTGCCCGGATGCGCTGCAGGACCTCCATCCCGTTGACCTTGGGCAGCTTGAGATCGAGCAGCACCACGGCCGGCAGCTCCTTCTCGGCCGGGCTCTTGCCCTCCGTGCCGAAGAGATAGTCGAGTGCTTGTGCGCCGTCCTGCGCGACGACGACGTCGTTCGTGATGTTGTGACTCTTGAGCGCGCGGAGCGTCAACGCGACGTCGTCAGGGTTGTCTTCCACCAGCAGGATCTTTCCCGGGTTCACCAGAGCCTCCAGGCCCGCGGGAAGCGGGCCATCACAGGGTGAAGTAGAACGTCGCTCCCTGATCGACGGCACCTTCCGCCCAGATCCGGCCGCCGTGCCGGTTGATGATGCGCCGGACCGTTGCCAGGCCGACGCCGGTGCCCTCGAATTCGGCAGCGGAATGCAGTCGCTGGAACACGCCGAACAGCTTGTCCGCGTACTTCATGTCGAAGCCGGCGCCGTTGTCCCGGACGGCGAAGGCCTGCCCGCCGTTCGCGTCGACGGATGCGAATTCGACGCGCGCCCCCGGCCGCTTCGCGGTGTATTTCCAGCTGTTGCGGAGGAGATTGTCGAGGGCCACGCGTAGCAGCCGCGCATCGCCCCGCGCCTTCAGCCCCGCGGCGATCGCGAATTCCACCTGCCGCTCGGGAGCGGCCCGTTGCAGTTCGCTCGCGATGTCGCGAGCCATGCCGCTCAAGTCCACGTCCTCGGTGCGCATCTCGGCACGGGTGACCCGCGCGAGCTTCAGCAGGTCGTCGATCAGCGTACCCATCCGCTGGCTGGCGGCGCGTACCCGGTGCAGCGACTCCCGTCCCCCCTCGTCCAGCCGCGCAGCGTAGTCTTCCAGCAGGATCTGACTGAATCCGTCGATGCTGCGCAGCGGTGCCCGCAAGTCGTGCGACACCGAGTAGGCGAAGGCGTCCAGCTCGGTGTTGGCGGCCAGGAGCTCGGCCGCGTTGCGCCGCAGCGACTCGTTGCGCTCCTGGAGCTCGTGGGTCCGTTCCTCGACGCGCCGTTCGAGGTCGGCGGCGTGGCGCTGCAACTCATCCTTCTGGTCCGCGATACGACCGAGCATCTGGTTGAAGGCATCGGTCAGCGCGCCCAATTCGTCCTCGCCGAGCTTGGGCGCCCGCACGGAATAGTCCTGCCGGGTGGAAACGGCCTTGGCGGTCTCCGCCAGCGCCAGAATGGGCTGCGAGATCGTACCCTGAAGGACCATGGAAAGGAGGTACGCTGCCAGCAAGGCGACGCCCATGACTGCCAGGCCGATGACGCCGGAGAGTCGCAACGTGTCGTAGATGACCGCGAGATCCGACGCCAAGTACAAGGTGCCCAGACGCTGGCTGCCGGCCTCTTCTACCGGCTGGAACCCGATCAGACGCCCGCGCTCGAAGCGGTACCCGTCCGGCCCCGGGACCCCTGGGACCGCATTGCCGGCCACGTCCGCCGGATACGCGGCGAACACGTGGCCGCCCTTGTCGTACAGGACCGCGGCCACGATGTGCGGGTCGGCGCGGAGGGCGGAGAGGAGCTCTCTGGCGTCTGCTTCGTTGGAGAATGCCAGGGAGGCGGTGCTGTTGGCGGCGATGATCCGACCGCGGACGGACAGGGCGTCGCGCGTTGCCTGCCGCAGGGACCAGTACTGGTACCCCGCGAACGCGGCGGATGTGAGCAGGAGGACCAGCCCGCTGATCAAGACGAGGATCGCCGTCAGCTTGCGTTTGATCGGCCAGTCGCGGACGGACATTTCAACGACCCATCGGGGTGATGACCTCGGCCACCCGCAACAGCTTGGAGCTGATCGTCAGGTGCGCGGCTTCCGCCGCCTGGGGGTTGATCTGGAGGCGGATACGACTGCGGTCGGTCACGAAGCGAATCATGCCGCCCCGCTCGGCGAACCCGTCGTCGTCGCCCACAGTCAGAATCGGCCTATTCTTGAGACTCGCGGTAATCTCGTCCAGCCGATCGCCGGTGGGCCTGCTGATGAACAGGATGTGACAGGTCTTGATCTCCTCCACGCTGCGGAAGCGCCGCACCTGGAAGACCCGCCCCCGGAGCTGCTCACCGCGTACGGTCTGATCGAGAAAGCCCTCGAACGGGTCGGCCCCCAGAATACCGATGACGAGCGGTGTATCGGTGTCGGGAAAGGCCGCGGGGGGCCAATCGACGAATTGCGCGAAGTTGAACAGGAAAACGGCCTTCACCTGCGCCTCGGACGCCTTCCCCGTCTGCGCCCCCAGCCGCGCGGCGCATACCAGCAACAACGCGGCCGTGACTCTTAGAAGCGCCATGCCACCGCCCCATAGAGGCCGCGCTCGATGTCCCGACGCGTGGGCCCAGGCGCGCCAAACTCCACGTGACGACGGTGCAGGAGATTCTGCCCCACAACCGACAGCTCGAGCGCCGGCATCGGCTGCCAGCTGAGCCTGGCATTCAGCTCGGCGTACCCCGGGACCTGCTGATTGCTGATGTCATCAATCGCACGCAACCCGGCGTCGAATCTCAGGTCAGCCGGCAGGTCGACCGACGAATTCAGGAAGAACTGCCGATCGGGGGCGTGGGACTCCGACGCGCCCCCGGACATGTCCGTGCTGCCGGGGTTGGGCCAGACGTGGACCCGCAGCTCGGTGTACCCGGCGCGCACCCGCCAGCGATCGGCAACTCGATAATCGGCGGTCAGCTCCGCTCCGTAGGACTCGCCGTCCTGCCCGTTGCCGATGACGAGGGTGTCGGCAGCGGGCGGGTGGAGCTGTTCCACACTGCGGAGCCCGTGGTAACGGCTGTAGAACGTCGCCACAGAGAGAGCAACGGACCCCTGCTGGTGGCGGAATCCCAGCTCGTAGGCCAGCTCTTCTTCTGAATGAAAGCCCGGACCGCCTGCTAGGACAGAGGTCGGTGAGACGCGAGCAAAGAGGTCCCGGTCGATTCGCGACGGCGTTCGGAGCGCGCGCGAGACGGCGGCCCACAGGGTCCCGGACGGGCTGAGCCTCCAGTTCACACGGCCGCTGGGCTGGATCTCGAAGCCGGTGTAGTCGTTGTGCTCGATCTTGGTGCCGAGTGCCACGTGCAGCCGGTTGGGCACGAGGCCGATCTCGTCCTGCACGAACCCGGTGAACCACGCTCGTGCGACGTGCGCCGGCAGGAAGGCCAGGAATGAGCTGTTGACGATTCGATCGTTGATCAGGCGGTAGCCGAGTCCCCACACCACGTCATGGCGCGCGCCCAATCGCGTACCGTGTTGCACATCGACGTCGTAGGTGTCGAGATCTTCTCCGAACAGGCCTGGAATGTCGCGATGCGTCCGGTCGTAGTACAACTGCGCAGCGAGACTCGACTGTTCGGAGATCGTGTGCGACCACTTCGCCACCACGTTGCCGCCGCTGACCGCGATGTCGGCGGCGGGGCTCAGCTGGCCGATGCGGCCATCGTACAGATCGCCTTGCAAGGTGACCCGATTCACGGTCGCCGCGTCCCAGTCCATGCGAAACCCACCCTGCCACAGGTGCCAGTCGTCGGCGGCGTCCTGGCCGCTAGGCAACGCCGTCGCATCGCGATCAAACCCCCTGCCGTAGATTCGCGCGCGAACACTGGAGCCCAACGCCGCTCCGTAGCGGACCGTCCCGAAACCGTGCTGCTCGGTGCCGCCGCCGCCCGATAGCAGCAACCCTTGCGTGTCCTTCGCGTCCTTCGTGATGACGTTGATCACGCCGTTCACGGCGTTGGCTCCCCACAGCGTGGCCCCGGGCCCGCTGATGACCTCGATCCGGTCGATGTCCGCGAGGGGCACCTCCTGCACGTCCCAGAACACACCGGAGAACAAGGGAGTGTACACCGTTCGTCCATCGATCAGCACCAGGAGCTTGTTGGCGGTGGTGCTATTGAAGCCGCGCGCGCTGATGGCCCATTGGCGTGAATCGACTTGCGCGACCTGGAGGTTGGAGGCGAGCCGCAGTGCCTCGGCGAGACTGGACGCGCCGGAGCGACGGATGTCCTCCTGCGTGATCACTTGGATCGCCGAGGCGGTCTGGGACAGTCGCTCGGAGCGCTTCGAGACGGACGTGACCTGCAGGTTCATCAGCTGTTCGATACTCAGCTTCTTCAGCGCCTCGGCAGACAGGCTCGAATCCGGCTGCTGAGCGAAGCCGGCACGATGAAGGAAGCCGACGTGCAACGTGAAGACCAGCGATGTCGCAGTCGCAACGGTCCTCATGTCAGCCATCGGTCGGCACCCCCTGGTCATTCCCGAACAACTTGTCCTCTGGGCGCAGAGGCGTTGTGACCGGCGTCACGCGCTCCGACAACGGCACCAACATGGCGGTCCGCCCTGGGCGTGCAAGGGCGTTTTTGCGGCACCGAGGGGTGGTTTCGCGACACGCGGTCCCTTCACGAGGGGGCGCGCTCGTCCAACAACTCGCGAATCGCCGTCAGCAGCTCCCGTGGTGCGAACGGCTTGAGCAGCGTGCGCGACGCCCCGAACGCCGCCGCGGCCCTCAGCACCTCGATTTGCCCGCTCCTCCCGCCACCAGACACCGCGATGATCTTCGCCCGCGGACTCTCGACCCGGAGCACCTTGATGACCTCCAGGCCGTCGCGCTCGGGCATGAAGATGTCCACCACCGCGAGATCGGCGGCGTGCTCGCGCGCGAGCCGCAGGCCGGCGTCCCCGTCGGCGGCCTCGATCACCTCGTAGCCGGCCGCCTCCAGGACGACCCGGAGCGCGCCCCGCAGCAGCTCGTCATCGTCCATCACGAGAATCCTTGCCACGCCGCCTCTACGCGGCCGGGGACGAATCGAGCACCTGGCGCACGCTTCGCGCGAGAGCCTCCGGAGTGAAAGGCTTTTGCAGGTACGCGATGCCGGACTCGAGGATACCGTGATGCACGATGGCATGGTCCGCATAGCCCGACGCATACAGCACCTTCATGTCGGGTCGCAGCTGTGCCAGCTGCCCGGCCAGCTCCCGCCCGCTCAGCCCCGGCATCACGACATCCGTGAGCAACAGGTGAATCCGACCGTGATGTTTCGCCACGAGCCGCAACGCCGTATCGCCGGTCGGCGCTTCCAGCACCGCGTAGCCGTAGCGCTCGAGCACCTGCCGGGTCACCATGCGGACCGAGGCCGCATCCTCGACGACGAGTACGGTCTCCGTGCCGCGGAGGGGCTCCACCGTCGCCGTGGGCGCAGCGGCGGGCTCCGCGGGCTCTTCGACCCGCGGCAGGTAGACCTTGAAGCTCGTCCCCCGACCGGGCTCGGAGTACACCCAGATGAATCCGCCCGACTGCTTCACGATCCCGTATACCGTAGCGAGGCCCAACCCTGTGCCCTTACCCGGTTCCTTCGTTGTGAAGAACGGCTCGAAGATCCGGGCCTTGGTTTGCTGGTCCATCCCGATTCCCGTGTCGGACAGCGCGAGCATGACGTAGCGGCCCGGGCCGGCGGGCGCATGACCGCGCACGTAGGTCTCGTCCATGTCCACGTTGGCCGCCTCGATGGTCAGCCGGCCCCCGGTGGGCATCGCATCGCGGGCGTTGACCGCGAGGTTGATGATGATCTGCTCGATTTGGCCGGGGTCGGCTTTCACCACGCCCAGATCGGGCGCGAGGAACGTGGTCAGTTGAATGTCTTCCCCGATCAAGCGCTTGAGCAGCTTCTCGGTGCCGGCGACGGTCGCCTTCAGGTCCAGGGCCTTGGGCTGGAGCACCTGCTGGCGGCTGAAGGCCAGCAACTGGCGCGTGAGGGCAGCGGCGCCATCCGCGGCCTTGCGGATTTGGTGGACATCGTCGCGCTTGGGATCGGCCGGGCCGAGGTCTTCCAGCAACAGATCGCTGTAGCTGATGATCACGGTGAGCAGGTTGTTGAAATCGTGGGCGACCCCGCCGGCCAGACGGCCGACCGCCTCCATCTTCTGCGCCTGGCGCAACCGCTCCTCGGACTGCCGCAGCGCTTCCTCGGCGCGCTTGCGCTCGATGCCCACGGCCAGCGCGCTCGCGACCGATGTCAGTGCCTTGGGCACGAACTCGGAGAGGGCGTGGCGGGCGAACATGGCCATGACGCCGAGTACCCGCTCTTGCACCACCAAAGGGTAGCCGGCGAAGGCCACCATCCCCTCGCGTCGTGCCCACTCCTGGTCGTGGACTTGCGGATCGCCGACCACCTGATTCGTCAGGTGGGGACGGCGCTCCTGGGCGATCAGGCCGATCTTGAACTGTCCAAGCGGCACCCGGCTGTGCGGCCCGTCGATATGCGTGTACATGCCGGCGCTGGCCTGCAGCTCCAGGGTGCTCGTAGCGTCGTCGACGGTCCAAATGCGGGCGAACGCCACGTCGAGGTGGCGCACCACTGCCTCGGCGCAGAGTTGCAGCGTCTCGCGCAGGCCCGCGCCACGCGTCAGCGCGATCCCGACGTCGGACGTCAACTCCGCCAGGCGCGCCCGCTCGAGCAAGGCCGTCTGCGCCCGGCGGCGCTCGCGGCGCACCTCGGCGTCACGCAGCTCCCGCTGGATGGCCGGGATCAGCCGTCGGAGATTCCCCTTGGTGAGGAAATCCTGGGCGCCCGCCTTCATCGCCTCGACGGCGACGTCCTCGCCGATCGTGCCCGAGACGAAGATGAAGGGCGTGTCGAGGTCGCGCGCCCGCAGCAGGGCGAGGGCCGCCGGACCGCTGAACGCCGGCATGCTGTAGTCGCCGATCACGAGATCCCACGCATGGCGATCGAGCGCAGACGTCATGGCGGCCGGGGTATCCACCCGCTCGTATGCCGGCTGGTAGCCCGCGTGCTGAAGCTCGCGCAGCAGCAACCGGGTGTCATCCTCGGAGTCTTCTGCGATCAGCACCCGTAGGGGGACACGCATCGACAGGGTCACACACATGCGCTCCCGAGCGACGCTCGTCCAATACTTCCTTATTAGGGGAGGTAGCGCTCCGAG
>Ga0137364_10000459_pt1 | contig 16417 bp, 10 predicted proteins | sample SagtaG_10_FD_104798 | JGI IMG/M metagenome (GOLD analysis project Ga0137364, IMG submission 104798) | Vadose zone soil microbial communities from Sagehorn Ranch, Mendocino, California, USA - Sage1_L_20_16 metaG | ecosystem: Environmental > Terrestrial > Soil > Vadose zone | place: USA... | reverse complement strand
TCAGGCAAAGCCCTGGCACGACGCCGCGCTGGCCGGGTATCTCGAATCGACCGCGCGCGGCGAAGTTCATTACTACCATCATCTCGCAGGATTTTATGCCGACTCGCGCCAGGACGGCGCCGAGGCCGTGAAGTGGGCGCGCAAGGATATCGAGCTGCGGCAAAACTTTCTGACCCAAGACGCGCTGGCCTGGGCCCTTTACCGCAACGGCCAATTCGCCGCAGCGCTGGAAACGATCGAGAAGGCGCTCGCGTCCGGCGTGAAAGATTCGCATCTGTTTTTTCACGCCGCCATGATTCATCTGGCCGCCGGCCGGACCGGCGAAGGCAAACGGTTGTTGCAGGCGCTTTCGGAAATGAACCCCGGCTATGAGAATTTTCATGTTCATCGCTAAGCGGCTCCGGTTGATCGTTGCGTGCTCGCTCGCGTTCGCGGCTTTTGAGGCGGGCTCAGCCGGTGCGCATCCGGTTTCGCAAGGTGCGCTGGAGGTCGTGGTTTTTCCCGAGCGCGTCAGCGTGACGGCGAGGGTTTCGATGGAAGAAGTGCTCGTGGCCGCGGCCTATGCCGGACGGAAAGATCTGACGGCGCTCGAGATGGTGCGGCAACACGGCGACTATCTCATCGCACACCTCCGCCTCGCGGCCGATGGCCGGCCGCTCGACGGGCGGGTGGTCAAAGTTCCCGCAGAAGCCGACGGGCGGCCGGTTTACGAGATCGAATATCGAATCGCCGGCGGCGCTCCAGCGCGCATCGCTTTCGAGGAAGACGTGCTCCGCGAGTTCGAGTTCGCGCCGGGGAATCCCTGGGAGGCGAGTTACGTCGTGCGCGCCCGGCGCGACGGAGAGTCTCCGATGGAAGGGCTGTTGCTGACTTCCAGAGAGCCGCTCGTCCTCGACGTGAACGCGCTCGCGAGCGACTCGGCGTTGCGTATCGACAAAGCGCGCATGGCGAAGGAGTACATCCGCCACGGCATCATGCATATTCTCTCGGGCTACGACCATCTGCTTTTCATCGCCGCGCTCGCGCTGGCGGTAGCGACGCTGTGGGACTTGGTAAGAGTCATCAGCGCCTTCACCTTCGCCCACTCGATCACGCTCACCCTCTCGGTGCTGAATATCGTCAGGCTGCCGTCGAATATTGTCGAGCCGATGATCGCCGCCAGCATCGTTTTCGTCGCGCTTCAGAACGTGATCGTGCCGGAGAAGAGCCGCGGCGCCGGCAGGCTCTTGGTCGCTTTCTTTTTCGGTCTTTTCCACGGCCTCGGCTTTGCCGGCGGACTGCTCAGCGCGATGGAAGGAATGGCGGGTCTTGCCGTAGGGCTGGCCATCGTCGCGTTTAGCCTCGGCGTCGAGATCGGCCACCAGATGGTCGTGCTGCCGATCTTCGGCGCGCTCAAGGCGGCGCGCCGCGCGGCGCCGCAAGCCGCGCAGATTCCGCTGCGCGTGCTGCGCTACGGCTCGGCGGGAATTTTTGTGGCCGGACTATTTTATCTGGTTTCGGCGTTGCTCGAAGTGATGAAAGCGTAATCGACGAAAAGGCGGCAAGGAGGTAGCTTATGCGCATTTTGGAAGGCGGGCTCGGCTTTTTATCGGCGGCTCTGCTCTGCACCGTTATTCTCGGCGCTTGCAGAGGTCCGCAGCCGGGCTCCGTAGTGGACGAGGCGATGACGGCGGGTCTCACCGCCAAGGACCTGCCTGGATCGGATGATGACTACCTGCGCGCCATGGACCGCGGCCTGGACTCAGAGGCGGTGCACAAAGCGCTGCCCTTCCTCTCGAAGGAAGAAGCCTGGAAGGCTTATAACAGAGGGCACAACAACTGGGTCGTCTGGACCGCGGGCAACGATACGTTGTGGGATTTTTTGGCCAACAACACCTTCGGCGCCTTCGATCTATTGAAGATCGTCTCGTCTCATCCGGGCATCAGGTATTGCGGGAACAAAAACCCCGTGTACGGCTACGGCGAAGGGGGCAAGGGCGGCTACGCTAAAGGCGAGCAGTCCGGATACGCAAAAGACCAACAATCGGGATACGAAAAGGACAAGCAGTCCGGATATGCCAAAGACAAATCTTCTCCGGCGCCCTATCCGCCCGGCTACTACGCTTACGACGAAGACGACGAGTGCAAGGGCGAAGACCGCCAATTCTACGAAGTCTCCCGCCAGAACCGCTGGAAATATCTCGGCCTGGTGAACGAGCCGGGTTTTCAGCAGTGGGACCTCAAGGGCTGCGACTGGAAGAACGACAAGAAGAGCGAGGCCGAACCGTACGGCAAGTGCGGCGATCCCAACCGGTTTGGCCTATGGCTGGACAAACGCGTCGGCTCTCCCGACCCGTTCGAGGACGAAAAAAAATATCCGGGCGTCAAAGTCGGCGCGCGCGGTAAGACGGTGCCGTTAGGCTCTTACTACGGCTACGCGAGCGGAGTCGTCGGCCTGCGACTCTTTCCTAACCCCGCCTTCGACGAGGCGGCGAAGAAAAAATGGGATCCGGTCAGGTACTACAACGACCCCGACTACTACAATGACAAGAACCTGGTGCGCCCGTATCGGGTCGGGATGTCGTGCGGCTTTTGCCACGTCGGTCCGAGCCCGATCGATCCGCCCAAAGATCCCGAGAATCCGGAGTGGAAGAACCTGAACTCGAACCCCGGTGCGCAGTACTTCTGGCTGGACAGAATTTTTTTCTGGAATCCGTACAAGCGGCACGAGAACTTCATCTACCAGCTCTTCCACACTTCGCTTCCGGGATCACTCGACACCTCGCTTGTCTCGAGCGACAACATCAACAACCCGCGCACGATGAACGCGGTCTACAGCATCGCGGCGCGTCTCAAGATGGCCGAGTTTCACCCGGAAAAATTGACCGGCGGCGAGCTGAACAACAAGCAATTCAACGACTACGACAGGACCAAGGTCCTATCCAAATTTTTCACACCGCCTGACACGGTTCTTACCGCCCACGTCCTCAAAGACGGCGCCGACTCGGTGGGCATCCTCGGAGCGTTGAACCGCGTGTATCTCAATATCGGTCTCTTCAGCGAGGAATGGCTGCTCCATTTCAAGCCGCTGATCGGGAATCTCCCCGGAAAAAGGATCACGCCGATCGAGATCGCCGTGTTGGAGAAAACCTCTACGTATTGGAACGCCAACGTGGCGCAGACTCCCGACGTGGCGCTGTTTTTCCTCGCGGGCGCCCGGCCCGATTACTTGAAAGACGCGCCGGGCGGCAAGACGCATCTCGCCACGGATCAAAACAAGCTCAATCGCGGCAAGATCGTTTTCGCCGAGACCTGCGCGCGCTGCCACTCGGGCAAGCAACCGCCGGCGCCGCCCGAAATCGACTACGCAAAGTGCGGAGGGCCAGGCTACCTGGATTGCTGGAACCGCTACTGGGCCTGGACCAAGACCGAAGCGTACAAGAAGCCGATGCGCGAGATCGTCATGCGCTCCGACTTCCTGGAGGACAATTTCCTTTCCACCGAGCTGCGCGTTCCGGTCACCTTGCTCGACACCAACGCGTGCAGCCCGCTCGCGACCAACGGCCTGCGCGACAACATCTGGGACAATTTCACCTCCACGACCTACAAAGACCTAACGGCGGTCGGCAAGTTCACGGTGCATAATCCGAAAACGGGCGAGGCCTGGGAATATCCGATGCCAGGCAACGGCCGCGGCTACACCCGGCCCGCTTCGCTCATCAGTTTGTGGTCGACAGCGCCGTACCTGCTCAACAACGCCGTCGGAACTTTCTACGGGGAACCGAGCGTCGAGGCGCGCATGGCGTCTTTCAACGATTCGATCCAACAGATGCTCTGGCCGGAAAAGCGTCGGAAGGACTCGCTGCTGGGAGATAAAGTTCCCGGCTATATGCAGCGCACGACGACAGACAGCTATCTCAGAGTTGCATGGGGATATCTGCCGGGGAAGTTCGCGGTCTTTATGGACTGGCTGAGCGACTGGCTCCCCTGGCTCTTTAGCAAAAACGGGCTTGAAGTCGGTCCGATTCCCGCGGGGACGCCGGTCGGCTTGTTGGCCAACCTGCCGCTCGTCTCTGATGGGACGCGTTTCCCAGAACGGCTCGACCACTTTGAACGGCTGAAACAGTTGCTTAAGAAAGCGACGAAGGATTTGAAGGCCGCCGAAAAGGAGTCACCGGAAAAAAAGCGCGAGGCGTTTGCCAATCTGGTCGATCCGCTAATCGAGCTCAGCAAGTGCCCCGACTTCGTCGTCAATCGCGGGCACTATTTCGGCACCAGCTACTTCAAGGACAAAGACGAGGTCCCGCTCAGCAACGACGACAAATTGGCCCTGATCGAGTTTTTGAAGACTTTCTAGCTCGATGTGCGACAGCACGGTGAAAGGGGATCACGGATGAAAAAGGCAAGTATCTTGTCGCTCGCTCTCGCGCTGCTTCTCTTTCCGGCAGCCATTAACAGCTCGGATCACGCCGATCCTATCAACCTCGAAGTGTTGGAATCCGGCATCACCGATCTTTTCGCGTTTCCCGACGGCGATCAGATGATCGTTATGCTCAACGCGCGGCGGGCGCTCACGGCCCCACCGCCGTACCAGCTCGAGCCGTTCGAGTTCGCAATCTATATGGATCTGCACAGCAAAGTGACCGTGGACAACAAGGAGGAGCGCGCGCGCTACGGCGGCTCGATCGCCAGTCCCGAGGGGATCAAAGAGGATGTGACGATCAAAATCCGGCTCAAAAACGACGCCAGCTTGAACAGCGTCAAGTACGAAGGCTTACAGAACCCCGACCGTATCAAGGTCTTCACCGGGGTGCGCGACGACCCGTTCATCTTTCCGCGCTTCTTCAAGCGGAACACGATTGCGATGGTGCTCGCCATCCCGTTCTCATCGTTTCCCAAAAGCCAGCGGGACTGGATTTTGTGGGGGACATCGACGCGACTGAAAGACGGCGTGCAAATCGATCACGTCGGCCGCTCGAATCGCTCGCAGCAGGGCCGGTTCGACTTCCTGAACACTCTCCATCCGAGCCAGCACGCCGCCGCGATCAAGGCGCACAATCAGACCAGGGCCCGGATCGAGAAGACCCTGATGCAGTACCTGCCGCCGCTCGTGAACGCGTATCAACCACTGTTCAAAATCCGACCTTACGACGAATTTCCCGACGTGATGATCTACACCAACCAGTATCCGATCGGATTTCCCAACGGGCGAAAGCTGACCGACGACGTGGCGGCGCTCACTTGCGACCAGGGCGACTGCGCGCTGGTCGAGGGTGCCTACATTGACAGTCCGCAGTGGCCGCGCGCGACGGTGAACGACAAGCCGTTCCTGAAAGAGTTCCCTTATCTCGCCGAGCCGTGGCCAACGTCGCCCCCGCCTGCGCCGCCCAACGTCGGCCTCTCGGGCGCGCTCGCCTCACTCAGCGATACCGTGGCGTTCTTTAAGGAAGCAACCGCCAACTGCTGCGAACCAATCAAGATGACCGGGATGGTGACGATCATCGCAGTGATCCTGATCATAGTCATCGTCGTCTGGCTGATTACGCGATGGCGCTATAAGCGTGCGAATGCCTGATTTTTATGGGGGCGTGATATGGAGCCGAAGTTTTTTGGGATCGAAGGAATCACCGATGAAGATCGCGCCTATCAAGGGTCGCGGTTCTCCGAGGTGCGTGACGCGATCTTCGCCAATCCTTATCAAAAAGTATGGGGGCGCGCCGGCGAGCCGCCGTTGCCGGTCTACGAAGTGACGACGCGGAGTGTTTTGCGCGGCGTCCTGCCGTTCGGCGCGCCCTATCTTTTTCGCAAGGCCACCGAGCGCGCCGTCGATTCCCACGCCGATTTGCGCTGGGGAGCCGACCGCAAGGGCTATCGCCGTTTGCTGCATCCGAACGGCATTTGCCTCACGGGCTTGTGGGAGATCACGGAAGAAAATCCGTATTCAGGTTACTTCAAAAAAGGCAGCCGGGCGCTGGCGATCGGACGCTATTCCACGTGCTGCACGGAGACGCGGCGCGGCCACGCGCGCTCGCTGGCCCTGGTAGGGAAGCTCTATCCCACGACGGACCCGAATCACGCCGAGCTGCTTCGCACCGCCAACTTCATCACACAGCAGGACCTCGGCGGAGATTACAGCAACTATATCAACGACGCGGAGGTTCGAAACGCTCCCGATACTCGCGCATGGCGGCGCGGCGGTGCCTTGCCGGTCCTGCTGGTCACCGGCGCCGTGTTTCAGGGCGTCGATAAGCAACCTTCGCAGCGGCAGCTGTATCAGATCGCCGAGATCGGCAAACCGAAGGGCGAAGGGACGCGGGCGCCGGAGTTCCTGCGCCTTTTGGTCGCGCCGGAGCAGCCGCGGATCGAAGGCGAGGCGCTGGACTTTCGCGACGAGATCATGGCGCAGATTTTCGACAAGGGCGATCCCAAGCCCAAGCGCACGCTCACCTTCAACATTGAAGTGACCGACGAGGGCACGACGCGCGGGCTGCCGGTCTTTCAGCGGCGCTCGTTCAAAAATTGGCGGCGTATTGGAAGGATCGTTTTCGACAACGCCGTCGTTTCCTACAACGGCGATTTCGTCATCCACTTCAGCCATCCGACCTGGCGCAACGATCGCAACGATTCGTCGACGGTCGCGCGCGTAAACGGGCACAAGGTGCGCTGATGGTCCGGCACGCAACCGAAGCTAGAAAGGGAGATTTAGCATGAGCGAATCTGACGCAAAATTCGAATACATCGTAGTGGGCTCGGGCGCCGGAGGCGGGACCGTCGCGGCGCGATTGGCGGAGGCCGGGCACAAGGTGCTGCTCCTTGAAGCCGGAGGCGACGAGTCGCCCTGGAATTATCAGGTGCCTGTGCTGCACGGTCTTGCCACCGAAGACCAAGAGATGCGCCTCGATCATTACGTTCGTCACTACGCCGACGAGAAACGTCAGGAGAAAGATCCCAAATATCAGGTAGAGCTAAAGGCCGGACGACACGGAATCTACTATCCGCGCGCGCGCACACTCGGCGGTTGTACGGCGCACTACGCAATGATCATTATCCGGCCGCACAACAGCGATTGGCAGGTAATCAGCGACGCAACCGGCGACCGTACCTGGGCTCCTGAAAACATGAACAACTATTTCGCGCGGGTGGAGCGGTGCCTCTACCGCGACGACTCGGCGGGAGGACACGGCACAGACGGATGGCTGCCGACGAGATTCGCGGACGTGATCGCCCTCGCCGGTGCGGCGATACGGCACCATGATCCATCCATAGGCAGAATCGCAATTCGAGCCGGAGTGACCAACCGCGAGCATCTTCCGATCCATTTTTGGGACCAGCCTTGGTTGGGCAAAGATCGTCTCACGGCAAAACTCGATCCCAACGATCTCCGCGTTCTCAAGCGGCATGGAGTGGGAGTGATCGCCGTCCCCATGGGCATCGACGAGAAAGGGCATCGCGCCGGCACACGCGAGCGCATCAACGCGGCCAGGGCCACTGGCCGGCTCGAGGTGCGCATGCGCTGCCACGTCACGGAACTCGTTTTCGACGACAAAGACAAGCAACGAATCGTCGGCGTGAGCTATCTTCCCGGAGCGCATCTCTATAAAGCCGATCGGGATCCAAACCGCTTCGGGCAACCGACCGGCCCCGCGCAGACGGTCCGCGCTACGCGCGAAGTCATCGTCTCGGCCGGCGCCTATATCACGCCACAGCTACTGATGCTCTCCGGCATCGGGCCGCGGGACGAGTTGAAAAAATTCGATATCCCGTTGCGCGTCGAGCTTCCCGGAGTCGGCAAGAATCTTCAGGACCGCTACGAGGTCGGTATCGTTGCCAAAGCCGAGGAGGTGTTTCCTCTCCTCAAACAGGCTACGTTTCACGGTCCGGCTGGAGATCAGCCAAAGGGGGACGAGTTCTTCGAGAGTTGGCGCAACCAGGGTAAAGGTCTCTATGCCACCAACGGAGCCGTCATCGGCTTTCTCGCGCGCTCGAGCGTCGCCGAGAATGACGAGCCGGACTTATTTATATTCGGCGTTCCGGGTGAATTTACCGGCTACTACACCGGCTGGTCCGAAGACTCCGTCAGAGCGCCGCACGATAAGTGGACCTGGCTCCTGCTTAAAGCGCATGCGCGGTTTCGCGGCCGGGTGACACTCGCGTCCAAAGAGCCCCTCGATCCGCCGCCGGTGGATTTCAACTATTTTGAGCGCGACTCGACCGGGGCTCCCACTGCCGACTCCGCGAAAGATCTCACCGCGATGCGCGAGGGGGTCCGCCTCGTCAATAAGCTGATCGATGGATCGGGCATGTTGAAGCTCCATCCCGAAGTCATGAAAGGCGTCGATCTCCAGAGTGACGCCGGCATCGATCAGTTTGTGCAGGACCGCGCCTGGGGCCATCACGCTTCGTGCACATGTCACATCGGACCGAAGGAGAAGGGCGGCGTCTTGAGCAGCGACTTCCGGGTGCACGGCACAAAGGGACTGCGTGTTGTTGACGCGTCGGTGTTTCCGAGAATCCCGGGATTCTTCGTGGTCATGCCAATCTATATGATCGCGGAAAAGGCGGCGGACGTGATTCTCGCCGATGCAAGACGATAAGGAGGTTGAGCCATGCCCGGTCCAGTGCAAAAACTCTTCACGCTCGTCGGCTTGCTCAAATACGGGCTCATCTTGTCCGTGCTGCTGATCTATCTGCCGCTCACGGCTGTTGTTACGAGCGCGCCGGGGCACGACATCACCGGCAACATGTTCGTCGAGCTTTCTGCAAGGGGCGTTCTCTTCGCGATGATGTTTCTTCTCGCGGTCGCGTTGAGCATCATGTTTACGGAAGGGCTTATCGTCAACGGCGCCGAGAATCGTTTCGACAAATCGAAAGCAGCGTATCGAAAACTGCAAACGATACAAGCGCAATCGCCGCATGACAAACACATACCGCACTGGGCAGACCTGTTTTTCGCTATTCCTGTGACCGGCTGGCAATTTGTCTGGTTTACCGTTCTTCTCGCCGGCCCTTCCTTCGTCGTTATTGTGTGGCGGGCGGACCAGCCTGTTCTCGCAGTCTTCATTTCGCTGCTGGCGTTCGCGATCGACTACGTAATTTTCATTTTTCTCTGCACACCGGCGGCGCTTCTCGAGCCATCCGATCCGCCTCTCCAGGGTTTTCCCTTCGCTGCATGGATCTGGTCGCGGTTCGGATATCGTCCGGGCGGGCCGGCGGAACACACCCGTGCATATCGCTTTTCTCTCTGGCTGGCGGCAGGCATAACAGCCGCGTTCAGGAAGGTCCGTTTGTATTACTTGTTGGATCCCGCGACAGGTCTCGTCTACCCGGCCCACTTTCTGGCGACTATCATCGCAATCGCGCTCTTCGTATTGTGGATAGGCTTTGATTGGCTGGCCTATCCCGGCGTGTTCGACATCGAGTCCGCACCGGTCGTCTACGTCTACGCCAGCCTGCTGCTCTTTGTCTGGTTGTTCGCGGGGTTGAATTTCCATTTGGGACGGCTGCATATCTCGTCAATTGTCGTGCTGCTGATCATCGTCGTCTTCGGTTACATGATCATCGGCGTCGATCACGACTACGACGTGACGCGCGAGATGGCTTCGTTGAAGCCGCTCACGCCCGTCGATGCGGCGAAGGGCGGCAAAGGCGGGACGAATCTCGTTGTCGTGGCTTCCGCGGGCGGAGGAATTTGGGCTGCGGGGTGGACCGGGCTCGCGCTCGAAAAACTCCTCGGCGCGCGTCCCGAACTCGCGCGGGAGATCCGTCTTCTGAGCACCGTCTCGGGAGGTTCGGTGGGCGCCGCCAACTACGTGCAGGGCTTGCTCAACGACCAAGCGTATCGTAAAGGGGGTACGGTCAGTCCCGAGACTCGGCGCAGCATTCGCATTAAATCTGTGACCTCTAGTCTGGAAGCGGCGGCCTACGGCGTCGCCTTTCGCGATTTTCCACGTTTAGTTACGGGAGGCGTATATAATGGCACGCCCGACCGTGGATATCTCCTAGAGCATGAATGGTCGCGGATCGCGGCCGGGACGATCGAACGAGACGATCGAATCAAAAAAGGAGCCAGAGACGACGGAAGATGTTGGGCGGGAGTGAAAAAATGCGGCTTCCTCGACCTCGCCGAAGTTATTCGTGACGGCACGGTTCCGGCCGTAATTTTCAACGCGACCGTCATGGAGCTGGGGCGCAGGATTATGATTACACCGCTGGATTTCGCGCCCAATACCGCCGGCCGGCAAAGAGGACAGACGTTGTCGGACTTCTTATTTACCGATCCGAAATCCGGAGCGGTGTCGACGCGGGCGAATCTTCCTTTTTGGACGGCTGCGAGATTATCGGCGACATTTTCGTTTGTGAGCCCGGCAGTCAGAACGAACGTCGTGAACAAAGGCAAGGAGGAAGATCGCAACGTCTGGCGCCAGCATATCGTGGACGGCGGCTACTACGATAATTACGGCGTCGCCTCCGCGCTCGATTGGTTGCAGCCTGTGCTGGAGGCGCGGCGGAATGGCATTGCCGGGTTGAACTTTTCCAGGGTTCTCATCGTCCAGCTTCGCGGCTTCGCCGAAAAGTCGGAGGCGAAGATCAAAGCTTCTCCCGGCGCCAAGGCCGCGCTGATCGGCCCGCTTGACGCGCTTTTCTCGATCCGCGAAGGCGTTGCGGTGTCGCGCAACGTCATCGACGTGGACCGATTCATCGACCGCTGGAACCGGGAGTTGAAGGGTAAAGTCGAATTGAAAACCGTCGAGTTCGTGCCGGATAGCAAACAGACCGCCGGCCCATTATCGTGGCATCTGAGCAAAAAAGATATTGCTAATCTAAAAGCATCCTGGGGGAAAACCCCTCCCGGGGGGCAGGAAACGCCAGCGGATTGGAACCAGGGAATCCAGGACAGCTGGTGCATTCTGGCGAATTTTCTCGGCTCCGACCCGAAGATAAAGTGTGAGAACCTCAAGTCGGTAAGACAGAGGGCGAATTAGAAACCGAAGCCGGCCTGAAACCGAAAGAAGTAGGACATCTCCTTCTCAAAAGAAAATTTGTTAGGAGCGCGACATGGAATTCTTGAAAGTCATTTTTTTTGAAGAGCGAGGTGTGCTGGTTAACGGCAAGCGATCGGGCAAAACCAATCTTGTGATCGAGATCGAGGCGGGGACTCATACGATCTCACTGGCACCGCCAACGGATTTCAAGCCTAAGAAGATCAAGGTGGTGTTGGAGGCCGATCAAACCGGTCCTCTGAGTCCGAAGGAGGTGACCTTTGAAACCGTTTGAGACTCGCTGGATCTTTTTTCTCCTTCTCTCGTTCTGGACGGGAGCTTGCGCTCACTACCACGTGAACCGTGAGCTTGCCCGCTATGACGAAAAAAGCGGCTACCGCTTCGACCATTTCAAAGCCGACGCGGGCAACACGGACTCGCTCTTTATTTGTCTGGCTTTTTCCGGCGGCGGAACGCGCGCCGCGGCTTTATCTTACGGCGTGCTGAAAAAACTCGCCGAGATCAAGATCGAGTGGGAAGGCAAGCCAAAAAGCCTGCTGGACGAAGTGGACTGCATCTCGTCGGTCTCGGGCGGATCGTTTACCGCCGCCTATTACGCGCTCTTTCACGGGCGCGTTCTTACCGAATTTCCCGATAAATTTCTCTACCGGAACATCCAAAAGGAGCTGATCTCCCAGTTGTTCAATCCGATCAATCTCGCTCGCCTCCTGTCGCCTTATTTTAGCCGCATCGATCTGGCCGCCGAGCTTTACCACGATTCGGTCTTCGAGAAAAAAACTTTCGGCGAGCTCCTCGCCTCCAATCGAAGGCCCTTCTTGATTCTCAACGCGACCAACCTGGCGCTGGGAGAGCGCTTCGAGTTCACCCAGGATCAGTTCGACGTTCTCGGGTCGGACCTCGCCGACTATCCTATCGCCCGCGCGGTGGCGGCGTCGTCGGCGTTTCCGTTTCTGCTGAGCCCCGTGAGCTTGAAGAATCAGCCCAAGCCGGAGAGCTATCAGACGCCGCTTGAATTCGAGAACGCTCAGCAGGATTTCGAAAGGAACCGCCGGCGCTACGAATGGGCGAAGAACCAGGTTCTCTACGAAGACAAGGAAAACCACCCCTTCATCCATCTGATGGATGGCGGCCTGGCCGACAACCTCGGAGTGCGCTTCATTTCCGACAGCTTTCGAAGGGGAACGATCCGGGAACTGATCAACAACGATGCGATCAAGCGTCTCGTCATCATCATCGTCAACGCCGGAACCGAGCCGCCGGAGGATCTGGACAAGCGGGAGAGCCCGCCCGGTCTCGCGACGGTCGCTTACAAGGTCGCGACGATCAGCATGGACAATTATACCTTTGAAACGGTCGAGATGATGAAAGAGCTGCGCAGCGCACGCCTGCAGGCGCAGCGTGCCGTCGACGATTGCCAGGGCATCCTCAAGAAAACTTGCCCGTCGGCCAAGCCGCTTGACCGTCTTGCGGGGAGCGGCCTCGAGCCCTTCGTCGTGGATATCAACTTCCAGAGCCTGACGGAAAACCCGCAGCGGCGCACGTACTTTCTCTCGCTGCCGACTTCGTTCAGCCTCGAGCGCCAGCAGGTGGACGACTTGATCGCGGTCGGCGGCGAGCTGCTGGAGAAATCGCCGGAGTTCCGGGGCTTCATGCAAAGCTTGAAGCCTTAGCGCGCCGTGTCTTTTCTTCGCAGCGCCGCGATCTTATGATAGCCGATGCTGTCTGGAACCGTCTCGATGAAAAGCTTCACCCCCTTTTTGAGAGCCGACACGTTGGGCTGGAGGGATTTACACGACCCGGCAGTGAGGTGACATGGCGAGAGTGGCTGAACCCTCTTGGAACGCAGAGCACGAGAGAGCGGTCCGATTGATCGAGAATGGCGACTGTCGCAGCGCCTTGGTCGTCTTGCAGGAGTTAGCGCGCGAAGATCCGTCGGGATGGAGCCACGCCCTAGCTGCGATCGCCTGCTTTCGCCTTGAGGATTACGCTGCCGCAGTCGCGCACTGCGACCAGGCGCTTGAGCGCAACCCTGACCGTCAGGAATGGCGACAGCTCAGCGCGCACGCCCGGGCGAATGCCGCCGCGCAAATAAACCTCTTCGTGCCCGAGCGGCGCTTCTTCGACCGGGACGAGCTGCTGGCGCCGCCGGTCCCGCCGCCGGGAACGCTTTCACCAGTAACGCCAGCCCGAAACGGCCCTGGGCTCCGGCGGCTGCTCGTTATGCTCGGCGACGGGATCGGCTTTATTTCAGGCGTCGCGTTCGGCTTCATCACCCGAGTCTATGGCGCGCTCGCGGGCTACCAAGATGAAGTGTGGACGAACTGGTACCGGAGGCCGCGCTGGCGCGCGATCCTAGCGCTGGCCCACATGCGCGAGGAGCTCAACCGCCACAACCTGCGCGACGTCTACCCGAAGAGGGCGTTGGTTGGCTTTCAAACGAAAAGCCAGAAGCCGCCGCCCGGCGTTGAACGCTGCCGCACGGCCGATGGGACTTGGAATAATCTTGAGAATCCCATGGAAGGGGCGGCGGGCACGCGCTTCTCGCGCAACGTCGCAAACGACGCCATTCGCCCCGAGACCGGCGCGCGGCTGCTCACCCCGGATCCCCGCGAAGTGAGCCGCCGCCTGCTTACGCGCGGCGATCCGATGAAGGAGGTGCCGTTTCTCAATCTCCTCGCCGCTGCCTGGATCCAGTTTCAGACGCACGACTGGGTGAGTCACGGCGAAAATCAGCAGGGCAACAGTTACGAGATTCCACTGACGCAGGACGATGAAGCGCGCCGCAACTATTTATTGCAGAAATTCATGGTCGGCCGGACGCAGCCGGACCCGACGCGTCTGTCGCACGGGGAGCCTACACCGCTCACTCATATTAATGAGGTGACGCATTGGTGGGATGGCTCGCAGATCTACGGCAGCGATTGGCAAACGCTTTCCAAGCTTCGATTCGGCAGGGACGGCAAGCTCAAGATCGGCGCAGACGGCCGGCTGCCGGTCGGGAGCAACGGCGTCGAGGAGACCGGCTTCGTCCGCAACTGGTGGGTGGGGCTAAGCATGCTCCATACGCTGTTCGTCAAAGAGCACAACGCGATCTGCGACCGGCTGAAGGCGAAGTATCCGCACTGGGAGGACGGCCGGCTGTTCAACGTGGCGCGGCTCGTCAACGCCGCGGTGATGGCGAAGATACACACGATCGAATGGACGCCGGCGATCCTTCCCAACCCGGCGGTGAACGCGGGCTTGAACGCGAACTGGTATGGGCTGGCGACGAACTTCCTGCGCATCCGCGAGCAGCGCAAGACCATGGCCGAGATCAACATCCATAATCCGGAGCTCGGCGGCGTCGTGGGCAATCCAATCGAGAAACACGGCGCGCCCTACAGCCTGACAGAGGAGTTCGTCGAGGTCTATCGGCTGCACTCTCTGCTGCCGGAGGCGCTCAATCTGCGGAGCCACCGGGACAACTCTGCGATCGAACGGCTGCCGTTACCGGCGACCCGCCAGGCAGGCTCCGCCGCGCTCACCGAACGGGTTGGCATGGCCGATCTGTTCTACTCCTTCGGGACGGAGCACCCGGGCGCGCTCGTGCTGAACAACTATCCAAAGTTCATGCAGGAACTGAGCGTGACGAGAAATCCGCTGATCGACCTCGGGGCCGTCGATATTCTGCGCGCCAGAGAGCACGGCGTGCCGCGCTATAACGAGTTTCGGCGGCAGCTCCTGCTGAAGCCGATTCGGAGCTTTCGCGACCTGACGGACGACGAACAACAGCTTCGTCAACTCGAAGAGGTATACAACGGCGACGTGGAGGCGCTTGACCTGCTCATCGGCACGCTTGCCGAGCAATCACCCAGCCGCCGGCCAATAGGCTTCGGCTTCGGCGAGACGCTGTTCCAGATTTTCATTCTGAACGCCACCCGCCGCCTCCAGGCCGACCGCTTCTACACGACCTGCTATAACGCGGAGATCTACACGAAAGAAGGGCTCGACTGGATCGACGATGCGGATCTGAAGACGGTGCTTCTGCGCCACTATCCTGAGCTTGCCAGAACCGGGCTTGCGAATATCAGAAATGCGTTCGAGCCTTGGGACAATGGAGAGCGGCTCGATCCCGCCCGACACCCCTTGCGTGCTTTCGATAAGGAGCTTGGTCCGGATCCGTGGATAGGAGATAAATGGAGAAAATAATTTTTAAACGGCCTATTCAATGTCGGATCGTTTGCAACGGCGCCCGGCACCGAACTGAAAAAGCGTAGGCAATCAACGCGTTCGTGGGAGTATGGAAAAACTTCAACAATTTTAAGGAGGCAATCTTATGATCATTTCCCTGATTAACCACACCAACGGCAAGCTCACCGACGAGGAGGTGCAGAACACCATTCGGGCCATAAACAGACAAATTAAAGAGGACTACGAGCCATACTGGAGTCTGGGAGCGACGTTGAGGCTCGAAGGAAAGGCGGGCGCCAAGCCCAAGCAGCAAGAGCCTTCGGACATGCGCGGCGATGCGGTGCTTTACCTTTGGGATAACGTGAATGTCGCGAATGCCTTGGGTTACCACGAGAGAAACAACCGCGGCATACCTTTCGGCTTCGTTTTTACCGAGCTTTCGAAAAGCTTGGGAGAAAGTTGGACCGTGACGTTATCCCACGAAGCTCTCGAGCTCATCGGCGACCCGGAAGTCAATTTGCTGGTGGCCGGGCCGCACCCAGCCAATCCCAAGCAGGACGTCTTTCACTGGTACGAAATGTGTGACGCGGTGCAGGCCGAGTCCTACGAGATCGATGGGGTCGGGGTGTCCAACTTCGTGTTGCCCCTCTACTTCACTGGCAGTGAGGAGGTCGGAGGACGAAACGATTTCCTCGGTCGCCCTCACGATGGCAAGACGCTTAAATCGTTTGGTGTTAATCCGGGCGGCTACATCGGATTTTTTAACCCTCAAACAGGAGACCACGAAACCTTTTCACGCAAAGGCGACGCGGAAGCCGAAAGACGCATGAAGATTAAATTGCAAGCTAAGACCGCCCGACGTGCTATACGGTATCGGCGGTTTGCGGTGAAGCAACCGGCTCTGAAGAAAGTGGCTGGAAAATAGCGCGGTGAGAAAGATCCTAACCCCATCCAGAGCGTGTCGCGATCCGTTATGGTTCGGCCCTTCTGCTTTGCTCAGGGCAGGCTAGGCTCACCACGAACGGATAGACGACGAATCAGTATTTAACCGCTCGTTCCTTCGGCAAGCTCAGGACGGGCTCTGAGCTTGTCGAAGGGCGGGCAGCCGCTGCACACCGTCTCGGCGTGATTCACGGCTCCTTGAACGCGATGCCTCGCTCGGCGCCGGGTTGTGGTTTCCACCGTAACGAGTAGTATTCACCTCGATCGCGAGCCAGGGATTGAACGCATTGTCACGTGTTCGAGTTCCGGCTTAAGTTCCGGAATCG
>Ga0137364_10000455_pt1 | contig 16462 bp, 13 predicted proteins | sample SagtaG_10_FD_104798 | JGI IMG/M metagenome (GOLD analysis project Ga0137364, IMG submission 104798) | Vadose zone soil microbial communities from Sagehorn Ranch, Mendocino, California, USA - Sage1_L_20_16 metaG | ecosystem: Environmental > Terrestrial > Soil > Vadose zone | place: USA... | reverse complement strand
CGTTTCAAGAAGGCTGTCATCTGCCCCGTTCCGGAATGTTACAGACCAAGATCCTTATAGACGACATCAGGCATGGCTGCTTCCCATCGCCCGCATCCGGCTTGAAAGCCGGAATCAGCCCGCCTACCCTGTGCAGAAACAGCGAGGAAACACGATGGCCGATGAAACCGCAACGCTCGCCGCCTACGTCGCCAACCTGAAATTCGAGGACATTCCGCACCAAGTGCTGGAACGCGCCAAGGTCTTGACGCTCGATTTTCTCGGCAGCGCCATCCGCGCGCGGCGCGACGCGGAATCGACGCCATCCCTGCTCAAAATGCTCGAAGCGCTCGCGCTCGATGGCAAGGGCGAATCCACCGTGTTCGGCGACAGTAAAACCTGGACGCCCGCAGTCGCGGCCCTGCTCAACGGCGCGCTCGGGCACTCCCTTGATTTCGACGACACGCATGCGGACTCCTCGCTGCACCCAAGCGCGCCCGTGGTGCCGGCGGCGTTCGCGGTCGGCGAAATGGTCGGCGCATCGGGGCGCGACGTTCTGACTGCAATCGTGGCCGGCTATGAAGTGTGCTGCCGGCTCGGCAACGCGCTCGATCCGACCTCGCATTATGCGCGCGGCTTTCATCCCACCGCCACCGCGGGAACCTATGGCGCGGCGGCCGCCGCGGCAAAATTGTTTGGACTGTCGCAACAGCAGATCATCGCGGCGTTCGGCGTCTCCGGCAGCCAGGCCGCGGGCTCGCTGCAGTTCCTCGTCAACGGCGCCTGGAACAAGCGCTACCAGGTCGGCGCCGCCGCGATGAACGGCGTGATCGCAGCGGCGCTGGCGCGCAACGACTTCGTCGGCGCGACTGAGTCGGTCGAGGGCAAGCACGGCCTTTTGGTCGGCTACAGCGACAACGCGCATCCCGACAGAGCGGTTGCCGGGCTCGGCAAGACTTACGAGACCATGAAGATTGGCGTAAAGCCCTATCCGAGCTGCCGCTACACCCACGCCGCGCTCGATGCGCTGATCGCGATGCGCCGGGAGCACAATCTGACGCCGGACCAGATCAGGCGTGTCGAGATCGGCCTGCACCGCAACGGCATCACACTGACCGGCGACGCCGCCACAAAACGCCATCCGACTTCCATTGTCGGCGGACAGTTCTCGATGTTCTTCACCGGCGCGGTGGCGCTGGACCAGGGCCGCTTCGGCTGGGACGATTACGACCGGCTCGGCGACGCCGCGGTCGACGCGCTGGCCGACAAATTCGACGTGGTGCAGGACGATCGCCTGGAGGTCGGCCGCAGCCATCCGTTCGGGGCGCGGGTTTCGATCACCACCGACGACGGCGTGCATGAGCGGCTCCATGCCGACCCCTCCGGCGAGCCCGGATCGTTTCCAGATGCGCAGGCGATGGCGGAGAAATTCCTCACCCTCGCCCGCCCGGTGCTGAACGGCCGCGCCGACCAGCTTGCCGACGCGATCCTGTCGCTGGAGCGATTTGACCGCATCGACAAGGCGACGCAGCTGGGGCGGCAGTAGGGCGCAGGAGGTTTCCAGCTCGTTGCCGAATGCAGCCGAGCCGCTGCCTATCCGGCGCTCGCGGCATCGCTGACCGCGCGCAGCATTGCCAGCAACGCGGAATTGAGCGGGGTCGCGATATCAAGCCGCTGGCCGGCTGCGACAACGGCCCCCGTCAGGGCTTCGACTTCGAGCCCCCGCCCTGCCAGACGATCGAAATACATCGAGGTGCCGGCCTCCGGCGGATAGGTGAGAAGCGTCGACATGGTTCGCAGCGATTCATCGTCGGCCAATTGCGCGCCGTCGGCGCGCGCCACCGCCACGGCTTCATCGAGGATTGCGACGCACAGCGCCTTGATGTCGTCGCGACGAAACACCGCCTGTCGCTGCAAGGTAAGAGCCGTAATCGGATTGGCAACGGCATTTATCAGCAACTTCCGCCACGCCAGCGTCGGGAAGTCGCTGCTCAGGAAAACGCGCAGCGGCGTGCCGTCGAGCAGTTGCGCAAATGCGCGACCATCCGCGTCATCAGCTACGGCGAGATCATGGTCGGCAACGTGGCGCAGACGGACACGGTCGGCGGCCAGCCGCTCACCATTATAATAAACAATGGTCGGGACAATGCGCGCATTTCCAACGAGAGGCGTGACGCGGGCGACATGGCCGATTCCATTCTGCAGAACCGCGACCCGCGTCGACGAATCGCAAAGTCGCGCCAGCCACGGCGCGGTGAATGGCGTCTGCTGGGTTTTGGTGCACAAAAGAACCCAATCGACGCGCGCAGCATCCGCAGGCTCTGTAAGGGCGCGCAGGGGAAACTCAGCGCTCGTATCCGACTGCTCAAGCACAAGACGCTCGATGGGGCGCCGGGCGCAGGCGATGACGTCGTGTCGATCGGCCGCGCGAAGGCACCCGGCCACGACACCCCCAATGCTTCCAAGACCAATGACGGCGACAGTAGAGCGCTCCATCCGGGATGAGAGTGATGCCATGACCTCGCTTCAAGCTGCCAACCGACAAGACTTTCTAGGCGATCCAGTCTTCGACGTATTGGCTAAAATTGCGGCGCTAACCTGGGCTCTCGGCCGGCGCGGGCAGAATTCGCTGCGGGCGTCGCGTGGAAGCGGCGGCTTTGGCAAATTGCAGCGGCGTAATGCCGTAACAACGCTTGAAATGCTTTGTCAGCGCGCTCTGATCGCAGAATCCGGCCGTCGCTGCTGCGTCGGCGATAGTGTCTCCGAGCCTGAGGCGGCTGCAGGCCGAATTCAGCCGAACATGGGTGAGATAGACGTGCGGCGTGGTTCCCATCGTGCGCTTGAATAGCCCGATCAGCTGGAAGATGGATAACCCGGCCGCAGCGGCGAGATCGCCGAGAACAAGATTTTCGGCAAATCGCGCACGCAGCAAATCGACGATCTTGCGGACTAGCATCCCGTCGCGGGGAGCGGGCTCGATGCGATCACCACCGCTGCCGCGACGAGCGAACAGATGGCCGAATGCGGATATCAGCAACTCGTGCTCGCGGAAGCGATCAGCTCCCGCTTCGAGCGCGTGGTGGAGCGATGCAAAGCTGCCCACCAGATCGTCATCGGGGAATATGTTGGTTGTGAAATACGGTACCTTTCCGATCCCAAGTCCCTCTGCGACGACGTCGATCGCCGCTTGCGTGAGATACATCGACCGGTAACGCCAGCGGGGACTGTCTCCCATCCAGGAAGATTGCGGCTCCTCCGGGTTGGAGACAAATAATCCCGATGAGAGCGCGATCTCCGTAACGCCCCGACTTTTGATGCGGGCACCGCCGAGTTCCGTGACGGCGATGACGAATGCATCATGGGTATGCGGGGCAAAATCGTGCGATGTGAAGTCGGCGTGCATCAGGCTGAGACCTGAAATGTGCCTGTCCCACCAGTATTCTGTCGTATTCTTTGGATCTGGACGCGCCATTTCCCGCGATCTTGCCAGCTACGAATCGGCACCGTCAATCTATGAAGCCGGGACAGATTGGCAACCGCGACCGCGCTCCAACGGCAGGAGCACATCGCTCAATCGCTGGCGGAGAGATGCCCGTTGCCGGTTGCCGCTATCACGTCGGCGACCAGCCGCGAGACGCCGGCGATGTCGTATTGATTGCCGGATATGCCGAGCCGCGCGATGACCAGCCGTTCGGATGGGATGATGATGACGTATTGTCCGAAAGTCCCGCTCGCATAATAGGCATCGTGGGGCATGCCCAACGAAGTGCGATACCGAGAGCCTTTGCTGTCGCCAAGATTGCTCCAAAAACCGGCGCCGATGCCGACCCAGCCGTTCGGCGTGGGGGATGCCGCGTAACCTACCCAACCCTCGGGCAGGATGCGCTTGCCGCCGACGACGCCATCATTGAGATAGAGCATCCCGAAACGCGCCCAGTCGCGCGCCGGCGCCAGCATCTGGCTCGATCCTTCCGGCGTGCCCGTTGCGTCGAATTCCAGCGTGACGTGGTGCATGCCGAGCGGCTCGAACAACTCCCGCCGCGCAAACCGCATGACATCCGCGGCGTGGCCGCCGGCAGCGTCGCGGATCAGGCGCGAGAGAATGATGGTATTGCCGTCGTGGTAATTCCAGGCGCTGCCCGGTGCGCTTTCGAGACCAACGCTTTCGGCATAACCGGCCATGTCGCGCTCGATATATTTCATCCGGTTGACCGGCGCGAAGGCGCTGGCCAGCGATGCATTGAGCGAACTCCCCATCGCCAATCCACTGGTGTGCCGCAACAGATGATCGACCGTGATCGCATGGCGGGGATCGTCCGGACTCTGCCACGCCGCGACCGGCGCCGGTTGATCGACCGCGAGTTTGCCCTGGCGAACGAGAATGCCGATCAAGGCCGAGGTCACCGATTTGGTTGCGGAGTAGCCGAGGATCGGCGTGTCGACGCCATAGCCCGGTGCGTAGCGCTCCGCGATCAGGCGACCATCCTTGATGATGATGACCGCCTTGGTGTGGCGGAACGGCGGCTGATCGGGCTCCGTGAAAGCGCCGTCGAGTGCGAGCGCGAGTTTTGGGTTCGCGGGCTCGACCGGCGAAGGACCGGCGATCTCGGACAGAGATGCGCGTTGCGTTTCGCCTCGGGCTGACGGCAGCGTGGCATCGACGGCCTCGTCGCCGTGCGACATATAGCAGCCCAGCCCCTCGCGATAGACGGCGCGGCTTTGCCCGCCGCCAAACAGCGTCGTCGTCACTTGCTTGGCCTCGCGGTCGACTTTGTAGTCAAATCCCCAGGCGATCAGCCCAACACCGGGCATCGCTTCCAGGGTTTCGGCATAGACCTCGTCGGGATTTACGCCCGACACAAAGGCCGCCGAGCACAGGATATGGCTGACGAAGCCGGTGGCGACACGCGGCGCGTCATGGGCGCGAACTGCCGTCAGCGCCAGCACGCCGCATATTGTTGTTGTCGCGAGCAGGATGATTCGATTTCTGGGGATCACGGCTTCCTCCGGCGATTGGCGCCATCGTGGCATGCCGGATATGACCTCGACAGCTGCGCCACGGCTCGCCGGATTCGGAATTCGCCCTGATCGAAAACTCAAAGGGCTTGGCCGATTTCGAAATTGTCTATCTATTTCAGCATATTAGGCGGCTAGACACGCGCCTCGCCGAGACGGCGGTATTCGCTCGGGGTGACGCCGGTGGTGGCCTTGAAGGCGCGATTGAACGGCCCGAGTGATTGAAAGCCTGCATCCAGCGCGATCGTAATCACCGGCACCTCGGCCTGCGAGGGATCCGCCAAGGCCGCTTTCGCCTCCTCGATCCGGTGGTCGTTGAGGAAGGCATTGAAATTGCGGTAACCGAGCCTCTGTTTGATTAAGCGCCGCAATTTGTATTCGGGCACCGCAAGCCTGGTTGCCAGCGATCCGATCGACATGCCCTCATGGCGGTAGATGCGCTCCTCGGCCATCAGCCGCATCAAGGCATCAATCAGCCTTTGATCGGCCGAGTTCTCGTCGCTTGCGACGGCGACCGCGGGGCGGCGCGCTTGGGCGGCGGCAAATATGGTCTCGCCGCCGACCCGCATCAGCGCATACGCAATCGCGATCACGACGGCTGCGAGAATGACGGCGTTCACCGTGGGCACGATACCAGACGCGCCATTCCCGGGCATGAAGAGCTGCAGGACCGCATTGACCCCAGCATAGATGGCCGTCGCCACCACGACGAATATCCGCAGCCGCCGGCGGTCCTCGACCAGATCCGCAGACCAGGACGCAATGGTTTGGCCGACCGCGAGCGCGACAAAACCGAGCGCAATGACGCTCATCGCGGCCGCGAGAATCCGGGGATCCAATATCCGCGCCGGCACCAGCACCAGACAATTGACGAGACTCAAGGCCACGGCCATAGCCCAGGGGGCGGCATGCCAGAGACGCACTTGAAACGCATCGTCGAACAGCGCCCGCGCGAACAGCCAGAACACGACGACGTTTCCGGTGGAAAGCGCAATCAAGGCCGCGTGTCCGGGCGTCACCGGCGCCGTAAATCCGGAGCTCGCGGTCAACGCATGGACAGCCGAGCCGAGTGCAAACGCCGCCGCCAGACGGCCGGCGGCGACGGCCCGGAAATCACGCAGCAGCAGCGTCGCGAGCAACACCAGCAGCGTCGTGGTGACTGCGCCGAGCGCCAGATCAATCTGCGTCAAGCCAATCTGCGATAGGTTGATCTGCGATAGCATGAGATGACGATTTCCCAGACCCGTAATGTTGCGCTATCTTTGGCCCTGTCTAGGGCAATTCCACGGTCCGTTTCAATTTGCTGCCGCGGGCCGGCCTTGCCACTTGTTTCGCGATGTCACCCACACGTCCGCGACATGGCCGAACAGGTCGGTCTGGCCTTGCTTTTCGGCCCCGAGCCGCCGTGCCACCGCCTGCGATGCCGTGTTTTCGAGGTCGATGCAATGGATGATGCGATCGAGCTCGAAGGTCGCGAACGACCAATCGATCGCCGCCCGCGCGGCTTCGACCGCGTAACCCTTGCCGCGAAAATCATTGGCGATATCCCAGCCGACTTCGAAGCCCGGCCACCCCGGCGGAAACCACGGCCCGACCCGGCCTGCGAATTTTTCGCTTGTCCTTTCCTCGACCACAAACATGCCGACGCCATGCAGCACCCAATGCCCGGCCATGGTGGCCGCGTTCCGCCACCCGACCAACTCGTCGGTGACGGGTTTCCCGTCGCCGGTGATGAACCGCGCGGTGCCGGGGTCGGACAGCATCGCCGTGTTCGGCGCGACGTCGGCGGCGCGCCATGGCCGCAGCTTCAGCCGATCGGTCTCGATGACGGGGCCGCCGGGCTGAGCCAACTAACGCCCGGCTTGAGCGGAGCAATCATTGCATCGTCCGTTCTTCGATGAATATTCCCGCCTTGCGTCAGGCAGCAAGGGCGGCCCGTATCATCCGCGCCAGGTCCGACTTGCGATACGGCTTGGCGAGCAGCAGCACGCCGGCATCGAGATGGCCGTGGTGGATGATGGCTTCGTTCGAATAGCCCGACGTGAACAATACCTTGAGCAACGCCCGTTGTCGCAGCGCTTCGGCGGCGAGTTGGCGGCCGTTGACCGAACCCGGCATGATCATATCGGTAAACAGCAGGTCGATTTCGTCGGGGCCGCCGAGAACGGCCAGGGCTTCGGCGGCATCGGCCGCCACCAGCGTGCGATACCCCAGACTTTGAATCTGATCCACCACGAAGGTTCGCACCAGTTGGTCGTCCTCGACCACCAGAATGGTCTCGTGGCCGCCTTCCATCCCTGACGTGATCGCCAACTCAGCGGGCTTGGCGGGTTCGGCGGCGCCGAGCGCCGGCGGCAGATAAATTCTTACCGTGGTGCCATGGCCTTCTTCGCTGTAAATCTTGATGTGCCCGTTGGACTGTTTGATGAATCCATAGACCATGCTGAGGCCGAGGCCCGATCCCTTGCCGACGTCCTTTGTGGTGAAGAAGGGTTCGAAAACATTGTCCAGAATGCCGGCCGGAATGCCGTGCCCGGAATCGGTCATTGCGACCATCACGTAATTTCCGGCAGTAACGTCGCTGTTCATGCTGGCATAGGCGTCGTCGAGAACGGCGTTGCCGGTCTCGATGATGAGCTTGCCGCCGCTTGCCATCGCGTCGCGGGCGTTGAGCGCGAGATTGAGGAACGCGTTCGTGAACTGGCTCGGGTCGATCAGCGCGCGCGACGCATCGCCTGATAGCTTCAGGTGGACTTCAACGTGCTCGCCCAGCGTCGGCCGCAGCAGGTTGGCTGCTTCCCTCACCAGCGCATTGACATCCACCTCACGCGGTTGAAGCGGCTGCTTGCGGGCGAATGCGAGCAACCGTTGGGTCAGATCGGCACCGCGGCACGCTGCTTCGTCGATCATTTTGGTGATCGTGACGAACTCAGGCCGGTCAGCAACGCCTTCGGTGAGGATTTCAATCGTACCGGTAATGACGGTCAGAATATTATTGAGATCGTGAGCGATGCCACCGGTCAATTGGCCGACCGCTTCCATTTTCTGGGTCTGGCGAAGCCGCAGGTCCGCGGCGTTCTGCTGGTACAGCAGACGGTCTTTTTCCTCGACAAGTGCCGCCATCCGATCGACGCCGGCCTGCAGTGCCGCTCCACGGGACGCGGCTGCGACAGCCTCAGCCAGCAGGTTGGCGAAATCGGACAGAAAATTGATATCGTCCTGGTCGTAGGCGCGCCGCCGGTCGTCGTCGATCTCCAGTATGCCGTAGGGCTGACCCCCGATGCCCTTGATGATGATGTCGACAATCGAGACCACGCCGTGCGCGGCATAAAACCCAGGCAGGCCGTGACCGGCACACCTTTGCAAGTCACAGATCGCGGGTTCTCCCGTGATAAAGGCCCGCCCCTGCGGAGAAGCGATATCGGCGCGCGACACCACCTGACCAACCACGCCGTCCCGCCAGCCGTAGCCGGCGACGGTCAGAAGGTCGTTCTGCTCGGCGCGGTATCGGCACACCTGGCCGAAGCGCACGCCAACACCCTCGGCACAGAGCCGAGCCCCCTCGGTCAGAATATTCGCCACATCCGGCTCGCGAAGCGCGAAGCCGGCAAACCGCGCGATGGCCGCCTGCTGCAGCAGCAGCTTCTGGACTCTTACAGCGGCTTCGGTCACTGGCGCATAGCCCGGCCCGCCGCCGTAAGGCCGGCGATCTCCTGCCACAAACAGATTCATTCCGAACCGTCCATCACGTGTCCGGTGGCCGAAGCCATCTGCACGCGAACCTCCTCCGGCGCGAAGATTGAATCACTGCGGTTAAGCCAAGTTCAGGTTTATCACATTCGACGATGACGCCGCGCACCCTGGTGGGACGATGGCAACCGACCTTCGAATCGCTTCTTGGGGTTGTACTATATCCCTTGTGAGTTCCGGTGCAAATTTGCAACACAGCTGGAGAGCTCCGTCAGCATAAAGCCCCATCAACCTTCCGCCACGCGGAATGGGCATGACAGGTGGGCTGGACTGTGCGATGCGCGCGCCCGTGGTTTGGAAAACTTCGCGATCGAGTCTGCAAGCTCGTTTGCCGCATCTGTCTCTCCGGCGAAGCTTTTTTGCGGCATCGGGCGTGATGGCGAACATTGCCGCACTTGGACGCGATCCGGCAATTCCGCTATATTGCCGGAAAAATCACGGAGACCTCATGAGCTGGCTTCCCTCTAACGATCCTGTGCTCGGCGATCCCAAATCCTGCGACGCGCTGGAGCTTGTCATCGTGCCGCGCACCCGCGACCTCGGCGATGGATTTGAGGTGCGCCGCGCGCTGCCGCATGGCAAGCGCCAGATGGTCGGGCCTTTCATCTTCTTCGATCATTTCGGGCCGGTGCAGTTCATGTCCGGCAAGGGCATGGACGTGCGCCCGCATCCGCATATCGGGCTCGCCACCGTCACCTATCTGTTCGACGGCAGCATCATGCACCGCGACAGTGAGGGCAACATCCAGGAAATCCAGCCCGGCGCGATGAACCTGATGACCGCCGGCCGCGGCATCGCCCATTCCGAGCGCACGCCTGATGTGCAGCGCCGTGCCGGCCAGAAGATGCTGGGCTTGCAGAGCTGGATCGCGCTGCCAGCCGCATCGGAGGAAATCGCGCCGTCGTTTCAGCATTACGCCGCCGGCGACTTGCCAATGATCGCAGAACGGGGCTTCACCGCGCGCGTCATCGCCGGCAGCTCCTTCGGCATATCGTCGCCGGTTGCGATGGTGTCGCCGTGGTTTTATACCGAGGTAACCGCAGAGCAAGGTGTCAGCATCCCGCTCGACCCCGACCATGAGGAGCGCGCCATCTACGTGATCGACGGCGAGATCGAGATCGCCAATGAACGCTATGAGGGACCGCGTCTGCTGATTTTCCGGCCCGGCGATCGCATCACGGTGAAGGCAACAACACCGGCGCGGATGATGTTTCTCGGCGGCGACGCGCTGGAAGGCCCGCGCCACATCTGGTGGAACTTCGTTTCCTCCAGCAAGGAGCGCATCGAGCAGGCCAAGGCGGACTGGAAGGCCGGCCGTTTCGCGAATGTCCCCAACGAGCACGAGTTCATTCCGCTGCCGGAGTGAAGCTTGTCTCCTCTTGCCGTCTTGCCGCTCGCATCCCCGCGGCGCGCCGCGATCTTCTCGAAAGTCTGACCGATGAACACCATGCTTGCCAGCGACCTGCCCCTTCCTCGGATCGGGCGCGGCAAGGTCCGCGATATCTATGCCGTCGGCGACGACCGCGTGCTGCTGCTGACGACCGACCGCATCAGCGCCTTCGACGTCGTGATGTCCGAAACCATCCCGATGAAGGGCGCGGTGTTGACCCAGATCAGTGCCTGGTGGTTCGGTCAGCTCGAAGGCGTGGTGCACCATCACATGATCAGCGCCGACACCGACGCCATCATCACCGAGGTGCCTGATCTGCGCGATCATCGCGCCGACATTGCTGGGCGCGCGATGCTGTGCCGGCGCACCGAAGTATTTCCGATCGAATGCGTGATCCGCGGCTATCTCTCCGGCTCGGCCTGGAAGGAATACGCCGCGCAGGGCACACTGGCGGGGGAGAAACTGGCGGCAGGATTGCTCGAGAGTGCAAAACTGGAGCTGCCGATTTTCAGCCCGGCGACCAAGGCCGAAACCGGCCACGACGAGAACATCACGATCGGCCGCATGCGCGAGATCCTTGGCGACGAAGTGGCGTACACACTGGAGAGCATGACCCGCGCCGTTTATACGCTCGGCGAAGCCATTGCCCGCGACCACGGCATCGTCATCGCCGACACTAAATTCGAATTCGGTCGCGACAGCGATGGCCGCATCATCCTGATCGACGAGGTGATGACCCCCGACAGTTCGCGGTTCTGGGCGGAAGATGTCTACAAGCCGGGCCGGCCGCAGCCGAGCTTCGACAAGCAGCCGCTGCGGGATTACCTCGACGCCGAGCGACGCGCCGGCCGCTGGAATGGCGACCCCCCGCCGCCGCCATTGCCGGCAAGCGTCGTGGACGCCACCAGCAAGCGTTACCTCGAAGCGTACCGGCGTATCACGGGCAGCGAACTCAAAGTCTGACCACGTCATTGCGAGCCAACGGGTCGCGCGAATGCGCGCCTGATGACCGGCTCCGCGAAGCAATCCAGAAAGCGAAGTGAAAAGACTGGATTGCTTCGATTTCGTCATGCCCGGCCTTGTGCCGGGCATCCACGTCTTTCTTCTTCGCAGATTCATAAAGACGTGGATGGCCGGGACAAGCCCGGCCATGACGAGAGAGAGGTTGGAATAGCGCCTACACCCCCGCCATCATCACGTATTTGATCTCGACATATTCTTCCATGCCGTGATGCGAGCCTTCGCGGCCAAGGCCGCTTTCCTTGACACCGCCGAAGGGGGCGACTTCGGTCGTGATCAAGCCGGTGTTGACGCCGACCATTCCGGACTCCAGGGCTTCAGCCACGCGCCAGACCCGGCCGAGATCACGCGAATAGAAATACGAGGCAAGCCCGAACGGCGACTTGTTGCACATCGCGATCACGTCGGCCTCGTCCTTGAACCGGAACACCGGCGCCAGCGGACCAAAGGTTTCCTCCTGCGACACCAGCGCGTTGGGCGCGACGTTGGACAACACCGTCGGCTCGAAGAAGGTGCCGCCGAGCGAATGGCGTTTTCCTCCGGTGACGATCTTGGCGCCATGCTTGACGGCATCGGCAATGTGCTTCTCGACCTTGTCGACCGCGGCCAGGTTGATCAGCGGGCCCTGCGTGACGCCTTGCTCGGTGCCGTCGCCGATTTTCATCGCCGCGACTTTCTTTGAAAGCTTCTCCACGAACTGATCGTAGATCTTGTCCTGGGCATAGATGCGGTTGGCGCAGACGCAGGTCTGGCCCATGTTGCGATATTTCGAGACCATCGCGCCATCCACCGCGGCGTCGATATCGGCGTCGTCGAACACCACGAACGGCGCGTTACCGCCGAGCTCGAGCCCGAGCTTCTTCACCCCGACCGCGGCCTGCTGATACAGGATCTTTCCGACTTCGGTCGAGCCGGTGAAGCCGACAAAACGCACGGCTGGATGTTCGCACAAGACCTTGCCGATCGCGGACGAATTGCCGGTGAGGATATTGAACACGCCCTTGGGCACGCCGGCTTTCTCGGCCAGCGCCACCAACGCCAGGGCGGTGAGCGGCGTCTCGTTGGCGGGCTTGAGCACCACGGTGCAGCCGGCGGCCAGCGCCGGCGATACCTTGCGGGTGATCATCGAGCAGGGAAAATTCCATGGCGTGATCGCGCCGCAGACGCCGATCGGCTGCTTGATCGCGAGCAATCGCGCGTCTGCCCGCTGCGTCGGGATGGTTTCGCCGTAAACGCGCCGCGCCTCCTCGGCAAAGAATTCGACATAGGCGCCGCCGATATCGACCTCGCCCAGTGCTTCAGCCAGCGGCTTGCCCTGCTCCGAGGTCAGGATCAGCGCCAGGTCTTCGCGGTTGGCAATGATCAGGTCGAACCATTTGCGCAAAATATTGGAGCGCTGCTTGGCGGTGAGCCTGGCCCAGGCCGGAAACGCGCGCTCGGCGGCTTCCACCGCTTGCGTTGCTTCCGCCGTGCTCATGACAGGCACTTTCGTAAGCTCGACGCCATTGACGGGATTGGTCACGGGCTTGGCCGGCGTACCTACCCAGGCGCCGTCGATGTAGCAGCGGTCGCGCAGCAGCGAGGAATCCTTCAGGCGGTCGCGCAGAGATGGCGTTGAGGCGTGCCGTGCGCGGGCGGCGGCGGTTGGGGTCATGGCGTTACTCCTCGCAGGTTCTCGAAACTTTCTTGGCCTTGAAACTTGGCCTTGAGATCTTGGCCTTGAGATGGAGTATAGCCAATCACGCCGCAATGCACCGGCCGCAAACAAGCGGCTGCTTCAAGCAATTTTGAAGGCTTCGATCTTAAGGGGGTGGCGGGTTACGCCGCGCCGCTCATATAGGTTTCGCGGCGGCCGATCATGCGCTCCGCCGCGGCCTTGGCGTCCGCCTTGGACGAGGTCGCGCAGGTGCGATATTCGAGGTCGGGCGCGGCCACAGCTCCGCGCCGCCCGAACCATGATTTTGAACCAATCGCGAGCTGCGACAAGGCCTGGGCGACGTTATCGACCGCGCCGAACGAGTGCAGCGCGCCGGTGCCGGCATAGCGGACTTCGTAGATGCCCGGCGTGATCGGGGCTTCGATATTTTCGCCACGGCCCGCACGGGGGTACCGCTTCCATTCACTCCAGGTCGAGATCATTGTCATCCTTCGCGGCCTCTAACGCCGCTATCAAATTAATCAAAACATCGGTTCGGCAGCGCGCGTTATGCTGCAATTTGAACGCTTTACTGCGAAATTCGTCACAAAGACGCGGGACAGAATCTAACATATCGCGGATATGCCGACAGGTCGTGGGCAATACAAGCCCATCCACGGGAAATTGTGGCAAGTGTGGCAACGGCGCCGCCACAAAGTGATCGTAACCTTACCCTTCCACCGGCAGCCATCACCAGGCGCCCGTCGCGCGCGCACCATGCACTTGTGCTTGCGGGAAGATACGGCCCGGAGGAGGATCGGCGACTTCAAGAAATCAAAAGGGGAGGAACAAGGCCATGCAAAGTAGAGCCCAGATCGATCAGCTGCTGCGTCAGAAATGCGAAGCCAGGGAAATACCCGGCGTGGTCGCGATGGCCGCGACCGGCAACGAAGTGACCTATCAGGGCGCGTTCGGGAAACGCGACCTGTCCAAAGATGACGCCATGACCGCCGACAGCGTGTTCTGGATCGCCTCGATGACCAAGGCCATCACCGCGGCGGCGTGCATGCAACTCGTCGAGCAAGGCAAGCTGTCGCTGGAGGCGCCGATCGGCAGGGTGTTGCCCGATCTGGCCGCGCCGCAGGTGCTCGAAGGCTTCGATGCCCAAGGCGAGCCGATACTCCGGCCAGCGAAGAATCCGATCACGCTCCGCCACCTCATGACCCACACCGCCGGCTTCTGCTATGATTTGTGGAACGGCGACATGGTGCAGTATCTGGCAAAAACCGGGCTGCCCGGCATCACCACCTGCAAGAACGACGCGTTGAAGACACCGCTGGCCACCGATCCCGGCACGCGCTGGGAATACGGCATCAATATCGATTTCGTCGGCAAGGCGATCGAGGCGGTGAGCGGCAAGCGGCTCGATGCCTATCTGCGCGATCATCTGCTGGCGCCGCTCGGCATGACCGATACCGGCTTCAGAATAGGCGAGGCCCAACGCGAGCGGCTGGTCGGCATGCATGCCCGCGGCCCGGATGGATCGCTGATGCCGATCCCGTTCGAGCTCGAGCAGGATCCGGAATTCCACATGGGCGGCGGCGGCCTCTACGGCACCGCGGCCGATTACATCAAATTCACCCAGATGATCCTCAACAAGGGCCGCGGCAACGGCAACCAGGTGCTTCAAGCCGAGACGGTTGCGATGATGGGGCAAAACCACATCGGCGAACTCAACATGACCAAGATGATCTCGGCGCTGCCGGACTTCACCAACGACGTCGATCTCTATCCCGACATGGTGAAGAAATGGGGCCTGAGCTTCGTGATCAACACCGCCAGGACGCCGGAAGGCCGCAGTCCCGGCAGCCTCGCCTGGGCGGGTCTCGCCAACACCTATTTCTGGATCGACCCGGCGAGCGACGTCACCGGTGTGATCCTGATGCAAGTGCTGCCGTTCGTGGACGGCAAGTGCCTGGAAGCCTTCGCGGGCTTCGAGCGCGGCGTCTATGCCGGGCTCGATACCGGCCGGAAGGCGGCGTGACTGTTATACGAACACAGCGCGTGCCGCGTAATACGTCGTCATGCCCGGCCTTGTGCCGGGCATCCACGACTTAGCGGCATAGCAGCAAGAAAGACGTGGATGGCCGGGACAAGCCCGGCCATGACGAGTTGAAAGGTCACGCGCTCGCGCTGATGACACCCTTTCCCTAAACCGGCAAACCGTTCTGCCGCGCCAATTCCTTCAGCGAGGTCTGCGGCCGCGCGCCGATGTGCTGAATCACTTCGGCCGCCGCGAGCGCGCCAAGCCGCCCGGCATTTTCGTGAGTGGTGCCGCGCACCTGACCGAACAGAAAGCCGGCGGCGAACAGATCGCCGGCGCCGGTGGTGTCGACGATCTTGTCGATCGGAAACGCTCCCACCGCGGTGACGCCATCTTTCGAGGCCACCACGCACCCCTTCTCGCTGCGGGTGACGACGCCTAGCCTGGTGTCGGCGCGAAATTGCTTCAGCGCGGTGTCGAAATCCGAGGTCTGGTACAGCGAATGCAATTCGGCCTCGTTGGCGAAAACCAGATCGACCGTGCCCTTGCGCATCAGGTCGAGAAATTCATCGCGATAGCGATCGACGCAAAACGAATCCGACAGCGTCAACGCCACCTGGCGGCCGGCGCCATGCGCGATGGTCGAAGCCTTGACAAACGCCTCCTTGGCGTTCTTCGGATCCCAGAGATAGCCTTCAAGATAGACGATCGCCGATGCCGCGACCTGGGCCGCGTCGATATCGCCGGGCATCAATTCCTGCGCCGCGCCGAGATACGTGTTCATGGTGCGCTCGCCATCCGGCGTCACCAGAATGTAGCAGCAGCCGGTGGCAGGGCCGTCAGATGCCGGCGCGGTCTCGAACGCGACCTGGGCGGCGCGAATGTCGTGGGTATAAAGCCGGCCGATCTGGTCATCCCTGACCTTGCCGACATAGGCCGCCCGCGCGCCCAGATTGGCGATGCCGACGATGGTGTTTGCCGCCGAGCCGCCGGACATTTCCGTCGCCGGACCCATATCCCGGTAGATCGACAGCGCGCGGGCCTCGTCGATCAGCGCCATGCCGCCCTTGGTCATGCCGTGGCGGCCAAGAAAGCCCTCATCGGTTTGCACCAGCACATCGAAAATCGCATTGCCGATCCCGAGAACGTCGTATTTCGCTTCAGTCATCTATCAAGTCCTGTTGCGGCAATGACGATGGCGCGGAAAATCCGCTCCAGGGGGTGAGAAGGTTGCTGCGGCCTATCACGACCAACCCCGCTCCAGCAAGCGACGCTGCTATAGAAGTCCCTGATGATTCGCTCCTTCCTCACGGTATCGACGGGCACGCTGGCCTCGCGGCTCTTGGGATTCGCGCGCGACACCATGATCGCGGCGCTGCTCGGCACCGGCCCGATCGCGGATGCCTTCCTGGTGGCATTCCAGCTGGTGACGGTGATCAGGCGGCTATTGTCGGAAGGCGCCTTGAATGCGGCGCTGGTGCCGGCGTGGTCGCGCGTGCGCGAGGCGGAAGGCGCCGTGGCGGCGGCGGCCTTCGCCGGAAGGGTTCTTGGCACCATCAGCGCGGCGCTGATGGTGACGACAGCCCTGATCGGCCTGCTGATGCCGTTTGCGATCGCTGTTCTCGCG
>Ga0137364_10000449_pt1 | contig 16561 bp, 15 predicted proteins | sample SagtaG_10_FD_104798 | JGI IMG/M metagenome (GOLD analysis project Ga0137364, IMG submission 104798) | Vadose zone soil microbial communities from Sagehorn Ranch, Mendocino, California, USA - Sage1_L_20_16 metaG | ecosystem: Environmental > Terrestrial > Soil > Vadose zone | place: USA... | reverse complement strand
TCCGAGATCCCGCGGAACTGTCCGCGCAACAGCGCGGATACCTTGGGTTGGGTCAGACCAAGAATCTTGGCGGTTTCAACCTGGGTCAGGCCCTTGCTGCGGACGATTTCCGAGATCTTGCAGACCAGTTTTGCCTTGACCAGCATTTCCTCGGCGTTCCGATAGCCCAGATCGGCGTACACATTGCCGCTGCCTTCGTGAATCTCGATGCCCCGAGGGGCTTTGCTCCGATGCTTACTCATCTTCAAGCTCCTTCGCCCGTGTCGCAGCCGCCTTCAATCTCTCTTTGATCAGATCCACGTCCGGCTTCGGCGTCGCGATGCCCGATTTGGACTTCTTCTGAAATACATGCAATACAAACACCCGCGCTGCGAACCGAACTGTGTATACCGCGCGATAAGCGTTGCCGCGCCAGTCTTCAACGACTTCCAGCACGCCCGCCGACCCGAAGCCACGCAGAGGTTTCGCTTGCTCGTGCCGCTCGCCGGTCTGCGCCAGGTATAGCGCGTACCCAAAGACGTCCACCACCTCGGGCGGCAATGCCATCAGATCCTTCTTGGAGCTTCCAATCCATTCCAACGGCTTCGGCTGGCCGGTTTGGGCTCCGGTCATTGGACGTGATTATACCTAAATTGGGATACAGGGGCCGGCGGCATGGGGAGATTTTGGGGACTAAACCGCACCAACGCGGGCAAAACGGCGCAAAACAGCGGAACGGGCGGCGCCGCGCTAGTACTTCAATCAATCACTTGCGCCCGGCCGGTCACCTACGAACCAGGGGGTCGTGGGTTCAAATCCTGCCGGGCGCGCCAAATTCCTCAAGGGGTTAAGTTCAGCAGGTACGACCCCTTATCTCCCGGTGGGGACTTCGAACGCAGAGGTCGCATCATCAAGCGATCGACGTGTCGCGCAGACCCGAACTCCTGGATGACAGCTTCGGCTTAAGTATTTCGCTGCCCCCAGTCGCGCAGCGCCCTCATGATCGGGCCGAGCGTCTTGCCTTTGTCCGTAAGGTGGTACTCGAGGCGCGGCGGATGCTCGCTGTAGAGCTTGCGCTCCACCAAGCCGTTGGCCTCCATGTCTTTTAGCCGCGCAGACAGGGTGTTGGGCGCGGCAGCGAGCGACTCCTGAAGATCCTGATATCGGCGCGGACCATGCAGAAAGAGGTCCCGCAGGATCAGGACCGTCCAGCGCTCGCCGATGAGTTCGAGCGTTCGGGCCACCGGGCAGTGCTTCTGGCTGTATGAGCGCGCCATAGCGGAAAGCATACCGGGTTGACAACTCTTCCGCAAGTAACTACTATTACAATAGTCACTACTTAAAAGGAAGTCATCATGCCGTCGTCGCTGCTCGCTGGCCGGATCGCCCCGACGCTGCTGCGCCTGGCGGCGCCCGTCCTCGTCGTGCTCACGCTACAGACGTTTGTCGGCGTCGCCGAGACGTACTTCGTGAGCTTTCTCGGCACCGCGGCGCTCGCCGGCGTGTCGCTGGTCTTCCCGGTGTTCATGTTGATGACGATGATGTCGAACGGCGGCATCGGCGGCGGCGTCTCGTCCGCAGTCGCGCGCGCGATCGGCGCGGGCCGGGTGCGCGATGCGCAGGCGCTTGCCATGCACGCCGCGCTGATCGGCCTCTTGTTCGGCGGCATCTTCAGCCTGGGGGTGTGGCTTGGCGGCCCGCTTCTCTTTGCCCGCATGGGCGGACAAGGCGATGTGCTCGCGAACGCGACGCTCTACGCGAACATCGTCTTTGCCGCGGCGATTCCCGGCTGGATTGCCAATGTTCTCGCCGCGGCGCTGCGCGGCGCCGGCAATGTCCGCGTACCCGCGATCATCACAGCCGTCGGTTCTCTGATCACCCTCGGCGTTTCGCCGCTACTGGTCCTGGGTTGGGGCTGGATACCTTCATTGGGCGTGGCCGGCGCCGGTATTGGCGTAGCCATTTTCAACGTCGGCTCCGCTCTCGCCCTCGGCCTCTATATGCGCTCTTCGCGCAGTCCCATAAGGCTCGCGGTAGCGCCGGTTGAGCGGCGGCTTTTTGCCGACATCCTGAAGGTCGGACTGCCTTCTGCCGCCGGCACGGTGATCGCGAACCTGACCGTGGTGCTGACCACGGCACTGGCAGGCGCATACGGCGCGGACGCCATTGCCGGATACGGTCTTGCTTCCCGGCTCGACTACCTCCTGATCCCGCTCCTCTTCGCGCTTGGAACGGCGACCGTCACGATGGTCGGCACGGCTGTCGGCGCGCGCGCCGCAGGGCGCGCCAAGAGGGTGGCGTGGACCGCCGCACTGATCTCCACACTCGCCACCGGTGCGATCGGTTTGGCGGCCGCATTGCTTCCGCAGGCATGGATGCACCTTTTCAGCACCGAGGCGGCAGTAGTCGAGGTCGGATCTGCTTACCTCACCAGAGTGGCACCGTTCTACGTGCTGTTCGGCGCCGGCATGTCGCTCTATTTCGCGAGCCAGGGCGCGGGAAAGATGGCGTGGCCGTTCGCTGCCGGCCTCGTGCGACTGCTCGTGCTGCTGCTTGTCGGTGGCTACTGGATCAACAGCCTGCACGGCTCGCTCGACGGACTCTACTGGATCGTCGGCGCGAGTTATTTCCTTTTCGGCGCGATCAACGTGTTCGCCATGGCGAGTGGGCTCGGCTGGGGCGAGCAACGCGCGCCGCGCGCAGGCCTGGCGGCTGCCCGATGAGTGCCCGCGGTACCGCGCTGATTACTGGAGCCTCGACAGGCATCGGGCTGGAATTGGCCCGACGGTTCGCCGCGAGCGGCTATCCGCTTGTCATCGTGTCGCGTGATCGCGAGCGGCTGGCAAAGGTGGCCGGTGAACTGCACGTCGAATATGGAGCGCCGGTAAGGCACTTTGCGACGGACCTATCCCAGCCGCGCGCCGCGCAGGGACTCTGGGACGAGATCTCCAGCGCCGGCATCACGATCGAAACGCTGGTCAACAACGCCGGCGTCGGCGTCTACGGCACCTTTCAGGACCAGTCACTCGACGCGCTGCAAGGCATGCAGATGCTAAACATGCTGGCGCTCACCACGCTCACGCGCCTCGCTCTTCCCGGAATGCTCGCGCGCAGGCGGGGACGGATCCTGAATGTGGCCTCCGTCGTCGGTTATCAGCCCGGGGGTCCGCGAATGGCGGTGTACTACGCGACGAAAGCGTACGTCCTTTCGTTTTCGAAGGCGCTTGCGGTTGAGCTCGAGGGGACCGGCGTTTCCGTCACCACGCTGAGTCCCGGCGTGACAAGGTCGTCGTTCGAGGACAGGTCCGGAGCAAACGGCACGCGCCTCTATCGTCTGATGCCGCAGATGTCGGCCCGGTCTGTGGCCGCCGCCGCTTACCGCACCATGGAGCGTGGCGGCGGCGTCGTGATCCCAGGCTTCTTCGCCAAGATCCTGGCCGTCGCGGGTGAACTCCCGCCGCGCAGTGTCGCGCTCGCGGTCAACCGCTGGCTGTTACGCCGGCCAGAGGGGGAGCAGTAATGCGCACGATGCACCGGCCTCTGCGCGCGCTCATTGCAGCGCTCGCGATTCTAGCGGTCACGGCTTGCGCTCCACAGCCCGCGCCGCTCCAGACGGTGCGACCCGTGCGGCTGATGAGCGTCGCAGACGGCAACGAGCTCAGCAGTCAGGTGTTCTCGGGCGAAGTCCGCGCGCGTCACGAGAGCACTCTAGGTTTTCGCGTCCCCGGAAAGGTCATCAGGCGCTTGGTCGACATCGGTGACCGTGTGCAGACCGGGACGGTACTCGCACAAATCGACGCGACGGACTATGAGCACGCGCGCGATTCGCTCGCCGCGCAGCTCGGGGCGGCTCGCGCCGAGCATAGTTTTGCGCGCGACGAGCTCGAGCGGCATCGCGAGCTCGCCGAGCAGAAGCTGATCAGCCCGGCGGAACTCGACCGCCGCGATACCGCGCTGCAGGTGGCAGCAGGCCGCCTGCGGTCGCTGGAATCGCAGCTCGCGCAGGCGACCGACCAGCTCGGCTACGCGCGGCTTGTCGCCGATCGCGAGGGCGTAGTGACCGCGGTCAATGTGGAAGCGGGGCAAGTGGTCGCCGCCGGGACCCCGGTCATCACCGTGGCGAGGCAGTCCGAGCGCGAGATCCTCATCCGCCTGCCCGAGGAGAACCTCGCCGACATCCGCAAAGGCCAGGCGCTGGAAGTGTCGTTCGTTGCAAGGCCGGCTGAAAGGGTAGAGGGGAGTGTTCGCGAGATCTCGCCCGTTGCCGATCCCGGATCGCGCACGTATGCGGTGCGCGTGAGCCTGCCGGACGCGCCGGCCTGGGTTGCTTTCGGCATGACGGCGAGCGTCGCGATGCGGGCGAGCGGCGCCTTCCAGATGGCACTGCCGCTCGCGGCGGTCTTCGAGCCGCAAAGCGCTCCGAAAACCGGTCCGCGGGTCTGGGTCTTCGACGATGCCAGCTCGACGGTGAAATCGATCCCCGTGAGCCTGGGACGCCCGCTCGAGGGCGAGCGCATCGAGGTGCGGGGACTCGAGGCGGGGACAAAGATCGTGGTCGCCGGAGCGCGCAGTCTGCGCGAGGGGCAGAAGGTTCGCGCGCTCGGCGATGAGGCGCCGGTCCAGGCGCGAATTCGCTCCAGCGAGTAGGCAGCGTGTCGATGCGCTACAACGTTACCGAGTGGGCTCTGCGGCATCAGGCGTTCACGGGATTTCTGATGGTGCTGCTGGTGCTCGGCGGAGCATTCGCTTTTTTCAACCTCGGGCAGAAGGAAGATCCCGAGTTCACGTTCCGCGTCATGGTCGTGAAGACGCTGTACCCCGGCGCGAGCGCAGTGGAAGTCGAGCGCCAGGTGACCGACCGCTTGGAGAAGAAGCTACAAGAGCTGCCTTACCTCGACAACCTGCGCAGCTACTCGAAGCCGGGGGAGTCGGTCATTTTTATCACCCCGCGGCAGGACGTTCCCCCGAGGGAAATCGCCTACATCTGGTATATCGCGCGCAAGAAGGTGGCCGATATGCGCCATACGCTGCCGCCAGGGGCGCTCGGGCCTTTCTTCAACGACGAGTTCGGCGACACCTATACGAGCGTGCTCGCCTTTTCAGCCGACGGCTTCAGCTACCCGGAGCTGAAAGACTATGTGGAACTTGCGCGGCAGCAGCTGCTCGTCATACCGCACGTCGAGAAGGTCGATCTGATCGGGGCGCAGGAAGAGAAGGTCTACGTCGAGTTCTCCGACAAGAAGCTCGCGCAGCTCGGGCTGACCGCAGGGCAGATAGCGGCCGCGTTGCAGTCGCAGAATGCGGTAGTGCCGACCGGTACGGTCACCCTGCCGTCTCACGATGTGCCGCTGCGCGTCACCGGGCGGCTCGACGGTCTCGGCGCAATCTCGGGACTTGCATTGAGGCTCAACGGCTCGGATTTCAGGGTGCGCGACCTAGCGCAGGTGCGGCGAGGCCTGGTCGATCCACCGGACTTCAAGATGCGCTTCAACGGTAAGGAAGTCATCGGCGTCGGCATCACCATGGACAAGGCGGGAGACGTCCTGCAGACCGGGAAGGAAATCGAGCGATTGGTATCACGCCTGCGCGCGGAATTGCCGCAGGGAATCGAGATCGAGCAGGTCGCGAATCAGCCTAGGGTGGTTCGCGCGGCCATCGCGGAATTCATGCGCACCTTTGCCGAGGCGCTGATCATCGTCATGGTGGTGAGTTTCCTGAGCCTCGGCTTGCGCGCCGGCACGATCGTCGCGCTCACGGTGCCGCTGGTGCTTGCAGGGACGTTCCTCCTGATGCTGCTGCTGAAAATCGATTTTCAGCGCATCTCGCTCGGGGCGCTGGTGCTCGCGCTGGGGCTGCTCGTGGACGACGCGATGATCGTCGTCGAGATGATGGCCCGCAAGCTCGACGCGGGCATGGATCGCATCAGCGCGGCTGGCGCGGCGTACGCCTCGACTGCATTCCCGATGCTGACGGGGACGCTGGTCACGGTCGCCGGCTTCCTTCCGGTCGGCCTCGCGCGCTCTTCAGCGGGGGAGTACACGCTGAGCATATTCCAGGTCGTAGCGATCGCCGTTCTGCTGTCCTGGATCGGCGCGGTCCTGTTCACGCCGTTCCTCGGCTTCCGCCTGCTCAAGGCGCACGGGGCGCCGCACGAATCGTATGCGACACCGTTCTACAGCCGACTGCGGCGGGCGGTGGACTGGTCGGTCGAGCGCCGCGTTCTCGTCATCGGAGCGACTGTGCTCCTTTTTATTGCCGGCGGGCTGGCATTCACCAAGGTGCCCAAGCAGTTCTTCCCCCAGTCGAACCGGCCGGAGCTGCTGGTCGACCTGTGGCTGCCCGAAGGCTCGAGTTTCGCGCAGTCGGAGGCGGCGGCGAAGCAGGTCGAAGCATTGCTTGCCAAGGACGAGGACGTGCTCCACTACGCCACGTACGTCGGGGCAGGCACGCCGCGCTTCTTCCTGCTCATCACACAGCAGCTCGCCAATACCAACCTCGCCGAGATCGTCGTCATGGCGAAGGACAACGCGGCGAGAGAGCGTGTGCGCCGCAGGCTGCGCGAGCGCCTCGCGGAGTTCCCGGAATTCCGCGGGCGCGTGAACCGGCTGGCGGTCGGCCCGCCGTTCGAATATCCGCTGATATTCCGGGTCACCGGTGACGACCCGGCGCGGGTGCGCGCACTCGCCGACAGGGTCGCAGAGATCGTGCGGGCCAATCCGAAGGCGGTCGACGTCAACGACGACTGGCACGAGCGCATTCCCGCCATGACGCTCGCGCTTAATCAGGAGAAGGCGCGAGCGCTCGGCGTCACGAGCGAAGGCATCTCGCAGGCGCTGCAGGCTCATTACCGCGGGCTCGTCGTCGGCCAATATCGCGAAGGCACCGACCTGATCGACATCGTCTGGCGGGCAAGACGGGATCTGCGCGCCGGTCTGGAGACGCTTCCAGACGTCGCCGTGCGCACCGGCAATGGCCAGGCCGTGCCGCTCAGCCAGCTCGGCCGCATCGAGCCGCATTTCGAGGAAAGCGTGATCTGGCGCCGCGGTCGCTCTGCCGCCGTCACGGTAAGGGCCGATTTCGTCGACGGCGCGGAAGCACCCGACGTCGCCAGAGCGATCATGGGAGAGCTGCGGCCGCTGATCGAGCGGCTGCCCGTCGGCTATGCCATCCAGCCCGGCGGGCCGCTCGAAGACAGCGGAATCGCGCAGCGTTCCATCTTCGTCTGGTTGCCGCTGGTTGTCGTCGCCACACTATTGCTGCTGATGATGCAGCTGCACAGCGTGAAGCGAACGCTGCTCGTTCTCACCACCGCGTCCCTCGGCCTGATCGGCGCGGCGTTCGGCCTGCTTGCCTTTCACGCGCCGTTCGGCTTCGTGGCGCTGCTCGGTCTCATTGCGCTCGCCGGCATGATCATGCGCAATTCGGTCATCCTGGTGGACCAGATCGAGCAGGATGAACGCGCCGGCGCCGACACGTGGACGGCGATCGTCGAATCGACCGTCAGGCGCTTCCGGCCGATCATGCTCACCGCGGCCGCGGCGATCCTGGCGATGGTGCCGCTCTCAAGGAGCGATTTTTTCGGCCCGCAGGCGATCACGATTCTCGGCGGGCTGCTCGTCGCCACCTTGCTCACGGTGTTCTTCGTGCCCGCGCTGTACGCGGCCTGGTTCCGGGTCCGGCGCGCGGCGCCGGCCGTCAAGGCCTCGCCATGAACTGGGCAAGCAGGTTTGTGCTTGCTTGCGCTGCACTTGCAAGCGGCTGCGCCTCGGAGACCGCTCGCGTCGATCTGCCGATTCCCGAGCGGTGGACCAATCAGGTTGAGGCAGGGCCGGCAGACAGCCGGGACCTGCGGCAATGGTGGCGGGGGTTCGACGATGCCGAGCTTGACCGGCTGATCGCCGACGCCATGGTGGCGAACCGCGATCTGGCCATCGCACGGGCTCGCATCCGCGAAGCCCTCGCAGGTACGGCGGCAACTCAGTCGCTGCTGCTTCCAAGAGTCGACGCCAATGCCAGCGCCAGCCGGAGCAAGGATCTGACACGTCCACTGCCGATCGTCGACAACCGGTCGGCGCTGCTCGTCGCCTCTTGGGAAATCGACCTCTTTGGCGGCAACCGTCTCGACGTCAAGGCCGCACAAGCGCAGGCGCGGGCCGCCGGGGAAGGTTTGCATGGGGCGCACGTCACCCTGATCTCGGAGGTGGCGCGAAACTATTTCGAGCTGCGCGGCCTGCAGGCCCGCACCGCTATCGTCCGCCGCAATATCGACGTGCAGCGCGAGACGCAACGGCTCGCCGACGGTCGCTTCAGAGCCGGGCTGGCGACCGATCTCGATGTTGCTCGCGCCACGGCGCAGCTCGAAAGCACGCAGGCGCTCCTGCCGGAGCTCGAAGCCGAGACGGCCGCGCGCGCGCACCGTCTGGCTGTCCTCCTCGGCAGGCCCCCTGCCACCCTCGACATCGCGCCGCCTGCATCGCCAGCCTTCACCGCTTCACAGCCAGCTTTACCGGCGCTTTTGCCGAGCGAGTTGCTGGAGCAGCGGCCCGACTTGAGGCGTGCGCGGGAAGAATTGACGGTGCGGTCGGCAGAGCTCGGATCCACGAGGACGGATCTCTTTCCGAAGTTTTTCCTCTCCGCGAGCGCCGGCCGCCAGTCGGCGAGCATCAATCCCCTTCCGTACCGGACGGCGGACGTGTTTTCGCTTGGCGCGCTTCTCACGGCGCCGATTTTCAACGGGGGGCGCATCCGCGCGAGCATCGAGGCCTCTGATGCGCGGCTCGCGGAAGCCGGCGCCGCTTACGAAAGAACGTTTCTAGAGGCGCTGGAGGACGTTGAAAACGCCTACGTGCTCTATGCGAGCTCGCGAACGCGGCGCGAGCACCTTGCCGCCTCGTTCGAGGCTGCCGAGCGCGCCCGGCGCAGAGCCGAAGCTCTTTTTGGCAAAGGCGCCGCTGACTATCTAACCGTGCTGGACGCTCAACGCACTGCTCTGACAGTCGAGGATTCGCTCGTACGAAGTTCCGCAGGAGTTGCCTTGGCGACGGTCGGCCTATATCGGGCATTCGGCGGCGGCTGGGAGGCAAGCGCGCCGGAGAAATAATCAGTGGGGACTTTTGCGGGGACTCGACAGTTCAAGACAGAGCAAGACGGCGCAACAGCATGGAACGGGCGGTGCCGTGTTAGTGCTGCAATCAATCACTTGCGCTTAGCGGATTACCTACGAACCAGGGGGTCGTGGGTTCAAATCCTGCCGGGCGCGCCAGACAATCCAAGGGCTTGCAACGTTGCAGGCCCTTTTCATTTCTGAGCGCGTAGCCCAATCGTAGCCACGCCCTCTGATGCAACCAGTCTCAGCTGCGAGACCCGATCCACGTAGTCCGCGAGATGCGCCGTCGACAGGTGCGCGTACTTCCGCACCATCTCCACGCACTCCCAGCCCCCGAGCTCCTGCAGCACATGGAGCGGCGTTCCCGCCTGCACATGCCAGCTCGCCCAGGTATGCCGCAGGTCGTGCCATCGGAAATTCTCGATGCCCACCCTCTGCAGCGCCGATCGCCAAGCCTTCGTATTCACTTGACGCACCGGCTTTCCTCGGAAACTAAACACGCGCGTTGAGTGTTTGCCGATCTGCTCCCGTATCACCACCACAGCAGCCGCACTCAACGGGACCGCTATCGCCTTACGAGCCTTCGCCTGGTCGGGATGAATCCACGCAGTCCTCCGCGCTAAATCCACCTGCGACCACTCCAGGCCCGCTACGTTCGAATGGAGCCGTCATGCGCAGTAATGGCAGCGAGCTGGACAGGCGACGGGATGCGCCGCGAAGCGGCGCGCCCGAGCCCGTCTCTTTTCTTGATAGAGGCAACGAAAACGTGCCAGGTGATACGCGCCCGGCATGGAATAACAAGCAGTGGAAAATCCGTCGTGCCATCCTGGATCGTCTGCGTTATTGGCAGATGAACGGGTTCCGATGCCTATGGGTGACGTTCACCTCGGCGCCCGATAGCCCGATCAAGCGGCTGCGGAAGAAGCGGCTGCGGAAGGACTTCCAGGTCCTCTGGAAGCGCGTTAAACGCGAGTTGGGCTTCGCGGGCGTGCAGTACGTGTGCGTGGATACCCGGGAGGGCCACGGCGTCCTACACATGATCTGGGCGTGGCAGGACCCTAAGCAGAAGCGCTGGCTCCAGTCGTAGGCTTTGTCTGGCCTTATCTCATTGTCTTTGCCAGGCCCGCCCGGCCCGTTGGCGTACTGGGCGCCCGGCAGGTCACCGCCCCTTCGCGATCGTGAGCGGATAATGTACCCGTAGGCCCCCGTGTTACATAGGCGGGGGCCGCAAAGCGAAGAACAAACGGGAGCGCAATGACCAAGACAGTATTTGCGGCAATCGTGACACTCGGTGTGCACCTGCAAGTTCATGCCGCGGATGCGCGTAAAGAGAGCATTCATCTCGCGCCCATCGGCACTATTGTGTCGGGTTCATTCTCCCTGCAAGGAAAGATCGTTCCGGTGCCCGAGGGCAACTATATCTACATCGGTAGCGCCGAACGCGACGCCACCTACCAATCCGGCGACTGGCTTCGTCCTAGGACACGCCTAGTGAGTGTCATGCTAGTACAGGCGGGTGAAAAGATCGTCCGCAGCGTGGTCACCGCTACGACCGTGCTCAAATTTTCAACCCAGCCCACACTCTGGACGGACGAGCCGTGCAAGCGCACTGACACTCTTTTCCGACTGGACAAAGCGCGGCGCTCGACTGAGTACAACTGCCTGCTTGTCAACCATGTCGTCCAGGTCATGGCGAAACCGACCGGTATCTACGAACTCGGGGCAGCATGGCTTCGCGATCGTGGCGTCGCCCTGCCTGTTCCTGTTACGGTGAATGCGACCGTGACACGATCCTGGCACGACTATTTGGTCGTGACATATGCGTTCAATCCCGCAGCTTTTGGCTGTGAGGCGCCGTCCGCTTCGACTTGGGCTTTGAGCGCTTGGCACAAAAAAGTGATAGCGCGAGATTCGGAGAAAATGCGCTTCGTGGACGCGATCACCACATGGGGGAAATTCGCGCAGGATCGCATCGACGAAACATTTAACGAGAATCCTCAAACCGCGTTTAACAACGGAACAGGTCCCATGCCAAATTGCACGAGACCTACAAGAGCTCTCTAGTTACCTTAACTATCCAGAAGTGCCCCGATTCGGTCGGATTGGGGACCCAATTTTCTATTCGCCCCTCATCTCGCACGTAGCCAATTCGTAACTTTCCTGGCCTTCAACACCCCGCACCTAGGCTGCTTTCCGCTTTAACGCACAATGGCGGGCGCTGCAGGTTGTTGATTTAACGAGCAGCACTTTCATCTTTGCGCCTACGAACCAGGGGGTCGTGGGTTCAAATCCTGCCGGGCGCGCCACAAATCAACGACTTAGGAAAGATAAACCTAGGTCTTTTCTTCTTGGGTTACGCCGGGGTTACGGAACCTAGTACGCAACTTTGATGCTGTGCTCCGCAAAAACTCGATCCGTGGGTGCCTGAGGTCACTACGCTGGGGCAGCCGAGCCATGGCATGATGCGCGCGTGCTCGCGCTCGCCAAGTTTGTCATCATGCTGGGCGCGGATGCCCTGCGGTTGGGAATCCTGTCGTTGCGTCGGAGCCGGTCACTTGCGGCCGAGATCCTGTTTCTGCGCCGTCAGCTGGCGCTCTACAAAGAGCGGGGGAGGAAGCCGCAGCGGATCGATCCTGCGACCCGGGTTAGTCTGGTTTTGCTGGCGAAGCTGTTTAATTAACTCAAAAAGGAGGTGTCAAAATGAAGCGCAACAAACTATTGCTCGCAGCACTTACTCTCGCTTTGATCTTGGCAGCTCTAATGGTGCCTACTGCCAATATATCAGCTGCACCCCCGCAGCAGAATGTCAATGTCGTCAATACAACTGCCGACCCAGTGCCGACAGTCGCCCAAGGCACGACAGCAGTGTCGGGAAGCGTCAACGTCTCAAACACGCCCAATGTGAACGTCGCGAATACACCCACGGTCGGCTTGACTGCCGGGACCAGCGTCGGCATTTCCGGGGTCCCCACGGTCAACATTGCGCGGACCCTAGTCCACGACGGCAAGGCTTTCTCGCTCCTGCCCGATCCCAACATCGCGTTCGAGTTCGCGATACCGGCGAACGTCGTCCTCACGGATGTCGTTTTGTCGCTGAACGCGCCGTCGGTGGCCATCACGATCTTCGTGGCCGAGGGCGACAACTCGAAGACGTACGTCTTCCAGTCGGTCGGCTCCGCGAGCAGCACGTTTGCCGGGAGCACGGAGGGTCGTGCGACGATCAACTTCCAGAGCGGTCTCCAGAGTGCCAATGGCCTGCGCGTCGGCCTCACCTGCAACAACATCGGGGGCAACACTTGCGCCGGGGCGCTCATGTGGAGCGGCTACCAGCCGTGAAAGGGGCCGTAAAGGGCCGGTGATGTTCCCCACCGCCCACATCATCCGCATGGCCCCCAGGAACTAGGAGCCGAGCTCGGACACGCAATTCGGCCGCGCATAGCACCCACCACAGCAGGCGGGCGGAGGTGTGTCTGAACCGGGCCGTCGGATTGACCACACTCCCAAGCGCGAGGCTGCGGACGATCCATGCGTCGCGCGCATGACTTCCCTCAACCTGCTGGACAGGATGAACGACCTGAGGTGCGGGGGGATCCGCCCGTTCAACGCCTCGAGGGAGGGGAGACGTGGGTCCATATCGGAAATCCCAGCTCACAAGGGAGGGTGACGTGCTCCCCTGAAATAGTACGGCTCTGAGGTAGAGTCCGCCAACGAAAGATTAACGACTCTTGGCTTTGATAAGTGGTTAATCGCGGGTAGGGCGATGGAGTAGTGCGCGCATACCGCCAGGCAATGACTGTCGTTCCCCTTCGGTAGAGGAACGATTGTCGACACCTAGGCACGACTTAGTCGGCAGTCCCCAGCTGATTACGCGGGTTCTTTGATTTTTTTAGGCCGCCCGCCGAGCTTGCCGTTGCGCCGAGCGGCTGCGACTTTGGCTTCGGTCGATGCGCTGCCTCCGATCTTGCCGAGTTCCGCCGCCATCCAACGTTTGGAGCCTCGTACGCCTTCTAGCAATGCCGGTAAATAGACATCCGCGTCCAGCTTTGGGAAGTGAATCCCGAGTCCCGAGGGAGAGATTTCGATCGCATTGAGCTGATCTGGCTTCGCACCCTTGAGACCTTGGACTGCTGAGGGTCGAAACGCCATCTCGATGCCAGTGTTGAGGCCCACCACCACGCGATCCGTTTTCCGCTCATAACGCACGTGCGTTGCGCGAGGGGATTTTCTCAACCGGGCGGCTGCCCGCCTGGTCGCCGTTTCAAATTCGTATCTAGTCACTTTCATGAATCCGACTCCATTCCTCGCAAAGGCGTCCGAGATCGGCCGCGAGCGCAGTTTTGATCCTATTCACGTCCGCGACCGAAAAACCATAGTTCTCACGCAATTCAGGCGGTCCATGCGGGCAGTTAAGATTAAACAGCGCCTCTTGGTCAGGGCCAATTACGTGAACGTGGGCTGGGCGATGATCATTGAGGTAAATCACCACACGGAGAGCTCCGATTCTCGTTACGGTAGGCATTGTACCATGGAACCCAAACGGTTGGGTTTATGAGTGCTTTGGACTTATGCTTTCAACTACTCTGCTCGGCTGGGCAAATAAGGCTTTCACCAAACCTTTGCGACTCGTACAGATTTGCTGTGACCAAATTGTGCCTTGACGTGACTGAGTAGCGAATCGGCAAGCGCTGCAAGTCGCTGATTTGTAATCACCACAATGACGTGCCGAATGCCTACGAACCAGGAGGTCGTGGGTTCAAATCCTGCCGGGCGCGCCAGATTCCCGTAACACCGACAAGCGGTTAGCTAATTCTCACCTAGCCGCTTTCGTTTTGATCAAAGTCAGTGCCGGAGTTTTGCCGGAGTGGTCCCGGCAGACGCGACCTGATGCTTCGATCAACTCCACAAACTCCGGCGCTGAATAGTGGCTCGTGATGTCGCCGGTGGTGTGCCCGAGCAAAACCTTCCGCGTTTCCAGGGGAACACCCGCTGCTCTCAGTCTGCGGCCAAACGTGTGCTTGAGATCGTGGACCCGCACGTTGCGGAAACCCTCCGGAGCTGGTTCTCCCAGTTCCTCTTGATACTTCCGCGCCGCACGGCTCCGCGCCGATTGCCAGCCGTTGTTGTGCATGGTCTCGATCCCGTGGCCCCGATACGAGAACACGTGGACCGGATGTGTTCCGCGGCATTGGTCAATGACCGACTTCGCCACGGCGTTCAGCACCACCACCCGATCTTCGCGGTTCTTCACGAACTGCCCCGGAATGACGAAGACGCTGGTGTCCAGTTCCGGCACCTTCGCTTCCCAGTCCCAGCGCAGCCCGCAGACTTCGCCATCGCGCGTTCCGGTGTTCACCTTGAACAACGCCATCCGCTGCAAATGGGCCGGTAGCTCCTTAAATAGCAGCGCCTGCTCCTCCCACGACAGCGGATACGGCTGCCTCGCATCGGTGACCGGCAACATCGAGATGAGTGGGGCTTGCTGCAACCACGTTAATTTAGTGAGCCTGGACTTTCAGGGAATTCCAAGATCTGGACTGAAAAGAGCTATGGTCTCACCGTAAGGCATTTGAGTCGGTTAAGTAGTACCGATGAGAACTCCGGCGCAATCAGCACCTGCCCCACGTTGATTCCAAAAGTGTGCGTTTAAACCTTTTCGAAGCACGGGAAAGGTGAAATTATGGTGTAACCACTTTCTGTTGCCTTTTGACAACCTGATCTGGTACCGGGAAAGGACCGCCGAGCTGTTCAAGTTCAAGAACGAGATGTACACCCCGTTCCGTGAGCGCGACAGGATCTATGGCTACTACGTCATGCCGATACTGCACAACGGCGCACTGATTGGCCGCATCGAGCCAAAGGTCGACCGAAAAGCCCGTCGTTTAACTCTGCGCAACTCGGTGGTTGAGCCAGTTGTTGAAATCAACGACCGCACTGCGGTGGCGGTTTGCAGATGCATTCGGGGACCCATGGAATTCACCGGTTGCCGATCGGTGATGATGAATAAGACCAGCCGGAAAGGTCTAAGCCGAGCGATTTCGACCGCCCGCTGAGGGCGCGTCCGTATGCTGCTGATCTCCATAGGGGCCAATCGATCGGCGGCAGGATACATGCCGTTGGACACATGCCAGAGCGCTATCCGGCCCATCAGTTCTTTCCCGGGCCTTTCACTTGTGGCTGTATCGCAATGGTACGAAACCTCGCCGATGCCGCAGCTTCAGCTCGCTGTTCATTCTGCGACCGCTAAGCCCAGTCAACGCTCCGGTGTGCACGATCTGGATAGCGAGCAGCGGGAGGGTAGCACTGACGGATTATCCGCAGGTGCAGCACCCGATATTCTCGTCATAGACGACCACCCGCTGATGCTTGAGATCCTTCACGCCGTAGCGCGGGAGGCATTGGGCCTGGCCCATGTTCATATCGCAAATAATCTCGAGGATGGGCTTGCGTTGGCAGGGGACTACGAGCGACTTGGGCTGGTCTTGCTGGATCTAGGTCTCCCGGGGTGTGCTGGCATCGAAGCACTGACTCGATTCCGAGAACAGTATCCGGATCCGAAGATTGTCGTTGTTTCCGTATCTACGGAGCGCGACACAATCCGGAAAGCTTTTGAGGCCGGTGCCAGTGGCTACATCCCAAAGACTGCGAGGCGTGACGTGATCGTGTCCGCACTGCGGTTAGTTGCTGCTGGAAACCGATACATTCCGGACCAGATGTTTGAGAACTCAGCGGAAAGACGGCGCGGTTTAAGCGATCGCCAGCTTGAAGTTCTCCGATTGATGCTCAAAGGACTTTCCAATCGCGAGATCGCCAATGAGCTCAATATCGCAGAGAGCACAGTGAAACAGCATGTGAGTGTTATCTACGAAGTCCTGCACGTAAAGACCAGGGCGGAAGCAATGGTCGTGGCTGCCCGACAAGGCTACAAGACGGAAGGATAGTACTCAGTAGTACGTCCTCCCTGTCCCCGTTCTCCTGCGGTGGACGGATGTGTTTTTTCCCACGCTTCGCTATCGTTTGCACCGATAGAAGCGTCGTGAGATCAATCCACAGGAGGTTTCAGATGTCCTTGAGTCTTACAGCAGCTCGTTCCCCCTCGCAAAACGCCTTCTCTATGACTACGCATCATGAGAGACGTTCGGGGAGTTTTTCAACAGCCTATTAGAAGTTTGACTTTAACCACACACCCGGTTGCGGCCGGGATTAAAGGAGACGCCACCCATGAAAGAGAAGAGCACAACTACCGAGTCCGCGTCAACGGTTTGCTACGAGATGATCGAAGCGAAGGCGCGAAAACGATTCAAGGACGGAGGGTTGCCGATGCACGCCATGGAGGAGCGCGGGGGGGCCGGCTTTTCGGTCAGTCGCCGCAGGCTTCTCGCCTACGCGGCCTCCTCTCCGGTGATGACGATCGCCGCCGGCGTCGGCGCAAACCTCGCGACGCCGTCGAGCGCGGTGGCGCAGACGACCATCCTCTGG
>Ga0137364_10000427_pt1 | contig 16799 bp, 18 predicted proteins | sample SagtaG_10_FD_104798 | JGI IMG/M metagenome (GOLD analysis project Ga0137364, IMG submission 104798) | Vadose zone soil microbial communities from Sagehorn Ranch, Mendocino, California, USA - Sage1_L_20_16 metaG | ecosystem: Environmental > Terrestrial > Soil > Vadose zone | place: USA... | reverse complement strand
TGGGCGGGTGCGGCTGGAAATCCACTTGTGCCGGTGTAAGTCGGACCGGCGTAGGCAGGTTCCGCATTATTGTTGGCCGCCACCGGGTGAGTAACGGTGCTGGTTGGGCACTGGACCCGGAACGACTGTGCCCTCGCGACCCCCGTCGCAAGACAGACAAGAGCGATAAGCAAACCAATATGGTGCAGCTTTTTCATGACAGTGTGGACTCCTTCAGACATACAGGCGCAGATAGCGCCCCCGAGAATCCCCCGCTTTGTTGGGGGGCCACTCGCAAGCACCGGGGTTCTTTCCACTCCCAGTGTTGCCACCTTACTCCCAAAAGGATTGTTCTCTTTGCGCTGAAGCAAAAAAAAGAGTGTGGGCAACCAGAACCGGTAAAATTTCTCTCCTGCGACCATGCCGCCTCCTAACCTGACCTATCGACTCTCGAAACTCTCCGTTCGTAACAGAACGTTGGCGCGACCTTTCAGAAGAGAAGGCTTGGGTAACTGCTCTTTGTAAGGGCACAATACTTGTCGTTCGACCGAACTAAATACATGAGGCGTGCAAGCGATCAAACAAAGCTACGCCTGCGCCACTGAGGGCGTTCCTCAAACTACTTGCGGAGAATTTGTTTTCTAGAACCGCGGGGAACGGTTCTTCATCAGTGGTGAGCTAAGGGGTGCCACACCGCTTGTGCGGATTTATATACTGCAAATGGAGTATTGTCAAGAGGGGAAATATGGCAAATATGGAAAGTACCGCCGGTACCTAGCGCAGCCAGGGACTTGCGAAATCTCTGTTGGTACACGAAGCGCACTTTGTATATTGCCCAAAAGCGAGTACAGTACGGCAGCGTAGAAATTGGATACGGTGGGCCTCGTCCCAAGCCTGATCGCCTTATACGTCAGAATGACTGCACCTGGAGCGGCACGCGATGAACATCAAGCGACACCATGTTGCTTGATAACCTGAGCGCGTCGTCAGTCGGCGTGCAGTATGAAAAATGGCACTCGCCAATCCTGGTGTCCACAGCGTAGACGAACTGGACGTCGTCGTTGACGTTTTGTCCGCACATGGGGAGCCTTTAGGCCAGAATCTGATGGCAGACAAAGTGATCAATTCGGACGAGCTATCGATTGAGTCTCAGGAGAACCGTGCTGGGCTAGGTGCTATGGCTGAGGAAAAAGCTGGCCGGGAGAGGGCTGGAGGTTGGTTGCGGGTGGTTTGGTGCTCCCGGAAGTTTATTCTGCGCGCCAGTTGGATAAGCCTGGTGCACTCGACGTCGATCGCGTTTCTGATTCCGGAGCGATTCCAGTCATCAGCGTGTTTGATGCCCCAGGACCAGGGAAGTTCCCGACTGGCCATGCTGTCGGCAAGCGGTATCGGCGCTCAACTCGAATCTGGTCTTAGTTCCCTGGCGGGGGATCTCTCAAGATTCCAAAGTTCCTCTGCCCTCTTCGTCGGCATATGGCAAAGCCGAACGGTGCGCGACGATATCATCAACAAGCTCGACCTCAAAACGGTCGATGGTGTTCAGCGGATCGAAGCCGCGCGCGAACAGCTGAGTGATCGTAGCCGATGCTTCGGACCTTGTGCCGCACCGTATGAAACTTGAGCAACTACTGGAGCGCCGCGACACCATTTACAATAACTTGCACGACGTGCGATTTGAGTATCGTTCCGGAATATACTCCGAAGGTGAGTTTGAAACGATGAAGACGGCCCTTCAGAATGAACCGGCACTGGCGCTTGCCGAGATCGATCTGGTGACGGATGCGCCGGTGAGCCCTCCGTGCGGAGCGCGCTCTGTAGACGGGAGTGCGCAATGAAGCGCTGCTACTCCGAGCGTCTGATTCTGCTCGGCGCGCTCATCCTCGTTCCGCTGGCTATCGCCGAAGCGGGAACGGTTCACGGCACGGTGATGAACGGCACAACTGGCAAAGCAGCGGCGGGAATTGAGCTCATCCTGATCCAGCTGCAGGGAGGGACGCCAGAAGTCGCCCGTTCAAAGAGCGGCGCGCAGGGGGAATTCACGTTCCACCATCCCGGACTCGGGGCGCAACCAATGCTCGTACGAGCGGTGTATCACGGCGTCAATTTCAACCAGCCGCTGCCGCCGGGGACATCCAGTGCGCAGGTGGATATTTATGAGCCTTCCAAGGACCCCAAGACGATCAACGTTCCTTCCCATGTGCTGCTCTTTCAGCCCAAGGGCGCCCACCTGATTGTCGGCGAACAATATCAAATCGAGAACAAGTCTCAGCCGCCGATGGCTTACTTCCGGAGCGAGGGCAGTTTTGATTTCGCGTTGCCGGAAGGCGGCCAATTGCAACGAGTATTCGCTGCGGGGCCGGCGGGAATGCCGGTGGTACAAGTTCCAATCGACCAGAAAAATAATCGCTACTCAATTGCGTTCGCGTTTCGGCCGGGGGAAAACTCGGTGCGTTATTCTTATGAGCTGCCGTACGCTGGAAACACAGCGACGGTGACGATTCCCACGATCTACCCGGGCGGCCGGTTGCTGGTTCTTGCGCCGCCCAGTGTACAGATCAGCGGTGATGGCTTGGCTCCTGCCGGAGAAAGACAGAACTTGAATATCTATCTCTATAACCGTGAGGATGCTCCCGCGGGCACCCTTGTAGCCGTAAGCGTATCCGGCACGGCGCCACCGCCACGACGGAATGCCGGAGCAGAACAGGGTCAGCAGGGCCGAGACGCGCAGCAAGGCAGCGAAGCGGCGCGAGTAAACATTCTGCAGGGTCCCAGGCAGTTGGATGTCTTGAAAGGGCCCGTGATTGCAGGATTTATTTGTGTTCTTGCGTTGGGTGCATTCCTGCTGGCACGCAAGCCTGTTTTCGCGGTCGCCAGGCCGACGCCGGTGGAGGATGAATTCAGTCACGCGAAGAAACTGAAAAAATCAAAGCCAGCTGCATCCATTTCACCGAGTCCGCCGGCGGCTCCCACGAGAGCGACTGCGAGTCCCGCCGAAGTTGATGCTGCCATCGCCACCAGTCTTGATGCGCTGAAAGAGCGTCTGTTCCTGCTCGAGCTGCGCCATCAAGGGGGCACGATTTCCGACGAAGAATATACGCAGGAACGCGCGCGAGCAGAAAGCGTGCTGCGCGACCTCGTGCCGGGTTGAGCGTTGAACACCCTGGAGCTCTCCGCCAATCTCAGAGGTCGTCCTGTGGCGCCGACGAGTTAGGCTGCACCGTCTTGGTAGCGGAACTCTTCTTCGACGTTCTTGCCCAAGACGCGGGTAATCTAAAGGCAAGCGGAACTCGGATCGTAGCAGCCCATTTCGATGGAGTTGATGCAGCCGCCCGATACTTCCACGTGTGCTCCGAGCTCTGCTTGCAGCCACTTCTTGCCTCTTCGGCTCGGACAGAATTTGCTTGACCGCCAGCCTGCACTAGCCGATTGCTAGGTTAGCTAAAGGTTGTTGCCAACGACCCACCGTATCGCCAAGAAGCGCACGTATTAGGAGAGCGCAAGCTAAAAGACGAACTCGTATCACCTAGTTGTGACGCGTTGTCCTGGCGAGGTCAGTTCTGAGCATCATCTATCGCACGCCCGAACAAAACCGCAAGGAGGTCCAACTCGAAACTATCTCGCTTTCGAGTTTTCGGTCACGTACTGAGTGTACCGTACTGAAAGTACCTTCGAAAGAATATACCTTGACATCGAAGCTGTATTTTGACAGAGTGCCGCCGTCCCGCCGTATTCCATCTTCAGAAATTAAGAAGACAACGAGAGTTTTGCCGTGGTTGGAATTTGACCAGTGAACTCTGGGAGCAGCACAATCTCCCACCAGAGCGATCAAATTCTCTATCCCAGCTCAGGAGAAGAAATGAAAACCGTGAAGTGTGCTCTAAAGACCCGGCTGGCATCGGTTAGTGTGCTAGTCCTGGTTAGTTTGCTTGCTCCGGTGTCCTCAATGGCGCAAATTGAGAACCCGTCAGGACAGCCGAGGAAACAAGTGCAATTCGTACCAAATGTTCCAAATGTAGTCAACCCCGGTGAAAACGAGTTTCAACGAGAGAGTCACTATCTCTCGTTCCTCGGAAGCTATATCGCGGAAAGTCCCAATTCTGCATCGGCCTACTACGCCGCGATTGACCCCACTAACGCAAAAGCTAATTTTCCAGACTGGCTAAAGAAAGCGGGGTTCATCGGTCAAACGTCTGACTGGAACCCATCCGGGCCGCAACTGTTTGCCTGCGACCAGCCAGGGTGCAATTACCCCAAGCTCAACCCTGATGGTACGCCGAGGTATGGCCCTAACATCATCAATACGGATTCGCACGCAATCGTGTTGAATGCCGCGGACCTGGGATTTGTGCGCAATCAGTTCATTCGTTGTGTCGATCCTGCGAACGCGAAATCGACCAACCCCTGCGCGGCGCGCAATCCGAAAATCTACACCTATCTGGAGAACTACCCAGTCGCGCCGTTTTCCGGCGTGGTGGTGGGGACAGATCCCCCATTCACGTGTTCGGGTCCTTCAGGGGGCGTCGTGGAGAGCGTTGTCTCCTGCTTTCCAACCCTTTCTGGATACCCGACCGACCCCGAAGCCACAGCGGCAATCCAATCTGCCATTAGCCGGCCATTCGGCGTAAAGTGGAAGAATGGAAAGCTCGTCCCAATCGACACAGCGCGAATTGCCGACGTCGCGTTTGAATGGGCGCCCCCGGTGGGGAATCCGAATTCGTCAACCCGTTTCGGACAATTGTATGCCTACCAAGTCGGGAATGACGCAAGCGGAAAAATCACCGAAACGTTAGACTACGGACCAAATTTTGATCAAGCAAAAATCGTCGATTTTCAGGCGGGCGGTTTCAATCAGCTCACAATCAACGCGGCTACGGATAAGTTTGCGCCTAACCTGGATGGCGTCGGATTCAAGCAGCATCCTGGAGTCTGCCTGGTCTGTCATGGTGGCGCGCCAGCCTTTGTACCCACGGGAGGGCCGTACCCACGCGCGGGTAACATCAACGGATTCAGGTTCCTACCGCTGGATAACGCGAACTTGTTGTTCCCTACTGTCGCATTCCAAGTTACGACAGCTCTTCCCGCAGGTTTTACTCACGATTTTACTCTCGACGCGCAGGAACGCCAGATTAGGGAGTACAATATAGCGGTGCTGAAAACCGTACCAACATATGCGGAAACAGATGATCAAGGTACGGCGCGTGTACCCCACCTCCGAGAAGTCATTTTAGGCTGGTACGAGGGCTTCCCTGGCGATACCACGATGTCGAACCCGAAGCAAAATCCGCTGTTCATTCCGAAGGGTTGGCGTGAAGCTCCGAATGGCCCCGCCCCCAATGGTGCGGAGGCCTTGTACAAGGAAGTCGTCGGACCTTCCTGCCGCTCCTGCCACTTCAACCGCGAGCTTTCGCTTGACTTTGGGACGTATGCCAACTTCCACCAGGAATCGGATCTCCAGCAGTTGTCGTTCCTGGGCTCCTGCAAACAAGATAATAATGCGAACCCGAATGCGAAGTTCATGCCCCTCGCACTCCTGACCTTCGTGAGGTTCTGGGAGACACAGAACGGTACTACCCACGTCCTGACTGGCGGTACTACACTCAGCAACGAGGTCGATCGCCTAGCCAGAGACTTCCATTTCAGTTCGGTGCAGGGTTATTGCAATACGCACCCATAAGGCGTAAATGCGACGGGGGCTTGTGCTGAAAGCCCCCGCCATCCACGAGGTTTGACAAATGGCTCCACTTACGAGAGGTGGGCAATCACCGTTCTTGCACGCCAACAGAGTCGGTCTTCGTTGGTGAAGGCAAGATCAGGCGGCCCACCTCACTTTTCATCGGCCCTCATCCAGACGGATATGACGCTTGCCTGAGGAACCGCCGTCGAGGGGATTGATCAGTCAGGAACAGAATCGGGTCCTTGATGCGGATTTGTATATAATGCGTTCTACCAAGCCGCTATTGTGCCGTCTCTCGAAGAGAATTTCACGCGGAGGTTGCGATGGAGAATCACGTCGAAGGTGCTGCTGAAACAAGAGTTGCGACAGAGAATCACGCCGGGAGCGCTGCTGAAACGAGAAAGCAATGGATAGCCCCGGAGTTGAGGAAGATCGATATTGAGGAAATCACCGCAAACGGTGACTTCCACGCAGGTGACGCGGTATTGAGTTCCTGAACTAAAGAAGTACTGATTCAGTAACGGTGACAACATGTATAATCGCACCTGAAAGCTACAGGTTTCCCTAGCTGGCGCTTAGGATGCCGCTCAACGCGTATTGGGCCTACGGACTCAACATTCATACGGATTTGGTTTGTCCTGAGCTTCCACGGCATCCGCATCCCATTAACGATCCTGATGTGACAATTATTTTACTTCCTCACGAGTCGGGCACGCTGCGCCCCTTGCCGGACTGCTGTTACGAGGTGCAGCCAGGGTATTTTCGGCTGGATGTGCCCGGAGTGGCTCGCTATCGCGTCGAGGAAGGGAAGCGCATCATCATTGAACCGCTGGCCAACGCCTCACCGGAAAAGGTTCGCCTCTTCCTCCTCGGTTCCACCATGAGCGCGCTTCTCTATCAGCGCGGGCTATTGCCGCTCCATGGCAGCGCGGTGGAGACGCCATGGGGCGGGATGATCTTTGTAGGCGCACAGGGATCGGGAAAGTCCACATTGGCGGCCGAGTTCCACCGTTGTGGATACCGGGTGTTGAGCGATGATGTCTGCGCCGTCGAGAGCACGCCGCAGGACCTGCGGATCTTGCCGGCATCGGCCCAGTTCCGGCTGTGCGCCAATTCCTACGAGCGACTTGGAACGCCGCCTAAAGCGTGCTTCGATGTGGACAAATTTGCCGTGCCGATGGGCGAAAGATATTGCCCGGATCCAGTGCCGCTAAGGGCAATACACGTTCTCTCCAATCAAGATGCGGAGCTTCCACGCTTTGAGGTAGTGCGCGGCCTCGATCGAGTGCGGCGCCTGTTCGAGAATCTTTACCGGCCCCACTTCTTGAAAGGACAGCGAACACAAAACGATCTGGTGTGCATGGCCGGAGTGATTGCCCAACGCGCGACTCTGGCGGCGGTAAGCCGGAGGCGGGACACGACGGACACCGGGGACCTGGTAAGATTTCTTGAATTGAATTGGACCGAGCGCTTTGGAGCAGTTTCAACCCGGGACAAGAATTGAATGCGCCGCTTTGGTCCTAAAGACAGACTCTCTCGAACCAATGGCCTGCCTTCGACGGACCTCGACCAGGAAACGGTTCTGATGAGCATCGATGCCGGCGCCTACTATGGCCTGGCAGGAGCGGCCCGGAGCATCTGGGAAAAACTGGAAAATCCAACGAGTTTTTCCGAGCTTGTTGATTGCCTGGTGCGGGAGTACCGTGTTTCACGCGAGACTTGCGCATCGGACTTGCAGAAATTCCTCGCGGAGTTAGAGCGGGAAGGCCTGCTGCGTGTGGAATAAACTGGATCGATACCGACAGCTCCCCAAACTGCGGCGCCTGCTGCTCTGGGAGGCGCTGGGCGCAATGGCGCTGGCGCGGCTTGCGATGGCGTGCCTTCCTTTTAAGCGGATTGCTGCTTGGTTGGGTACACCCGGAACCGAAAGCCCCCTGACAGCGACGGCCGAGCAAGTCAATATCGCGAAAGAGATCGGCTGGGCGGTCGGCTGCCTGGCGCGCAGAGTTCCCTGGGATTCGCGCTGCCTGGCCCAGGCGCTGGCGGCAACATGGATGTTGCGGCGTCGCGGACTTGAGGCGACCGTGAGTTTCGGCGCCGATCGGGGAGAGTCCCGCGAATTGGTCGCCCACGCTTGGTTGCGCTTCGGTCCCTGCCTGGTGACCGGCGGCGCCGGTCACGAGCGATTCAAGACCATCACCAGCGTGGCTCGAAAACGGGCATGAGCGGCATCTATGGGATTTACCGGTACGATGGGGCTCCCGTTGCCGCTGATTGGCTGGAGCGGATGCGGTCAGCGATGGCGTTCTACGGTCCCGACGGAGGCGGGAGCAAGGCGGATGGGCCACTCGGGATAGGACACCTGCTGCACAAGATCGGGCCGGAAGATGAGTACGAACAGCAGCCGGTAGAAGGAAGCCGAGGCCCAGTCGTCTCCGCGGCGAGGCTCGACAACCGCGAAGAGTTGCTGGCGTTTTTCCAAATCTCGCCAGGTGAGGCCGCGAGCACGTCCGATGGGCGGCTTGTCGGCATGGCCTTTGACCGCTGGGGCGAAGAACTCGGTGTCCATCTCCAAGGGGATTGGGCACTGGCTGGCTGGGATCGCCGCGAGCGCAAGCTGCTGCTTGCCCGGGATGTATTCGGAACCGGAAATCTCTACATTCACCAGGGCAAGGGTTTCATCGCCTTCGCGTCCAGCCTTAAGGCTCTGCTTGCCATTCCCGGCGTGACCAAGCAGCCCGATCTCTTGCGAATCGCCCAGGTGCTTGCCGGTTGGCAGCACGACGCGGAACTAACTGCGTATGAAGGCTTCCGGCGGCTGGTTTGGGCACACTCGCTCTCGGTGGGACCGGAAGGGCAGAACAAATGTTGGCGCTACTGGTCTCCCGAAGGGCGCGAGCTAGTAAATTATCGCCGCGACGAGGACTATGAGGAAGCATTCCTGGAGCATTACACGCGGGCAGTTCAAGTCTGTCTTCGAACCACGGGGCCAGTGGCGGCTACGCTTTCGGGTGGCCGCGATTCGGGTTCCGTAACGGCTATCGCCGCGCCGCTTCTTGCCAGCCATGGCAGGGAACTCACGGCTTACACTTCGATGCCTTGCCTGCCCCCGGACGGCGCGCCGAAGACGAGAGTTGGACACGAATGGGACCTAGCACACGCCACCGCGCTGATGGCGGGCGCCAATGTTCGCCATATCGCTATCGACGCCGCGGAATATGGCGTTCTCCAGGGAATCGAGCATCTGCTCGCGATACATGATGGTCCCAGCCATCCCGGGGACCACTTTTACTGGATTAAGGCAATTGTTGACGCGGCGGTGTGTGATCGGGCCGGAGTCTTGCTGACCGGCCAGATGGGCAATGCGACGGTTTCATGGACCGGGAGCGGATCGGCGCTGCTGGCGCTCCTTGGGCGACGCCCTCGCGTCGCTTGGCAGTTGTTACTGCATGCCGAACCGAACCTCTGGTTCACGCTGAAACGGCAAATCCTCAAGCCCGCGCTGACACCAGCACTGCGCTCAGTGCGGCGGTTCAATCGTATCCCGCGCAGCCTTGGCAGGCATATTCCGCCCTCAATCCGCGGATGGCTTCGGCCCTGAAACTGGATGCACGGATGCGAGCAGCGGGACACGATTCCACGTTCACCCCCTCGCCGCTGAAAGATCACCGCCCCAACTTTCTGAAGCCGGGCCGGGGCATCGGCGCCGGTCTTTGGTCGGAGATTGGGGCAACGCATGGGATTTCAATTCAAGATCCAACTTCAAATCTTGCCATGCTGGAATTCCTGCTGCGGGTTCCCGACGACCAGTTTCGCCGGCAGGGACAATATAGCTCCCTGTTCAGAAGGACATTTCGCGACCGGCTCCCCAAGACCGTGCTGGAGGGGCGCCGAAAAGGGCTTCAAGCTGCGGACCTCGGCCATCGCATTGTGAGAGAACTGCCGGCCATACGGCAGTGCCTCGATGCCCTCGATGCGAATCCGGCTGCGAGGGAGTTACTCAATATCGCCCTAATGCGGACGTGCCTAAAGAATGTCGTGGCCAAAGTCGATCCCGAAACCAATGCGAATGCGAGCAGAATCCTTCTCCGTGGATTGGGGGTGGGGATGTTCCTGCAACGTTTTGCGTAGGGTAGCAGCGCCGGTTGCGGTTAAGCTCCTTCGCCGCGTCCGTTCATGTTGCAAGAAGCCTCTCCGTTCCGGCAAACGGGCTCTCCGAAGACTTCTTGGACCTCAACTTCGATTCAGGAGCCGAAGGCAAATCAGCGTGCAGGTTGGGCTGTAAGATTTCTCTTTGGCCGAGCACCAGCAGATGCTCGCCGCCCCCAACCTCCAAGCGGACGGACCGCAATCCCGGCCGCCGTCAGGTAGGCGCTGGCGGTTTCGCGACGGATGCGGGTGGCCTCTTGGATCTGCCGCAGCGGCCATCCCAGCCGTTGCTCAATGTCCTGGCCGGTTTTGGGTGATCGCGGAGGTCCTGTACCTGTAGTGTTCCCCTCTTTCTTTCGGTTCGGAATACCAATGTCATTTCCCTCCCCTGCTGTCCCTCCCCTGCTGTCCTTGCGTAACACAATCGGGCGCCGTACTATACTCGAACTCGAGATCGGTCAAAGCATCAGAACTGTCGAGACAAAAGGAGGCCAAGATGTGCCGGAGGTCGTCCTCAAATTCGTGTAGGTGCGCGTCCACATTCTTGGTCCTGAGGTCTTTCCGTTCTGGCGTTAAATCCGAAATCATGGAAAACTGCGCAGGCAGACAAAAGACTACACAGGCTTGAGGGACATGAGGTATGCCTCAAAGCGATTGGCTCCGTCACGCCAGCCCCGCCTTTCAACTGATGATCGCCACCTCCTGGATCGCTCCCGACTCGTGTCGAGATGTTCAGGATGACGCGGTCCATCGAGCCTGGGAGGCCTGCCCGAACTGGACCGAATACCTGCGCCTTATTGATCGACATCGCACTCCTGCCCTAAGTTGGGCAGCGCTCAAGCGAGCTCCCAGGGTGCATATACCCGAGCAAGTAAAGCGAGAATTGCAAAAACGTAGTAATGTTTGCCGGTCGCAGGCCATGCTCCGCCTTCAACTGCTTGCCGGAGTATTGAAAGGCCTCAACCACTCCGGGATCACAGTAATGCCCTTGAAGGGACCGCTTCTGTCTTTCGCGCTCTACGGGGATGCTGGACTTCGCCAGTCTAAAGATCTGGATATATTAGTTCCTCAAAAGGACATTTCCCAAACCCAACAATGCCTTGAGAAGATGGGCTGGCGGCTGGGCCCTCGGGATTTCTCTTTGAGCCCTCGACAATGGGAAGCGACCGTCCGGCACGAAAATCATATCGGCTATGTTCACCCCCAGCAAGGCTGTCAGTTGGAGCTTCATTGGCGCAATGAGTGGTACTCGCCGCACGAGACGGAACAAACCTGGGCTAAAAGCGGGACATCTGTATTGTTAGGAACCTCCTACCGGGCAATGAGCCACACAGACCTAGCAATCTACCTTTGTAACCACGGTGGCGGACATCGGTGGTTTCGCGCCAAATGGCTGGGCGATCTAGCGCGCATGCACTGCAATGGCCAAGTGGACTGGCCGGAAGTGTTGTCGTATGTTCGCACCGTGGGTCGGGAACGGCCTGTGCTTCTGTGCCTACAACTCTTGAGCGAATTGTACGATGTTGCGTTCCCAAACATTGTGGGAACTCTACATAAGCGGTTGCCTTATCCTCTGACCTGTATAGCCGTTCACGACCTGACGGCTCCTGGTGAACCGGCTGAGCTGAACGCTCTGGCGGGTTTCAAGGAGCTCGTTCGCGACTCTCGTTACAATCGACTGCTATGGCCTCATAGATCCTGGTGGAAGAACTGGGCTTGGTGTACTTTCTGTCGATTCGATTTCAGAGTCCTTCGTCTTCCAGATCGTCTTTTTTGGCTCTATATGCCCCTACGACCGATCCTTTGGGTATGGCGGCGCACGAGGAGACGCTATCCAACGCTTCCATTGCCACCGGTCAGTCGGTCCATTCGACCGTGATTATTGTGCAAGTAGTGGAAGGCATCCGCACACTTGCCGATCCTTTTCCTTACGACTGACAACTTACGATGGACGTCAAAACACGCCGCCCACTCAGGTCAACTATTGGCCGTGGAAATCCAGGCTAGCAACCCTCTTCCCCTCTTCAAACACTCAAACACTTCAAGCCCATTCGGTCAATCGGTCAAGCCGCCACTGCGGTTAGAGTTTGCCCTAACCAGCGTTTTTACGGCTGCAAAAGAACCAGTTCGCGAAGCTCGCTGCTGCTTCGCGAACTTTTTTAGAGAGAGTACCGGTTTAGAAGCCAGACTTCGCGTTCATTTGGAAAATCACTCAACGTCGTCAAATAGTCAAATACTCTTGGTCCTCGAAACGGAAATCGACAGTCTAAATGCGAAAAGTCTGCCACAAGTGAACTGCACGACGTGGCCAGGGCGGCCCGCCTTGTCGCAAAGAGCGCGACAAGGACGGGCAGGCGCATCAGCGAACGATCGAAACCGTAAGCTGGGCGGCGGGAACAATGCTCAAATCGAGCGCAGTGTTGGGCGCTTCGACCGCTTGAAGAATCGTCCATTGCGTCGTAATCGGCAATGTGGCAAGTCGAATACGCAAGGGTGAGCCGAGTTGCGCGTGTGTGGCGGTGATGTCAAATCTTCCAAGAGATGCACGACGTAACCAAGGTGTGTCCAACGGACAATCGTCGGTTGGTTATTCTGATCTACAGCCCCGGGATCCGTTACTCCTGTTGCCTGAGAGAAGCACGGGCACGTCGATAATAGTAAGCGTCAGCGCGCTGCGAAATGCAGCCGAAATCTGCAAATGCACTTGCGCGGTTGCTGGTTCCTTGAACGTGAGGGAAATGGTGAAGATCTTATCACCGGCAACGGCGTCGCCGTTCTTGCCGTAATCGTGAAGATGCCCAAGCGTTTTCGATCCGTTACCTTCCTCAGCATCGTCGTCGTTATTGTTGTCGTCTTTCAACTGCGTCGCCGTTCTTGCTACCCTCGTTAAGCTGCCCCGTTGTTGCGGGCTCGCTCCCCTCTTTACCCCCGTGGTCTTTCGTCCAGTCGTCGGCCTTATGTCCGTCAGGGGAACCAGCGCGCAGCAGTCGAACGCTATTAGCGATCAGTGTTGGGTCGGGAATTGAGACGGACACCGTTACCTGCGTCGGAGTGTTCACAGCCAGAACGATCGGAGTTACCGTTACGCCCCCAACATTTGGCTCAGCTGCGCGCGATGTCGAGGTGAACCAGATCGCAAGCATCAACGTCAGGATTGTCACCCGCATAACCACCTCTTGGGACTTCATGAGTCGGAATTTCCGTTCCCGATCTCGAAACAGCAAGATTGTGCGCTCATCTGTGTCCCGCACCTACGACCATCACATCTTTCTTGCCGCCGGTCAGCGTGGTCAACGTCGCCATTAGCGGCGAGATGTGTCCTTCTTTCTTTTCCACCTTGAATTGCTGGGCAAACGCAGTGGTCAGCAGAAGACCAACCACGGTAGCGTGCGCCCTGTAAAACTGCTGAAGATGATTCTCTGGAGAGCCGCTGACCCACATCTGCGACGCGGGTCACTGGTGCCAGAAACTTGTCTTCAGCTCTGCATTGTATGTATATCGATCGAGGGTCTGGCTCGGCAAGCTAAGGCCGAATTCTCAATGGTGCTTGGTGCCCGATGGAGAGCATGGTCCGTTACTGGCGATCACTGACATGGTGGCCAAAAACCCGCCTGCCTTGTCGGCGCTCGCCGATTTTCACGCGTTTTCTATAATTTACGATGCTTGCTCTCAGGTGCATTGAAATGCTTCCATTGCAGGTTAGAGTACACCAAAGCGTCGTCGACGACTGTCAACCGATTCGGCCGTCGACTGAACCCCCTAGTCCTGAACCAGGGATGATCAACAGGCTAGCTTTAAGACGCGCGAAGCGGCGGTCCCACGCCACGCTGCGCATGCCACACCGCAAGCACTCTTACCTCGTCAGCGCGCGGGACATAGTAGACGTGATAGCGAGTTCCCTTGAGTAGAGCACCACGCGTATCCGGCACGGGAGATTGTCGGTACAGGCGTCCGATGTGTGGTGCGTGGCCGACGATGTCGAACGCTGCCGCGAGTTCGTCACAGGTTCGGTGAAGCAAGACGGTTTCTGCGCCACCAACTGTCGATCTCGCGGATCTGGGCATCCGCTTCGGGTGTGGTTCGGACCCGCAACCTCACCGCCGTCGGCGGAGCTCGTCTAGAATTCCAGCCGTCGGCCGGAGACGACCGGCCTCGACGGATTTCCAGGATGCCAACAGCGCTTCGTGCAAGGCGCGCCGCTCCTCGCTGGTGAGGTCATCGCCTTCGTCGTCGACAACCAGATCGACAACCGTACCCTCGGGCAAGGTTGTCGGCTCGTCGAGAACCAGCCGTCCCTTCTCGACACGTGCTCGGAGAGCGCTCATATGGCTACTGTACTGGATTCCAAGGTGCTCGACAAGCGTTCACGCGCATTCGCGCATTCACGCGCTCGGCGGAGCGTCGGTTTGACGCACCAACGGGTGATCCCACTGATGGTTCAAATTCGCTGGTCCCGCCCTTCGTTCGAGTGGAGGAGGAGCCGGAACATTGTGGACTGATTAAAGGATTCAAGGACGTCTATGAGCGCTTGCACTGTTGCACCGTTGCTCGATCCAGCGCCATAGATAGGGCCTTAGCGGCTGTGCTGCGCAAAAATCTCGCCCTACTTCGAAGTCTGACCGGCCCACGAGATAACCATCCGCTTAACCTTTATGTATACATCGTTGCCTGACAGGAGCGGTCGTAATCGTGGAATTCGAGCTCGTGGTGGAGATGAACTTGGTACAGATAGGAACCAACGAGTTCTTCCGCCAACTTATTCGTCTCGCTGCAAACGAAAGGCACCTACAGTCCCGCCCATACAGCAACCAGAAATTGGGGAGACGCGATCAAAGTGCAGCGTCTGCTGAACTCTTCCCGTCCCTCACGCGGCGATTCTCTCCCACCGGTACTCGTGATGGAGGCCTCCGAGAACTCATGCGAGCCACAACCTTGCAGTCTTGGGGAAAGGAATGTTTGTCGTGATCTTGCAGCGGTGGGAATACCGCGGCACGTTCAGGAATCCCCGGTCCGAGGCGCAAGCGATTAGCAAGACCAGACTGACCAAGCCCATGAGGATGAAGAGCGGAGCAGAAAACTGATGACGAAGCCGGCCGAATCCCTGTCCCGCGCGGCCAAGTTCGAGCGAAGGGACAACGGCCGTTTCACCCTGCCGTGACGGTATGGCTTCCGTCGCGGCGGGATTGAAAATTACGTCGAGAGCCGCCGCAGCCTGCGCCCGAGAGACTGCCGGTCTCAAACGCACCATGATCTGGACCCACCAGCGATCGGCGGCAGTAAACATAGAGACTTTAGGATCCAAGTTGGGCTCGACGAGCGGCTGACCATCCTCCAAGGGCACCGTGCTGTTTATCACACATGCTCAAAGCGCAATCTATCTGAAATCGAAACAAGTACAGGGGGACAACTGGCACAAGTCTTAAATGATTGACCTGATTGACAGTCCACGTGCATTGGAGTTATCAAGTGAATCGTTTGAATTATTTTTCTGTGGGGGTTGTAACTCAGCCCCTTCACGATACAAGACGGGAGCCTGTAGGGCTCCTCTCCCAGCTCCTTCTGGTGGTCTTGGCACCCTAGCAGCCGAGCCTCGTTGTTCTAAATAACGGCCACGCCAGCCGCAGGCCGTAATCCTCCACGGCTTAGGGTCAGTCCCTAATCGCGGGGGGTGTGTCGACCACGCCATGGAAAATTGGGTTTCGTGTGATGAACCGCGCACGGCGTCCGGCTAAGGCGCGGTCGTGTGGGAGAAGCCAACCAGGGGTGCATGTTGAAAATGCTATCTGCCTATGCAGACGCGGTGAAGCGTTATGTTCACTTCCGATTGGCTCCTCGGGCTGACCGGGCCGAGGATGTCGTTCAGGATGTTTTTCTCGCGGCCTGCGCGAATCTTGGCGCATATCGCGGAAGCGCATCGTTCGAATCCTGGCTGTTGGGCATCGCCCGGAACAAGGTACGCGATTATTATCGCGCCCGCTTGCGCGAACCGCAGACGCTCGAAGCACTTGAAGCGGTCGAAGCCGGCACCAAGATCGAAAGTCCTTTTCCGCAGTTTGACGCCCATCTGGACAAGGAATCCGCGCGAAAAAAAACCTGGGAAGTTCTGAATCAGTTGCCGGAGAAATATCGCCGCGCGCTTCTTTGGCGCTATTGGGACGACTGTTCCGTTAAAACCATGGCCCTGCGCACCGGCAAGTCGGAAAAAGCGATGGAAAGAATTCTGGCGCGCGCCCGCGACGAGTTCCGATGGGCTTGGGATCAGCGATAAAGCATTTCTTTAACCGCCAGGCGGGATGCCTTCCTTTCGCTCGCGCGCATTTTTTCCGCTTATCGTGTAAAAAAAGCTCTGAATATTTTCATACGGCATTCATAAATTTTGCGGGGGGTTTTCCGCCTGGCGGCGACTTTACAGGGGCGGACAGAAAAACTGTCCGCGGCTTGGGGCGTAATTCCGGCGAACCATCTCGGACTTGCGCTTCCGGTCCAAACTACTATGGAGGTCCAGAAATCATGTTTTCTGGCAAATCTGCTGTAAAGCTGTTTGGCATGTTCTCGACAGTGGCGGCATTCGCCCTACTCGGGTTCGTGCCCGGAACTCGTCTGGCTGCCCAGACCACTGGCGACGTTTACGTGTTGTCAAACTCTGAGGAAAACGCCGTGATCGTGTTCCACAGAAACGCCGATGGAACCATCGCGCGTGCGGGCAGCTTTCGCACGGGCGGCAGCGGCGCAGGCAGCGGGACCAATCCACTGCACTCACAGGGCCCAGTGATTCTGAGTGCCGACAATCGCATGCTCTTCGCTGTCAATGCGGGTAGCCATTCTATTTCCGCGTTCGCAGTGTCCGGCGATGAACTGACTCTACTGCAGACCATTTCCTCCGGTGGCGAGCGCCCTGTCAGCCTGACCGTGTCTCACGACTTGCTCTATGTGCTGAACGGCGGCGACTCCCCAAACATCACCGGGTTCCGGATCGTGCCGGAAGGCAGTCCGCTGG
>Ga0137364_10000425_pt1 | contig 16811 bp, 17 predicted proteins | sample SagtaG_10_FD_104798 | JGI IMG/M metagenome (GOLD analysis project Ga0137364, IMG submission 104798) | Vadose zone soil microbial communities from Sagehorn Ranch, Mendocino, California, USA - Sage1_L_20_16 metaG | ecosystem: Environmental > Terrestrial > Soil > Vadose zone | place: USA... | reverse complement strand
CGTCGCTCGAGTGAGCATAAGATTGGCGATATTGGCGCAAGCGATCAGCAGGACGAATGCAACGGCACCTAACAGGATCAGCAGAGCGGAGCGGACGTCGCCGACTAATTGCTCGCGCACCGGCACGACTTTCGCGCCGATTCCCTTATTTTCGGGAAACTGCTGCTCAAGCTGGCTGGCGATGCCGGACAATTCGGTCGCAGTGGCTTTCAGATTTGTAGCTGGCTTCAGACGCGCAATCACGTTGAGGTAATGATTTCCGCGGGTGTCCATTTCGTCTTTTGGTGCGTAAGATAAAGGAACCCACAAATCCACCCGGGGAAGGTCGTCAAAGAACGGCATGCCCTTTGGCAGGACGCCAGCGACCGTATATTCCTGGCTGTTCAACCGCAGATTGCGGCCCACAATGTCACGATTTCCACCGAATTTGGTTTGCCAGAACGCGTAGCCGAGCAGCACGGACCGGTGGCGTCCCCATTGCTCCTCTTCCGGCAGAAACATGCGCCCTAAGATCGGATTTACGCCCAGAACCGAAAACAGGTTTGCCGAAATCGCCGCGCCCTGCAGGCGTGACGGTTCTTCGCCGGGGAGCTCTAGGTTGAAGCCCGCATAGGTGTACGCCGCCATCCCGGAGAAGACTCGATTGCGATCGCGAAATTCACGGAAGTCGGGCGCCGCCAAGCCGCTGATGGGCACGCCTTGCGAGATCATTGTGCTCCAGACAAAAACGAGTTTGCCGGGATCTTTATACGGAAGCGGCTGCAGGAGTACGGAGTTAACGACAGAGAAAATCGCGCTGTGGGCGCCGATGGCGAGCGCCAGCGTCAATACGGCGACAACCGTGAAGCCAGGATTCTTCCACAGCCTGCGAGCAGCGAAGCGCATGTCCCGCCAGCACGTCTCCAGAAAGGATTCCCAGCCGGCAGTGCGGACGACTTCCTTGGTAACTTCGAGACTTCCCCGCTCAAGGCGCACAGCGCGAAGCGCATCCTGGCGGCTTAAGCCTTGGTTCATCTTCTCTTCGGCCGCCATTTCGAGGAAGCCGTGTAGTTCTTCATCGAGCTCCTGGCCAGCGCGTTCCTTTCCTAACAGCGATCGCAATCCATCTGCTAGGTTTCGCAGGAGTGACATGGTTCTTACGACGCCTCCAAGATTCTCGCGATGGCCGCCACTTGTCTTCCCCATTCCCGCGTTTCACTACTTAACCGCTTTCGCCCTTGCTCTGTCAGGGCGTAATACTTGGCGCGCCTACTGTTCTCGGTGGCTTTCCATTCGCCCTTGATCAGCCCGGCGCGTTGCAGCCGCTGAAAGGCAACAAAGAGCGAACCTGCATTGACGCGAAAAACACCCTTGCTCATCTGTTCGAGACGGACGGCGATCCCGTATCCGTGCATGGGTTCGAGGGCCAAGGTTTTCAGAATGAGCATATCCAGAGTGCCCTGGATGAGATCACTCGGCTTGTCGGACATGAATGCGTTCCCCCTGACGATCAAGAGGAAGAATACGCTCTCTCTCTTGATTGTCAAGAGGAGGGTGGCGAGACTTCAAGCTGCTAAGGTGTGGGCGAGAAGATCGCCTCTATTCGAATTCGGCGAGGGTTTTTATCTGAGTTTCGAGCGCCTGATTATATTGCCGCTCGATTTGAAGCTCGGTTTGCAGCTTTTTGACAAGCAACTCGAGGTGCGCGATTTCCACGCGCAGCTTTTGCACTTCGTGGGCAGAAGGAAGCGGTCGCGCGGGAGGCGTTGCATTGGGCTGAGTATCGGTGGGCGCCTGCGCTGGCGGACGCGGCGCAAAAGCTTCGGCCAGCGCGCGGGGCCAGGCCGGTTCTGCGGATGCAGGCGGAGCCGCAGGAGGCGCAATGGAGCGCGGAGCGGGCGGTGCAGGCGCAAAAAGATTGCTTAGTGCATTCGCGGAGGCGGTGCGGTCCGCTGCCGGCGCAGGCGTTGGACTCTTGGGTTCCAGCAGGCCCTTCACACGGTTAATCAATTCCTGGGGCTGAAATGGCTTGCGAATCAGCTCATCGGCTTTTACGGAGACAGCTTTGTCCGCGACACTCTTATTCACCACTCCGGACATGAGCAGAACCGGAGTGCCCCTGAGATCGGGGTTCTCTTTAATCTGGCTGCAAACGGAGTAGCCGTCCTGGTCCGGCATGATCACGTCGGTGATGACCACGTCTGGGCGAGTTTGTTCGAATTGCGCGAGGGCCGAAGCGGCATCGGCGCAGGTAATCACGTGTATGTTCTCGCGGCGAAAAGCAATCTTGATGACTTCGCGCATGGTGGCGCTGTCGTCGATGAAATAAACGGTCGGCACGCGCTTGGCCGGCGCGTCGTCCAGAGGAGGAATGGTCATAGCTTCGCTCATTGCGCTTCCTTGTCCGCCATGTCGCGGGAGCTTTCATCCACCTCGTGCATGGCATCGAGCATCAAATCGGTTGCCGAGCGCAGCACGGTGTGCTGCGTCGAAGTGGTGCCGTAGACGAATTTGTAGACGCCCTTGTTTCCGTTGACGCAGTTCTTCAGGATGTAGATGACGGCTTCATCGCCAAACAGAGTGCCGCACTCGGCGTGCGAAATCTCTCCCCCTTCGTAAAACAGAACCGCGTCGGTGTCACCCGCATTGACATGCAACGCACCGGTCTGGTGCGCGTGGCCAAGCATTTGCATCACACCGGTGAGGTCGTGGTGCGTCAAGTTGCCGCTCAGACTGGTATCGGATTGCGCGAGCATCTGTGTGGGCTGGAAGCCCTCCATTTTGCTAATGATGATCTGTTTCACGTGGGAGGCGATGACGCCGGGCTGGCGGCTGCGGTCGATGTAATCGTCGCATCCCGCCTGGAACGCTTCCATCAGCGCGCGCTGGCTGCCGTCGCCCAACGCCACGATGGGAAGATTGGCGTTTTTGGCATCGGAGCGGATGATGCGCGCGATTTCGAGCGCGCCCATCTCGCGCATGTTGGTGGCGCAGAGAATGGCGCCCGGGACGTCGTATTCAAGGGCCGTAAGTGCGAAAGCTGCCTGCGTGCTGGTGGCTACTTCAAAACCTTCACGCTTCAAGGCGTCGCCAAGGCGCTTGGCAAAATACACGTTGCTGTCGATCAGGAGAATCTTGATGGCGCGGGGGGCGGGGATCATGGTCTGGCCTCCGCTTCACTCCCGCGTGGTGACTGGCTCGCCAGGTGGCTCTGAGTTGGTGAGTGCGAGGGGAATTCCTCCGGGCCCGGAGTTAGCGCGCCCAAGTTCAAAACTTCAATGACGTCGCCAGCGTGCGAAAGCCATCCAGCAACGTGCGGCTCATCGGACGGGCTCGCCGCGGTCAGCTCGGCGTAGATCAATTCGCATTCTCCGGTAACCGGGAGAGCTACCCATTCGGTCTTTTGCCCATAGCGGCGCAGCGCAATCAGGTAAAAGCGCCGCGAGGACAGATATTTCCCGATCAACGTTTCCGCTATGTCGCAGACCGGAACAATTCTTCCGCGCCGCAAAATCACGCCCTCAATCTTGGCAGTCCTGTGGGGGAAGCGAAAAACGCGGCTTGGCGCGACCAGCTCAGCAGTCTGGTCGGCGGCGACCGCAAATCGTCGTTCGCCCAGCCGCAGCAGGACGAAAGACTTTAGTTCGAGTTCGCTAGAGACGGTCATTGCGTTTAAGGCAATCTATTCATTCAATTCCGTGCCTAAGTCGCTGTCTTCCTCTGCTTCTGTGGCTTCCGCTACTTCTGTCCCCTCGCCCAAAACCTCCGGAGCAGGGAGCGCCGCATCCAGCATCATCAACTCATCGTCCGACAGGAAACCTTCGGGGCGCACGACCGGAACGACGGTTTGATCAAGCGCCGTCAACCCGCGGTACCATTGCCGCTCCTCGTGGCAGAACGAAAGCGGCAAGGCTTGCAGCCGCGTCATGGCCGTCATTTTCTCGATGCTATCGACCAGCAGAGCCGTCCGCGTGTTGCGCAGCACGAAAGCTAGGATTCCTTCGCGAGCGGATAGTCCAAAGTGCGCCGCGCCGCTCACGAGAAACAGCGTATTGGGGCCCCGCCTTACGAATTGGCGAACCTTTTCGACCCCCGGCGCTGCGATTTCCGTCGCTCCACCGGTGAGGCTGTCCGCGCCGCGTACTTCCTGAACAGAGGAAGAAGACAGCGCAAGAATCTGTTCGCCAATGCGAAAGAGGATAATTTGCTCCGCGCGCAAAGAGCCGGGCTTCGGCGGGGCCGGTAAAGGCATCAGCGAACTCCCGCGGGGGTGGGTTTGCAAATCCCCACAACGCGCTTTTCAATGGCTTGGTAAACGTCGTCAATGCCGAGGACTTGATCCACCACCCCCGCTTTGATGGCTTCCGCAGGCATCCCAAAAATCACGCAGGTCGCTTCGTCTTGCGCCAGGACAAGACCGCCGGCTGTCCTAATAGCCCGTGCACCGTTGGTACCGTCGTTGCCCATACCTGTGAGCACTGCGGCGATGCTCAAGGGCCCGGCGTAGGCGGCAACCGATTCCATAGTGACGTCCATGTTGGGCAGGTATCCGTTGATGCGGCCGGATGCGCCTTCGAGCTGGATTCTTCCCGTGGGCGTTACGCGAAGGTGTTGTCCGCCGGGACAAATGTAAAGCGTGCCCGGTGCGAGAGACTCATTCGCCTCCGCCTCCTTCACGCGGATCTCTGTGAATTCCGCGAGTTGCGCGGCGTATTGCGATGTAAACGTCGCGGGCATGTGCTGCACTAGGATTACGGCAGCAGGGAAGTCGCGCGTGAAGCCGGGAGCGATGCGCATGACTGTCGCCGGGCCGCCAGTGGAGGCCACTAAAACCACGACAGGAAAGCGCTGATCACTGCCGCTGCCAGCTGCCGGGCGAGGAGCGGCCTTCGGCGCTGAGGCTGACTTTGCATTTCCGCTGGAGTTTTGAATCGTGGAGGCCAATCGCGTGGCCGTGCGCACGACGCGAACTTTGGCGGCCATGCGTACTTTGCGTAGAAGTTCTTCCTTCACGCTTTGCATGTCCAGGTCGATGCCGCTCGATGGTTTGGCGACGAATTCGATGGCGCCAAGCTCGAGCGCGCGGAGAGTGCTGGCCGCGCCTTCGCGCGATTCGGAGCTGACGATGACGATGGGCCGCGGATTCGTGGTCATGATCTCCGCGGTCGCTTGCAGGCCATCCACATGCGGCATGTTGATGTCCATGGAGATGACATCGGGCTTCAGCGATTCCGCCATCGAGACGGCTTCGCGCCCATCCTTGGCGCTGCCAACGACTTGGATCTGCCCGTCGCCGTTGTAAATGTTCTCCAGTACTTTGCGCATGAAGGTGGAGTCGTCCACCACGAGCACGCGGAGCTTCTTGGAAGGGGTTACCATGTTGCTCTTACGCCACGGGCGCAGCCGGGCGTGGTGCCTCCGTTCCCATAAGTTGTTCGACAGCCGCGATCAACTGATCCTCCTGTACCGGCTTGGTCAAGAAGGCGGAAGCGCCTTCTTTCATGGCGCGTCCGCGGTGCTTGGCGCCGGCGCGCGAAGTCACCACCATCACCGGAATGCGGCGCGTGGACGGGCTCTGGCGCAATTGCACCATCAGTTCGTAACCCGTCATGCGCGGCATCTCCAGGTCAGTAATGACCAGATGGCAGCCGTGCTGTGACACAAGTTCCGCGGCCTCGAGGCCGTCGGCGGCCAGCTTCACGCGGTAGCCGTTCTTCTCGAGCATGCGTCCGACGAATTTGCGTACGCTGATGGAGTCGTCGGCCACGACGACAACGCGCTCCTGCTCGACGCGATCGATCGCTTCGGAAGGAATGGTGCCTCGTGCCACAGCGGCAGAGCCCGGCGCAAAAATGCGCGCGGCGCTGGCGTTTGCCTGGAGCGCCCGGTGCTCGTTCGGTTCCGCGGCCACCATGCGGTTCAAATCAATCAGCAGAATCAGGCTGCCGTCGGGCGCGATGGTGGTGCCCGGGAAAAGCTTCACGCGGCGGAGATATTCGCCGAGGTTCTTCACCACGATTTCGTCTTTGCCGAGAACTTCTTCGACCACCAGACCGATTTGACGATTTCCCGCATTGGCCACGACCATGCGGAAAAATCCATTAACCGGTTCAAGCGGAGGCAGGCCGAGATAGGTATCCAGGCGAATCACTTCGGTGACCACGTCCCGCACCTTGGTCAGCAATTTGCCGCCAACGTCCTCGATTTCGTCTGCGCGCAGGCGGCGGATTTCCTCGACGACGGCCAAGGGCAAGGCGAAATTGGTCGCGCCGCAGCGCACAAAGAGCGCCGGGGAGATGATCAGCGTCAGGGGAACCTTGAGCGTGAACTTTGTGCCTTGGCCTGTGGCGCTCTGAATCTCGATTTCGCCGTTTAGCGCGTTCAAGTTGGCGCGCACCACGTCGAGACCAACACCGCGCCCGGCCAGCTCAGTCTTTACGGGAGCGGTGGAAAAGCCGGGATGGAAGAGCATCTCGCGCATGTCGCGTTCCGTGAGCCGGTCCGCGGTTTCTACGGAAACCAGGCCGCGCTCGATGGCACTCTGCTTCACGCGCTGGTAGTCAATCCCACGGCCGTCGTCTTCAACCTCGATGTAGATATGGTTGCCGCGGTGATACGCGCGCAGCATGATTTTTCCGTTGGCCGGTTTACCGGCGGCAACACGATCGTTTCTGGGCTCGACTCCATGCGCGACGGAGTTACGGACGAGATGGACGAGGGGATCGGAAATCTGCTGGATGATGTTGTTGTCGAGTTCCGTTTCGCTTCCTGTAAGTTCGAGTTCAACATCCTTGCCGGTTGATTTTGCCGCGTCCCGCACCGCGCGCGACACCCGGGAATACAGCGTTCCGATAGGCACCATGCGCGCTGCGGTAATCTCATCTTGCAGGTGATGCGCGAGTTTGGTGAACTCGTCGATATCGCCCTCGACGCGCCCGATGAAGCCTTGCAGTTGCGAAAGCACTTCGTTCACGTCCGCGGAGATTTCGGCCATAGAACGCGACAAAATATTGACGTCGTCGTAGCGGTCCATTTCTAGTTCGCTGAATTCGGACCAGAACGAATTCTCACCGGCCGCCGCGCTGGAAAGCAGCTTCGGTTTCTGTGCCGATTGCGGGCTCCAAGGGGCCGGATTCCGGTGGGGACTGATGCGATTGAATTCGTACTTTTCCTGAAACTCCCCGACTTTGCCCTGGAGCCGCTCTTTCGAAAAACTCAGGGTATCGACGAGCTTTTCCAGTTCTCCGACGCGGCCCACCATGCGCGTGCGGTTGATGACCAACTCGCCCACCGTGTTCATCATACGGTCCAGGCGGCCGAGCGCGATTCGAACGGATTTTGCCGCGGCTGCGGCGGCAACTTGCTTCGGAGATTTTTTCCCTGGCGCAGCGGCTTGCGACGCAGCCAACTTTTCTACGAATTGCTGCGGTTTGGGCGCTTCGGCAGGTGCGGGTTGCGCTTCCGCTTCTTCCGGTTCGAGTGGAGCAAACTCCGCAATGCGCCCGAGCAGGGAATCGATGCCCGCGCGCATTTCGGTCTCGCCAGGCCATTGGCGATGGAGAGTTTTCTTCAAAACGTCCACAGACTCGAGGCACAGGTCCACGACCGCGGGCGACGGCTCGATTTCGCCATCACGCAGCCGGCCAATCAAATCTTCCACGCGGTGCGCGATGCCGCCGAGCCGCCTCAGCCCCACTTGGGCCGCCGAGCCCTTGATCGTGTGAATCGCGCGGAACAGCTTGTTGATTTCTTCGGGATTGTTGTTGGCTTCCAGCGAAATCAAGCAGTCGCTGACGACTTGCAGGTGCTCTTCCGCTTCCGGCTGGAAAAACTCAAGAATCTCATCAGGCACTTCATCGTCGGAGGGAAGCGCGTCGAAATAGGACCCGGTCGCAGCGGCAGGCGTGGGCTCCTCGGACTCTTCAACGTCGGCCTGCGTGGGAGTTCCTGGCTGCGCAAGATTCAGCGGCGGAGGCTCCGTGGGAAACGCGAAGCGATAGCGATCCTTGAAGGCGTCAACGTCTTCGAAGTTTTCCTGGCCCGTGTCGCTAATTTCCAGAAGGTCGGTTTCAAGCAGCGAGATACCATCGGAAAGAAATTCGGTCAGCGGCCCATGCAGGTCTTCGCCCAAAGGCGCGTTCAACGCGTATTGAAACACGTGCGCGAGTTTTCCCGCGATTTCGGAAAATCGCGGAAACTCGTAACTTGCCGAGGTTCCGCTCAGCGTGTGCGCGGCAATGTAAAGCCGTTCGAGGTCCTCGTGCTGCGGTTCCACGTCCTGCAACACACTGACGTATTCGCGCAAATACTGCAGGTGCTCAGCGGCTTCCTGAAGGAAGACTTCGACGGCTTCGCGCTCGGGGGCACTCACGCGCGTCCCTCCGTTACCAGTTCCGGCTTCAGCAATTCGTCGGCGGTCGGCTTGCGGTACAAAATGCAGTCGGTCAGCACGATCGCTTGAAACTTCACAGGCATTTTCGAAATCGATTCCGAGTGCCCTAGAAACAAATATCCACCGGGCTCGAGCGTTTCATAGAAACGCTGCACGAGCGCGCGGCGGCGTTCCTCGGAAAAATAAATCAGCACGTTCATGCAGAAAATCGCGTCCATGCGCCCAAGATAAACAGGAGAAGCCAGATTCATCTGTGCGAACGAGACCATTTTCCGCAGTCGCGGCTTGATCTGCTGCCCTTTCTCCAGGGCAGAGAAGTGATTGGCGAGCTGCTTCTCGTTCACGCTGGCGATGCTTCGCCCCGAGTAAACTCCGCGCTCAGCATGCTTCAGCGCGTGCCGCCCAACGTCGGTGGCCAAGATTTCCACGTTCCACGAGTCCGCAAAGGACAAGGAATCCGCGATAGTAATGGCGATCGAATACGGCTCTTCGCCCGTCGAGCAGCCCGCGCTCCAGATGCGCAGCGTCCGCGGGTTCTTCCAGAATTTCTTCACGTGCATTTCCGGCAAGACGCGCTTTTCAAAAGCTTCGTAGACTCCGGGATAGCGGAAAAAACTGGTTTCCTGGGTCAACAATCTTTCGAGCAGCGCCTCGTACTCCACGTTGGATTTGCGCATGCTGCGCAGCAAGTCGGTTCCACGTTGCAGGCCCTTGGCGCGCAAGTGTTCCCGCACACGCGTGGAGAAAAACCGCTCACGCGATTCATCGAAGCGAATCCCTGTCCGCTCTTCGATTAGCATGCGGATCTCACTCAATTCGTGTTCGCTCAGCCCGTGGCCTGGTCCCTGGCGCTCGCTCATCGTTTTCCCGTTTTTAGGCTACGCTCCTGCTTGCTCCGCAGAGCCGGCAAGAGAGTAGACGATTAACGACCTGCTCCCGCTGGGACGGGCCGATCGGATTCCACTGGAGCGGACGCCGCGACCTTGGTTCCTGCACGGAACTGCGCCAGGGCTTCGTTCAGCTGATCCGAAAGTTTGACGAGCTGGCTCACGGTTGCCACCGTTCCGCGGGTGCCCTGGGAAGTCTGTCGCGTGATGTTGGAAATAATCTGCATCGCGTGCGCCACGCCTTCTGTTCCGCGAACCTGCTGTTTCGAAGCCAGCGAAATTTCCTGGACAAGTTCCGCCGACTGGCGAACGACGTTGGAAATGGCGTCGAGGGCTCTGCCGGCCTGGTCCGCCAAAGACGCTCCGCCTTCCACTTCCTTGGTGCCTTCTTCCATGACCACCACGGCCTCGTTCGTTTCGGCCTGAATCGCCTTGATCAGAGCTGCGATGTCTTTCGTGGCGCTGCGGCTGTGTTCCGCCAGCTTGCGGACTTCGTCGGCAACGACTGCGAACCCGCGGCCTGCTTCACCGGCGCGCGCCGCTTCGATCGCGGCGTTCAAAGCCAGCAGGTTGGTTTGCTCGGTGATGTCGTTAATCACGTTGATGATTTCCGAAATCTCCAGCGACCGGTCGCCCAGCGACTTGATTTTCTTTGCCGTGGCTTGCACAGAAGCACGAATGCGCTGCATGCCTTCCAGCGTGTCGCGCACCGCGCGGTTGCCTTGTTCGGCGGCGTCTAGAGCGCGGCGCGCTGCTTCGGCGCTGGCTTCCGCGTTGTTGGACACCTGCTTCATCGAGACGGTCAGCTCTTCGACGGCGCTTGAAGTGTTGGTGATTTCCTGGTCCTGCTGGGTCGCACCAGCCTGCATTTCATCCGCGGCTACGAGAATGTTGTTCGAGCAGGCGTTTACTTCCATGGCCGCCTTGCGCACGCGCTCGAGCACTTTGGTGAAGTTGTCGAGCATGTAGTTGATGGAGTCCGTCACGTTGCCCAGAGCGTCGTTGGTGACTTTGCCACGCAGGGTCAAGTCGCCGCGCGCCACCTGGTTGATGACGGTCAGCAGGTCGGTGATGCTCCTCTGCAGGGCATCGTTGGCGTCCTGGTTGCTCGTGGCCTTCGAGACTTTAGCAACCGCGCGATTCAAATTGTCCGCGATGTAGCCAAGCTCGTTGCTCGCATTGACTTCGGCGCGCGCGCGAGGATCACCAGCGGCCAGCCGCTCGGAGAAGTCCGCAAGAGCCTGCACCGGCCCCAGCAGCGCTCCAAAACGCCATGCGAGGATCACCGACATAACGAGCGCCACCAGCAGGGCGCCGACAATGCCCGGGGAACCAAAATCGAACCCCGAGGCTTCGCCCGCTTTTTTCCCGGCACCGAACGCCAGCCACAGAACGGCCACAAAGGCGAAGCCGTTAAACAGGACTAACGTCCAGATTGTCGAACTCAATCGCGATTTCATGCCACCCTCCAAATCCTTTCAGCGGAGCTCGCGCCATCCACGGCGCTGTCTCCCGTCACTTCAAATGCTGGGCCCCGGAAACACTTCAAGCAGCCGGCGCAGATCGATGACCAGCGCGAGCCGGTCGTCGTGACGCAGCATTCCAATGCAATGCGGCACGTTCTCGGGGGCCTGCTCGAGAAAATCCTCGTTCTTCACCGAATACGTTCCAATCACTTCGTCCGCGGTGATCCCGATGCGAACATCTTCAAGTTGGCTCTCGCTCCGCAACGAAGCGACAACCACGTGTTTGGGAAGCAGCCCGGGACGGCGTCCTTCAGTAATGGCGATGTCAATCAAAGGCACAATCACGCCTCGCAAATTGAAAATTCCCAGGAGATAGGCGGGGCTCAGCGGCACCTTGGTCACCAGCGGCCAATCCAGCACTTCTTCCACATCCAGCACCGGGAGGCAGAAGCGTTCGCGCCCGCTGCGAAAGACGCAGTACTGCGATTCCGGAGGGCGGTCCTCAATCGGCCCGAGTGCTTCCAGCAAGTCGCCAGTCTCGGCGTCAGCCGGAAGAGGTTCGAGATGAAAATCGTCGTTCATTGCCTGCTCAGTCTCCGAAAAACACTCACGCAAACCGCCGGACGGCGCGAAGCAACTCGTCGCGCGTGAATGGTTTGGTCACATATCCATCCGCGCCCTGCTGCTCGCCCCAGAACTTGTCGCTCGCAGAAGACTTGGAGGTCACCATGATCACGGGGATGGAGTTGAATTCCGAATTCCCCTTCAGGTCGCGGCAGACCTGGTATCCATTGCGATCCGGCATTACGATATCCAGCAGGATTACGCTGGGGCGTTCATGAGCGATGGCTTCCTCCACTCGCTTGGGGTCGTTCAGCCCCACCGGCCAATAGCCTTCCTTCTCCAAAAGGCTTTGCATCAGCTTGATTTCGGCTGGTGAGTCATCAACGATCAGGACTTTTTTTTGCACAGCCGCAATCTCCCCATACTTCTCCACCGAGAAGAGGTGCACGTGAGCAGCCAGCTTCGGGATTCCCTGTGTGGTTGTGTCGTGTGATGCTAAGTCTTTGTTTCTGAATAGGTTTCAGGAGCCCAAGGAGAAATCAGCGGCGCGGGGAAATCGGCGAGCCGGTCTGTTCCGTCTCAGCTTGAGAAGCATTCTCAGCCTCTTGCATCTCCGAAGCCAGCGATGAGAAACGTTGCATAACCTCGTTAATTCGCAGAGCCATGCTGTGGATGGTTTTGATCTGGGCGAGCGACTGCGAGGAGAGCTGCCCGGGTTCCAGCAGAAGGAGTTCCGCGTTTCCCAGCATGGAGGTCAAGGCGTTGTTGACGCTGTGCTTCATCTCCAGCATATAGCGCCCAAGGGTGGCGTGATTCTCGTTTTTGGCGGCAACTCGCTCCGCCTGGCGAACCAGCCGCACGGCTTCGACACGGCGTAGCGATTCGCCTGCCACGAGCAGCAAGGTTTGCGCCCAATCTTCGCGCAGGGGCACATGCACAAGCCGCGGATATTTGGTCCGTAATTGACTGAATTCTTTGGAATCCGCTGGAGCGCACAAGATGACCGCGGTGGCGGGATCGAGTGACCGCAGAACATTTGTCAGCTTTCCTTCACGCACGGGACCCACGACCACCAGGTCGCGTGCGGGGGCTTCTTGTTCCTGCCACAGATCGCTGGTCAGAACCGTGACGACCGGAGCCTGGCGCTCCGCTTGCCAGCAAGCCGTCAGCAGCCGGGCAAATTCAGTTTCATCCGTGAGTATGACTACGTTGGCGTGTTGCAAAGAAAACCCGCTCCCAGGAGTATTTGTCCGTTCAGGCAAAACCGTTTGTTCATGCCAGTTACAGCTTTTCTGCTTCATCCAGTGTCGAAAGCAAACGTTTCGTGCTGATGCCTAGATTTACGGCGGCTTCTGTATCCTTTGCCTGCTTCGCCACGTCCACCCGTTCCTGCAAGCGCGTCACTTCCACGCGCGCCATGTTCATGGCCCGGTCGAGCGACGTGGCGTTTCCCGTTTCCTTGGCCGATTCCATCGCTGCAGCTACCAGCACGCGCGCAACGACGGCGCGGCGCAAATCTTCCGCGGATGGTCCGTCTTCGCTCACAAATGCGGTGACTTCCCAGGACGACAGCAGAATGCGGGCGCCCCCGATTTTCACCGTGGTCATCGATCGCCCGCGGGAAGGAGGTGAAGCAATCAACTGTTCCCAAATCTGCTCCATGCAGGTTTCAAAATCCAGCACTCCCGCGGGAGCAGCTCCAGCCTTCGATGGAGTCTCCCGTGCTTCTTTTTGCTTGCCTTTGGGGAGGGAAGATCCAGGCGCCGGCACGGCTTTCTTCGCACCGAGGGCCTGCTTCGAAGCGTCAATTGGTCCTTTTTGAGCACCGTTTTGGGCGGAACTCCCGGCTGCTTTTGCCAGCGCTTGCTCCACGTCACCCCGCAGCCCCAGCAGGTTCTCGAAGGCCTGGCTGACAGTTCGTTCCGTGTACTCTTTCTGGAAAGGCTGTTTCCACTCGTCGGCAATCTTCCGAATCTTACCGAGCGGCTCGCCGCCAAGGAGTCCGGCATGGTGACAATCGATAGTGCGAGCGCCGGCGGCTTGCAATTGATCCACTCCTGCGCGGATGGCGATCAAGTCCGCGTGCATCAACTCGATTAACGTCCGGCGGAGTAGAAAGTTAAATCGGATGAACGCTAGCAGAGCCGCGGGATCATAAAACATCCCGCCAGCTGACTCTTTGACCTTGCGGCCTTCCTCAATGAAACTGGTTTTCAGGATTTCCCGCAGGCTGCGGAAACCGCGCAACGCCGTGATCATCTTTTCCAGCGGCGCGCACCAGTCCAGAGGAGCGGGATCTACCTCGCCCAGCACAGGCTGCATCACCTGGGCCACGTCGCCGAGTTCAATTTGCTTGTGGTAGATCTTCGCTGGGGCGCACAGCGCGAAGTGTTGAACCAGCAGAAAGTCAATCTTGTCGCGGTCCGGGTTGCTCTTTTTCGATTTGCGCAGGTGGCGCCGGATCAGGGCGCGCAAGCTGGTTTCGCTGGCGTTCAGCGTGGTCATTTGCAGGAGATGCCGGAGCTGATGGGCCATCACTTTCTGGTCCATGGCATCCAGCCAGTCATGCACTTGCGTGAAAAGGTCTACGTCCGGCTTCTCGGGGAGATTCCGTTTCGCTTGCGGAAATGGAATGTCTATTTCCTGCTGCTTGGCAAGAGCCAGATAGATCGGAAACACCTCGCGCGCCTCTTTCCATTGCGCCAGACGAGGGTTCTCAGGCCGTGTGGGGGCAGGGATATTCAATGTCGTCGTCTTGTTCACGGTCGTTTCATCACCCAGTCGCAGGAGCCTTGCAAAAACCGCACGGCCACCGCTTTGCGTCCTTCGTGATACTGCACGGCGTCAACAGTGGCCTCCGCCTGAAAACCCTGCGGCCTTGCTTCGAGCCGTACCCGGTCGCCAAACTCCAGCGGCAACGTCGAAAGAAAAATAGCGTGGCGCCCACTACTGAACTCGACGATGGTCGCCTCCCTCAAATTCGTGGCGCCGCCCCGCGGTGATGTCACCTGCACCGGGACGCGCACGGCGCTGGCTTGCGGGAAGAAGCGCGCTAGCTGCTCCGCGCAACTCTTTTCATTTGCTACTAATGCCGAGCCGCTGGTTCTTCCCACTTCGCCTCGCAACTTTGCTGTGAATCAGCCTTGTCGCAACGGGACCAGAGACACTCCTCGCTACAACAGGCGCAGACTGCCGACGACAAATGTGCACGCCGCAAGCCAAAGAAATGCAAAGATGATGGTTGGTGAAGGTGAAGAAACAGAAGGACTTAGAATTTTCCCGCGGTTCGAAACGAGCGCCGATGTCTCACCCTGAAACGATGCCGTCTCAGGTGTTAACCCGGATCCGCTATCTCATGCTGTTGCATGAGACGCAGCGCATCCCGGCAAGAATGCGCCGCGGGAATGCGCTCGCCGGGGTGCGGCACCGATTTTATGCTCGCTTGGCTGGCAAGCGCAACGGGCTGGGGATGACTTTACGAGGGTGTCGTCGAAGCAGCTTCGCTGTCGCCGCCCTTTAACGGGATGTTGTAGCGCTTCAGTTTGCGATAAAGGGTGGCGCGGCTGATGCCCAGCATTCTTCCCGCCAGCGCTTTGTCTCCGTTGGCCTGCTCAAACACGCGAAGAATGGTCATTCGCTCCATCTCGGCCAGCGCCGTAGTGGAGAGGGAACTGGACTCCGGAGTCCGGACAGACCCGCCCTCGGCCTGCTCGGCTCGGATTGCGGGAGGAAGGTCGGCCACGTCGATGGTCATGCCATCACCGAGGGTCACGGCGCGCGCGATGCAGTTTTCCAGCTCACGCACATTTCCCGGCCAATCATATTGCAGGAGGCTCTTCATCGCCGCCGGCGTTACCTGAATTTGCGAGGCTTTTGCGTACCGGTCGAGGAAATGATGCACCAGCACAGGAATATCTGACCGGCGGTCCCGCAGGGGCGGGAGGTGCACGGTCACCACATTCAACCGGAAATACAGGTCCTTTCGAAACGTCCCTGCGCGATAGGCAGCTTCCAGGTCGCGATTGGTGGCCGCGATGACCCGCACGTCCACGGTCTCCCGCTCGTTGCTGCCCACGGGACGCACTTCCTTTTCTTGCAGGACCCGCAGCAGCTTTGCCTGCATTTCCAAAGGAAGCTCGCCGATTTCGTCGAGGAAGATCGTGCCGCCATTCGCTGCTTGAAACAGGCCCGCCTTCGATTTCGTGGCGCCGGTGAAAGCGCCCTTTTCGTATCCGAAAAGTTCGCTCTCCATCAGCGTGGGAACCAGTGAGCCGCAGTCCACCGCCACAAACGGGGTCTGGGCCATCGAGCCCCGGAAGTGAATTGCGCGCGCCACCAGCTCTTTGCCGGTCCCGCTCTCGCCCGAAACCAATACCGGTGTGCGCGTATCTTTGAGCCTGGAAATCATGCGCATCACGTCTTGAATGTGCGCCGAACTGCCGATAATGCCGTCGAGCTTATCCGCGGTGGTCACTCGCTCCCGCAAGAACTCATTTTAGGTGACCAGGTGGACTTTCTCCGCCATGCGCTGCAGCAGCAGGCGCATCTTTTCAACACGAAAGGGCTTCTCGATGTAGTCGTACGCTCCCAACTTCATGGCATCAACGGCGGATTCGATGGAGCCATGACCAGTCATGATGGCCACTTCCGTATGGGGCAGGAGCCTTTTCGCTTGCTTCAGAAGTTCGACGCCGGACATGGCTGGCAATTTCAAGTCCGTCAGGATGAGGTCAGGCCCATCGGATTCCAGCCGCCCCAGCGCCGCTTCGGCGCTCTCCGCCTCCACGCAAACATATCCGAGCGTGTTGCCGATCGTCATGCACAGGCGGCGGATGCTCTGCTCGTCATCCACAACCAGTAACCGTGTTTTCATCTCGTCGCTCATGGTTTTCCGAAGGTCTTCTCCACCGTCGCGATCAATTGCTGCACTCGAAACGGTTTCTCGATGCAGGGCGTCCCGCTTTGCGCCAGGAATGTCTGCGTTTCACTATTGGCCGTGTCCCCGCTGATCAAAATGATTCGCGACTTCAACTCCGGCCGGTTTTTCTGGATCCATTCATGCACTTCCGCGCCGTTTACCGCCCCCGGCATTCGAATGTCGGAGATTACCCCGGCATACCGCCCGTTGGAAAGCTGCTTCAGCCCTTCCTCCCCCGAGGAGGCATCCACCACCGCGTATCCGCGCCGCTCCAGCGCCGCGCGCAAAAACGCAATCACGGAGGGCTCGTCCTCAATCAGCAGAATAGGCAGCTTGGTGGTAAGAGCAGGCCCAGGGTTCATCGCCCCGCTTCCTTTGCAGCCGCGGCCGCCAGCGCGCTTTCCGTCGCCACGGGAATCCGCACCACAAACGTGCTTCCCGCGCCATCTTCATTGTTCCAGCATTGAATCTCGCCGCCATGCGCGCGCACTATCCCATAGCAAATGCTCAATCCCAGGCCGGTACCTTTTCCCGCTTGTTTCGTCGTGTAGAACGGATCAAAAATCCGTTGTGGGTCCGCGATTCCCGTGCCGTTGTCGCTGATG
>Ga0137364_10000424_pt1 | contig 16839 bp, 15 predicted proteins | sample SagtaG_10_FD_104798 | JGI IMG/M metagenome (GOLD analysis project Ga0137364, IMG submission 104798) | Vadose zone soil microbial communities from Sagehorn Ranch, Mendocino, California, USA - Sage1_L_20_16 metaG | ecosystem: Environmental > Terrestrial > Soil > Vadose zone | place: USA... | reverse complement strand
TCCCAGAGGTCACTCCCCGAGAGCTGTCGCGATGAGCGCGAAGCGCTTACGCGCAGTATATCGGTGCATGGGCGGGCTTAGAATGTGCGGCGCAGTTTCACGCCAAGGAGCACACCATGCCCAAGTACCTCATCCAGGCGGACTATTCGGTCGAAGGCTTGCGCGGTCTGCAGAAAGACAAGGCCTCCGGCCGCAAGCAGGCAGTCGTCAAGGCGGTCGAGAGCCTCGAGGGGAAGCTCGAGGCCTTCTACTTCGCGCTCGGCGACAGCGACGTCGTCGTGATTGCGGAGCTCCCCGACACGGTGAGCGCGGCGGCGCTTTCCCTCGCCGTATCCGCGACCGGTATCGCGAGAACCCGGACCACGGCGCTGCTCACCGTTGAGGAGACCGATCGCGCGCTCTCGAAGAAGCTCACCTATCGGGCCCCGGGCGCCTGAAGGTCCGCGCCCGCCGCCTCCGGGGAGCACCTTAAGCCCCGGGGCGGCGGCGCTCGCGTGATACAATTTCCCCTTTATTTCGCCGCCAGATAAGGCGGGGGACTCAAGCCCTTTAATGGCAGATATCGCCCGTGAAGTGGTGCTCGTCAGTCTCGAAGGAGAGATGCGGCAGTCCTATCTCGACTATGCCATGAGCGTGATCGTCGGGCGGGCGCTGCCCGACGTCCGTGATGGACTGAAGCCCGTGCACCGCCGCGTGCTGCACGCCATGCGCGAGCTCGGCAACGACTGGAACAAGGCCTATAAGAAGTCCGCCCGCGTGGTGGGCGACGTGATCGGCAAGTACCACCCGCACGGCGAGAGCGCGGTGTACGACACCATCGTGCGCATGGCGCAGCCGTTCTCGCTCCGCTACCTGCTGGTCGACGGCCAGGGCAATTTCGGCTCGGTCGACGGCGATCCGCCGGCGGCCATGCGCTACACCGAAGTGCGCATGTCGCGCATCGCGCACGAGCTGCTGGCCGACATCGCCAAGGAAACCGTCGAATTCACGCCCAACTACGACGAGACCGAGCTCGAGCCCTCGGTGCTGCCGACGCGCATCCCGAACCTGCTGGTGAACGGTCAGACCGGGATTGCGGTCGGCATGGCGACCAACATTCCGCCGCACAATCTCACCGAGACCGTCGATGCGTGCCTGGCGCTGCTCGAGGATCCGTCGCTGCCGCTCGCCTCGCTCATGCAGCACATGCCGGGGCCGGACTTCCCGACCGGCGGCATCATCAACGGCGCGCAGGAGATCGCCACCGCCTATCGCACCGGGCGGGGGCGCCTGTCGGTGCGCGCGCGGGTCAGCATCGAGGACATCGGCCGGGGCGATCGCCAGGCGATCGTGGTGACCGAGCTCCCCTACCAGGTGAACAAAGCGCGCCTCATCGAGCGCATCGCGGAGCTGGTGCGCGAGAAGCAGATCGACGGCATCGCCGGCGACGGGCTGCGCGACGAATCCGACAAGGACGGCATGCGCATCGTGATCGAGCTGCGCCGCGGCGAGGTCACCGAGATCGTCCTCAACAACCTGTATGCCCAGACGCCTTTGGAGACGGTGTTCGGCATCAACATGGTGGCGCTCCAGGACGGCCAGCCGAAGCTGATGTCGCTGAAGGAGATGCTGGAGGCGTTCATCCGCCACCGGCGTGAGGTCGTCACCCGCCGGACGATCTTCGACCTCGCCAAGGCGCGCGAGCGGGCGCACATCCTCGAGGGCCTCGCGGTCGCGCTCGCCAACATCGATGCAGTGATCGCGCTCATCAAGGCCGCCGCCTCGCCCGCCGAGGCGCGCGCGGGGCTCCTCGCGCGCTCCTGGCCGCCGGGCATCGTGAGCGAGCTGCTCGAGCGCGCCGGCGCCATCTCCACGCGCCCGCGGGAGCTGCCGGCCGAGGCCGGACTCGCCGGCGGGGCCTACCGGCTGTCCGAGGCGCAGGCGCAGGCGATCCTCGACATGCGGCTGCACCGGCTCACCGGGCTCGAGCAGGACAAGATCGTCGCCGAGTACCGCGAGCTGCTCGCGCAGCTGCGGGACCTCAGCGACATCCTGGCGCGCCCCGAGCGGCTCACCCAGGTGGTGCGCGAGGAGCTGCTCGAGATCCGCACGAACTACGGCGATGCGCGCCGCACGGAGATCAATCGCGATCACCTCGACCTCACCACCGAAGACCTGATCGAGCCTCAGGACGTGGTGGTGACGCTGTCGCACGCCGGTTACGCCAAGAGCCAGCCGCTCACCGAGTATCAGACCCAGCGCCGGGGCGGTCGCGGCAAGAGCGCCACCGCCGTCAAGGACGAGGACTTCGTCGAGAAGCTGTTCGTCGCCCACACCCACGACACCGTGCTGTGCTTCTCCAACCGCGGCAAGGTGTATTGGCTCAAGGTCTACGAGCTGCCGCAGGCGGGCCGCGGCGCGCGCGGCAAGCCGATGGTGAATCTGCTGCCGCTGGAGGAGGGCGAGAAGATCAACGCGCTGCTGCCGATCAAGCAGTACGACGAGCAGCACTTCGTGTTCATGGCCACCCGCGCCGGCACGGTGAAGAAGACGCCGCTCAGCGCCTTCTCGCGCCCGCGCTCCACCGGCATCATCGCGGTCGACCTGCACGACAACGATCAGCTGGTCGGGGTGGCGCTCACCGACGGCGAGCGCGAGATCATACTGGTGTCGAGCGGCGGCAAGGCCATCCGCTTCCACGAGAGCGAAGTGCGCTACATGGGGCGCGAAGCGGCCGGGGTGCGCGGCATACGCTTAGGCGCCGGCCAGCAGCTGATCTCGCTGATCGTGGTCGGCGAGGGGCACGTGCTCACCGGCTCCGCCGCCGGCTACGGCAAACGCTCCCCGCTCGCGGAGTTTCCCGTGCACGGCCGCGGCGGCCAGGGCGTGATCGCGTTGCAGACTTCCGACCGCAACGGCGACACGGTGGCGGCGCTGCAGGTGATGCCGGAGCAGGAGATCATGCTGATCAGCTCCACCGGCGCGCTGGTGCGCACCGCGGTGGACGAGATCTCCGTGCAGGGTCGCAACACGCAGGGAGTGCGGCTCATCCGGCTCGGCGAAGGCGAGCGGCTCGCCGGGATCGGGCGCGTCGAGAGCCTGGATACGGGCGAAGAGGACGCCGCGGCCGAGCGCGAGTTGCAGGCCGGCGCCGGCGAGCCGGCCGCAGATACTTAGGCCGTGCGCGTCTTCAACTTCGCAGCGGGGCCGGCCGCGCTGCCCCTGGAAGTCCTCGAACAGGTCCGCGGGGAACTCACCGACTGGCAGGGCTCGGGCGCCTCGGTGATGGAGGTGAGCCATCGCAGCAAGCCCTTCCTCGCGGTAGCGCGCGAAGCCGAGCGGCTGCTGCGCGAGCTGCTCGCGGTTCCCGAGAGCTACAAGGTGCTGTTCGTGCAGGGTGGCGCAACGGGTCAGTTCGCCGCCGTGCCACTGAACCTCGCGCGCGCCGACTCCGCCGTCGATTACCTGAATACCGGCCATTGGTCGAAGAAGGCGATCGGCGAGGCGCGCCGCCTCGCCGGGAAGGTGAGCATCGTCGCCGACGAGGGCGCCTGCGGCTACACGACCGTGCCTGCCGCCGAGACGCTGCGCCTCACCCCGGGCGCCGCCTACGTGCACTACACGCCCAACGAGACGATCGGTGGAGTGGAGTTTCCGTACGTGCCCGACACCGCCGGCGTGCCGCTGGTGGCCGACATGTCCTCGACGATCCTTTCGCGTCCTCTCGAGGTGTCGAAGTTCGGCCTGATCTACGCGGGGGCGCAGAAGAACATCGGGCCGGCCGGTCTCACCGTCGTCATCGTGCGCGAGGAGCTGACGGGCAAGTCGCGGCCCGGGACGCCCGCGGTGTGGGACTACAAAGGCATCGCGGAGGAAGGGTCGATGCTCAACACCCCGCCCACCTTCGCGTGGTACTGCGCGGGCCTCGTGTTCCGGTGGCTCAAGGCGCAGGGGGGACTCGGTGCGGTCGGCGCGCGCAACCGCGCCAAGGCGGAGCTGCTCTATCAGGCGATCGACGGCTCCGGCTTCTACTCGAACCCGGTCGCGCAGGAGTGCCGCTCGTGGATGAACGTGCCCTTCACGCTCGCCACGCCTTCGCTCGATGAGACCTTCGTCGCCGAGGCCCGCCGCGCCGGGCTCGCCAACCTCGAGGGCCATCGCTCCGTCGGCGGCATGCGCGCGAGCCTCTACAACGCGATGCCGCTCGAGGGGGTGCAGGCCCTGGTGGCTTTCATGAAGGAATTCGAGCGCCGCCACGGCTGAAGGCAAATGGCTTACCGCATCCTGACGCTCAACGAGATCAGCAGCCGGGGGCTCGCGCGGCTGCCGCGGGAGCGCTACGAGGTCGGCGCGCAGGTGACGAACCCCGACGCGATCCTGGTGCGCTCGGCCGACCTGCACGACTTCGCGATCCCGCCGGGCGTGCGCGCCATCGGCCGCGCCGGCGCGGGCGTGAACAACATCCCCATCGACCAGATGAGCCGGCGCGGCATTCCGGTCTTCAACACCCCGGGCGCCAACGCCAACGCGGTGAAGGAGCTGGTGCTGGCGGGGCTGCTGCTGGCGGCGCGCAACATCGGACCCGCGTGGCTGTTCGTGCGTGCCCTCGAGGGGGACGATGCGGCCATCGAGGCCGCGGTCGAGAAGGGCAAGAAGAGCTTCCTCGGCTTCGAGCTCCCCGGTCGCACGCTCGGGGTGGTGGGGCTCGGGGCGGTCGGCGTCGAGGTGGCGAATTCGGCGCTGGCGCTCGGCATGAAGGTGCTCGGCTACGATCCGCAGCTCACCGTGCAGCGCGCCTGGCAGCTGTCGTCGAGCGTCGATCAGGCAATCTCCCTCGAAGACCTGTTCACGCGCTCCGACGCGATCACGGTGCACGTGCCCCTGAATGAGAGCACCGAGGCACTGGTGAACGGCGCGCGGCTCGCGCTCGCGAGGTCCGGCGCGACGCTGCTCAACTTCGCGCGCGCCGCCATCGTCGACGGCGCCGCGGTGCTCGCGGCTCTGGACGCCGGGCGGCTGCATGCCTACGTGTGCGATTTCCCGAGCCGTCTGCTCAAGGAGCATCCCCGGGTGATGACGCTGCCGCATCTCGGCGCCTCGACCGGGGAGGCGGAGGAGAACTGCGCCGTCATGGTCGCCGAGCAGCTGCGCGACTTTCTCGAGAACGGCAACATAAAAAACAGCGTCAACTATCCGGAGGCGGTGCTGCCGAGGGTACCGAACACCACGCGACTCAGCGTCGCCAACCGCAACGTGCCCAACATGGTAGGCCAGATCTCCACCTGTCTCGCCGCGCATGGGATCAATATCGCCGACCTGCTGAACAAGTCGCGCGGCGAGTACGCCTACACGCTCATCGATGCCGACGGCGGCGTCGGCGAGGAGCTCCTCGAGAGGATCGGCGCGATCGACGGGGTGCTGTCGGCGCGCATCGCCTGAGCGCACGGCAAGGGGGAGCGCCTGTCCATGGCCCGAAAGAACCCGAAGCCGCCGCGCGCGGCGCGCATCGCGCCGGGGGCGGCGCCGGCGCCAGGGCCGCTCGATCTCGGGGAGGCGCGCGGCCGCATCGACGCGGTCGACGAGAAGATTCAGGCGCTGATCAACGAGCGGGCGCGCCTCGCGCAGCAGGTCGGGATCTCGAAGACGAGCGGCGCGCGGACGGTGGATTTCTATCGCCCGGAGCGCGAAGCGCAGGTGCTGCGGCAGGCCCAGGCGCGCAACACCGGGCCGTTGCGCGATGCGGAGATCCTGCGCCTGTTCCGTGAGATCATGTCGGCGTGTCTTGCGCAGCAGGAGCCGCTCAAGGTGGCGTTCCTCGGTCCCGAAGGCACCTTCACTCAGACCGCGGTGCTCAATCACTTCGGCCACTCGGTACGGGCGCTCCCTCTCGCCTCGATCGATGAGGTATTTCACGAGGTGGAATCGGGGAGCGCCGACTTCGGCGTCGTGCCGATCGAGAACTCCACCGAGGGCACCGTCAACCACACGCTCGATCGCTTCCTCACTTCCCCGCTCAAGATCTGCGGCGAGGTGGAGTTGCGCGTGCGTCATCACCTCATGGGCGCCATGAGCGAGATCGCGCGCATCGAGCGCGTCTGCTCGCACCCCCAGTCTCTCGGCCAGTGCCGGCAGTGGCTGGACGAGCACCTGCCGGGCGTCGAGCAGGTGCCGGTATCCAGCAACGCCGAGGGGGCGCGGCGCGCCCGCGACGAGAAGGGGAGCGCCGCGATCGCGGGCGAGACCGCGGCCGAGATCTATGGCCTGAAGATCCTGGTCGCGGAGATCGAGGACCGCGCCGACAACACGACGCGCTTCCTCGTGCTCGGGCGCAGGCTCTTCGCCCCGAGCGGCGAGGATCGCACGACGCTCCTCGTCTCGGTGGGGCACACCGACGCGCCCGGGGCGCTCTACCGGCTGCTCGAGCCGCTCGCGCGCCACCGGGTGTCGCTCACCCGCATCGAGTCGCGGCCCTCCAGGCGGCGCAAGTGGGACTACGTGTTCTTCATGGACCTCGAGGGGCATGCCGACGAACCGCGCGTGTCCAAGGCGCTGGCGGCGCTCAGGAAGCGCGCCTCGCTCTTCCGGGTGCTCGGCTCCTATCCGCGGGCGGTGCAATGAGCCCACCGGGCGCCGAGCGCTATCGAGTGCGCGCCGGCGGGAGCATCAAGGGCTCGCTCACCGTGCCCGGCGACAAGTCGATCTCCCACCGCGCCCTCATGCTCGGCGCACTCGCCGACGGTGATACGCACATCAGCGGGTTTCTCGCGGGCGAGGACTGCCTGTCCACCGCGCGGGCGCTCGGGCAGCTCGGGGTTGCGATCGAGCGGCCCGCGGAAACCGAGGTCGTGGTGCACGGCGTGGGCGCACACGGCCTCGCGCCGTCGCCGGCGCCGCTCGACATGGGCAACGCCGGCACGGCGATGCGCCTGATGATGGGAGTGCTGGCGCCGCAGAGATTCGACTCGACGCTCATCGGCGACGAGTCGCTGATGCGCCGGCCGATGGAGCGGGTCGCCGTGCCGCTGCAGATGATGGGCGCGCGCATCCACACGCGCGAGGGCCGCCCGCCGGTCGAGATCCGCGGCACGCCGCATCTGCGCGCCATTCGTTACAGCCTCCCGGTGGCGAGCGCGCAGGTGAAGTCCGCGGTGCTGCTCGCGGGGCTCGCCGCCACCGGACGCACCGAGCTCACGGAGCCCGCGCCCGCGCGCGATCACACCGAGCGCATGCTCGGCGCCTTCGGCGTACGGGTGCAGCGCGACGGCCGAAGGATTGCGATGGAGGGGGGGCAGCCGCTCACCGGCGCGCGCATCGCGGTGCCGGCGGATTTCTCCTCGGCGGCGTTCTTCCTGGTCGCCGGCTGCCTCGCGGCCGATCCCGCCCTCACCCTCATCAACGTCGGCGTGAACCCGACGCGCACCGGCCTTATCGAGCTGCTGCGCCGCATGGGAGCCGACATCCGCGTGCAGCCGCGCACCGCAGCCGCGGAGGGCGACGCCGAGCCGGTCGCGGATATCGAGGTGCGCCGCAGCGCGCTCCACGGCATCACCGTGCCCGAGACGCTGATTCCCAACTCGATCGACGAGTTCCCGGTGTTCTTCATCGCCGCCGCGTGCGCCAGCGGCGAGACGCTGGTGCGCGGCGCGCTCGAGCTGCGCGTCAAGGAGAGCGATCGGCTCGCCGCCATGGCGGCGGGGCTCGAGCGTCTCGGGGTCGAGCAGCAGCTGCTCCCCGACGGCCTGTGGATCCGCGGCGCCGGAGAGCTCGGCGGCGGTACCATCGACAGCTCAGGCGATCACCGCATCGCGATGGCGTTCGCGGTCGCCTCGCTCAAAGCGCGCGCGCCGATCGAGATCCTCGAGGTGGCGAACGTGGCGACCTCTTTCCCGGGGTTCGTGGACACGGCGCGCGCCGCGGGCTTGCGGATCGAGGCGCTCTGACGGACGCTGCCTCAGGATGTCCCGCACGCGATCCCCTATCGTGACCATCGACGGCCCGAGTGGCTCGGGCAAGGGCACCATCAGCCGCGCCGTCGCGCGCCGCACCGGCTGGCACCTGCTCGACAGCGGCGCGCTGTACCGCCTGGTGGCGCTGGCCGGCGCCTCCGCGGGTCTCGAAAGCGTCGACGAGCGCGGTCATGGCGAGATCGCCGCGTCCATGGACGCCCGTTTCGGCTCCGCCCCCGACGGGAGCGAGCGCGTGTGGCTCGACGGGCGCGACGTCACCGAGGCGATTCGCTCGGAAGGCGCCGGGCAGGGGGCCTCGCGGGTTGCGGCATGGCCGGCGGTCCGCGCGGCCCTCCTCGGGCGCCAGCGGGCCTTTGCCATATCTCCGGGGCTGGTCGCGGACGGGCGCGATATGGGCACCGTGGTCTTCCCCGGGGCGGACCTGAAGATCTTCCTGACCGCCACCCCCGAAGAAAGGGCCCTGCGCCGGCATAAGCAGTTGAAAGACAAGGGATCGGATGTTAGCCTTCCCGCCCTTTCGCGCGAGATAGCCGAGCGGGACCTCAGGGATCAGACCCGCCCGGTCGCCCCGTTGAGGCCGGCGTCCGACGCCTGCGTGATCGACTCGACCGGCATCGAGATCGAGGCGATCGTCGGGCGGGTGCTGGAACTCATGACCGCCCGGCGCCTGTGGCCGTGACAGCCGCTCGTTCGCGTAGGCACGGAAGGTGATTCGAGGTCGGCACTCGCCGGATAAGCGGGTGCCCGGTGTTTCTTTCCTGGGCCTCAGGACGAGTGCTCCAGTGCGGGCACGCCGGTGGCGTGCAAAGTGAAGGTATGACAGAAAGTTTCGCGCAGCTTTTCGAGCAAAGTCTCGCCAATCAACGCATCCGCCCGGGAATGATCCTCACGGGGCTCGTGGTGGATGTCACCCCCGACGTCGTCATCGTCAACGTAGGCCTCAAGTCCGAGGCCGTCATCCCCCTCGAGCAGTTCAAGAACGAGCGCGGCGAGGTCGAGGTCAAGCCCGGCGACCAGGTGGAGGTCGCACTCGATGCGGTCGAGGACGGCACCGGCGAGACCCGCCTGTCGCGCGAGAAGGCAAAGCGCGCCCGCACCTGGACACGCCTCGAGGAGGCGTTCAACAAATCCGAGATCGTGACCGGTGTCATCACCGGGCGCGTCAAGGGGGGCTTCACCGTCGAGATCGAGAACGTGCGCGCCTTCCTTCCAGGGTCGCTCGTCGACGTGCGCCCGGTGCGCGATACCTCGTATCTCGAAGGCAAGCCGCTCGAGTTCAAGGTCATCAAGCTCGATCAGAAGCGCAATAACGTCGTGGTGTCGCGCCGCGCGGTGGTCGAGCAGGAGTTCTCCGCCGAGCGCAGCGCGCTCATGGACAACCTGCAGGAAGGCGCGGTGGTGCGCGGCACGGTCAAGAACCTCACCGATTACGGCGCCTTCGTCGATCTCGGCGGGATCGATGGGCTGCTGCACATCACTGACATGGCCTGGAAGCGCGTCAAGCACCCCTCCGAGGTCGTGAAGGTGGGCGACGAGGTCGAGGTGCGCATCCTCAAGTTCGACCGCGAGCGCTCGCGGGTGAGCCTGGGACTCAAGCAGCTCGGCGCCGATCCGTGGCAGAACATCGCGCGGCGCTACCCGCCGAACACCCGCGTGTTCGGCAAGGTCACCAACATCGCCGACTACGGCGCCTTCGTCGAGATCGAGGACGGGGTCGAGGGACTGGTGCACGTCTCGGAGATGGACTGGACCAACAAGAACGTCAACCCCGCGAAAGTGGTGCACACCGGCCAGGAAGTCGAGGTGATGGTGCTCGACGTGGACGAGGAGCGCCGCCGCATATCGCTCGGCCTCAAGCAGTGCCAGGCGAACCCGTGGAAGGAGTTCGCTGAGAATTACAACCGCGGCGATAAGGTGGCGGGCCAGATCAAGTCTACCACCGACTTCGGCATCTTCATCGGGCTCCCCGGCAACATCGACGGCCTCGTGCACCTGTCGGACATCTCCTGGGATCAGCCCGGCGAGGAGGCGGTGCGCAACTACCAGAAGGGCCAGCAGATCGAGGCCATGGTGCTGTCGATCGACCCGGAGCGCGAGCGCATATCGCTCGGCGTCAAGCAGCTCGCGAAGGATCCGTTCTCGAGCTACATCGCCGACAACCCCAAGGGCACGATCGTCAAGGGTGTGGTGAAGGACGTCGACGCCCGCGGCGCGGTCATCGATCTCGGCAACGGTGTCGAAGGACAGCTGCGCGCCTCCGAGCTCGGCCGCGATCGAGTCGAGGACGCGCGCACGGTCCTCAAGGTCGGCGACGAGGTGGAGGCGAAGTTCACCGGCGTCGACAAGAAATCACGCACCATCTCGTTGTCGATCAAGGCCAAGGAAGCGCACGAGGAGGCCGAGGCTGTCCAGAGCTACCGCTCGGAGCAGGCGCCCTCGGGCACCAGCCTCGGGGATCTCCTGAAAGAGCAGATCGGTTCCGGAGAACGCTGAGCGCGTCTGGCCTTATGTCGCAACGCATGACCAAGTCTGAGCTCATCGAGATAATCACCGCCAAGCAGAAGCACCTGCCGGCCAAGGACGTCGAGCTGGCGCTGAAGCAGATTCTCGAGATCATGAGCGACGCGCTCTCGCAGGGCGAGCGCATCGAGATTCGCGGCTTCGGCAGCTTCTCGCTGCACTTCCGGCCGCCGCGTCAGGGGCGCAACCCCAAGACCGGCGAGGCGGTGGCGCTCTCCGGTAAGCACGTGCCGCACTTCAAGCCCGGGAAGGATCTGCGCGAGCGTGTGAACGATGGGGCCGGCCGGCCGATCCGCGACTAAAGTCCACCGTCCGGCGGCCGGCGTTATCGCTTGCCACGCGGACCTGATATCGTCGAGGTGTGTTCGAGCTGCCCCCACTGCTCCTGGCTCTGGCGTTCATCCTCGTCGGGCTCGCCGCCTGGTTTCTCGGCCGCCGCAACGGCGCGGCGCGCACCGTGCGGTTGCCGCGCGACTACTACGTGGGCCTCGACCACCTCATCAACGACCGCTTCGATCACGCCGCGGAGATCTTCACGCGCATGGCCGCCGAGGCGGAGGGCGATGCCGCCGAGATGCAGTTCGCACTGGGGAGCCTGTTCCGGCGCCGCGGCGAGGTCGATCGCGCCATCGCGCTTCATTCGCGCCTGCGCGATCACGGCGGTCCACGCCTGCGCGACAAGGCCGCGTTCGCTCTGGCGCTCGACTATCAGAGCGCGGGACTCATGGACCGGGCCGAGCGCGTCTTCGAGGAGCTGGCGGCTTCGCGCGAGTACCGGCACGCGGCGCTCGATCAGCTGGTAGCCATCTACGAGACCCAGGGCGACTGGGCCAAGGCGCTCAAGGTGTTCCACGAGCTGCCGCCGGCCGTGCAGGCCGAGCGGGGGCGGGTCGCCGCCCACTACCTCTGCGAGCTCGCCGAGCACGCGCTGGTGCAGGGTGACAGCGAGCGCGCGCGGACGCTGCTGCGGCAGGCGCGCACGCACCAGCCGGAGCTGCCGCGGGCCGACATCCTCAGCGCGCGTATCGCCGAGAAGGCCGGTGACGCCGCGGGTGCGCTGCTCCTCTACCTGCACGCGCTCGAGATGTCGCCGGGACTTGCGCTCGAGATCATTCCCGCGGTGCTCGGCATCGCTCGCCAGATCGGGCGCGCCGACATGTTGAGCGAGCTTAGGAAGCGGCTGCACGAGAGCGGCCGGGTCACGCCGCGGCAGCTCGCCTGGCTTCTCGCCACCGCCTTGCCGCCCGCGGAGGCCGCCGGACTTGCGGGCCTGGCTGCGGACCTCGGCGGCGGGATCGAGTCGGCTGCGGAGGCGAGCTCCCTCGGCGCGCTCCTGATGCGCATCGGCGATGCCGGCGGCCGCTACCAGTGCGATGACTGCGGGCTCCACAGCGTCGGCTGGTACTGGCGCTGCCCGAAATGCCGCTCCTGGGACAGCATGCGGCCCTCGGTCTTCAAGTGGGCCGAGCGCACCGAGCGGCCGGCGGGGGCCACCTGCGGCGGCGGCCCCTTGTGAGCCCTGGAGAGAAGATGAGGACCCGCTTCAAGTCGGCGATCCGCACCGCGGTCTTTCCCGTGGCGGGGCGCGGCACGCGCTTTCTGCCCGCGACCAAGGCGAGCCCTAAAGAGATGCTGCCGGTGGTCGACAAGCCGCTGATCCAGTATGCGGTCGAGGAAGCCCTCGCCGCGGGCGCGCAGCGCCTGGTGTTCATCACCGGCGCCTCCAAGCGCGCCATCGAGGATCACTTCGACTCCGACCAGGAGCTGGAGCTAACGCTCAAGCAGCAGGGCAAGAGCGATCTGCTCAACCAGCTGCGCAGCGTCCTGCCTTCCTACGCCTCCTGCATCTATATCCGGCAGCCGGCGCCCCTCGGGCTCGGTCATGCGGTGCTCTGCGCGCAGCCCGCCGTGGGCGCCGAGCCCTTCTTCGTGCATCTGGCGGATGATCTCATTCGCAGCGACGTCGCCTGCCTCGCACAGATGGCGCAGGTCTACGAGTCCCGGCACTCCAGCGTGCTCGGCGTGCAGGTGGTGCCGCGGCAGGACACCGAGAAGTACGGCATCGTCGCGGTGGACGGCGACCGCGCGGTGACCAGCCGCGTGCACAGCATCATCGAGAAGCCCAAGCCCGCCGTCGCACCCTCGAACCTCGCGGTCGTCGGCCGCTACGTGCTCACCCCGGCGATCTTCGAGCATCTGGAGAGCATCGGCTCGGGCGCCGGCGGCGAGATCCAGCTCACCGACGGCATCGCGGCGCTCATGCGCGAGGAGGCGGTCTACGCCTATCGCTTCAGCGGCAAGCGCTACGACTGCGGCAGCAAGCTCGGCTATCTGCAGGCGACCGTCGAATACGCGCTCGGCCACGCCGAGCTCGGACGCGGCTTTCGCAAATACCTGCAGGGTCTCGACCTCTCGGCCGCCGCCCCCGCGCGCCCAGCCGCGGCCGGCAACGGCGGCGCTCTCACGGCAGCCAAGCCGTGGCGAGCGCGCCGCCCCCCGGACGGTTCGCGAGGCTCAGCCGCCCGCCGTGGGCTGCGACGATCTCCCGGCACAAGGTAAGTCCGAGTCCCGTCCCGGCGGGCGGAGGGACACGAGCGCCGCGCGGTAAGCGCTTGCATACGCCGGCCGGCCCTTGCGCACGCGAAGCGGCCCGCGCAAAGTGAGCGCCTCGGTCAAGGGAGGAGTCGATGGCTACTAGACGATCAAGCGATGTCAGGGCGAGTCCCGCCGCACGCACCGACACGCCGCGCGTTGCCGCGCGGCTGCCCAAGTCAGTGACGCCGCAACCCACGCGGGTGACGCTGACCGCCGAAGTGCGGCGCACGATGATCACGGAAAACGCATACCTGCGCGCCGAGCGGCGCGGCTTTGCCCCCGGTCACGAGACCGAGGACTGGCTCGCCGCGGAAGCGGAGGTCGACGCGCTGCTCAAGGTGGCACACGGGGGCTCACCGCAGTAGGCGTTGCCGGCGGGGCGCCCGCCGGCCGTGGCGCCGGCGGCCGTAACCCGTTGGAGTACAACACCCGCCCGTCAGGGCACACGAACACCGCATCGTACTCGGGCATGCGGTTGATGATCTCGAGCGTTTTTTCAGGACCCAGCACGAAAGCGGTCTTCGACATGCCGTCGGTCTGCGTGGCGGTCGGCGCGAGGATCGTGGCGCTGCGCACCTTGCTGGCCGAATGGCCGGTGCGCGGGTCGATGATGTGGTGGTAGCGGACGCCCTTCTCGTCGAAATAGCGTTCGTAGTCGCCCGAAGTCGACATGGCGATGTCGCTGAGCGGAATGCGGGTCACCACCTTGTGCGGGTCATCGGGATGGCGGATGGCCACCAGCCACGGCCGACCCAGGTGATCGCCGAGGATGCGGCTGTCGCCGCCTGCGCTGACCACGGCGTGCCGGATGCCGCGCGCCTCGAGGATCTCGACACCGCGATCGACCGCGTATCCCTTGCCGATGCCGCCGAGGTCGATACGCATGCCGGGATGCTCGAAGCGCACCGTGTGATGCTGCTCATCGAGCAGCATGTTGCGCCAGTTGACCGCCGGCAGGGCTTCCCGGATCTGCGCTTCGGTCGGATGGACGTGGCGCCGGTAGTCGTAGAGATAGCCGACGCTCGCGTACGTGATGTCGAAGGCGCCTTCGGTGATCTGCGAGTAATGGGTCGAGAGCTTGATGAGATCGAACAGCTCCCTGTCCACCTGGACGGGCTCGCGGTTGGCGCGCGCGTTGATCTGCGACAACTGGCTCTCGGGCTTGTAGTGGCTCATGAGCTCATCGATGCGGTGCATTTCCGCCATCACCGCATCGATCGCGGCGTTGCCGCGGGCCGGGTCCGCCGACCAGAGCTCGACGTAGACGCGCGTGCCCATGATCGCTTCGGTGCGCTCGTGCCACGCCCCTCGAGCGGGCAGGGGCGCTGCAGGAGCTGCCGCGACCGCTTGCACGGCCAGGCCCGGCACCGCGGAAAGCGCGGCGAGGATGAACCTGAGCATGCGCGTCATCATGGCGTTGGGAGCCTTAGGGTACTCTGTCCGCTCGCCGGCGCCCGGCTGGCGGCGGTACCCCCGCTTCGGGGGATTGCGGTATCCTTCCCGCCCGCTTGAGCCAGGTCGGCTGCGCCGGGGGATTCCAATGAGACCAGCGGAATTGAGTCGCCATGGCGACCCGGCGTGAGCTCCTGCTCGCCGCCACGAGCGGCTGGCTCATCGGGCGCGTGCGGGCCTCCGATGGCGCGGGCACGGTGGCGCAGGTCGAGGCACTCGCTGCGCTCCCCGGCAAGAAGCCGCTCATCCGGCGGAGCTTCCGCCCGCCGAACTTCGAAACCCCGCTCGCGGATCTCGCGGCCCCGCTCACGGACAACGGCGCGTTCTTCGTGCGCTATCACCTCACGGTGATTCCGCGCATCGATCCTGACAGCTGGCGGCTGCAGGTCTCCGGCGCCAGCGCACGCCGGGCACTCACCCTGTCGCTCGCCGAGCTCAGGAGCGGCTTTGAGCAGGTCGAGGTCGTGGCGGTCAATCAATGCGCGGGAAATCGGCGTGGGCTCTTCACTCCCCGCGTACCCGGGGTTCAGTGGGGCGGCGGCGCGATGGGCAACGCGCGCTGGCGCGGGGTGCGGCTGCGCGAGGTGCTGCAGCGAGCCGGGGTAGCCGCCGACGCGCTCGAAGTCGTGTTTGGCGGCGCGGACGGCCCGGTGCTGCCTGCGACGCCGGCCTTCGTCAAGAGCCTGCCCGTCGAGCGGGCGCTCGATGAGAGCACGCTGGTCGCCTTCGAGATGAACGGCCGGCCACTCCCGCACTGGAACGGCGCACCGGCGCGACTGGTGGTGCCGGGCTGGGTCGGAACCTACTGGATGAAGCATCTCACCTCGATCCGCATCGAGCCGCGCGCCTTCGACGGCTTCTGGATGAAGACCGGGTACCGGGTGCCGACCGGAGCGTTTCCCGGCGCGCGCTTCACGAGCCAGGAGACCGCCGAGACCACGCCGGTCACCGAGCTGTTGGTGAACTCACTCATCGTGAGTCCCGTCTCGGGCGCGCACTTGACTCGCGGCGCGCACGCCGAGCTCGCCGGCAAGGCCTGGGACGGCGGCGCCGGAATCGAGGGGGTGGAGGTTTCGGTGGACGGTGGACAGAGCTGGCGCGACGCCACGCTCCAGCGCGATCTGGGGCGCTTTGCTTGGCGCGAGTTCCGCTTTGTGCTCGACACCTCGAGGGTCGGCCGGCTCGATGTGGCGGTGCGGGCGCGCAGCCGCAACGGGGCGAAGCAGCCGGATAAGCTGACGCCCAATCCTTCCGGCTACCACGACAACATCGTGCAGGCCGTGAGCCTGGAGGTCGCGTGAAGGTCGCGCTCGCCCGCTTGCCCGCACTGGCCACGGCGGCGCTCGTGCTAGGTGGCGCCGGCGGCTGGCTAGGGGCGGCGGAGCCGCCGGTACCCGCTCAGCTCAAGGAGGAGACCGTGCGGCTGAAGGATGCTCCCGGGCGCGAGCTGACCGAGGGTCGCTGCAACATCTGTCACAGCCTCGATTACATACCGAGCAACGCGCCGGCCATGAACCGGGCCGTGTGGCAAAAGGAAGTTCAGAAGATGAGGGATCGCTTCGGCGGTCCGCTCGCCGACGAGGAAGCCAAGCAGATCCTCGACTACCTGGACGGCAACTACTCCGGCAAGCCGTAGGAGCTGCCGGATGTCCGAGCCGCCGTTCGTGGTCCAAGGCATCGATCACATCGTGCTCCGGGTGCGCGAGCTCCCCCGGGCGCTGGCGTTCTACCGCGACGTCCTCGGCTGTCGCGTGGAGCGCGAGCAGCCCGAGCTCGGCCTGACGCAGCTGCGGGCCGGACGGAGCCTCATCGACCTCGTGACGCTCGACGGTCCCCTCGGCCGCCTCGCCGCGGGCTCGCGCGCCGGCGTACCCAATGTGGAGCACTTTTGTCTCGCGCTCGCGCCGTTCAACGAGCCGGAGCTCGCGTCGTGGTTTGTCTCCCGCGGCGTCGGCGTCATCGATCCGGCGGCGCGTTACGGCGCCGAGGGCCAGGGACGCTCATTCTATATCGAGGACCCTGACGGCAATCGGGTCGAGGTGAAGGGGGCACGGGAACCGTGAGCCTCGCCGGCAAGACACTCTTTATTACCGGCGCCAGCCGCGGAATCGGGCTCGCGATTGCGCTGCGGGCGGCACGCGATGGGGCGAACGTCGCGATCGCGGCGAAGACCGCCGAGCCGCATGCGAAGCTCCCGGGCACGATCCATAGCGCCGCGCGGGAGATCGAGCTCACCGGGGGCAAGGCATTGCCGCTCGTGGTCGACGTGCGCGACGAGGCGAGCGTGGCGGAGGCGGTGCGCCAATGCGCGCACACGTTCGGCGGC
>Ga0137364_10000423_pt1 | contig 16888 bp, 9 predicted proteins | sample SagtaG_10_FD_104798 | JGI IMG/M metagenome (GOLD analysis project Ga0137364, IMG submission 104798) | Vadose zone soil microbial communities from Sagehorn Ranch, Mendocino, California, USA - Sage1_L_20_16 metaG | ecosystem: Environmental > Terrestrial > Soil > Vadose zone | place: USA... | reverse complement strand
TCGATATTCTCGACGGATTCGGAGGGCGCAATCCATTTTTTGGCATTGACGTTGTAGACGGATGCCTGCACTCCCTGCGCGTTCTGCTCTGAGAAGAGCCGCAGGTGTTCTGACCCGACTCTTACTTCGGCACAGATACCTTGATCCAACATTTGAGGAACTCCGGGCTCGTTGAGTTAACTGGTTGTTGCGATAGTGGCAGGCAGTGCTGTGACCTGTCCAGTTTGTTTTTCTTTTTCCGTGCTCATGATGCACAAGTAACGCAAGGGCGAGAACGGGACCGGGGGTGAAGGAGCCAGGAGAAAACTCCGGCACCGATGTACGCTAACTCAGTGACACGCACTGTGGATCAGAGGGCCAGGATTTGCCATGTGGAGCAAGGAATTATTGGATGCACCCAGACCTGCTATCGCCACTAAGGCGTGAATTGAGGGTTAGAGAATTTCTGATCGGAAGGAACGGCAGTATCCTGGCTGACCTGTTCATGAAATTGGTCACGATTCGCCCGCGATTGCTTCCGCCTGCGTATCGCAAACATCGGTTGCTCTCTCTGAACCTGGCGCCGGATGGCATAGTCGCCTTCGTCCCGGCGTTCGACGCGTCTCGAAGCGATACACAAAATTGCTTCAAGATGGTGATTAGCGTTTGGAATGCTCGGAAGCGATCGGTATGGGTTTCGACCTTCCGGCACGTTCAAGTGGCCTACGAGGCCTACTACCATTCCGGAAAGTGGGCTAAGTCTTTTGATTCCATGCATCAGAACGTCGTGTGGAGTTTGACGTCAAGATCGGGAGAAGCGCGGTGAAGGAAAGCCGGAGACCCTTACGTTCCTGGGTTTCACGCAAACTGCGGGAAGCGCCGGAGGAATGGAACATCGTCTGGCGGAAAACGGTGAAGAAGCGCATGGTGGCGAAGCTGCACGCTGTGGTTCGCGAAAATGTCATCGCAGCCGAGGAGCCTAAGAATCAGCAACATCCAGTTTGAAGTTAAATGATGCGAGGTTAGACCAAGTTTTAGGTAGGGAGCGGTGGGACACATCAGTCGTAGGGTTGCGTAGGGATAGAACGGCACTATGCCGAACTTCCAAAAACATGAAATGAGAAATCCCTTGCCCGTTGTGGGCAAAGGCTAGGAGTACTATAGCGTGTTCCTTGACCGTTGACCCTGCCCCCCGCTTGTGTACCCACCTAGGACAAGTTTGGCGGTTTTCTCGCGTCGTCGTGATTCGAAAATCGGATTGGCCGAGACGCCTAACAACTGTTCGGACGGCACCCTTGTCATTAACGGCAATCCCGATATCACGGTAGGCCTGCAAGGAAAGGACAACGGCATTACGACAACGGTGAACCTAACGATAGGCGGGGGCGTGAGTTTCTCGCCTGGTCAGGCGGGACAATTCCCGACAGGAAGCTGCTCATTTAATGTAACCGCCAGCGTCTCCGCGAACGACAGTAGCGGGCGTGTGACGTCCAGTTCGATCAGCGGATCGATTTGCGGACAAACTATCCAGTGAAATTGTTCCAATGTCATCTGCTGGGAGAACGGCTCTGCAAGTGCCCGCCGGGGAAGGACCTCGTCCATTACTCTCAGTACTTGGCGAGGACTCGATGTTGGAACAAGAGGTAGGCGGAAAGAGCGCTGGAAAGGGGGAAAGAGCGAATTCGCTTGACGCGGGATTGGTTCAGTAATACCGTCAGGGCACCTTAGTCCTCCAACTTTCGGTCGTCCCTACAAAGCTGGTTTGCTAATTGGGGTCTCAGGCTAGCAGCTTGACGTAGTAGGAGGCTTGCATGCCCAGCAGAACTCTAGGATCAAGTGTCTTTCTAAACTTAGTTGCATTACTGACCTTCATTTCGCCGCTGCACGGGGCTGCGCAAGACACTTGCCGCTCACTAACGATTTCTGGCCTCGGGAAAACTCACAGTACGATCAGGCATGGCCCGGAGTGAAGGCGAACAAAAGCTGTCCGATTTGCCTGACGGATTATCCCACAGAGCGCGACACCTGCCCCACGGACGGAGCACTACTGATTGCTTCCAGCGAATGGGCACCTGGTGCCCTGATTCGCAACAAATATCGTATTTTGGGTCGCATCGGCCGGGGTGCAATGGGGACAGTGTACAAAGCCGAACACATTGCGCTGGAAGAGGTCCGGGCTCTGAAAGTAATGTCGCCCCAGCTTGCCTCTGATCTGGAATTTGTTCAACGATTTCAGCAGGAGGCCCGCGCAGCTCGTCGCCTCCAGCACCGCAACATTGTCCGAGTTGATGATTTGGATCAAGCCGAGGACGGCGGTTTGTTCATCGCCATGGAACACGTCGATGGCGTCACTTTGTGCCAGCTGTTGCAGGCCGTCGATGGTCCCTTGCCACTGGGGCGAGCATTCCGAATTGTTCGAGGAATCGCAGAGGGACTCGAAGTGGCGCATTCCTTTGGTATCGTCCATCGGGACATCAAGCCCGACAACATCCTCATGGCGCGCGGCCCTGAGGACACAGACCTACCAAAGTTGGCCGATTTCGGTATTGCGGCACTCAAGGAGCATTCGACGACTTTCACCTCGGGCTCAAAATTCTTGCTCACTCCGATGTACGCAGCGCCAGAGCAATGGAAGAGATTGCCGGGTCGAGAGCTGGACGGTCGGACAGACCTCTACGCTCTCGGAGTGACCTTCTATCAAATGCTGACAGGACGGTTGCCATTCGACGCCAGCGGACCAGAACAATGGATGTACGCCCACCTCAACTCAGAGCCAGTGCCCCCGAGCCGATGCAACTCTGCGTTGTCGCAATTGGCGGGCACGGACGCGCTCGTCCTAAGACTTCTATGCAAGAATCCCGCCGACCGTTTTCCCGATGCCCAAACATTCCTGAGCGAACTCATCGTGCTAGAGGGCCTAGTGCAAGGGTACGAAGCCTTGGCGTCTTCGGACCTGCCGGCGGCCTCGGAAGCCGATGAGCCTAAGGCAATCTTCGGCAAGGCCCCCGCCGCGCAGGCCCCACCGGAACAGCGAAGGGCGTCGGTTCTTAGTGACGTTTCGCTCGGCCCGACGACCCCATCGGGGACAATCCCGCCGATCCCATCGTGGCGACGCAGAAGCGTCAGAATTGGCATCGCTGCTGCGCTGATCGTTGTCGCCATTCCGGTGTGCGCTTGGCTACTTAGACCGCTCCGTACCCAAACTCCGTCTTCGTCAGCGTCCAATGCCCGCAGAAACGAGTTCGCGAATCCGGACCTCCGGGTAGCCGCGCAGCCTGGACCTGACCAGAGCAACGATACGCAATCTTCGTCGCAGCCCTATCGGGCGATTACAACAACTGCTTCCGTATCCAATCTAGAATTGAACTCTCGAACTCTTTCTTCCCCAAAATCAGCCAAGCAGGCTCGCGAGCGCATAAACTCAAATCCCCAAGATATCTTGAACTTCACCGCAGGCTCAAATCTTGGTCCGCAGATATCCTCAGGGATTGGGGGGCGCTCCTCTGATCCCACCACGGGAAATGTGAATGCTCATCTAGGGCTCCCCGGGGAGCGACTCACGCCCGAACGCGTGGGGACTCCGAGCAGATCTGACGTGAGCTCCGTTGGCGAGCAGAGCACCCGACGTTCCGAACCTGCGATCCCAAATCCTCAGCCTGTGCCAATCGAATCGCCAAGCAAGAACGAGTCAATACCTCCGTTGAACCAACTTGCTTTGGTCGACCAGGGACCAGAGGCAAAACACATTTTCGACGAAGCCGAAGCCAAGCTTTCGGCTAGGAACTTCGAAGACGCAGCTATGCTGTTCGGAAGGGCAACCAGACTCAAGCCCAACTGGAGCGAGCCACTAGTGGAGAGAGCGAAAATCAATGCCAAACTGGGGCGCTTCGCTGAAGCCATCGAGGACTGCACACAGGCGCTGCGGCTCAATCCCGCCGATCCTGTCGCCTTAAATTTTAGAGGCTTCGCAAGGCTTTCCCTAAACCAAGTCAAAGACGCGATCGCGGATCTCGACGAGGCAATTCGCATCAAGCCGGATTACCGCGACGCCTATTTGAACCGAGGCAACGCCAAGTGGGCTTTGAAAGACAAGCAGGGCGCAAACGCGGACTACCACATGGCAAACTCTTTGCGGAATCCGAATATTAGGAGGTGACTTATGCAGTTCCGGGGGATACTGGTCATGGCTGGAATTTTTCTCTGGGCTGTGGCCCCTACGCTTGCCGTCGAAAACTCAAATGACTTCAGTTTTACCAAGGCCGACTTGGAACTGCTCGAGCAATTGGATTTACTCGACCAGAAGTTCGAAAGAGAGGGATTGGTCGATCACGATCAAGCCCTCAACTCCTACGTAACTCAGGTGGGACTATCGATGCTCCCGGCTGGCACGGCCCTAGAGCGCGTCCACTGGAGTTTTCGCATCTTGCGTGATCCGTCACCGAACGCCTTTGCTCTTGCCAACGGCTCAATCTACGTGCAAACGGGTCTTCTTTCATTGCTCGAGAATGAAGACCAATTGGCCGGCGTACTGGCTCACGAGATTACGCACGTCACAGACCGGCATGGATATCTTGCCAATAGGGACTACCGAAAAAAGTCTACGGTTATCAGTGTCGCTCAGTTCGCAGGAAGAATGGCTCCGGGAGGAACCAACTGGGGAACGGCCATCCAACTGGCTTCCTTGGTGGTGCCAAGTGTGATGATCACCTCAATTGAAGGCTATCGACGAGAACTGGAGAGAAACGCGGATGTCTATTCCTTTAATAAGCTGATCGAGGGCAATTACGAACCGAGAGAGATGCCAGGTGTTTTTCGGCTGCTGGAGAGAAAGGATGAAGTCGAGGTCACCAAGTTGTACTACAACGACCATCCCAAATTGGAAGACCGCATTGCTTACATGAATGCACTGATCGAGCAGAAAGCGCCGCGTCCCGCTGGCCCCGAGGTCCTCTCTGTTCGCAAGATGAAGTATCAAACTGTTACGGAGGGAGCGGTCCGCGAGGATGTACATCTGGCCGTGCTTTTCCATCGCGCGAGAACGGCGCTCGCCCGGGCCACGAAACTCAACGAGTTTCACCCGGATTCGGCCGATAACCTCTACTGCGTCGGCGAGGCTTATCGGGCACTAGGTCCGTGGGCTCCCCATCCATCAGATCAGGAGCTAACTGGCGGTGGTAAGAAGGATATTCGGAGTTTGCAAAGGAAGTTTACGCCTGACGAAGAAGAGCGCGAACTCTTGTCAAGAGCTTCCGGGCAGGCCGTTTGGCAAGATAACAGTCGCTTGGCGGAGGAAAGCTATCAGAAAGCGCTCACCGTCGACTCCGAGCACGCAAAGACATACTTGGGGCTTGGACAGCTTTACGATAAGGAAGGAAGGATTAAAGAGGCGCTTGCAGCTTACGTGAAGTACCTTCAACTTGGCCCGAACACACTCGATCAGAACCGTGTCAAGCTGCGCATTGCATCGCTGCAGCAGTCAGTGGGGCTGTAACGTTTTGTTTCTCAGAATCCAATAGAAGGAGAGTGTCCGATGATACGCAGAACTTGGTGTTCCGTAGTGGCAGTGATGTTGCTCCCCTTTGCGTCAGCGTTGGCATCAGACTTCGTGCACCCCAGGCTAAAGGAGGTCGGCATTCGATCCGTGATTCTTCTTCCGGCAGGAGTAGAAGAGTCCAAGACTGGAGTCAAAGGCACGGCGAGCATGGCAAAGGAAGCAAACGACGCGGCTGCATATATGGCCGCTTCTGTGTCGACCGCACTCTCCAATCGTGGTTTTGCGGTTGATAACCCTTTCGCTGAAGAAGCGATCAAAGGTAACGATGAACTCAGGTACGCGTTGGCCGACGTTCAGAAGCGCTTCGATGAGGTCGCAGCGCAACTTTACAAAAAGCGCAAAGACGTGCGGAAGGGACGTTTCACGCTTGGGGACGCCGTGGCGGTTCTGAACACGAAGGGCACAGCTGATGTGCTGGTCATCGTTCGCGCAATCGGCCACAAGGAGACGAAAGGAAAGGCATTCATGACAGGAGGACTGCTCGGCATGGCCCTCTCGAGCAAGTCTACGTTCCAGTCCAAGGTGGCGCTTGTGGACGCCAAAAACGGCGACATCCTTTTTCTTGGAGATTACATGAGTAGGGGGCTACCAACATACGAAACGTATGAAAAATCATTTAAGAACATCCCGATCGCGAAATGAGTGCCGCTTCACCTCCAAACTATCGGACATCTCACAACGGAAAATGCTCCGCGCAGAGCCGGGGGCTTCTGTTGTCGAAGAAAGAACTGGACGCCCGTGACAGTGGGCAGTAAAAGGGCAGCGTTTTCAATGCACTCGGTGACGCGGAACAGGAGCACCAACTCGACCGCCGCGATGCTTTCTTTGAGAAACTGCGTCAGTTGCCCAACGAATATCCGCACGATCTCCAGGTGCGCGAACATCTCGTCAGGTGGATTCTCGCAACCGGTTTCGGCGGGTACTCGATGCGGACAACGCGGAGCGGCGGCACGTAGGCGCGGTCAAGATAGAAGAAATGCGAAAGGAACTGCACACTCTTACGGCCCGTTTCCCGGACGACGCAGCTCTTCTAGCAGCACTAGGTGTGGCGGATACTGTTTCCGAGTTATTCTCGGCGATTGTGTCTCATACGACTTAATCTTGAAGCTCACGCGAGTATGGGTCCTGCATGACGTTTGAAATTTTGCGTTGATGCGGAGAGTTTTTTAGTTAAGATGTAATTAAGATGCTTGCTATCGCGAATCATTCAACCACAATGGGCATAGTTCCGACAATTGACAGCAGATGTGATGGGCTGTTCCATCGAGGGCATCGAGGGCAATCAGCTTGACTTCTGAAAGTGGCACTATATCATAGCAGCATTCGTACTGGGTGATTCGGAACTGTCCTACGAGCGCGCCTGGCAATCCTAATAGAGTGCTGTCATTCCCTGAGGACCATATGGCATTCAGTCTCTTTGGGTGGTTATCGCGGCGTTCGAAAATGTATGGCTACAAGGGAGCGCTTGCTGCATTGTTGGCAGTATTCTCCGGAATCCCGCTGCAATCAAAAGATGTGTCGTTGACGGCTATCGAGCTATACAACGGCCCAAACGGTCCGGCTTACGTTCACATCACTGATGTGCTGATCAACGGAAAAATCGAGTTGCGGCGATGCAGTTCCGCTCCAAAAATCGACAAGTCAACTTATGGAAAGCTTGTCAAGGTGTTTTTGGCGCCGGGAACGTCCATTGAATACGGAAATGATGGAGTCCTGATTCTGACAAAAGAGGCGTCCTCTGCCTGCGTGGTTCCCAGCAATTTGAAGTTTGAGAAGAATTCGCCTGTGTCGCCCGCCGAACTGGCGAGCAGGGTAATTCTTGAGGGCAAAGTGCTGTCCTCCGGCCCTGACGCCAAGCATGCACCTCCACCACTAAAGCTGGGCGTCAAGATCATCTTTGTGACAGCACCAGATGTCGAACTCGCGGAATTCCTTCGTGCCGAACGTGCCTCCACAATTCCATGGTGGCAAGACTACCTGGGAAGATATCCCACCTCTCACCACGCTCTACTAGGTAAGCAGTCTCTTACAACCCTCCTCACCAGGGACGGGGCAAGCAGCCTTGAGACGTATACGAAATCTTTATCCGGCACTTCGAAGTCATTTGACGACTTAAAGAAAGCAAGATCGCGCGTAAGTCAAGCGCTTGCGGTCCTCCCGAGTCATGTAACTGCGCGAAAGCTGGACGACGAGATCGAGACGGACCTGACAAAGCTCGTCAGCGAAGGCCAAAAAGAACTGCAAGACTACAAGCAAGCTTTGAAGTCGCAGACTGCCGGGTATGCGCACCTGACTGCGGCAAGCAAGTTGGCTGACACACTATTTGAAATCGACCCTCATTTTGCACCTGCTGTAGCGTTTCGAACGGAGACTAACAGCGAGACCAAGGCCGTGGATTCAAAATTGAAATCCGCTGAATCTTTGATGGTCGCGAAAAGAGTCGATGATGGATTTGACACAATTGCCCCCTTCAGTTCGTTTTCTGAAGAACTACCCCGCATTGGCGCGATCGTAAGGGCGGCCTATGATTTCCATTGGGCAAGTGGCGAAGAATTGGCGGGTGCGAAGGATTGGGAAGGGGCAGTTAAAGAATTTCAAAAAGCATCGGAGATAAGGCAGACCGAACAGGTCGCCGCGTCTCTCAAGAATGCCAAAACAGAATTGGGATCGTTGAGGGACAAGCGCGCCGCCAATCTGGCCCTTCAGCAAAGCCTGGCTCTTCGGGCCCAGGGCCAACATATTCACGCGTATGAGGTACTCTCCAATTTGCCGACTGCACAGCGTTTGTTGGTTTCCGAAGACCTGCAAAAGCTTGCACCTGCGTACATTCAGGCAGCTTCCGATACGGCAAAGGACTTGCAACAGGCACACGAGCCGATCCGCGGGTTAAAGGATGAGTTTGAGATTGAGCGAGGGTACGGGTATCTCCGCCAGGCGAGTGCGCTGAGCAGCGATCCAAAGCTGAAAGATCGCATGGACGATCTCGCAGATAAATTGAGCGAGTACTATCTACAGCAGGCTAAACGCTACATGGAGAAGCCCCTCGGTTCAGGCGCTGGTCTTGGCTGGTCGTATCTGGATAAGGCGCTGGCCTACCAGGCTTCGAATCTGGGTGCGGTTCGCGACGAGAGGACCCGGGCCGCTTCCGCTTACCAAATGCGTTCCAAACTTTCCATTCGCGTCGTGTTCCGAGACCAGACCTCAAGGCGCGATAGCGCCGGATTTGCGGACCAACTGGCCGACGCGATGGCGACGGGACTGGAAACGTCGGGGCTTCCGGTGAGAGTCATTCGGCCCGGCGAGAGCCCTGCTTTTGAACCCAATTTCCAATTGGTAGGTGACGTCCTTCAGCATCGCCGCACGATGGTTCCTACTTCCAAGCCCAAGGATTCGAAGTACCGCGTGGGCGAACAACAAATGCCCAATGACAATTGGAACAAGGCGAATCGCGAGTACGAATCCGCGACCTTGGATCTGCAGAGAGCTCAAGGAGCGCTGCAAGGTGCAACGTCACACGGGAAAAAGAAAGAAATCGCGGATGCAAATAGCCAGGCCTCCGGCGCTCAAAGGAGAGTGGAGGAAGCACACGCAAAACTGGACGCGATTCCCAAGACGCTTTCCGTCGATATCATCAAGCCCTATACGTATACCGAGAAGGACATCGATCTTGCGGCGATCGTCCAACTGCAATTCAGAATCAATGATTTGGCGGGGAATCAGGTGGAAAACCCGGTTCCTATCAGCAAGGATGCGAACCAGAAATTCGTTGTGTTGGAAAATGTCAAGCCAGAAGATACGGAAGGAGTCAAAGCGCAGGGCACGATTCCAGACGAAATTCAGTTCCTGACGGAAGTGGAGAACGCGGCGAGAGACCTTTTGCTCAAAGCGGTCAAGGAGAGTGTAGCAAAATTCCCGGATACGATTTTCGAACAGGCACGGAAACGCGCTGAAAACGGCGATTTGGATGGCGCCGCGGAATCTTACATCCTGTATTTGAATTCCACGTCGGGGGAACAGAATCCCGAACGGGAGCAAGCGGAACGCTTTGTTCGGGAGCAATACAATATTCGGCGCACGTTAAGTTCCGGCTCCTGACCGACCCCAGGATGTCGTTGATTGGCATTGGCGCGGCCAAGTCTCCGAATCGCCCGGGATCGTTCACCCTCCGGCCTGCATCGCCGACAAGCAGCCGCAAATGGCTTTGCAGGTCGTCAATTTCGTGCGGTAGTCGCTTGAAGAGGGCTCTCAATTCGTCCGGTAACCCCCGCTGACGCAAATCTCGAGTTCAGTGCCCGCCTGTTGAGCCAAATTACGTGCGTCGTAGGAGCGGGGGAAATCGTCGCGCCGCGGATTCTACTTCCCCCGTACGATGCCGAAGGTCTTCCTCAAGCTCCATTCCTCCAGCGCAGAGCTGATTAGCCGTTTCAAGTAGAGTCCTCGCTTCTATGTTTTCCTGTACTCCGCGTAGAAATCGAACATGACTCAGTAGTCCCTGAATCTGCCTATCCATCTGGTTTAACTTCCAGACGGTTTCGGCAATCTGGTATTCCCCTGACATGACTACCTCCGTCTGCGTGACATAGCGATCGGTGGTCGATTTCAGCGCTCCATCGCAGGATCTCCCCGACCGTTGGATCGAATGTCGGCGCTCCCGTGGTCAAGTATCGCGAGTCGTCGTTTGCGCCGACGAGTCTCAGCCCCTTGGCTGGCCGACCGATTGCGCAGCCTGAAACGAAGCACATATAACCCTTCAGTTGGATGGTGAAAGCTTTCGTTCCGCCTCTTCGGCTTGCTTGGTCTTAGCCAATCCGGTACTCGCGCGCTCGTTGTTCGCCTCGCAGGCGAGAACGTCTTTATACTGGCGCTCCGCATCGACATATTCTCCCCGCCCCCGAGCCCGATCTGCCCGCTCGAGATGTCTCGCAACGTCGCTAGGAATCAATTGACACGACTCGCTCGGCAGCTTGGGTGTCTCCTCTCGAACTGAGGGCGACTTGCTCGCGGAGTCGGCAGCGACATGTGAAGGTTGTTTTTTACCAGGTTGTGGATGCTCAGCGGGAATCAACGTCGAATTGAGAGTTTCGATCGCGCCTAGGGCTTGTTGTTCTCCGTCCCCATGAAGGTCAGCGGCCTCTTGATAGAGATTTTTCGCATCGGGGAGTTTGCCGGCGACTTCGGAATCATGAGCCTCTGCGAAAAGTGATGTTTCCCGCTCAAGTAGTTTTCTCAGTCTCTCGGCATTCTCACGGCCTACGTTCGCGAGCGCGCGTTGGTTGCCGGCCAAGCTTTCGTAGACCGCCAAGGCCGCGGGCCAATTTTTCTGCTCCTCCAGTTGCTGAGCTTTGTTGCGAAGAGCCACGTCTCGCCTAGCCGATGCGTTTGAAACACGGAAAGACACAAGAGCGATTGCCACTACAAGAACTACGGCAGCTGCACCGATCGGAAACGGGTAGTCACGCAAAAATCGGCCTAGTAGCGCGGAAGCGGTGACAACCGGTGACTCGGCCGGGGGCCGCTCGGAAGAGGCCTCATCTGATCCCAGATGAGCTTGTTCCCAATGCACGGACTCGCCCGCACGAAAAATGACAGTTGTCTGTGGATCGGGCTGGGTACCCACGCTGGAGACAACTGTGGCGGAGAATTCCTGCTTCACCGGATCGCCCGCCGAGTTGTTGGTTGAGACGGGCGAAGTCTCATGCATCGCCGTGCCCTGCGGCGAGGCATATTCACTGGAATTGCCACTGGTTGTGGCCGGCTCCCCCACTGCCTCGGAGGCGGGCGGCGCAACGTCTGCACTTTCGGCCGCGGCCGTCTTTGCTTCCTTGATTTTCTTCAGGAGTTCCTGAACGCGCGGATCCCTTCTCGACAAAGTTTGCGTTTCGAAAGCGCCCAGGAGAATCTGCGTCGCATCGGCAAAACGGCCTTCCAGAATCACGGTCTGCGCCGCGGCAAGTTGTTTTTCCTGCTCTTCCTGTTTCTCCCTCTTTTGCGCGAGCTCCATCTCAGCCACACGCAGCAACTGTGTCGTTTGCGGGTCCGGGCCGAGCGTGGCCATAGTCTGCCGCGCCAAATCCACTGCATCGGTGTGCTGGCCTTTGTTGATTTGCGCGCGGATTTCCCCGATGCGTTGCTGGAGCAACTCACGATCTTCCTTTTCCTTCAGTTTGGCACGCGCCTGCTCGAGAGCCGCGCCGAGAGCAGGATCACCCGGGAAGCGGGTCAAGGCCTTCTCAGCCGCACTCACCGCACCCTTAGGTTGTTCCGCCTCCATCTTTTTCGCGATTGTTTGTAGAGCGGCGTCAATCCTCCGTTTTTGTTCGAGCCGGACGAACTCACCGCGAGCAAAACTTACCAAGTTGGCGAGCTCGGAGTCTTGCGGAAATTCCTTCAAGAGGTTCTGGCCCCGAGAAACGGCTTCAGAAAATTTACCTGAATCTACGAGAGAGTGGAGAGCGGCCGTCTCGCTCTCTAACTTCCGGCGCTGGTGCTGCTCCTGTCTCTCATGGAGTACGAGGTCGTGCAGTTTTTGAACGGCTGGATCGGTGGGGTGCTGTTTTGCAAGAGCCTGGATTCTAGCGAGGGCATCGTCTACGCGCCGGGCAGCCAGGAGACTCCTTGCCTCCGCGAGTCCTTTCTGCTTTTCATGCTCGAGACGATCCAGTTTCGCTGTTTCCAGCAGCTTGGAGATTTCCGGGTCGGCTGGGAATTCTTTCTGAGCATCCGTGAGCAGTGCAATGCAATCCTCGAATCGCTGGTCGGCCCAGCACTTACGCGCATGCTGTAGAATTTCGGCGATCCGCTTTTGTTCCTCGCGCCGAAGAAGATGATCCTGAATCTGTTTCTGCAGATTGCGGGCCTGGGAATTGTCAGCGTCCAGGTCCAAGACTTTCCGTATCTCCTGCGCGGCCATCGTCAGCGCGCCTTCCGCCATTCGCTGCCTGGTGGCCTGCAGGCCCTCTTGAACCAAGCGCTTGTGTTCGGACAGGCGCTGCGTTTCCGCCAACAAATCGCGAGCCCGGGCAGAAATGGGGTCCAGCTTAAGAGCGCTCTCCGCTTCCGATTCGGCCTCCTGATACCGCCCCTCCTGCTGGAGCTTCTGCGCTCTCTCCAGAATGCTCATGACTTGAGACCTGATCTGGATGAGCCGGAGTTCGCCGCTGACCTGTTCCAGAAGCGTCTTGGCGCGACCGTGGCGGCTGTCAAATTGCAGCGCTTTCCGGAGCAGATCTCGCGCGCGAGAGAATTCCTGCGCGCGAACCAGCTTTTCACTCTCGGCAACCAGTCCGGACGCGGTTTCTTGCTGGAGGTTCTCCCAGAGGGACTCCATGTCGTACAGCAGCTCTTCCATGGTCTGAAAGCGCCGGCGGATGTCCTTCTCCAGCATCTTGCCGACAAGCGCCTCCAGCGCCGGCGGGCACTCCGGCAAACGTTCGTACAAGGAAGGCGGCTTCTTTTTTTCTTCAGCGATGTTGAGCATCAGGGTGGCGTGGTTGTCGCCATCGAAAGGGCGCCGGTAGCACAAGAGTTCGTACAAGGTAACGCCCAGAGCCCAGATGTCACTGCGTTCATCGGCGTGCTCACCGTAGATTTGTTGAGGGGACATGTAGCTCAGCGTGCCCATAAACATGTTGGTTTGCGTATGAGAGGCATTGACAAGGCGCGCGATTCCAAAATCAACGACCTTGATCTTGCCGTCTTTGGTGAGCATGATGTTGCCTGGCTTGATGTCGCGGTGCACGACACCTCTTCGATGGGCATAGTCAAGAGCGCGGCAAACCGGCACGAGGTATCCAATTTTTTCCAGAAGGGTCAGAGGAACGCTGCGGTCAATGATTTTTTCGAGGCTCTCACCCTCGAGGAACTCCATAGCGATGAAGGGAATGTCACCTTCTTTACCTAACTCGTAGATGGTAACAATATTGGGATGTTCGAGGGCGCCGGCGGAGCGCGCTTCGCGGTAGAAACGCTCAAGAAGTTCCTCATCGCCATTTAAGGAGCTGGTGATCGTCTTCAAAGCCACTGGCCGACCGATCGATGGATCATAGGCCTTGTAGACTTCGCCCATGGCGCCGCGGCCGACTTCCTGAATCAGCTCATATTTGCCAAGTTTCTTTAGCACAATTCACACTCAAATCGAGTGCGGGACACCTGGGGGGACGCTCACGAGGTGCTGGGAGCCCAGGCGAAGCGCGTGTCCGGGATACGAATGGCCTACATATTGTAACGCATGCGGGAAGAAAGTCCAGATCTGGTAAGCATCGGGGAGCATCATCGAGGCTTGCGCCGGATAAAAAGCCTGCGGTTAGCCAAAACTCTGAGAGCACTGAGCTTCACTCTTTGACTTACATTAAATCCTTACAAATAAGGGCTTTGCAAGGTTTGCATACAGCGCACTGTTCGCTTGGATTGCCTGCAATAGCAGTTGTTCCCGGCTGAACCGCGCATAAACCGCCCATAAAAATCAGCGCGCTCATGCGAGTTTCATGGTAACCCAAACAAGGGCGATAGGCGAACCAGCATTCCGAGGCAGAGCCCGACGAAGTGATGCAGGCGATTCGTAATGGAAATTCCGGCCAGCGCGTCACGTCACATAACCGTGGCGGTTGCCAGGCAAGCTCCTGGCCACTTCACCGAATCAAGGAAAGCCACAGCCAGACAAACAACAACGTCAGAAGCGTGACCGGCAAGCCAATTCGAAAATTGCTGCCTCTTTGCGGCCCGGTTCCACAACGATTATGCTGACGACGGACTATGTACTTGGCAACGGTTGTTTGAGATAGTTCGATTCCGAGCTTTAGGAACTCGCCATGGATACGGTGCTCCCAGAGCGGATTCGCCACGCGAATCTTCCGGATTAGGTCTCGAACTTCACGAGACACTTCAGGCCTTCCGGGCCAACCCTGTCTGCTCTTCCAGGCCCAATATCGGCGGAATCCCTGGCGCTGCTGGGCAATGACCGTTTCCGGTTTAACGATGATGAGCACAGAACGCCAGCCAGAGCCAGACCACAGCTGCAGCAGCCATGCCCACAAAAGGCGGTCCACCTCCGTGAGTCGGACACGCCCGCGCTACGACCTTCGAACCACGTTCATCCCGTTCATCTGGTGGCGAAGGGCAAGAATCTCCAACTGCAAGGCCCACCGAGTTTGGAAACAGGAGCGGAGAGTGTACAGGTGCCCAGGAAGGAAAATGAATAGGATAAACATCGACCGGGCAGTTTAGCAGCAGGAGCGAACCAACATCAATGATTTCAATGCGGTGCGGACGGAGTTTCTGGCAGGCAAGGGCTGAAATTTTACGCCAGGTTCGAGCGCGCACCGGGATAGTCTCCCCACGGTGTTGCCAGAATCCCTTCAAATTCTACTGATATTTGACCGTGTGCGTGTTCGTAGGTGTCCTTGAGTTTCTCGTATGCTGCTGTTGAGTTCCACACAGCGTCGGGGGTGTACGAGGTCCCTACTAGCACACAGCCTTGGATGTCCCTGGGATAGTTTCCGATATGGATCTGAACATTTTGGCGATTACCAGGGACACCTATCAATTCTATTCTCCATTTATCCTTGTGGTCGTGCCGTACGAAGCCAGAGTATTTTCCCCGCGGGACACAGCTCTTGTTTTTCTGGTTCCAGAGCCAGGCCAACTCCAGCGTATAACATACGAACACCCCGTTGGCATATAGCTCGCCGACGATCCCCTCCGCGAACGAGTGCTTGCGTTTGATTACAACATGGAACTCCTTTGGGACGTACCTTTCTCCCCGCTGGCCAAAGAAAATGTGGCCGAACTTGTCGTGGTCTCCTCCCGGATGGTAGTGTCGGAAATAAACATCCATCCGCCCTGTTGGGGAGGATTGGGGAGGATGGTGAGGAACTTCTTGCACAGGCTTGCCAGGACTCACCTGAAGTGCCAGTCGATATGCATCCTCGCCAGCAAAAGTGTAAACATCCTTTCCGGCCCTGGCGTGCTGTAAAGCGGCCTCACTGCCGATTTGCGGACCGATTTCGATGCCCGCTCTGGTATCGAGAGGCTGACCAGGACGTGAGATCACTCTTTCCGCATGGAATTCGTAGAATGCCCCTCGAATTGTGGCCACGACGCACCTCCAAGAGAGTGTTTGCGGCGATTTTATCATTGTTCAAGTCTCTAGTGATCGCATAGCAATGCCGGCCCCTCGACCTGAGTAGACGTATGCGAGCGGAACAGGAGACGGAAGAAAAGAAGTCCGTCCGCGACCAGATCGCTTGTGGTTGTTCTGTTCCGCAAAATTGTGAAAGCATGGCTGTGGCAGGTTGTATCCTGCTGTCGCCAAGCTAGAATGTGTAGGAAACTCCAACCAGGGGTGCCGGCTTGTAATGCAGTCCATTGTTATCCAGCTTAAATAAGACGTTTGCAGTGATAAGCAATCGGCCGCCAGGATTAATCTTGCCGCCGAGCGCGAAACTGCTGGTGTTAAAGTTTACCGGCTGGCATGGAATAACTCCTGTGGGAGTACAGGCTGTATCGGGTAGGCCTTGGCCAAGCCCTGCGCGCGATCCTAGATAGACCCTGTTCGCACTGAAATAAGTGTGGCCCAAGTAGTCTCCGGTTATGCTCAATTTCTTTAGAAGACCGAGGTCGACGCCCGCCGAGTAGTCAAGCGAACTTGGAAGCCGCCTCGATGTCGTTCCGTTTGCGCTGGCTAAAATCGAATTCAGGTTGTACTGGTAGCCGATATTTGCATGTGGGGAAATGACTCCAGTTCGACATGCAAACGCTACGAACGGACGTACTCCCACGGCACCAGAACCGAGGAAATTGAGTTCATCGCCAGTCGGCGCACGGGCATCCACTCCCAGGGCGAGTCCTGACCTTTCACCCTTGATTACATTCCCTTTTAACCGAAATGTGACATCACCTACGCCACTCGCAGTCCCCGTGGCCATATTCGGAGTGAACGACAGAACAATCCCCGAGCCTGATGGCGGCTGTTGCTGGAAACAGACAGAACACCGCGACCGCATTCCCATTCGGACGTCTAAAATTGGAACCGCCACAGATACGTCCCATCGATTTATGAGGCCGAACGATGCATATGCTGTGAACTGGTGAATTTTGAGGTCCAGCCGGCTGTTCGTCTGAATGAAATTACCGCAACCTGTGGTGTTGGGATCGCATCCGCTGATCTGCACCGGAATCCCTTTTAGAGACACATCGTCGATCTGATCAATTTCAAAATGCTGATACGTAAATCCCAAGAAAAGCTTGTGCCTGCCCACCGTGCCAGGCCGTTCACTGAAGATGGGCCCCAACCCGCGTTCGGTTGTGAGCCCTGACCGGCCGAAGACAAAGACAAATCCTGACGCCGGCGAAGGCGTG
>Ga0137364_10000422_pt1 | contig 16891 bp, 17 predicted proteins | sample SagtaG_10_FD_104798 | JGI IMG/M metagenome (GOLD analysis project Ga0137364, IMG submission 104798) | Vadose zone soil microbial communities from Sagehorn Ranch, Mendocino, California, USA - Sage1_L_20_16 metaG | ecosystem: Environmental > Terrestrial > Soil > Vadose zone | place: USA... | reverse complement strand
GTCCGCCAGTTGGTGCTGATCGCCAATGACGATCTCATCGCCGGCACACTCAATAGGAATGGCCTTGTCACTGGTCACGGCAACCGCTGGACGCGGGAGCGCGTCACATCGCTGCGCTCGCATCACCGCATTCCGGTGTTCAAACCTGCTGATGACGGGATCGAGCCGTGGCTCAATCTCAGCAACGCCGCGCGGTTTCTCAAGATCGCGCCCAAAACCCTCAGACTGGCGGCGGAGGCCGGCGAGATCGCCGCCATCCATCCCTTGTCCGAAGGCCCTTGGATCTTTGCCCGTACCGATCTCTCGGCATCAACCGCACAAGCAATCACAGAACGCGCGCGCCAAAATCCAAAATACCCCACGGGATCGCATCCCGATCAGCAAAATCTCTTTCCTTAAACCACATAGACAGATGGGTGTTGTGATGCAGGATTGTAGAACCGCTCGATATAGTCGAACACATCTGCCCTGGCCTCGTTCCTTGTTTGATATGCCGTGCGCGCGGTGCGCTCGGTCTTCAGCGACGAGAAGAAGCTCTCCATGGCCGCGTTGTCCCAGACGTTGCCGGAGCGGCTCATGCTGCAGACGATTCCGCTCTCGGCCATCAGCCGCTGGAACTGCTCGCTGCTGTACTGGCTGAGAATGATGCGATATCGTTTCGCCGCTGGTCAGGGAGGCACGTGAGCATGAAAAGCTCGTTCACAGCAGCGACGGCACTGGTGGCCGGCATCGGGATCGGCGCCGTCGGCATTCATGAAATTCACGCGCAGGCGAAACGTCCGGTCTTCATGATCGAAGATAACACCGTGAGAGACCCTGAAGGATTTGCGAATGAGTTCGCCCCGCTGGCGCGTGAGAGCGTCAAGGCCTACGGCGGACACTACCTCGCTGGAGGCAAAGGGACTTCGATTGACGGCGACCCGCCGAAGGGTCGCGTCGTCCTGGTCCAGTGGGATACTCTCGATCAACTCATGAAATGGCGTCATTCCCCTGAATATATGCAGGCCCGCGCTGTCGGTGAGAAGTACGGGAGTTTCCGCATTATCGCGGTCGATGGCGTGCCGCAGTAGCTAGAAGGCGAAGCTCGAAAAGGAGCGGCTCTTTGCGAGCCGCTCCTTCCGGCGTCCTCAGCTGCGCGTGGCCGCGCACGGGTCCCGGCTCTGCGCCGCACCGCCAGCAGGCGCTGCGTTGCGCCCGCGACACGCGTTATTCCGCCGCCTCGCGCACGTAGCGCGCGGTCGGCGTGCGCATCGTCACGAGTTCTTCGGCGGCGGTGGGATGCAACGCAACGGTTGCGTCGAAATCGGCCTTGGTCGCTTTCAATTTGACGGCGATAGCGACCATCTGCACCATTTCGGCGGCGCCGTCGCCGACGATATGGCACCCGACCACGCGATCGGTGGTGCCATCGACGACCAGTTTCATCAGAACGCGCGCATCGCGGCCCGACATCGTCGCCTTGATCGGCTTGAAGTTGGCCTTGTAGATATCGACGTGACTGAATTGCGCCCTCGCCTGCGCTTCGGTCAGGCCCACGGTGCCGACCTCCGGCTGGGAAAACACGGCGGTCGGAATATCCAGGTGATCGACCTGAACCTGGCGCTTGCCGAACACCGTATCGGCGAACGCGTGGCCTTCGCGGATCGCGACCGGCGTCAGGTTGAGGCGATGGGTAACATCCCCGATCGCGTAAATGTTCGGCACCGAGGTCTGCGAGAAACCATCGACCGCGATCCCGCCATTGCGCGGATTGATGGCGACGCCGGCTTTCTCCAGGCCGAGATTGGCGACGTTGGGGTGCCGTCCAATCGCAAACATCACCTGCTCGGAGGCGATGCTCGACCCGTTCGACAAATGCGACGTGAATTCCTTGCCGTGCCTGTCGACCTTGGCGACGGTGCAGCCGGTGATAATGGTGATACCTTCTTTCTCCATCTCGCCGCGCACATGAGTGCGAACGTCCTCATCGAAACCGCGCAGGATATTGTCGCCGCGATAGATCAGGGTCACGTCGGAGCCTAGCCCTGCGAAGATGCAGGCAAATTCCAGCGCGATATAACCGCCGCCCTGAATCACGATGCGTCGGGGCAACTCGGCCAAATGAAACGCTTCGTTGGATGAGATCACATGTTCGATGCCGGGAATCGCAAGCCCGTGATTTGGGACGCCGCCGGTCGCGATCAGCACATATTTTGCCTTCACGGTTTCGCCATTGCCGAGGCGAAGCGCGTGGACATCTTCGAGCACCGCGCGCGTCTTGACGATACGCGCGCCGGATTTCTCCACGTTGGCGGTGTAAGCGGCCTCCAGTCGCGCGATCTCCTTGTCCTTGTTGGCAATCAGCGTCGGCCAGTCGAAGGTCGCGGAAGGGATCGACCAGCCGAAGCCCGCCGCATCCTCGATTTCCTGATGGATGTGCGAGGCATAGACCAGAAGCTTTTTCGGTACGCAGCCGCGGATCACGCAGGTGCCGCCCATCCGGTATTCTTCGGCGACCATCACCCGCGCGCCGTGACCGGCCGCGATCCGGGCGGCGCGAACCCCGCCCGAACCCCCTCCGATGACAAACAGATCGACGTCGAATTCAGCCATGGTCACCCCGACCGAAGTTGGATTGCCGGATCGGATTTACACGTCAGATTTACACTTAGATTTCCTTGCCGCGTTTGCGCATCTCGGCGCGGAATTGAGCATTGACCGTTTCGGCGAAGATCTGTGCCCACTGGTTCATATAGGACATGCTTAACTGGATTGCCCGCGGCTCGGATGCGAGCAGCTTCTGGCCGAGCGGCGATTTGTAAAAGGTGACGAGGTCCTTCAATTCCTGCTCGGTAAACTCGTTGGCATAGACTTGCGCCATCCCGTCGCCGATTTCCTTCTCGCGTCCGGCGAGGCTCTTGGCGACAATCACAGCAACTTCGTTGAGGTCCTTTTGATAGTTGAGGTTGTTCTGCAGCAGCACATCCTTGGTCCGCTGAACGATGCCGGGAACGGCATTGGCATACATGGCGCCCGCATTCTTCAGGGTCAGAATTTCCTTCGCCGCAGCCATGGCTGCCGCTGAAGCCGGCTTGAGCGGCGGCGGAGCCGGCTGCTGCGCCCCGGCGGGGACGCCGGCCAGAGCCAGTCCCAGCGCAAGGCCCGCCGCCGCCAACATTCTTGAAAGGCTCTTCATTCCGGATCTCCTCGATTGCGGCGCTACCGCCGTTCAACAACACGAATTCCTTCCGAACCCGCCAGCATCGCCGTGCTGGCAAGACCAATGAACAGGCCATGCTCGACAACGCCCGGTATCGCGTTCAGCAATCTCGCCAGCCGCGGAGCATCGCTTATTCGCTCGAGATGGGCATCGACAATCCAGTGGCCGCCATCGGTGACAAAAACGTGGCCGTCTTTGCCCTTTCGGAGCACCATTTGCCCGGAAACCCCGGTTTCCGCAAATGCGCCCTGCATGGCGCGCCGGGTCGCCGCGAGGCCAAATGGAATGACCTCTATCGGCAGCGGAAAGCGGCCGAGAACGTCGACCCATTTGGAATCGTCGGCGATCACGATCATGCGATCGGACGCCGCGGCAACGATCTTTTCGCGCAGCAACGCACCGCCGCCGCCCTTGATGACATTGAGCGCAGGATCGATCTCGTCCGCGCCATCGACGGTCAGATCGAGCCGATCGATGTCGTCGAGCGTGGTCAATGGAATGCCGCACCGCGCCGCGTCGGCACGGGTCGCTTCCGATGTCGGCACGCCGATGATGTCAAGCCCGGCGCTGACCCGCTCGCCAAGCAGCTCGACAAAATGCTTCGCGGTCGAGCCGGTGCCGAGACCGAGCTTCATGCCGTCGCGCACCTGTTCGAGCGCACGGGCCGCCGCCTGCCGTTTCAATCTGTCCATATTCACGTGCAATGATGCCTTAAGAATCCGATGCCGATCATGCAACCGGCTGTGTCCGGCGGTTGGCATATCTAGCGTCGTTTTACGGTGAGGAACAGCGTCATGCGTTGACTTGACAGGTTGACTTGACGCGTCGGGTTGGCCTCGATTGACGATTACCGCCAAACGCCGCTAATGTGGCATTGGACGCCAACCCGCTGTCCGCGCTTTCTGTAGGCATGACAGCCACCTACCGTCCCTACTTGCAAGATTGCACGAGGACCGATAGCGCTTCTTCGATGATTTCTCCCCGCACTGTTGTATTCGATCTCGACGGCACGCTTGTGGATACGGCGCCCGACCTGATCAACGCGCTCAACCACGTTCTGGACCGCGAGGGCCTGCCGCCGGTGCCGCTGCATTCCGCGCGCAACATGATCGGCGCGGGCGCCCGCCGCTTGATCGAACGCGGCCTGGAGCTGGAGGGTCGCGCCGTCGACCTCGAAGGCATCACCCGCCTCACCCGCGACTTCATCGATTACTATGCGGCTCACATCGCCGACGCCTCGCGCCCGTTCGATGGCGCCGAAAGCGCGCTCGATGATCTCACCGCCCGCGGATATCGCTTTGCGGTTTGCACCAACAAGCTCGAATGGTTGTCGAAGCTCCTGCTCGATCGGCTCGGATTGAGCTCGCGATTTTCCGCGATCTGCGGCGCCGACACCTTCGGCATTTCGAAGCCTGACCCGGCGATATTGCAGCAGACGATCGCGCGGGCCGGCGGACAGCTGTCCTCGGCGATCATGGTAGGCGATGCAGGTCCCGACATCGGCGTGGCCCGGCGCGCCGGTGTTCCCGTGATCGGCGTTGGATTTGGCTACACCGACATTCCGATCGCCGACCTCAAGCCGGATCGGCTGATCCATCACATGAGCGATCTGCCGGCGGCGGTGGAAAGCCTGATGTCTCTACAAGACTCGATGTAAGATATTGATTTTGATTGTGTATTTTAATCGTTTGATTCGCGAATTAACCATTATTTAACCATTCTGCCTGGCGCGGTTGCACCGTTGTAGTGACGCTCCTATGCTCGTTACGGGGGCTGTGGCAGCTGGCCGCACTGAAGTGGCGGATCGAACATGCGTCGTGTCATCGCGATTGCACTTGTGGGGCTTGGCCTTGCCGGCTGCTCCTCGTTTTCGCTGGACGCCTTCAAGCTGACGCCGCCAACCGTGCAGGTCCAGCTCGAATCAACGCCGCCGGGCGCCGATGCCAAGACCTCGCTGGGACCAGGCTGCAAGACACCGTGCTCGGTCGCGGTGACCGCTCCTGACAGCGGTTTCTCGGTCGCCTACACGCTGAACAAGTTCCAGCCGGTGACTATCCCGGTGCAGGTCATCAACAATCCCGGAGACGCCTCCGCTCCGGCGTCAACCTTGATCGATCCCAATCCGGTGGTCGCGGAACTGCAGCCGGCCGGCCCGCCGCCGAAGGCCGCCGCGAGGAAAAAAGTGCTGGCGCCGAAGAAGCCGAAACCACCCAAGGCTGCGGCGTCCGCGCCTGCGGAGGCCAAGCAAGCGCCAAGCCGCTGATGGCTTGCACCGCAGCAGGGCGCAGGTCGCGGATTGTACGCGGGCCGCAACGTGCCTAGATTGGTAGGTCGCCGGGCGCCGTTTCCACCGCCATGGCTGCCGCACGGAAAAGGCATTTGAATGAACGCACCGTCTGTTAGTTCCCATGCATCGCTTGGGCGTCCGATGACCGATCCGTTCGGCCGGAGGATCAGCTATTTGCGGGTATCGGTCACCGATCGCTGCGATCTGCGCTGCTTTTATTGCATGTCGGAAGACATGACATTTCTGCCGAAAGCCGATCTGCTGACGCTCGAGGAACTCGATCGGCTGTGTTCGGCGTTCATCGCCAAGGGGGTGCGAAAGTTGCGGTTGACCGGCGGCGAGCCGCTGGTCCGCCGCAACGTGATGTCGCTGGTGCGCTCGCTGTCGCGCCACCTCGATACCGGTGCCCTCAAGGAACTGACGCTGACGACCAATGGTTCGCAGTTGGCGCGTTTTGCCGGCGAATTGCGCGATTGCGGGGTACGCCGCATCAACGTATCGCTGGATACGCTCGACGCCGCGAAATTCCGGGCCATCACCCGCTGGGGCGATATCGACAAGGTTCTGGCCGGCATCGAGGCCGCGCGATCGGCGGGGCTCGCCGTCAAGATCAACGCCGTCGCACTGAAGAATCTGAACGAGGATGAGATCCCCGCGCTGATGCAATGGGCGCACGGCAAGGGCATGGCGCTGACATTGATCGAGGTCATGCCGATGGGGGACATCGGCGAAGGACGCATCGACCAATATGTGCCGCTATCCCTGCTCCGCGCCCGTCTCGCCAAGCAATACACCCTGACCGACCTCGACGATGATACCGGCGGCCCTGCCCGCTACGTTCGCGTCAGCGAGACCGGCGGCAAGCTCGGCTTTATCACGCCGATGACCCATAATTTCTGCGAGTCCTGCAACCGGGTGAGGATCACCTGTACCGGCACGCTGCATACCTGCCTCGGCCACGAAGACGCCTCCGATCTGCGCAAGCCGCTGCGGGCCTCCGCCGACAATGACCTGCTTGCTGCGACGATCGACCGCGCCATCGGCCTCAAACCGAAGGGGCACGACTTCATCATCGATCGCCGGCACAACCGCCCAAGCGTCAGCCGCCACATGAGCGTCACCGGCGGCTGAACCCGCAAGCCGCGCGCTCCCCCGGCCGGCGGGATTAAATCCCCCTTCATTATCAACAAACTTCCGATTGACGGCGGCTTCGCGCGCTGGAAAGGTGCCGCGGCTTCATGCTAGCCCGGCTGGACAAGCCGCCGCGCCCACCCGGCGTGGTCAAGACGGCAGAGGCGCAACGGGGAGGACCATTGGTGCAATCGCTCCTGAAAATGAGCCGTGGCATAGACGCGTTCACGAAGTGGGCGGGCAAACGCCTGGCGTGGCTGATCCTGGTCGCCGTCGTCGTATCCGCGCTCAACGCGATCGTGCGCAAGACCTTCGACACCTCGTCCAATTCCTGGCTCGAGCTGCAATGGTTGCTGTTCAGCATGGTGTTCCTGATGTGCTCGTCGTGGACGCTGCTCGACAACGAACACATCCGCATCGATATCGTGAACAACATGCTGCCGAAGAAGGTACGCGACAGCATCGACGTCATCGGTCACGCTTTTTTTCTGCTGCCGCTGTGCATCGTCATGCTGATCACCGGTATTCCGTTCTTTCGGCGCTCGTTTGAGATCAACGAACAATCGGGCAACGCCGGCGGCTTGCCGCAATGGCCCGCCAAATCGCTGATCATGATCGGATTCGCCATGCTGCTGGTGCAAGGCATATCCGAATTGATCAAGCGCATTGCCGTCATGCGCAACCTTATTCCGGATCCGCACGCATCGCAGGTGCACGCGCTCGAGGCGGAGGTCGAGCACCTCGTCGAGGCGATCGAAAAGAAATGATCGCCGGACACGGTTGCAGGGGAAACTAGATGGCTGCTTTTCTTATCGCCAACATGGCGCCGATTATGTTCGCGTCGTTGGTCGTCGTGCTGCTCCTTGGTTATCCGGCGGCGTTTTCGCTGGGCGCGGTCGGACTGATCTATGCCTTTGTCGGCATCCAGCTCGGGGAATTCCGGCCGGACTTCCTGCAGGCGCTGCCTGAACGCGTCTACGGCGTAATGAACAACGACACGCTGCTGGCGATTCCATTCTTCACGTTCATGGGACTGGTGCTCGAACGATCGGGGATGGCGGAGGACCTGCTCGACACCATCGGGCAGCTGTTCGGCACCATCCGCGGCGGCCTCGCCTACGCCGTGGTGTTCGTCGGCGCGTTGCTCGCAGCTACCACAGGCGTGGTCGCAGCCTCCGTGATCTCGATGGGCCTGATCTCGCTGCCGATCATGCTGCGTTACGGCTACGACCGACGCATGGCTTCCGGCATCATCGCAGCCTCCGGCACGCTGGCGCAAATCATCCCGCCGTCGCTGGTGCTGATCGTGATGGCCGACCAGCTCGGCAAGTCGGTCGGCGACATGTACGAGGGCGCCTTCGTTCCGGGATTGGTGCTGGCGGGTCTTTATGCCCTGTATGCGTTTTTCGTCACCTTGATATTTCCCAAGGCGGCTCCCGGGCTGCCGCCGGAGGCGGTCGGCTTTCGGGAGAAAGACGGCAGCCGCGGTTTGATTTCGCTCGGCATGCTGTTCGTTGCCAGTGGCGTGTTCGGCTGGTTTATGATGCGGAATTCCAACACGCATGGTGCGGATTTCGTCGTGCTCAGCATGTTCTTCGGCATCCTGTTCGCGTTCTTCGTGGCGGTGCTGAACTGGTTGCTCGACAAATTCACGGGATTCCGTTTCCTGTCCGCGATGGCGCAACAGACCACTTTCGTGATGGTGCCGCCGCTGTTCCTGATCTTCCTCGTGCTCGGCACGATCTTCATCGGCATCGCGACACCGACCGAGGGCGGAGCGATGGGCGCCACCGGCGCGATCATCCTCGGCACCGCCAAGCGCCGGCTGAGCTGGGATCTGATCCGGCAGGCCACGGAATCGACCGCGAAACTATCCGCCTTCGTGGTTTTCATCCTGGTGGGAGCCCGCGTGTTCTCGCTGACGTTCTACGGCGTCAACGGCCATGTCTGGGTCGAGCATTTGCTGACTTCGCTACCCGGCGGCCAGGTCGGCTTTCTGATTTTCGTCAACGCCTTCGTCTTCGTGCTCGCCTTCTTCCTCGATTTCTTCGAACTCGCCTTCATCGTCATCCCGCTGCTCGGACCGGCCGCCGAACACCTCGGTATCGATCTGATCTGGTTCGGGGTGATCCTCGGCGTCAACATGCAGACTTCGTTCATGCATCCGCCGTTCGGGTTCGCGTTGTTCTATCTGCGTTCGGTGGCGCCGAAAGAGTCCTACATCGACCGCGTCACCGGCAAGCGCATGGACGGCGTCACGACCGGCCAGATCTATTGGGGTGCGGTGCCGTTCGTCGTGATTCAGGTCATCATGGTGCTGTTGGTGATCATGTTCCCGGCGATGGTCATGCATTACAAGGGCGCGCTGTCGACGATCGATCCCAACACCATCAAGATCGAGATTCCGCAGATCGAGTTGCCGCCGCTCGATTTCGGTCAGCCGAAGCAATAGCGACGCCGGTTTGCACAAACAAAACCCCGGAGCTTTCGCTCCGGGGTTTTTCGTTCGGCTGAATTGTCGGTGGCGGCGATCAGCTCTGCGCGTGACGCGCCATGAAGTAGTCGTAACCGACTTCCGCGACCTGGAACCACTGATATCCATTGTTCGAGAACGCGGTCAGCGATTCATAGACTTTCTTGAAATCCGCATTGGTCGCGGAGACTTCGCCGTGCAGCTCCTTTGCCGCCTTCAGCGAGGCTTCCATGATCGGCGGCGAGAAGGCATGCAGTTTGGCGCCGTTGGCGAGCAGCCGCCGCAGCGCCTGCGGATTGGCCTGATCGTACTTCGCCATCATCCAGTTATTGGCATAGTGACCGGCCTGCTCGAGAACGCTCTGATAGTATTTCGGCAGCGCGTTCCATTTATCGAGATTGACGAAAGACAGCAGCATCGGGCCGCCTTCCCACCATCCGGGATAATAGTAGTGCGGCGCGACCTTGTAGAAGCCGAGCTTCTCGTCATCATAGGGACCGACCCATTCGGCGCCGTCGATGGTGCCTTTTTCCAGCGCCGGATAAATGTCGCCGCCGGCAATCTGCTGCGGCACCGCGCCCATCTTCTGCAGCACCTTGCCGGCAAAGCCGCCGATACGGAATTTGAGGCCCTTCAGATCGTCTGGGGTGTTGATCTCCTTGCGGAACCAGCCGCCCATCTGACAGCCGGTGTTGCCGGCGAGCAGCGAGGTAACGTTGTATTTCTTGTAGAATTCGTTGAGGATATCCTTGCCGCCGCCGAGCATGTACCAGGCTTGGTTGATGCGCATGTTGGGTCCAAACGGCACCGACGAGCCGAAGGTGAAGGTCGGGTCCTTGCCGAAATAATAATATGACGCGGTATGGCCGATTTCGACGGTGCCGTTCTGCACCGCGTCAAGGACCTGCAACCCGGGAACGATCTCGCCCCCGGCAAAGGTTTGAATTTGAAACTTGTTGTCGGTGGCTTCGGCTACGACCTTGGCCATCATCTCGGCGCCGCCGTACAACGTGTCGAGCGATTTCGGCCAGCTTGTCGGCATGCGCCATTTGATTTCGGGCATCGATTGCGCGATCGCGGGCGCCGCTATGGTTGCGGCACCTGCCACGCCCATTCCGGTGACCTTGATAAAGTCTCGTCGCTTCATGTGAGTTCTTCCTCCTGTGGGGTGTCGGCCGGCCTTCGTGTCGAGGCTTATGGCCAGCATGAAACATCCGGCCGGCAAACTCCATGGTAAACTGCGGATATCACAACGAAAAAAGCCTAGCCCTTTTGCAAAGGCCGGGCTCGCTTCTACGACTTAAGGCGTAGCCTCGGTTCTCATCCGCCGCGGCTACGTTTTTTGTTTCGACGCGTTTTCTTGACTCGAACCGGCACCCACCCCGCATCAAGTGCGGAGCAGGCTTTCGCTTGAAAACGCTATGTGTCAGCCGCGGGTGCGCGAGCGGATCATGAAGCTGTCGAAGGTGTATTCGGCAACCTGCCACCACAGATACTGATCGGAGCGATAGGCCTGCATCGCGTCGATCGATTTCTTGAAGTCGGGGTTTTTCGAGGAGATCTCCACCCACAACTCGTTGGTTGCCTTCAGGCAGGCTTCCAGCACTTCATTGGTGAACGGACGCAGCTGCGTGCCGCCGGCAACCAGACGCTTCAAGGCCGACGGGTTCTGCATGTCATAGCGCGCCGCCATCCAGCTATTGGCGTTCGCCGCCGCGTTGGCAACGATGGTCTGATAGCTCTTCGGCAACTCATTCCATTTGTCGAGATTGGCAAAGGCGTGAACCGTCGGGCCGCCCTCCCAGAAACCGGGATAATAATAATACTTGGCGACCTTCTGGAATCCGAGCTTCTCATCGTCATACGGCCCGACCCACTCGGCCGCATCGATGGTGCCTTTTTCCAGCGCCGGATAGATCTCGCCACCGGCAATCTGCTGCGGCACCACGCCGACCTTCTGCAGCACCTGCCCGGCAATGCCGCCGATACGAAACTTCAGTCCGGAGAGATCGGCGACCGTCTTGATCTCCTTGCGGAACCAGCCGCCCATCTGGGTGCCGGTATTGCCGCAGGGAAACCCGACCACGCCGGATTTCTTGAAAAATTCGTTGCCGATCTCCATGCCGCCGCCCTGATACCACCAGGAGTTCTGCTGGCGCGCATTGAGGCCGAACGGCACCGACGAATAGATCGCGAAGGTGGGATCCTTGCCGACGTAATAATACGAGACAGTGTGGCACATCTCGACCGTGTTCTTGGCCGTCGCGTCAAGCGCCTGCAATCCCGGTACGAGTTCGCCCGCCTGGAACACCTGAATCTGAAACTTGTTGTCGGTCATTTCCGCAACCTGTTTCGCAAAGTATTCAGCGCCGCCATAAATCGTATCGAGCGACTTCGGAAAACTCGACGTCATGCGCCACTTGATCTCGGGCGAGGATTGCGCGATCGCCGGCGAGGCCACGGCGGCCACTGCCGCACCGGTTGCCGACACTTTCAAAAATTCACGACGCTTCATTCCGGCATCTCCTTGATTAGGGCGTTTCCCAGATTTCCTGGAGCATTTCCTTCGGGGGCGCTGATCCAACGTCATCCGGGCCGCTCTGGCGGGGGCGCTTTAACACGGAAGGCCGGCGGCGAAAACGCGACAAAGGCATGACTGCACTGATTAAACGAAAGTCGCATGCGGCCCTGGAAATCAGCTCACGCCGCGGCGATAGCGCCCTGCAGCTGATCGCGGACCTTGGCGCCGATCGCCCGGTAGATCTCCGCGTGCGGGCCATCGGGCTCGCTCTCGACCACCGGGTTTCCCGAATCAGAGGTGGTGCGGATCGACATGTGCAGCGGGATTTCGCCCAGAAACGGCACTGCAAGCCGCTCCGCCTCATGCCGCGCTCCGCCGTGACCGAAGATGTCCGATCGCGTGCCGCAATGCGGGCACTGGAAATAGCTCATGTTCTCGACGATGCCGAGAACCGGCACATTGACCTTCTTGAACATTGCGAGCCCGCGGCGCGCATCGATCAGCGAAAGATCCTGCGGCGTCGAGATGATGATCGCGCCTTTCAGTGGCACGTTCTGCGCCAGCGTCAGTTGTGCGTCACCGGTACCGGGCGGCATATCGACCACTAGAATATCGAGTGTGCCCCACGCAACGTCCCGCAGCATCTGGGTGATGGCCGACATCACCATCGGCCCGCGCCAGATCATCGCGGTTTCCTCCTCGACCAGAAAACCGATCGACATGATCGCAAGGCCGAACCGCGCTATCGGTATCATCTTCTTGTCGTCGTTCAGCTTCGGCTTCTCGCGGATGCCGGCCAGTCTCGGCACCGACGGCCCATAAATATCGGCGTCGAGCAGGCCGACGCGCAAACCGAGATCGCGCAGACCCAATGCCAGATTGAGCGCCGTGGTCGATTTGCCGACGCCGCCCTTGCCGGACGCTACTGCGATGACGGCGGCGATTCCGGGAATTTCCGCCTGCTTCGACATCGGCGACACCGGACTTTGCGGCGGCCGATGCGACGAAACATGCGGCACACCGTGTGCCTGGCGGTGCGGCGGCGGCTCGGCCGCGGAGCCTGGCTTGCGCTCAGCGGTCAGCGCGATCATGGCGGGGGCGACACCGGGAATGGCGCGCACGGCAGCCTCCGCCTGCGCCCGCACGCTTTCCCATGCACGGGCCTCGGCGGCGTCGACATTGATCGAGAAGAACACCTTGCCGTCGTTGACCGTGATCGCCGACAACACGCCGGCATTAGTCAAGGCGACGCCGCGCGGCGACATCACCCTGGCCAGACCATCGAGAACCTGCTGCTGCGTCACGCTCAAGGCGCACCTCCTGACGATGTTCGGATGCGACCGATAGAGCGGTCTCGATCAAAAGGCTACTTCCTCCCGACGTCGTCCCGGCGCTCGGAAGGTGCGGATCCTCCGCCGTGCTCCTTGGCGGCCTCGTAGTTCAATTCGATCATGACGCCATTGGGGTCATTGACGAAGATCTGCCAGAGATCGCCGCCCGGCACCTGTCGCGAGTCGAATTGCATCCCCCTGGATTGCAACCGCTGCTTCATCCCGGCAAAGTCGCGGCTTGCGAAAGCGACGTGATGGACAACGCCGGAATCCGGTTTCTGCTGCTCGTCGGTCTTGGAAATATCGACGAGATGAACTACCGGCTTCCCCTCGCTGTACATCCAAGCCCCGGGGAAGGCAAAGTTCGGCCGAGCGCCCTTCTCCAGGCCCAATATATCCTCATAGAACCGGACCGTGTCGCCGAGCTTCCGGGTCCGGATGTTGAAATGATCGAGCACGCCTACGCTCATGCGATGTCACTCCCATCGTGTTGAAATCCCTTGTAAGAACCATTCTAGCACGAAACCTGCCCGCTCCGCCAAACGGAGACGTTGCCCTCCATGCCACAGCGTTTATGGTGCGCCCTCCACCTCTTGAACCGGAACCTGTCCGAAGACGGAACCGGCCGCCCTCCTCCCGCATACGGTCCGGCTAATAACGCCGGCGAAACTCCAGGGTTGCAAACATGGCTAAAGTCGCTTTTCTCGGTCTCGGCGTGATGGGTTTCCCCATGGCAGGACATCTGGTCGCAAAAGGCGGCCACGAGGTAACGGTATTCAACCGGACGCCGGCCAAAGCGAAGACATGGGCCGAAAAATTCGGCGGACGCACGGCGCCGACGCCAAAGGCCGCGGCAGAAGGCCAGGATTTCGTGATGTGCTGCGTCGGCAATGACAACGACCTGCGAGCGGTCACCCTCGGCGCCGATGGCGCGTTCGCGGGCGTGAAAAAGGGCGCCACCTTCGTCGATCACACCACCGCGTCGGCCGAGATCGCGCGCGAACTCGACGCCGAGGCCACCAAACGCGGCTTTAAATTTGTCGATGCGCCGGTATCCGGCGGGCAAGCCGGCGCGGAAAACGGCGTCTTGACCGTGATGTGCGGCGGCAGCGAGGACGCCTATGCCGGTGCCGAACCGGTGATCGCGGCCTATGCGAGGATGTGCAGGCGGCTTGGGGCTGCCGGCTCAGGCCAGCTGACCAAGATGGTCAATCAGATCTGCATTGCCGGGCTGGTTGAAGGTCTCGCGGAAGGCATTCACTTCGCAAAGAAGTCGGGGCTTGACGTCCATGCGGTGATCGAGACCATCTCGAAAGGCGCTGCCCAGTCCTGGCAGATGGAAAACCGCTACAAGACCATGAATGAGGGCAAATTCGACTTCGGCTTTGCGGTGGAATGGATGCGCAAGGATCTCTCGATTTGCCTCGCCGAAGCGCGGCGCAACGGCGCGAGCCTCCCCGTTTCCGCTCTGGTCGATGCGTTCTATTCTGAAGTCGAGAAAATGGGTGGCAGGCGTTGGGACACTTCCAGCCTTCTCGCCCGGCTTGAGCGCTGAGTTCCAGGGGCCCTGCGGAGCAGGTTAATTCGTGAACGCACACGCTCTCGATTCGAGAGCGTGTGCTCTGAAACACTGATCCGGTTGACCCGGTATCCCGGTCATGAAGTCCATTTCACCGAGGACAGGGCCCGCAAGCTTGCGGGAGGGGCTGCCACGATACTAGGCGCCCCGTTCAGAGACCACTTCGTCGGGACTGCTGTCTTCCTTGAACAACCCTCGCAGCAACCGCCACAATTCGCGATGCCCCGCAGTTTGACCACCTTGGGTTAGATATCCTGCAATGTCCATTGTGTCGGTTCGGTACTCGACGGCTCCTGCGACATTTGCATCTAAATGCGCCACTTCACGCTCGACGTACAATTTCTTGACGTCCGTATCGAAAACGAGCGTGCAACGGTCCGCGTGGGTGATCTCGGGGCCTGTTACCTGACGATACAATTCGCGCTTTAGCAGAGCCATTTTATGCTCCTGTCAAAATGCTGATTTTGTTGCATAATTTAGCATTGTTCGAGACCACTGGTTCTGCGGTCCAACGGCACAAGCCTGGCGAACAGCATACTACCAAACGGTCCTGAGGCGGGCGCGGTTCCGGCTGGATGCAGCGGGCGCCATCTACGCGAGGGCACGCTGGGGGGGCCTCTGAGCGCCCGTTGCCGCGCAATCCTTGTTACCTATGCTCCAGAGACGGGCCGTGCGCCAACGCTGCTCCGCGGCGGTCGATCTCACATCGGAACCCGGAAACCGGGGCCTAGCCGCTCTTCCCTCGCTCTCCCGCCGCGGCAACGAGCGCCGCATCGCTCAGGGCGTTCAAGCACGCATTCCCATCGCAGGCCGAAACGGTGGATCGCCTTCGGGCAAAGGTACTGGTACTGGAGCGTAGTGATCGAATTGCATTGTGAACGTGGCACGTCCCTGCGACGCCCAACGCAATGTATCGACGTATCCGAACATGTTGGCGAGCGGCACCATAGCGTTGACGACATTGGCGTTGCCGCGCATGCCCCGGCCCTGGATCTGGCCGCGCCGAGAGTTGAGGTCGCCGATGATCGAGCTAGCACAGTCCTCAGGCGTCACCACCTCGACCTTCATGATCGGCTCAAGCAGAACCGTGCCCCCCTTCTGCAGCGCCTCGCGCAGCGCCGCGCGGGCGGCGATCTCGAAGGCGAGCGCCGACGAATCGACATCGTGATAGGCGCCGTCGAGCAGCGTCACTTTCAGGTCGACCACCGGGAAGCCGGCGAGCACGCCGGAGCCGAGCGCGCTCTCGAGCCCTTTTTTGACGCCCGGGACATATTCCTTCGGCACCGAGCCACGCTCCATCGCCCGGCTGGACGTCGAACAGCCCCCGAACAGGTTAATTTAACCTCCCGTTAAGGTGTTTCTTTAGCTCTTTAAGGCAGCTCTTAATGATTTAGCGCCAGAGATAGGCAATGCCAAAGCTCGCGCGACTCGCGGGCAGGATTTGTGTTGTTTGATGAGTAAACCCGCCGATAAGCCTGAAGTTATCCAGCTTCCGGCTGAGACGCCGATTGCAGCGCCGGCCAGTAGCCGCCGTGTCGCCGCGCAGCGGGTGCGCGAGGCTCGCGATCGGTTAACATCGACCAGCGGGACCCGCCCCGCTTTCGATCGCGAGCTGCTACGGCAATATGCCCAGACGCGCATCTCGGCCTCCTATGTCGTGATGCTGCTGGTGGTTGCGACGGGAATTCTGTTCGGCTTCTGGATGCAACCGGTATCGGCGGCGGCGTGGACCTGCGGCATGCTCTGCATCCATGCCGCCATCATCCGCCATTGCGCGAGGTTCCTGGGCGAACCGCCCTCGCTCACCGCGACCCGCAAGTGGCGAACGCGATTTGTGCTGCTCGATCTCGCCTACGGCCTGTGCTGGACGGCGCTGCTGATCCATCCCGCCAGCTTCGATTTGGTCTCGAACACGCTGATGATGTTCCTGATGCTGCTGGTGGTGGCGGTATCGAGCATGCTGGCGGCGAGCCTGCCGATCGCGGCGCTGGCGGCAACCGCTCCGGTCACGGCGGCGATTGCCGTGAACTTCGTGCTGGGCGGCGCCTTCGACGATTACGTGCTGGCCTTGCTGGCGCTCGCCGCTGAAGGCTATTTTGCGCTGCTCGCCCATCGTCTGCATTCGACCACGCTGGCGACGCTGGAGGCGCGCGCCGAGAAAGACGCGTTGATCGGCGAGCTCGAGCAGGCGAAATCGATATCGGACGAGGCACGTTATCGCGCGGAATCGGCCAACGTCGCGAAGTCGCGGTTTCTGGCGCAGATGAGCCACGAGTTGCGAACACCTCTCAATGCGATCCTCGGATTTTCCGAGGTGATGAAGAGCGAAATCTTCGGTTGCCACGCCGTACCCGTCTACAAGGAATATTC
>Ga0137364_10000418_pt1 | contig 16956 bp, 10 predicted proteins | sample SagtaG_10_FD_104798 | JGI IMG/M metagenome (GOLD analysis project Ga0137364, IMG submission 104798) | Vadose zone soil microbial communities from Sagehorn Ranch, Mendocino, California, USA - Sage1_L_20_16 metaG | ecosystem: Environmental > Terrestrial > Soil > Vadose zone | place: USA... | reverse complement strand
ATCGCTCTTCAGAATTTTGCACACTTCCAATCCGGGCATTTTCGGCAACATCAGATCGAGAATAATGAAAGCCGGTTTTTCGCTGCGCGCTTTCTCCAACCCGACAGCGCCATCGGCCGCAATCGAGGTCGTGAACCCCGCCTTGCGCAAATTGAGCGCGAGCAGATCGACCACATCGCGTTCATCCTCAATAATCAGAACTGTGTTGTCTGATACGGGTTCCATTTGCCGCTCTTATCGCCGAAACGGAATCGATTGGCCAGTAAAGCTTTCGTCAATTAATTGTGCAATCCAGCAACCCGGACTAGCCAGCGCCGCGCTGTGAACCTGCGATCATGCTAGTAGTGTAACAGAGCAAATGACTAACACCGCACCGCTTCGCCATAGATACCCTTCCGACATCTTCGCGATTGTTGCACTCGTGGTTACGTTTGCTCTTCGATACGCGCCATTTTTCGCGTCGCGGCTGCTCTTTGGACCGTTTCTAGACAATGTTCACATCTACGGGCCGATATTTTCGGAGGTATCCCGGTTATCATTGTCCGAAACTGTTCCGTACTATCTGCCAGATATCGGGACCGGTTTCCCTGTATTCGAAAGCCCCCACTTTTCGATTCTTTATCCGTTTTATTTTTTTGGGCTGATCAACTATGGAGGGCCGTTGGCGTCTCTTTACACGCTCACGTATCTGACGTTGCTCCACCTGTTCGTCTTTTACGCCAGTCTCTATGTCCTGTTGCGCTGCGCCACGGTGCCACCGTGGGCCGCGTATGTTGGCGCATCGGTCGGGATGCTGGCGCGCAATACGGAACTCTACGCAAGCTGGATTACTATCGCAGCCAGCTACGCCTGGTTGCCGTTATTACTTGCCGGCGGTGTGTTGTTACTGCGCTTTCCCGGCAAAGCCAGTGGGATACTTGTCTTTTCCATTGCTGCGGGCCTGCTCGCGCTTGCGAGCCCCTCACAGGCGGTGATTCATGCCGCTCTGAGTTGTCTGGTGCTATTTGCGGCAGGCATCGGATGGATGTGTCTCCGGCGACGGTTTGCAGACATCTCGCGCTTAGCCTGGTCTCTGGTGTTATGCGGTGGCATTGCGTTCGGGCTCGCCGGGGCCGCCATACTCCCAGTGTATATCGCCACTGGTGAAATGATCCGGCACGTCGGCGCCGGCGCGGCAGTGATCGGGCATGCGCATATTCCATGGAAAAGCTTCACTCTTGCTCAACTTAGCCTAAGCCAAGCCGCAGGTATCGTAATCAGACCAAGCTTGATTAGTATCGTCGGCAGTCCTTACATAGGCCCGCTTGGTGTAATCGGAGTGCTGTTGGCTGCAATCTACTTGCGCCGACTCGCCCATTTTCCACGCATGCTGATGATAGCCTTTGGAGCTATCGCCTTATATGGGTTGCTTTCCAGTTTTGGGACCAACCTGGGATTTGCCTACGTGAACTTCCATCTTCCCTTTATTAACCGGATTCGCGAAGCTGGGCGGAATCTAGTTCTCTTTGTGATTGGCGTTTCCTTCCTAAGCGGGTTTGGATATAGGCTTTTGGCGCAATGCCTCGAGCAATACAAGGAGCGCCGCAATGTGCGCACGCTTATTGCCCCAGTATTATTAGCCGTGGTTTTTGCGGGAATCATTCTTTGGGAGTTTCTCCAGAATGGTCAGGGCCGAAGTTTAAATAGCTTTGGGATGCTGGCATTGGCACCGATCCTCTTGGTGCTGGGGCGTGTGAGCAATGTCTCTCGCTATAAAGATGTGGCACTAGCTGGGCTACTCGTTTCAATGGCTGCAATGGTTATCCCGGTAAGAGGCATTTCAGTCTGCCAGTCAGAGTTCAACAAACCAATCAATCTGCTTAGCCACAAAGTGCTTCAGCGTGTGGCCATCGGGATCGACACGCGCGATTACCGGGTAGATTTCCGCGATGCAGCCTTTGACAATAAGTTTTGGGCTATGAACGCGAGTTACTACCGGATCAGAAGCTTCTACAATCAACTTACTCCACAGCCGTACGCGCAATTTCGTTTTATGCTTTTGGCGAACGTTCCGCATCTGCGTGCGATGATGGGCGCTCGTTACGTAGTATGCGGACCCACGTTATCGCCTACGGATGCGGACGCACAGCAGATACTGGAGACCGAAGGCTACCGGTTGTACGAGAATGCGAATCCGATGGGGCGACTCACCCTGGTGCATCGTGTTGCCGGTCGCATCAACAGCGAAGCTGAACTCGTAAACATTGTCAGTAACGGATTTAATTATCTCTCAGAAGCTTACGTGACTCCTAGCGACTTCAACAGAGTTGAGGTTTTTTTGCGCAATCCGCAGGCGTCGTCGTCTGTCCAAGACCATATCTTCAAGACCGTCGATCAACCGAATCGAAGTTATTCGACCGTTGAATGTGATTCGGCTTCATTGTTAGTTTTGAATGAGTGGTTCACGCCAGCCTGGAAGGTCCGGGTGAACGGCAAAAATCAAACGGTTCTGCGTGTCAACCAGTGGCAAACCGGTGTGCTCCTTGGCGCCGGAAAGAATAGAGTTGAATTTGAATACCGCCCCACTCTGTTTTGGGTTTTAATGGCATTAAATCGGGTCACGATGGTGTTGCTTCCAATCTTTGTGATCTTTGCGATTTTCCGAAAGGCATCGAAGAGAACTCCGCGATTCTGCGAAATTAAAAATGAGCAAGCCTTCTGCGGTTTTTGAGACGACCGCCGATTCCCGAGCTGGGGACATTCTTCTCGTACCGCTGGCCCTCACTGCGTTTTGGACCGTGTCCTATCAACTCGTTCTTGTCGCCCGATGGCCAGCTCAGACGATGGTGTGGTGCTTCTTTGTCGTCGCTTTTTCTGGTTTGTTTTTGCTGGCCCGCATCTGGAAGAAAACGAACGCCACGCCTGGGAGCGGATATCGGTTTCATCCGTCCCAAGTTCTTTTGCTGGTCACGGCCACGGCCTGTGCAGTTACAGTTCTCTTCCTGCGACGGCCGAATCAGGACGATATCGTTTATTTTCATCGCGCTCTGGCGCAGCTCGGTGCTCTAGGTCAACCGATCTTCCTCGGTCAGACGAGCGTAGATATGAAAGCTGCGGCATTCTCGCCGGTGCATCTGGCGACCAGTTATGAAATGCTCATGGCGCTGCTAGGGCACTATCTCCGAATCGATCCTCTCTACTGTTATCAAGTAATCGGTCATGCATTTACTGCGTTTTCGATGCCCTTTGTCTTTTATTGGTGCACGCGAAGGTTTGGACCGAATCGCTGGGCTGCGGCCGTGGGAGCCCTACTCGCCCTAGGATTTTTGCTCGTGGATAACACCGGCCCGGCTGCGTTCGGGAATACAGCTTTTGGGCGAATGTGGCAGGGCAAAGCGATTGTTTGGATCTTACTATTGCCAATTACTCTGGCACTCAGTTATCGGTTCCTAAGCAGAGGTGACCCCAGCGACTTGGTATGGCTCGTTCTTCTAGCGCTTGGAGGTGTGGGTTTGAGCAGCACGGCGCTGTACTTGGTCCCAGCTGTCATCGGATGTTGTGGTATTTCGTTTTTGTGTATTCAACTCATTGATTCGAAGGGACGAGGAGATTTCTGGAGACAATTTCGACACTGCCTATGGCTAGCATTACCTCTTGCCTATCCTGTCGGTATATTGGCGTTGCTCAAGCTCAACATCATTCCAAGACCAATCGATATTCGAGGATTTGGCCCTAAATATGTGCCATGGAACCAACATCTAGATTATGTCGTCGGAACGCCAACTGAGCACTTGCGTAACATCGTGCTTATGATTGCCGTGCCCCTGCTGATCGTACGCGGAAAGAATGGACTATTTCTGTTCTTTTACCTTTGCGCGGTGTGGCTGTTTTGTCTCAATCCCTTGCTGGCTCACCTCTGGATGGAAAACATTCTGGCGTTAAGTTATTTTCGGCTTGTTTACGTCCTGCAACTACCGTTGCTCTGTGCATTGCTTGTGGCCGCGGGTCCTCGGTTAGCAAAGTGGGTGGGCTCTTCTCTTAAAGACCGAGCAGTGACTACGCTAGCGCTTCTTGCGATTGTAATTAGCTTCGCTCATAGCTATCGAGCCTTGTCGATCCCCCCGCCCCTGCCAGAGATTGCCTGGAAATCCCCAGCGGAATATCAACTTCTTAAAGCCAATATTGCCTTTGCCCAAGCTACTGGCCGTTACATCGCGCACAGTAAGCTGCTAGCTCCAGGTTGGACAGCAAGTTGTGAATTGCCGCTGCTGTTCCCCGAAATGAAAGTCGTGGCTCCACGGTTTGTCACCCACTACTTTGCAAATGCTAGCAATCCAGAGGAGGGTGCTCTCCGCCGTCAGGCGCAAGTCTTTGTGGAGCAAGAAAAAAATACCGATTCGAAGCGAATGGAATGGTTAGCCGACCGATTTCGCGTAGTGATAGAAAGCGGTCGCGCGAACGCTGTGGCTGCTCCTGAATCAGAAAGTGCCAGGGTGCTGAACACGCTTCAAGCGATCGACCCGGGCTGGCATCGCGTTTTGGAAGCAGGCGGCCTGGTGTTGATGCTTCCAGGTAACGCGGAACCACAGAGTCCAGAATGAGAGCTAATTTGGGTTTTGCGCTTTGTGCGATCCTTCGCTGGAAACTGCGTTACAATTATCTTACACAGGACAGCGGCGTTTAACGAGATTGCAACTTCGCGATGATCGTATGACTCCTTTTTCAACTTCGACTCATATGGGGAGCGCAGAGACAGAACCGGCATATCGAAGCGCCATCTTTGATACGATTTGCGTGACCGTGCTCATCGCTTACTTCCTCCACTTTGCTCTTGTAGCGCTGCACGGGGGTTTTCGTGGAGACGAGATGATGAACATGATGATCTACTGGCGCGCCGGCGCGCTCAAGTCACTTTTGGCAAACCTGACTTTTTGGACTCCATTTTATCGTCCAGGGGGCGCTCTCTACTATCTGCCGCTTTATTACGCCTTCGGCTTGGATCCCGAACCTTATCGGATCGTCCAGATCGGCATTCTCGTTGTATCAATTCCCATCGTCTATTACTTGAGCCGGTGTCTCGCCTCTTCGCGCTCGGTCGCGTTTCTCGCTGTTCTTGCTCTGTGTTATCATCCCAGAATAGCCAGCGTGGTATTCGTTGGTGCATTCATTTACGACGCGTTATGTGGGTTCTTTTATATCGCGGCGTTGACCTACTACATACATATCCGCGAGAACGGGCTTCTCCTGCGGCCCGGGCAATTACTGGGATTTCTGGCGCTATACATTTGCGCCCTGAACTCCAAGGAGATGGCGGTCACACTTCCGGTGATGGTTTTAATTTATGAATTCCTAAAGGCTCCTCGTTGGGGCGACTGGAAAGCGTTCCTTCGCTGGAGTTGGTCCTTTGCACTACCATCTTTGATTACAGGACTGCTTACGGCTGCTTATATTTATGGGAAGACCCATGGTAATCTCTCTTTGACAAGACTAGATACCTATCGACCCAAGATTTCGTGGCATCACTTCACGACATCCAACGCAAAGTTCGTTGGTGAATTATTATTTCCCCATCATGTCGTCACCCCAAGAATGCTGCTGACCTTGTGGGCGGTTGTTTTCATTTATGCCTTTATGCGACGGGATCGCATGCTGCAGCTCATGGCGTTCTGGGTAGTAATCGTGCCTCTGCCAATAGCATTTCTTACTCCGATTCGCGGTGATGCGTGTCTTTACCTTTTGTTATATGGATGGGCGATGATCTTCGGCAAGCTTGTGTCGGACCTAATCATGCTAATGTCTAAGTCCCCGATACTAATAGGTCGGGGTGCCGTCGTAGGTGGAATAACCGGCGCAATTATTGGCGGTGCTGTGACTGATCGTGTCCGGGGTACCGCGATCGGAGCGGGTTTAGGCGCTGCTGTGGGCAAGATGTCCCCGTCCGTGTTCGTAGCTGTCGCAACGGTTTTGGTGGCGTTGGCGCTCGCAATATCCACGCAGCTGGAAAACCAAAGCTCTGGCTACATTCCTGCTGTGCTCAATTCAGGCCAAAAGGTAGCTCATGTTATTAAAGCGGTGCAATCGTTAAACCTTCGCCCAGCGCCTCGGAGCACAGTTCTCCTGAAGATGAAGGAAAATCCATTCCCAAATAAATGGCATGTTCTTTTCATCGCTTCTCTGGTTTGGAACGATCATACCCTGCAAATTTGGCTGGAAGACGTAAACCAACTCCCCCCGCAGCAACTGGCAAAAGTCGATTACATCATTTCACTAAGTGAATTCGAGGCGCACGTCATCCGTTCGCCTGAGGTTTCAAAATCCCACTAAAGCCGCTGCTGACTTCAAGAAGTTGTCGCTGTGTCGTTGACGCGGGCCAATTTGCTCATAGTGCGCTGTCCAGATTCACCTGCTATTTTCCCAAACCGGGAGAAACAGATGCGCGACCCGCGCGCGCGCCAATGCGGGGCCACGCCATACACTTGGTTCGCCTTCCCGAAAACGCTTGAGCGAAACTGCGTGACAAGTTATTTCCGGAGCGGCGTGTGATCACGTTTACAATGAGCAGTCTGCCCGATGAGTAACCGATTGTCGCAATGGATCACGATGCGGTGGAAGTTGATTGCTGCGGGCGCACTGTTGATTGTTTTGCTGCTAATACATTTCACCAGTCTGCACCACAGGGAGCTTACAACCGATGAGCCGCTCCATTATCAGTACGGCTATCGCGTGTTGCATGGCGCACCTCGACGAGGAGGAGGGGTCTTGGATAGCAGTACGATGCCATTTTCAAGTGTGCATGCCATTACAAGCGGGAATCTAGCTGTACTTGCCCGGATGGCCGGTATTCCCCTGGAAACATCGTGGCACGGTCAGATAAAGCGTGGCCGCTACGCGACTATTGTTTTATCGCTATTGCTGGCCTTATATGTATTGCAGTGGAGCTACGAACTCTACGGACGTAACGGCGCTCTTCTCTCCCTAGGCCTTTACGTCTTCGATCCCAATCTGCTGGCGCACGGTCAACTGGTGACAGCTGACGTACCGGCCGCCTTGATGACAACCATGGCACTCTACCACTTTTGGCAGTTTCTTAAATTCGGCGGTAAAGGACGAGCCTTTCTTAGTGCAGTTACCCTCGGTTTAAGTCAACTGGCCAAGTATTCGTGCGTTTACCTATATCCGATCTTCCTAGTGATTGCAGCGATTTACTGTTGGTCCGCACCAGCGGTGGCCGGAGCAGTGAGACCGAGTTGGCACCGCCTGAGCTGGGGGCTGCGCCGCTGGCTCATTGCTATGGTGTTCTTCGCCGCGGTGAGCATTCTGATGATCAATCTTGGATTCGGTTTCAATGGAATCGGAACGCCGTTGTCGGGATATACTCTGAAAGATCCGGTCTTCAAAAAGCTTCAAGAGACGCCGATCATCGGTCATATCCCGCTTCCGTTGCCGGTGCCCTACGTCCAAGGCTTGGATCTAGTTAAGTTCGAGGAAAGGATGGGACAGGGCTGGGGAAACATTTACATGGCCGGGAAACTTCGAGTAAATCATCATGACGGAACACTTCATGGGTTCCCGGGGTATTACTTTTATGCCGCCTTCTTTAAGGTGCCGATCGCGAAGCAACTTATATTTTGGCTGGCATTGTTAGGGTACTTTTCACAGCGGGGCCAGCTAGCAGCGCACGCTCTTCGCCGGGAAGAGGTTTTTCTGCTAGTCCCGATCCTGATTTACTGGGTCTATTTCAACTTCTTCTTTAATGCGCAGATCGGCATACGTCATGTATTGCCTGTAGTCAGTCTCACGACGATCTTTTGTGGAAGATTTTTAGCTCCCCCCGATTCCAAACTTCGACGAGACACGGCCGTGATTCTGGCTGTTTGGGTTGCTGCATCGGCTCTTTCATATTATCCGCATTTTATCTCATACTTTAATGAATTTGTTCCGGACAGGAAGCTGGCCTACCGACACCTTGCAGACTCGAACTTGGATTGGCGCGGAGATTACTGGTATTTAAGCGACTATATCCGCCATCATCCTGGAGTCATCCTAGATCCTCGCAAACCCCAAGCAGGTCGAATTCTTGTGCCTGTTAACGCCCTTGTGGGTGTCAATCGGGATCCTGAGGAGTATCGATGGTTGAGAGAGCATTTTGCGCCCGTCGATCACATTGCCTACTCGTTTCTCGTTTACGACGTCCCAAAGGAAATGCTTCCGCAAGGCGGCGATTCCAAAGGTCCAAAAGAACTGTCTCCAAGTCCTCGGCGCTAAATGCCGGGGATTGTTGGCTTGCCGTTATTTTGTACGCTCACTGATTGCGCGATGGATTTCTTCCAGGATCTCTCGCAAGCTGTAGCGAAATTTCCAGGCGAGATAATGTCTCTGGAATTTTCTCACGTCGCTGATCCACCAGATGTGGTCGCCGCTCCGGTTCGTCTCCTCATAGCTCCAGGTTAACTTGCGTCCACTAATTTCCTCACACAGAGCAATCGCTTCGAGCATTGAACAGTTGCTGTGTCGACTTCCGCCGATGTTGTACACTTCTCCGCTGCGCGGCGCGCGAATGAATTCCACGAATGCCTCGACCAGGTCGAAGCTGTGAATGTTATCACGGACCTGTTTGCCCTTGTATCCTAACACGCGATAAGGTCTGCCGCTCACCGTACATATCATCAGGTAGGAGAGGAAACCGTGCAGCTCCGTGCCCGCGTGTGCCGGTCCGGTGAGGCAGCCTCCGCGAAAAGAAACGGTTGGCATTCCAAAGTAACGGCCATATTCCTGCACCAAAATATCCGCGGCGGCTTTGGATGCGCCGAAGAGCGAATGCTTGCTGTAGTCGATGCTCATGGTTTCGGAGATTCCCGACTCATACTCATGCCCTGGCTCGATTTCCCATCGCGTCGGCAATTCTTGCAGTGGCAGCTGGTTCGGTGTGTCGCCGTAAACTTTATTTGTCGAAGTAAAAATAAATGGTGCCTCGGGAGAGAACGTTCTTGCCGCTTCGAGCAGGTTCAACGTGCCGTTCGCATTAACCGTAAAATCGGTTTGAGGATCGCGGGCCGCCCAATCATGCGATGGTTGCGATGCCGTATGCACAATCGCATCGATCATTCCGCGATAACGTTCGAATAACTCTGTAACTCCGGAGGCGTCCCGAATGTCGAGATCATAATGGTTATAACCACGGATGTTTGCGATCAAATCATCACGTGTTTTCTTCGTCGATGCTTCTGCGCCAAAGAATCGCGCGCGCATGTCGTTGTCGATCCCAACAACACACGCGCCTTCTTCTGCGAACCGCTTTACCGTTTCCGAACCGATCAATCCCGCGGATCCTGTGACGATGATTGCACGCATTTACTCGACTGTAATCGTTAAGACGATTTGCCCAAGAATCCGGGTCACATCACTTTGCGAAATGGGGCCATATGCAATCCGTTCAATTGCGGATCTTGCTCCCCCTTCGGTTTGCGAAAAGGTTAACGTACCAAGCGGGATCGATTCGAACAGCGCGCGCATCGAAGGGAATCGAACCACGCCTTCTCACGAGCGTCAGCTCCATATTGAAGCCTTGGAGCATCTGGACAAGTTCTTCCCAGTGAACACCCGCCTGCTCCAGGCCAGAGGGCCAGAATTCGAGCAAGAGATTGATACCTGCGTTTTCCTGCAGCACGCGCTTCGCGCCGCATAACGCATGGAGTTCATATCCTTGAATATCCATTTTGATCAGGTCAACGCGTTGGCCGGGTTTAAAGTAATCATCCAGCGCTATGATATCGATGAGCATGGTATTGCGTGAATCTCCCTCTGCTAGGTAGGCTCGGTGATCGACGTTTAGCTTATCCGAAACATAAAGTTTGGACCTGCCGCTGCGCTCTCCCACTGCAGCTAGCGATAGACGCACATTCGCGAGCTTGCGCGTGGCAGATTGCAATCGCCTAAAATTTTCTGGCCACGGCTCAAATGAATGAACGACACCAGTTGGACCAACACAGCGGGAGAGAAACTCGGAGTAAATTCCAATATTAGCGCCGACATCCACAACAACAGCTCCGGGAAATAAAATTTTTCTCAGTAGCTGCCGCTCCGCGCGATCAGCGTATTCTTTGTAAGCGCAATACAGCGGTCGGTAGACTGGGAAGGCGTGCTTATAAACTTTATTTCCGGCAGCGCGGAGAACGTAGGCTACAGACATCAGAGCCTAGCGCCGCGTCAGCGTTATCGTAAAGAACGACGCCAAGAGATGCGGGAACGAACGGCTGAAAGCCAAATCGATTGGAAAGAACACACGATAAACGAAATGTGGGACCGGTAGCCTGCACGATATTCCCCCGGTAGCCATGTAGGAGATGGCGCTAAAAGGCCGAGTAGAAAGAGTCGCAACATCGAACTTCTCGTTCAATCGTTGCAGCCATTCGACTCTCTGGAAGAATATTAGCCACGGTAACGCGATGTTCGCCGATGCCAGCGGCCCCTGTACCTTGGCTAACTCCGGCTCGGAAATCTGGAGATCCACTGGTTCGTGATGCAGATACTTGAAGATGGGAGTTGATAGCACAGAGAAAAAAGGTTCAGTCGCAATCACTTTGCCGCCTGATTTCAACTTGCCAGCTGCACGGTTAAGAAAGGCAATTGGGCTTTTGAGATGATGCAACACATTTGTAAGGGTAATAACATCAATGCTGTTGTCTTTGATTGCATCGAGCTTCTCGATCTGATGGCAGTCAAACACAAGATCAAGGTAGTCAAGATCGAGCACGTCGCTTGTTACGACATTTGAGAGAAATTGTTTCAGGGGCGACGTGCCGCTTCCTATCTCGAGTATCGAGAGAGTCGCGGGATTGGGAAAGTCCTTGAATTGATCATGGTAAAGCTCGCGATACCAAAAAAGAAGATTCTTGTTGGCGCCGAGTCGCGCGCGGTTACGTAACGTTACGGCGCGGTCGTTCGCCTCTTCGCTCTGCAAAAAGGTCATCGCGCTGCTCATTTGATTGCACGGATATAAAGCGAGCCGGCAAACTCCGAGATCGCAGGCACTTTCTCGAGAAACCGGGCGACCGCGTCCACGCTGCCGATCAGAGGAAGCGGGGTTTTTGGATGGAGGAAATCGAACGGATCGATTCGAACATCACGATAGCCTGTTTGTTCGAGCAGGCGTCGCAGTGGCCATCGGAAGAATGCGGTCTCATCCGGTGAGTCCCCGAGCTTTCGTTTAATCCAGGAGATGTTCTTTTGTATCGCGATCTGAGGGTTCAACATGTTCGGCTCTGTAAAGTAGATTGTGCCGGCTAGTTTCAACACCCGGTAAATGTTGCGTAGTGCCTCCTTGATTTCGAGGTGATGTAACACCGAGCTTCCGACAACAGAATCAAACACAGCGTCAGAATAGCTCAACGCGTAAGCGTTCTGAATTTGATAATGAACATTTGGCGCAGAATAATTAGCTCTCGCGAATTCCAAAAGCTCAGGGGAGACGTCAATCGCGATAATGTCCGCTCCAGACCGTGCCAGTTCTCGAGTGAAATAGCCGGTGCCACACCCTAGTTCGAGCACAGACATCCCGGGCCTCAAATGACTGCCGAGCATTTTTACCCGCCGCGCCCAGCGCAGCTTGCCGGCCGGGCTCTCCCAATTCCAAATCTCCCCTGCCCCATGTTGCGCCAGGAAACATCCGTGTTGAATCTCTTTAGCAATGCGCTCTTGCACTAGAAAATGCTCGGATAACTCCGATTTCGAGTTGCCGTCCGATATGTTGGCCGAGTTAGTAGTCAAGTTTTAGCCTCAGGAATCCATGCCAGCACATCTTTAGCATGACAAGTCCGTTTCGAAAGACCTTCGTCATCTTTGTTGAACCATAAACGCGTTCCTGATAGTGGACGGGTAAGTCCAGAATTTTCAGGTTCAATTTCGCGGCGCCGAATAAGAGCTCATAGTCTCCCCAACGGTCTTCGATTCCCCAGCTCCCCAGCATTGGCGTAATCCTCTCCCAGTCGCTTCTCCAAAGGACTTTTGTGCCGCACAGGGTGTCTTTCACCCGTTGCCCCAGCAGGTAGGTAAAGGCAACGCTGAAAAATTTGTTGCCCAGCATGTTCGTTCCGGTCATCGCGCCTTTTGGCACGGGATAGATCAATCGCGATCCGTTGACAAACTCCGCCTGTCCCGAAACGATAACGTCCATGAAGTAAGGCAGCTCTTCGGGAATGGTCGTCAGATCGGCGTCGAGGATCATCAATACATCGCCTGTCGCCGCATTGAAACCTGTCCAGACGTTTCGCGACTTACAAACTCCCGGACCTTGCTCAAGACGAATATCCTTCTCCGGATAGCGCGACTGCACTCGCCGCACCTCTTCGGCGGTCCCGTCGGTCGATTTGTCATCACAGAAAATTATCTCCGTCCGGCCACCTAGAGGCGGAATGCGGCGAACGGCGTCCTCCACGTTTCCTCTCTCGTTTTTGCAGGGAATAATTACTGAAACCGACAATTCTTCTTTCGGAATAGCTGGAGGCAGCGCTCTGGCGACGACGACCTGCGTCATGCAGAGCTTCTTCAGGAATGGCAGGCGTGCGCAGAATCGATTTAACAAGGCCGACACAAGTGGCACGTACTTGGGCAAGAGCACGATCCGGTGCGTCTCAAGAGCTTCGAAGCCCGCGAGCTTCATCACGTTTCGAATGTCTGCTGTGGAGAGCCAGTTCTGTTCGGCGCGAGGGACCTTCATCCCAAGCCACTCCGCAAAGCTGACCAACGGCTCCCAGAGATGGTTATAGGTCTCGACCAGCAGACGCGTGTGTCGCAGGCAAAGTGGCCTCAGATTACGCAACGCTTCAAGCACATCCACCGTGTCGCCAATGTCATTGAAGAGGATATAATCAAATTTCTCGCCCTGCCCGAAAAGCTTTCGGAACTCGTCTTTGTCCGGGAAAGCGACTGCAAATTCGAAGGCCGGATTGCATTGCTTTGCGATTTCCACGATCTCGGCACAGATGTCGATGCCTTTGCCCTCGCTTGGCCGAACGGCGGCCAAATGATTGCCGGTGACGCAGCGAACTGACAGGACTTTTTTGTCCGGCTCGACCACAAATCGAAGAAGCCGGTTTAACAGGTCGTAATAGTATCTGTTGCGATTGATCCAGCCTTCTCGCCGCGAAGCAATGCTTGCAAGGTGGCTGCGTGTGCGTTCACGCCTTTCTTCCAAGGCGGCCCCTCCCCAGGCCTCTTTGCTAGTCTGACGCTCCTTTATCACAACTTCCATATTGCCGTCGTCAATATCACCTTGGAAGGAGTGTCCTTTGGGAGAAGCCACCACATCGCTCCGCGCCGCAACTTTTTTACTTCCCGTGCCGTTCAAGGTCCTCTTCAATTACCTTCTCCATACCTCCCGCTTGTAGGAAATACCGTTTTAGGGATTGCCATAGCGTTCGCTGAGGTAGCGCAATTTCGCTGGAGAAAGCGAATGGTTGTGTTTGATTAATCGGTTTGACGTTTTTGGTCAGAATGCCTGCGCAAGTTATCAAAATTAGCGGTGCGCGCCAGCACAATCTCAAGAACCTCCACGTGGAAATTCCACGGGAAAAGCTGGTTGTCATTACCGGTTTGAGTGGTTCCGGGAAATCATCACTGGCTTTCGATACTCTTTACGCGGAAGGGCAACGCCGCTACGTCGAGAGCCTCTCTGCTTATGCGCGGCAGTTCCTCGATCAAATGGAGAAGCCCAATGTCGATCTTATCCAGGGACTTTCTCCGGCGATTGCCATCGAGCAGCGCAGCGCCGGGGCCAATCCAAGATCGACAATCGCGACTACCACTGAAATTTACGATTATCTGCGGGTCCTCTTTTCGGCTGTTGGCCAGCCGCACGACCCACTCACAGGCCAGCCGCTGAGCCGCCAAACGCCCCAGCAAATCGTCGATCAGATCCTAGCGTACGAGCCGGGGTCGAAAATAATTGTGCTGGCGCCGCTGATTGAGAATCAAGCGGGCGAATTCCGAGACGTAATCGAAAAAACCAGGCGTGAAGGATTCGTTCGCGCGCGGATTGACGGTGAGCTTATCGAGCTGGATCGCCCCGAGCCAATCCGGCTCAACAAAAACAAGCGACACACGATTGAGGCGGTAGTCGATCGGCTAGTCGCGCGCGATGGGATCCGCATTCGCCTCACTGATTCAATAGAGACTGCGCTCAAATGGGGTGGGAACACATTGTCGATCTTGCGATCGGTTCAGAAGCTGCCGAATGCTGAACGTCCGATATCGAAGACCGAATTGCAGGAGTGGGAAGAGCTGCGTTACTCCACTGATTATGGAAACCCCGAGACCGGGTTTAGGCTCGGCGAACTAACTCCCAGACATTTTTCTTTCAACAGCCATCTTGGAGCATGTCCGGCTTGCCACGGACTTGGCACACAGTTGGTTTGCGATCCAGACCTGATGATTTCCGATCCTAGCAGAACGCTGGCCGAAGGCGCGATTACGCCGTGGCGGCGCGGGACGAAACGGATGCAAGCATACTACCGGCATCTGCAGAAGGCGCTCGTGAAACATTTTCACGTCGATGAAGACGTTCCTTTCAGCGAATTGCCAGAGGAATTCAAGCAAGCGCTTTACTTTGGCACGAATGGAGCGCCGATTGAATTGAATTTCAGCGACAACGGCGAAGCGAAGGTTGCAAAACCGTTCGAGGGACTCGTGCCGCAAATGCAACGGCTTTACGAGCAAACCCAGAGCGAATTTACTCGCAACCGCATTCGCTCGTTCATGACGCGCGAGCCGTGCAAAGTGTGTGATGGAGCAAGGCTCAAACCGGAAATCCTCGCGGTCACCATCAAAGATCGGCACGCATGCGAATTCAACATTCACCAGTTCAGTGAGCTGACGATCGAAGTGGCCACCCGGTTTATTGGAGCTCTCGACTTGACCGCGCACCAACAAGCCATCGTGAGCGACGTGGTGCGCGAAATTCGATCGCGCTTGAAATTCCTCGTTGATGTCGGCCTCGGTTATCTCACGCTCGATCGCCAGAGCGGGACGCTTTCCGGCGGCGAAGCACAGCGAATCCGGTTGGCGACACAGATCGGCTCCGGTCTTGCGGGCGTTCTTTACATCCTGGATGAACCGAGCATTGGACTGCATCAGCGTGACAATGCGCGATTGCTAGGGATCTTGCGGTGTCTCCGTGACCTGGGCAATTCGGTTATTGTAGTCGAACACGATGAAGAAACGATCCGGGCCGCAGATTACATTATCGATCTTGGCCCGGGCGCAGGCCCGCGGGGAGGCGAAATCGTAGCGCAGGGCAAACTCAAGGACATCCTGTGCGCGAAGAATTCTTTAACCGCCGAGTATCTTTCCGGCCGCGCGCGGATTCCCGTTCCCAAGCAGCGTACCAAACCGCGCTCTCCCAACCAATCTGAAGCTTGGTTAACGTTGGTCGGCGCGAAGGAAAACAATTTGAAGGATATTACCGTTTCGTTTCCGCTCGGTTGTTTGACCTGCGTGACCGGCGTCTCTGGCAGCGGTAAATCCACCTTGGTGGATGACATTCTGCGGCGCGCGTTGTTTCGGCGTTTTTATAATGCGAAGGAAAAACCGGGCGCTCATCGGGCCATTCGCGGAGTGGAACAGATCGACAAAGCAATTGTGATCGATCAGAGCGCGATTGGGCGAACGCCGCGGTCGAATCCGGTCACCTACACGGGCGCGTTCACCCCGATCCGCGAGCTGTTCAGCCAATTGCCCGCGGCGCGGGTGCGCGGTTATGACGCAGGGCGTTTCAGCTTCAACATTAAAGGCGGCCGTTGTGAAAATTGCGAAGGCGGCGGGTTAATCAAGATCGAGATGCACTTTTTGCCCGACGTTTATGTCGAATGCGAAGTGTGTCACGGCAAACGCTACAACCGTGAGACACTCGAGATCACTTACAAAGGCAAGCACATCGCCGACGTTCTCGATCTGACGGTGGACGAGGCAGCGCGCTTTTTCCGAAATATTCCCAGCGTTTCAGAAAAGTTAGACTCGTTGCTAGATGTGGGCCTTGGCTATCTGCGACTTGGCCAAGCCGGAACGACTCTTTCCGGCGGAGAAGCTCAGCGCGTGAAACTGGCGACAGAGCTTGCGAAAAAGGCGACTGGCCGCACTCTTTACATTCTCGATGAACCGACGACCGGATTGCATTTCGCAGATATAGAAAAATTGCTGCAAGTGTTAATGAAGCTGCGCAACGCGGGTAATACGGTAATTGTGATTGAACATAATCTGGAGATGATCAAGTGCGCCGACTGGATCATTGATCTGGGGCCCGAAGGTGGCGAAGGCGGAGGCGAGGTCGTTGGGGCGGGTACACCAGAGGAAGTTGCGGATGTTCCGGATAGCCACACGGGGCGATGTCTGCGGTCAGTGCTAGAGGGCAAATGAGACATATAAGACATATAGGTCTCATAAGTCTCATCGTACTGGTCTCAGTCGCGCGCGGGGAAATTTCGACCGAGCTCACAGAAGCGGCAACTCCGCTCGCAGAAGGCGTGCCGGAGGTCGCGGTCGTACGGTTGCAGGCGTTGCTGAATGATAATCTGTCCGAACCCGAGTGGCTCGCGGTTGCAGAGAAACTTGCCGAAGCACAGGTTGCTGCAAAGCAGCCGGAGAGTACTCTCGTTTTGCTGGCAGACGCCAGGCTGCGCGAACTGCCATGGGCAAAGTTCTGGCGCGCCCAAGCCCTTGCCAGCCTGCGTCGGTGGGTCGACGCGCTGCCCCTCTACGAGGAACTGGCGATGAAGAAAGGTTCGTCGCTTCAGGCAGCAGCCACTTTTGGGGCAGCGGAAATGCTGCGCGCGTTGGGAAAAAGGGACGAAGCACTGAGCAAACTCACTCTTCTCTTCCATAACGAGGAATGGGCTACACGAGCGCAGTTACGAGCAGCCGAATTGTACATTGAAATAGCCGATGCCCCCAATGCGCGGCGCCTCCTGGGAGAGATGCAGCCAACGT
>Ga0137364_10000412_pt1 | contig 17057 bp, 15 predicted proteins | sample SagtaG_10_FD_104798 | JGI IMG/M metagenome (GOLD analysis project Ga0137364, IMG submission 104798) | Vadose zone soil microbial communities from Sagehorn Ranch, Mendocino, California, USA - Sage1_L_20_16 metaG | ecosystem: Environmental > Terrestrial > Soil > Vadose zone | place: USA... | reverse complement strand
GTCATGCCCGTGCCGGTATCGATCACCGACAGTTTCAGGTAGCTGCCGGTCCCCGGCGCCGGATCACCGCTTGCCTGATTTAGCTCGACCTTGATGTCGATCGAACCACCGTCCGGCATCGCGTCACGCGCATTGATCGCAAGGTTGAGAATCGCAAGCTCAAGCTGGTTGGCATCGATGCGCGCCGGCGGCAACCCTTGCGGAATATCCAGCCGCAGCGCAACGCGCGGCCCCAGCGACCGCTCCAGCAGATCGATCATGTCCTGGATCAGGGCGCGCAGATCGACCGGTACCGCGCGCAGGTCCTGCTGCCGCGCGAACGCCAAAAGGCGCTGCGTCAGCGAGGCGCCGCGCTCCGCGCCCTGCACCGCGCCGTCGATCAGCCGGTGCAGCCGCGGATCGTCGGGGATGCGCCTGCGCAACAGATCGAGATTGCCCATCACCGCCATCAACAAGTTGTTGAAATCGTGCGCAACGCCGCCGGTGAGCTGGCCGATCGTCTCCATCTTTTGCGCCTGCCGCAACTGCTCCTGGGCTTTTTCGCGCGCCGCGACTTCCTTCATCAAATCGGCCGTGCGCTGCTCGACGCGCTGTTCGAGCGTGGCGGTCAGTTCCGCCAGCGCCGTGCGCTCGGCCGCCAGTTGCGCCAGCAGATGATCACGTTCGATCTCGGCCACCTTGCGCGCGGTGATGTCGGACGACACGCCAACCAGCGATTTGATGCTGCCGTCAGGCCTGCGAACCGAGCGGGCGCGTACATCGACCCAATGGATCGAGCCGTCGGGCCAGATATTGCGATATTCGATGCTGTAGTCCCTGCCGGACTTGATCGATGCGTCGAGCACTTGCTGCCGTCGGGCGCAATCGTCAGGATGTATCGCCGCCAACAAGTCCTGATAGGAAAAAGAATCTTGTGGTTTGCGGCCAAAGAACGTCTTGCAGGTGTCGGAGGCTTCGAGCTCAAACTCCGGCAGATGCAGTTCCAGCGCGCCGAGATGGCCGGCGTTGAGCGCGGTCTGCAGCAGGCCTTCGCCTTCGGTGAGATCGGCGAGAATGGCACGGGTCTGGTATTGGCGGCGCCGGCCCCGGATCGCGGAACCGACAATGCTCACCAGCGTGGTCGGATGGAACGGACGCTCGATGAAGGTGACGTTGCCCAGCACCTGTCCGAGCCGCATGGCATCGGGATTGCGCTCGGGGCCGCCGCCCTGGCGCGTCAACAGCACGATCGGAAAATCGGACCATGACGGCTGTTCGTTGAGCCAGCGCATCAGGCCGCGCAAATCCGCGGTCTTGACCGCTTCGTCGGCGACTACGGCAAGGCCGGCACCGCCTTCGATCTCGTGCATCAGCGCCGCAAGATCCGCGCAGACGTTGGCGTAATAGCCCGCCTCCTTGATCAGCGCCGCGGCCACCGAAGCATCGCGTCCCGTCGGCGCGAGAATGACGGCACGTTCGGAAGAGGCGCCGGGCCTCACCGGACCGGCTCTTCCAGCAAGGGCTTACGCTCGCCGATGTAAGTCGGCACGCCACGCAATACGCCCTGAAATCCGTCCAGCGGATCGCCGATGGTGAGGCCGCGACTATCGATGCGATATTCGCGAATCGTCGATTCATGTGCACCGGTACGTTTCTTGATGATCGACATCGCGCGCCGCACCATACCGAGCGCCTCGAAATAGCGCAGCAGAATCACCGTATCTGCCAAATACGTCACATCGACCGGCGCCTTCATGTCGCCGACCAGCCCGTGCTGCGCCGCGGTCATGAATGTCGTCGCCCCCCGGCGGTCCAGATATTGCAGCAATTCGTGCATGTGCAGGGTCAGTGAATTTTCTTCGGGCATTGCGGACCGATAACCGTTGAGGCTATCGATCGCGAAGGTCTTGATGCGATCCTCATCGACCCGCTTGCGGACACGGTGGGCGAATTCGCCGGGCGACAGCTCCGCGGCGTCCACCTGCTCGATGAAGAGATTACCGCCGCGCAGCATCGCTTCGAGATCGATGCCGAGACCCTTCATGCGGGCGAATAACAGGCCGAGCTCTTCGTCGAACACGAACAGTGCCGCCTTTTCGCCGCGCGCGATCGCGGCAAGGATGAAGACGATTGTCATCAGAGATTTGCCGGTGCCGGCAGGTCCCAGAATCAGCGTGCTCGATCCCACATCGATGCCGCCGCCCAACAACCGGTCCAGTCCGGCAACACCGCTCGACATCGAGCGCCTCACAAAATTGCAATGGTGCTCCGACGCCACCAGCCGCGGAAACACGTTGAGCCCGCCGGTCGTGATGGTTACGTCATGATAGCCGCCGCGAAACTTCACGCCGCGATATTTGAGGACGCGCATACGCCGGCGCTCCGCGCCATAGGCCGGGGCCAATTCCTCAAGTTGCAGGACGCCATGCGCGACGCTGTGCACGGTGTTGTCGATGACTTCGCTGCTCAGGTCATCCAGCAACAACACCGTGGTGCCGAACTTTGCAAAATAGTGCTTGATCGCCAGAATCTGCCGCCGGTATCGCAGCGAACTCTGCGCCAGCAGCCTGATCTCCGAGAGACTGTCCAGCACCACGCGGCTCGGCCGCGCGCGGTCGACCACCTCGAATATTTGCCTGGTGGTCTCGCCGAGCTCGAGATCCGACGAATAAAGCAGGCTCTGCTGCTGCTCGGAATCCAGCAGACTCTCCGGCGGCAGCAATTCGAAGACTTCAACACCGTCGTCCAATGCCCAGCCATGCGAGGCGGCGCCGGCGCGCAATTCGCGTTCGGTCTCGGACAGAGTGATGTAGAGGCATTTCTCGCCGGCTTGTGCGCCTGCCAGCAGGAATTGCAGCGCGATGGTGGTTTTGCCGGTCCCGGGCGCGCCCTCCACCAGAAATACGTGCCCACGCGAAAACCCGCCCGACAGAATATCGTCCAGTCCCCCAATTCCGGTTTTCGCCTTTCCGGCGATCGGCTCAACCAAGTCCATAAGACCCCCCTCACCGGGGGCTAAACTTGGCTGACATCATACGGTTCCCGGAAAATGGACCTATTTTTGCGGAAAGAATTCAGGCCACATCGCCCTCCAGGCCGCCATCGCAGAAGCGCCAGCTCACCTCCACGCCTTTCGGCGAAGTGTGATGCCATCGCTTTGGCTCGCCCCGCAGAATATGAAAATTGCTCGCCAGCACCGACATGTTCAGCGCCAACGCGCTGCCGGACGCCCGCTGACAATCGGTGCAATTGCAGCTGTAGAGCAGCAGCGGAAACGACGTGATCCGGTAGCCGATCGCCCCCCGCACGGACAGCCGCCGGTCATGGGAAGCGCGGGTCGCGTCGGATTCATGATGTATCGCGATCGAAAGATGCGATCAGAAGGTGATCCGGAAAATAGACCGCGCTGCGACGCCAATCTCTTGGTAAAAACGCAAAGGGTGCATCTTCAATGCGCCTGATTGTCAGCTGGCGGCCGCCAGCGACTTTTCAAATTCGTTGGGCAATTCGATATCGACTTCCAGGGTGGAGACGGTTTTGCCCCGGTCCATCTTGACGAGGACCTTGTCCGGGTCGAGCGTGACATGCCGCGATACGGCGGCAAGAATTTCTTCCCGCAGCACGCCCAACAAGTCAGGCTGGCCGCGCAGATTGCGTTCATGCGACAACAGAATCTGCAGCCGCTCCCGCGCAACCGGCGCCGAGGCATTGCGGCTATTGAGGAAACGCAGCAGATTCATGCGGCTCTCCGTCCGAGCAACCGATCCATCAATCCCTTGCGCTCGGCCGGCACCACCATGGCGATGACCTCGCCCATCAGCCGGCGGGACGCGTCGGTATAGGCGCGCGCCGGCGCACTGGCGGCGTTGTTCAGCGTGACGGGAGTTCCGACGTTTGAGGCGCGCAGAACGTCCTGGCTTTCGGGGATGATGCCGAGCAGCGGGGTCGCAAGGATCTCGAGAATATCCTCGATGGTGAGCATTTCGCCCCGGGCGGCGCGGGCGGAATCGTATCGGGTGATCAGTATGTGCTTCTTGACCTGCTCGCCCTTCTCGGCCTTCACGGTCTTTGAATCGAGCATCCCGATGATCCGGTCGGAGTCGCGCACCGACGAGACTTCGGGGTTGGTGACGATGATCGCCTCGTCCGCATAACGCATCGCCAGCGTGGCACCCCGTTCGATGCCGGCCGGGCTGTCGCAGAGAATCCAATCGAACCGGGTTCGCAGGTCGGCGATGATGCCACCGATGCCCTCGTCCGTCAGGGCATCCTTGTCCCTGGTTTGGGATGCCGGCAGCAGCCACAAATTATCGAGGCGCTTGTCGCGAATGAGTGCTTGCGAAAGCTTGGCGACGCCCTGCACCACATTGATGAGGTCGAACACGACCCGCCGCTCCGCCCCCATGACCAGGTCGAGATTGCGCAGACCGACGTCAAAGTCGACGACCACGACTTTTTGACCGCTTTGCGCGAGCGCCGCACCAAGCGCGGCGGTGGTGGTCGTCTTTCCCACGCCGCCCTTGCCAGACGTCACGACCAGAACCTTGGCCATTTCTTTTACCTCCTTACTCGGTTAATTCAGCGGTGTAATTTTCATAATGTCGCCTTCGAGCCACGCTTGAGCCGGCCGATCGCGCAGGGAGGCGTCGATTTCTTCCGCGGTCTGGTAGTAGCCGTCGATGGCCAGAAGTTCTGCCTCGATTCGCTGGCAATAAATTCGCGCGGCGGGATTGCCGTTGACGCCCGCCATCGCACGGCCGCGCAGCGTCCCGTAGATGTGGATGGATCCACCGGCGACGACCTCCGCGCCGGAGCCGACCGAACCCAACACCGTCACGTCGCCGTCGGTAAAAATGATGGATTGACCGGAGCGGACCGGGCTATCGAGCAGCAGCGAGGTTGGTTTCGGTTTGGCCTCGGGCTTTTCCGGTTTGTCCTGCTGGATCACACAATGACGACCGCCGGTAAGCAAAGGCGGCAGGCTCGGTGTGAGTTGGGCCGCGTCGACGCCCTCGATCCCGAGCACGCGAATACTACGTCCCTCGAGACTGGTGACGAGGTGAGCGATCGCGGACTGGCTGAGCTCCACCGCGGACAGGTCAAGCACGACGGGTTTTCCGAAAAAAAAGCCGGGAGAACGGGCCAGCGTCGCGTCGATTTCTTCGAGCCAGCCCACGATCGGCACGACAGGACAGAACACGAACGCCACATAGGAGCGGCCCCGAAGGCGCACCAGTTGGCGTGTTGGTTCCGCTCTTGTCTCCATGATGGCCGCCCAGCCCTTTCTTATCGAATGGTTAATGACGGCGATGATGGGCGACGATGGTTAACGATCGATTAATGCCGGCAGCCGGCCGGCGGCGGGTGAGATCGCGAATATGGCGAAGACTGGTTTTAACGCTCTGATTGCGCCGCATTTCGCGCTGGAACACCGTTTACGAGTGCGGCGGACGTCGTCCGTCAACCCCTGAAAAAACAACCCTCGGACGAACTCGAGTTCTGTTGAAATCGTTAACGAGCCAAATCTTACCTCAGTTTCGTCCAGTTTCGAACCTAATAATGTCCTCTGGGAGCTCCATCAAATTCGGGTGACTTTTTTTTAGCTGGAGCGCTAAAAGGTCATTTCCGCCGCCTTTCGAGGCGGATATTTGCCGAAGGGGATAGGCAATGGAAGCGGCATGGGCAGCGCGGTCGCGACGTGTGTGTCGCCTGGCGCAAGCAATACCGGATGGTGCTGACCTCGCATCGCGCTCTTTGATTCAAATTTTGATTCAAATTTTCCTGCCGGCTTTTGCCTCTCGTTCGAGCAGGTCGTGCGATCTGTCGTTACGGCGAACTTTGCCGCCTGGAGCATTTGTTTATTACGTCCAGAAAAAACGTGCCAGATACTACAGCGCCGGACAGGCGACTGCAGTATAACAACCAGATGTAACAGGTGCTATGAGGAGTGGAGTATGAGTACCTTGGGTGAACAGGAGCAACTCAATCCGAACGACAGGTTGTACTATGCGCCGCGGTGGTTGCGTGAAAAGCCCGAGGCGGCTGCGTCCTCGTCTCCCGAGGCAGGGCCGGCGAACCTGACGCGCGCCCCGCAATCCTTCGATTCGTTGCTCGAGGAAGCCGTAGCCGACTCGCTGCGACATCCGCTCGACCCCGAGGTCATGAACGAGCCCCCCGGTATCGTGCGCGAACTGGATCGGCGAATGGCGATACTCAGCGTCGCCGGCCGCTTCGCCGCGGCGATCGGCGTCTCGGCCATCGTGGCGCTGTTCTTCGTCATCATGGTCCCCGCTTCGCGGGACTATGCACGTCAGCAACCGGACAACAACGCCGCAGCGGTCTCCGGAATGTTGCAGTCGCTGAAGACCGCCACGTCGCAGCCCGCTCAGAAAGAGGATGACGCGAAACCCGCGCTTTCCGAGTTTCAGGGTCTGCTAGCGTCCACACCGGCCAACCAGCCCGCGCAGCCGCCTGTTACGCGCGAGGAGTCCGAGACGCTGCTTCAGCAATTCGTGCAGTGGCAGCAAAAACCTGCTGCTCCAGCCAATGCACCTTAGTTACAAGTTACACGATTGATAACCTAGACGCGGAGAGAACGACGATGCCTGATGTGACCTTGATCTTGCGGAGCCTGCGATGACCCTTCGTTGGATGGTTGTATTCGGCGCCTTGTTGGCCGGCACCGCGGGCGCATCGGCTGGTGACAAGACCGACGTCGTGCGCGACCTTGCGGGCCGCGTCGGCCCGATCGTCGGTTCGGCACTGGCCTGCCGCGACATCGCGCGGCCCCGTATTCAGATGATCGTCGACAAGTTCGCGGCCGTGATCACCGAAGCCTCGTCCAGCGAGGCCGAGCGCTCCGACCTGACCCAGCTGCTCGATCGCAGCGTCGCCGATGGTCGCAATGCCGTGACATCGGGAAGGATGGATTGCAGATCGGCAGACCGCCAGCTCGCCGATCTGGAACGCTCGATCGCCGGACCAGGGCCAAGCCTGTCCGCCGTCATCGCACCGTCTTCCGCCGCCGCCGCTACGGCGCCGACCGCGCCGGTCCCCGCCGCATCCATCGCCGCCGGCCCAGCGGTCCGCGGCATGACCGATCGGGAAATCCGGTTCGGAATGGCTGCGCCGTTTTCCGGCCCGGCAAAGGAACTCGGGCGCCAGATGAAGCTCGGGATCGATACGGCTTTCAACCGGATCAACGAGGCCGGCGGCGTCGACGGCCGGATGCTGAAGCTGATCGCGGCTGACGATGGTTATGAGCCGACCCGAACCGCCGATGCGATGAAGCAGCTCTACGAGAAAGACCAGATATTCGGCATCATCGGCAATGTCGGCACGCCGACCGCGGTGGTGGCTGTCCCCTATTCGCTGGAGCGACGGATGTTGTTCTTCGGCGCTTTCACCGGCGCCAATGTGCTCCGTCACGATCCTCCCGATCGCTACGTGTTCAACTATCGTGCGAGCTATGCCGAAGAAACCGACGCCGTGGTGCGCTATCTGGTGAAGTTGCGCCGGATAACGCCTAGGCAAATCGCCGTTTTCGCCCAGCAGGACACCTACGGCGATTCGGGATTCGCCGGTGTCGCCAAGGCGGTACGCGGGCTCGGCGGCAGCGACGCCACGATCGTGCGGCTCAACTACAAGCGAAACACCGTGGATGTGGACGATGCGGTCAATCAGTTGAAACTGCAGAAGCCGCCGATCAAGGCGGTGGTCATGGTGGCGACGTACCGCGCCGCCGCGAAGTTCATAGAGAAGACCCACGACCTCTATCCCGGCATGGTCTACACCAACGTGTCGTTCGTGGGCAGCACCTCGCTTGCCGATGAATTGATGCTGTTGGGGCCGCGCTACGCTTCTGGCGTGATCGTCACGCAAGTGGTGCCGGCGGTGTCGGGCTATTCGAGTGCGGTTCTCGAATACAAGAATGCGCTTGCCAAATATTTCCCGGGTGAGGCGCCCGATTACGTGTCGCTCGAGGGCTATGTCGCGGCAAACGTTCTGATCCAGGGCATCAAGCGCGCCGGGCCGCAGTTCGACACCGAGAAGCTGATCGACGTGTTGGAGAACACCCGCAATTTCGACCTGGGTCTTGGAGCCTCTCTCAGTTTCGGCCGCGCCGAACACCAGGCGTCGCACAAGATCTGGGGAACGGCGCTTGACGAAAACGGCAAGTACCAGGCGATCGAACTCGAATAGCGGCTTCTTCTCAGGGCCCAAAAGGCCGGCCGCTCGCTTGAACCTGCCGCAACACCGCTTCGAGCATCCCGGAAAGGGATGTATCGGGTCACAGCGGCGGATCGGCGGCGGCGTCGTATTCCTGTTTGAAGCGCGCGATCAGTTCGGCCGCGGGCAGGATTTTGCCGACACTGCCGACGCCCTGGCCGCTGCCCCAGATCTCCTTCCAGGCTTTCGGCTTGGCGCGCTCGCCGGACGCGTCGGTGCCGAAACTCATTTTCGATGCGTCGGACTCCGGCAAATTGTCGGGATCCATTCCCGCCGCGACGATCGAGGGTTTGAGATAATTGCCGTGCACGCCGGTGAACAGGTTTGAATAGACGATATCTTCAGCGGTCGAAGTCGTGATCATCTGCTTGTAGCCCTCCACCGCATTGGCCTCGGCAGTGGCGATGAAGGCCGAGCCGATATAGGCGAAGTCGGCCCCCAGCATCCGCGCCGCGCGGATCGCGCGGCCGTGCGCGATCGCGCCCGACAGCGCGATCGGCCCGTCGAACCATTGCCGGGTCTCCGCCACGAACGCGAATGGCGATATCTCGCCGGCATGGCCGCCGGCGCCGGCCGATACCAGGATCAGACCGTCCGCCCCCTTCTCGATCGCCTTGTGCGCGAATTTCTGGTTGATCACATCGTGAAACACAATGCCGCCCCAGCCATGGGCGGCCTGATTGAGTTCCTCGCGCGCGCCGAGCGAGGTGATGATCATCGGCACCTTGTGCTTCTCGCAAAGCGCGAGATCCTGATCGAGCCGGTTGTTCGAGCGATGCACGATCTGATTCACCGCGAACGGTGCCGATGGCCGCTCCGGATGCGCCTGGTCGTGGGCGGCGAGTTCCTGGTTGATCCGCGCCAGCCACTCATCGAGCAGGTCAGGCGGACGCGCGTTCAACGCCGGAAACGATCCGACGATGCCCGCCTTGCATTGCGCGATCACCAGATCAGGCACGGAAATAATGAACAGCGGCGCACCGATCACCGGTAAAGACAGACGGCCCTTGAACAAGGCAGGCATGGACATTCGGAAAGACCCTTTTGGTTATTCGGGAAGAGCCGCGATAAGCCGGTTCTCAAAGATGCCAGACATCATACCATCAAGGCAATCGTACCGAAGAGGGCCCGCGATCCGGCGGCGATACCGGCGCTACTGGCACAGCGCGCGGGTCACGTAATTTTCGGTCCGGCAATCGCCCGGCTGGCGCTTGTAACCCGGCAGGTAGACCTTGGCCGAGCACTTCTCCGCCGCATCGGTGTCGAGGCTCTTGCCCTCCTTGAAGCCCTTGGCCTGGCATAGCCTGTCGGCGCCGGCCTTGCAGTCCGGCGCGCCGTTGGTCGAAAGCGGACATCCCATGCGCCCCGCCACCATCGAGGAGGGTATCGCCAGCCGAGAGAGGCCGTCGCCCGCATCCTTGGCAGCATCCTTGGCGCGCGAATTCAGATCCTCGATGGTCTCCTGCGGGCCTTTCAGGGTCGGAAGGATCGACAGCGATTTCTCGAACAGTTTCCCCATTTCGTTGATCAGGCCTGGATTCTCTTGGCGTGCCGGCGGAGCGGAGGATGGCGGCGGCCCTTCGTCTTGCGGAGGTACCGGCGCGGCCTGCTGCGCCGGCGTCTGGACGCCGAGAGAAGGTGATGGCGGCGCCGCCTGCGGCCACGCGCCACCCGCGGCGATCAGCATCGACAACGCTACGCCGGCGATGGCAACGCCCGCCCTGGATGGCGCCACGAGGAAATTATCCAGCCGAACGGGCATCCGATGGCTACCCCGCGAACCCAGTGGGAAAGGAAAGGCGTTTCGCAACTAGATCAATCGGTATGCGATGTAAAATCCGAGCACAAGAACAAGCGCGCCGAGCGTCACCCACAGCCCCAGATGTTTCTCGATCCGTACCCGGATCCATTCGCCGTAGCGGTTGAGCAGTATGGCGACCATGAAGAAACGCCCGCCACGCGCAATGATCGAGCACAGGACGAACAGCCAGATGTTATAACCGGCAAAGCCCGACGTGATCGTCACGAGCTTGTAGGGGATCGGTGTCAGACCCTTGCCGATGATGATCAAGGCGCCCCATTCGGCATAAGATGCGCGGAAGGCCTCGACCTTGCCGCCAAGCCCATAGAATTCGATCAGCCAATGCCCGATCGAATCGTACAGCAGCGCGCCGATCGCATAGCCGAGCATGCCGCCCACGACTGACGTCACTGTGCAGACCACGGCGTAGAGCCATGCCCGCTGCGGCCGCGCCAGCGACATCGGGATCAGCATCACATCCGGCGGTACTGGAAAAAACGAGCTTTCCGCGAACGCCACCGCTCCCATGATCCATAGCGCGTATGGCTTGTGTGCGGCGTCGATACACCAATCGTAGATCCGTCTCAGCATGGCGCGATGAACCATCCCGGGGCGGATTTGTCCATGCCGGGAATTGACGGAATCCGGAGCGAATTCCCTAGTGACGCTTGCGAAGCGCGACAATTGGTCGCCGTGCCACCCGGGACGGCGAAACCTTGGGCAGTTTGACCGCGGATTTCGGCAGCTTCTCGGCGATCCCGAGCAAGTGTTCGCGCCGCTCCATTTCGCGCCACACGTCGTCGGGCCGCACACCGGCCGATGCCCACAGAACGGTGAGATTGTAGAGCAGATCGGCGCTCTCGCGGATCACCGCATCGGAATTGCCGTTAACGGCGTCAATGACGACCTCGATGGCTTCTTCGGCCAGTTTCTTCGCCATCTTGGCCGGGCCGCGTTGAAACAGCCGTGCGGTCCGCGACGTCGCCGGATCGAGATCCTTGGCCGCGATGACCGCCAGATAAAGTCGTTCGAGCGAATCACTCATTCGACGATGCTAGTCCAAACCCCTGCCCAGCGTGTTAACAGCCAGCCTTTCTAATGCCTTACCGGACAATAAAAATTCCGCCGGCCACCACGGGCGGCCGACGGCATTGACAGTGCGGGAAGCTGGTTACCAGCCACGGTAGTAAGGAACGCCGGAGCCATATCCCCCGTAATAGGGATTGCCGCCATGGTAGTACGGCCCACCCCCGTAATAGGCGGGCGCGTCATAATAACCATAATGGTCGTAGTAATAGTCCCGGCGGTTCTGGGCCGCTGCGATCGCCAGGCCGGTGCCGACGATTCCGGCAAACGCGGCTGCCGCCGCAGCGCCACCGCCGCCTCGATAGTATCTGCGGCGGGCGCTGAAATCAGTGGCGTCGCTGGTCGCAGCCGCGGCCGTCACGCCCTTGCCGGCAGCCGCCGAGCCGGCCCGAGCCATCGATGGCTCGACCACCGTCAGCGCCACCGCCGCAACGGTTGCCCATACCGTGGCGCGGCCGGCATATGAAAACAGAGCTTTTCGCGCGAACATCTCGACATCCTCCATGGCGGCCTGGCCTGGCAGGCCTGCTTTAGTGCTAACCACCGCGCCGATGTTAGGTTCCCCTGGTTGAACTCAAGCTGAACAATCCGTAAAAGCTTGCAGTGAAATCCTGCCGCTCATCGACTGTTCAGATTTGATCCTGCAGAATGCTCGCCACCGCCGCCCTTTCGGTGTCATGAAACAACGATGTCAGGGGCGGCAACCGGCATTCGGCTTTGCTGATGTAACTCGATGCGCGTGACCCGGACTATCGCCCTCCGCTGCGTTTTGGCTTCGCTGTTGGGCCTGCTGGGTTTTGCGCATTTCGGGGTGCGGGGAAGTGTCGCTGCGGAAAGCCGACAACCGATCGCGATCCAGTTTTCCTTCGACCGTCCGATCGATGCGAGCGCGGCCCCCTTCATATTGGCGGCGACCAGCAGTTCGTTTAGCTCGGAAGGCCTTGCGGTCACCACCAACATCGCCAGCGGTACCGCGGACGCGATTGCACGCGTCGCCGCCGGCACCAGCGATTTCGCGTTGGCCGATATCAACGCCCTGATCCGCTTTCGCGACACGCCGAACGCGACTCCGGTCAAGGCGGTATTCGTGCTGTTCAACCAATCGCCCTACGCCATCATCGCCCGCAAGAACCGCGGCATCCACGCGCTGTCCGATATCGAAGGCAAAAATCTCGGCGTTGGCGAAGGCGACCTTTCGATCCGGCTGTGGCCGGCGCTGGCGCGGCAGAACGGAATCAAGCTCGCCCACGTCAAGCAGAACAGCATCAGCGCCGCCGTCCGCGAGCCCATGCTGTCGGCGGGTCAGGTCGATGCCGTGACCGGGTTTTCGTATCTGTCGGCGATCAACCTAAAGGACCGCGGCGTTCCGGCCGACGACCTCGCGGTGCTTCGCTTCGCCGATTATGGCTGCGAGGCCTACGGGGTCGCGGTGATCGTCAATCCGGCGTTCGCGGCAGCCAAGCCGGAAGCCGTGAAGGGATTCCTGCGCGCGGTGATTGCCGGCACCCATCTGGCCATCAAGGACCCCGGGGGCGCGGCAGATGAGGTGGTCAGCCGGATGGAAGACGGATCGCGCGATCTGGAATTGGAACGGCTGAACACCGTGATCCGCGACAACGTCCTCACCGCCGAGGTCAAGCGCGACGGCATCGGCGGCATCGATCCAGCGCGCCTGGAGCGCTCGATCGATCAGATCGCCGAGGATTTCAAATTCCGGAGACGCCCCGTCGCCGCGGACATTTTCGACGACACCTTCCTGCCCCCGGTGGGCGGCCGCCTGATCAATTGAGCAAAACATCAGCCGGCGCTGTATCTCTCCGCCGATCCCTGATTAGAATGCGAACCCGGCCATCAACGGCTTGGCCGACCCCTTTTTGAGTCCCCGGCATGTCCCTGCTTCGCCTTTACACGCGCGTGCTTCAATTGCTCGGCAAGGAGGCAAGCCTGGGCTGGATTCTGGCCGGCGCCAATTTGCTGCTGGCCGCCGCGCAATTCGCAGAACCGGTCCTGTTCGGCCGTATCGTCGATGTTCTCTCCGGCAAGCCATCCACCGGCCCGCTCGCGTCATCCTCCGCGTGGCCGCTGCTGGCGGCCTGGGCGGCGTTCGGCCTGTTCACGATAGGCTGCAGCGCGACGGTCGCACTGCATGCCGATCGGCTGGCGCACCGCCAGCGCCAGGCGGTGCTGACTGACTATTTCGAGCACATCATGCAATTGCCGCTGACCTTCCACACCGGCACCCATTCCGGCCGCCTGATGAAGGTGATGTTGAACGGCACCGACTCGCTGTGGCGGCTGTGGCTCGGATTTTTCCGCGAGCATTTCGCCGCGATCATGTCGCTGGTCATGCTGCTGCCGCTGGCGCTTTACATCAACTGGCGGCTGGCGATCCTGCTGTTCGTCCTCTGCGTGGTGTTCACGGTGCTGACGACGCTGGTGGTGCGCAAGACCTACGGCATGCAAAGCGAGGTCGAGGCGCATTATAGCGATCTCTCCGCGCGCGCCTCGGACGCGCTCGGCAATGTGGCGCTGGTGCAAAGCTTCGTGCGGATCGAGGCCGAGGTGCAGGGACTGCAGTTCGTCGCCGACAAGTTGTTGGCGGTGCAGATGCCGGTGCTGTCATGGTGGGCGCTGGTCACCGTCATCACCCGGGCCTCGACCACCATTACCGTGCTTTTGATCTTCATGGTCGGCATCGTGCTGCACGAACAGGCCCTCACCACGGTCGGCGAGATCGTGATGTTCGTGAGCTTCGCGACCATGCTGATCCAGAAGCTGGAACAGGTGGTCAGCTTCATCAACAGCGTGTTCATGGAAGCGCCGCGGCTGGCCGAATTCTTCAACGTGCTCGACGCCGTGCCCGCGGTCCGCGACCGTCCCGACGCGATCGATGCCGGCCGGCTGTCGGGCCTGGTCGAATTCAACGAGGTCTCATTTTCATATGACGGCAAGCGCCCGGCGGTCGAAGATCTTTCCTTCACCGCGTTGCCGGGCCAGACCGTCGCGCTGGTCGGCCCGACCGGCGCCGGCAAGTCGACGGCCATCGCGTTGCTGCATCGCGCGTTCGATCCGCAGTCCGGCTTCATCAAGATCGACGGCATGGATGTGCGCGGCCTGAAGCTGGCGGCGCTGCGCCGTAATATCGGCGTGGTGTTCCAGGAGGCGCTGCTGTTCAATCGCTCGATCGCCGACAATCTGCGTGTCGGCAAGCCAGAGGCCACCGACGAGGAACTAAGGGCGGCGGCGGCCCGGGCCCAGGCGCTGGAGTTCATCGAGCGCGGCGAACGGGGATTCGACGCCAATGCGGGCGAGCGCGGGCGCATGCTGTCCGGCGGCGAACGGCAGCGGCTGTCGATTGCACGCGCGCTGCTGAAGGATCCACCGATCCTGATCCTCGACGAGGCAACCAGCGCGCTCGACGCGGTCACCGAAGCCAAGGTCAACGCCGCGCTCGACGAAGTGATGAAGGGACGCACGACGTTCGTGATCGCGCATCGGCTCTCGACCATTCGGCATGCCACACGCATCCTGATGTTCGACAGCGGACGCGTGATCGAAAGCGGAACTTTCGATGAACTGGTAGCGCGAGGCGGCCGATTCGCCGAGCTCGCAAAGGCTCAGTTCATGGTTCAGGAGCACGCGCGGGCCGGCGTCCACACGCAGGATCGGGGCAGCAGCACGGTCAAGATTTGAGTCTCGCCGAAATTCAGCCTATTTCATCCACGAATTACCTCCGCAGCCTCTGTTCTGGGCCGGCAAGCCGGTATAGATTTGCAGCCGCCGTAACCGACGGCGCCGGACACGCTTGAAACCCGAATGTCATCTGCCAGGACCTCCTCTTCACGGGCGGGTCTCAAAGGACCGGAACCGGATAGTGCAATTTTCTCGCCCGTTGTTTTGCAAATCATCACCGTGCTGGATCGTTGTCGCAGCGCTTGCTATCCTTGCGCCCCGCGCCGCGCAGGCCGAGGCACTGCTGCTGGTTGAGGCTGACACCGGCAAGGTGCTGCAGGCGGACAACGCCACCTACCCCTGGTATCCGGCATCGGTGACCAAGCTGATGACGGCCTATGTCACGCTCAAGGCCGTCAAGGACGGGCGCATCACGCTCGATACCCTGCTCACGGTATCGCCGGTCGCAGCGTCGCAGTCGCCGTCCAAGATGGGATTCCGGCCGGGAATCCAGGTCACCGTCGATAACGCGCTCAAGATGATGCTGGTGAAGTCGGCCAACGACATGGCGGTGGTGCTCGCCGAGGGCGTCGGAGGTTCGATCGACGGTTTTTCGGCCCAGATGAACCAGGCCGCGCAAAAACTCGGCATGACGCAGTCGAGCTACGTCAATCCGAACGGCCTGCCCGCGGACGGTCAGATCACATCGGCGCGCGATCTCGCGATCCTGGCGCGCGCGATCATTCGCGACCTGCCGGAATACGAATATTTCGTTCACATCCCCTCGATCCGCTACGGCCGCAGGGTCACGCAGAATTTCAACAAGCTGATCGGACGCTACCCCGGCGCCGACGGCTTCAAGACCGGCTTCATCTGCGCTTCCGGTTACAACCTGGTGGCGTCGGCGACACGCAATGGCAAGCGGCTGATCGCGGTGGTGCTGGGCGCATCGTCCGGCCAGATGCGCGCGGTGCGCGCCGCCCAACTGCTGGAGCGCGGCTTTGCCAACAACGGATTGGCGTGGTTGCGTCCCTCGCTCGGCACGGTCGACAACCTGGTGCCGATCGACGCCTCGCCGCCGAACCTGCGCGACGAGATGTGCGGCGGAAAACGCAAACGTCCCGCCAGCGACGAGGACGAGGATACCACCGTCGCCAGCGCCGCCGCCGGTCCCAGCACCAGCGAAACCGCTATCACTTATTTCACCGCCGGGCTGCAGCCGCCGATGGCCAAGCCATCGGAGCTGCTGGCGGCAGCGCCGGAGGCCTCCGAGCCGATCCCGGTCTATACCGGCCCGACCAAGACCGGGACTGCCCTGATTGCCGCCATCGCCGGGGACGCCGAAAAGCAGACGACGCGGCAGCGCGGAAAGAAGTCGCGGGTGGCGGCGGAAAAGCCCGAGACCGACGCAAAACCGGCCGCCACCAAACACGCCAATACCAAGCCGGATGGCGCCCCGAAAGCCGCCGAAAAGCCCGTAGCCGCGACCGCAAAGCCGGCGAAGCCAAAGGCCGCTGCAAAGCCCAAAACTGCACCCAAGAGCACGACCGGCGAGGCCAGGCCGGTGGAGCAAAAGAGCGCGGCGTCGCGCAGCTAACGGCGGCTTTCCGCCGGCCCAGCCGGCTTTTTCGGCTAACCCCGGCTTTTCGGTTAACGATCCATCCATAGCGCCCAGCCGCTTGCATTCCGCTTGCCTTCCGCTTGCCTTGGGCTGCCGCATTGCTCAATACTGCGCGAAATCAATACTGCCCAAAACAAGGCATCCCGGTCCAAAGCGACGGGAAGTAACCAGAGGGGAAACAGCATGGAGCGCATCTGGCTTAAGCAATACCCGGCCGGCGTGCCCGCCGACATCGACGTGACCCAGTACACCTCGCTGGTCGAGTTGCTGGAAGAAAGCTTTGCCAAGTTCAGCGATCGCAAGGCCTTCATCTGCATGGACAAGTCGATCAGCTATCGCGATCTCGACGAGATGTCGCTGGCGCTCGCAGCCTATCTGCAAAGCAAGGGCCTGCAAAAGGGCGCCCGCGTCGCGCTGATGATGCCGAACGTGCTGCAGTATCCGGTATCGACCGCCGCGGTGCTGCGCGCGGGCTTTGCGGTCGTGAACGTCAATCCGCTCTACACCCCGCGCGAGCTCGAACACCAGCTCAAGGATTCCGGCGCCGAGGCGGTCATCGTGCTGGAGAACTTCGCCACCACCGTGCAACAGGTGATTGCCAGGACCGCGGTCAGGCACGTCATCATCGGCAGCATGGGCGACCTGCTCGGCTTCAAGGGCGTAATCGTC
>Ga0137364_10000408_pt1 | contig 17103 bp, 15 predicted proteins | sample SagtaG_10_FD_104798 | JGI IMG/M metagenome (GOLD analysis project Ga0137364, IMG submission 104798) | Vadose zone soil microbial communities from Sagehorn Ranch, Mendocino, California, USA - Sage1_L_20_16 metaG | ecosystem: Environmental > Terrestrial > Soil > Vadose zone | place: USA... | reverse complement strand
GGCGGTTCGAGAACGTGACCCAGGCCGAGCCGTTGTTTGCAATCGCGTCAAGATCGGCATGGCGGTAGGGCATGAGATGGAAATTGAAGAATTTCATGCTGCGATCCTCATCGCGCCGATGAAGGCTTCGAGCTCGGCGGCAAAGACGTCCCCCTTCTCGACGTGCGGCAGATGCCCGCATTCCGGGATGACGGCGACCTTCGCTCCGGGCATCAGCCGTTGATAGGCAAGCGCATACTCCTTCGGAAATACCCGGTCGTGATCGCCCCAGATCAGCAGCGTCGGCACTTTGATCCGGTGCAGCCACTTGCGCAGCTGCGGGTCATGGTTGCGCGGCTGCCACGAGAGCTTGGCCGTCATCATCCGGTTCTTGAGCGCAGCATCCTCGAGCTCCGGCCGCTGCGAGCCAGCGATGACCGCCTCGGCGAGCTCCTGATCGTAGAACAGATCGCGGATGCGCTGCTCCTCATTGGTAAGAAAAGTATCGACCTGCGCGACATCATCGACATGGATGCCGGCAGCGCCGATCAAGGTGATGGACGCCAGGCGCGTGGCATTGCGGACCGCGAGATCAGCGGCGATCCAGCCGCCGAGCGAGCTTCCGACGAGATGGACCCCGCGCAAATCGAGCTGATCGAGAAAGTCCAAATAGAAGTTGGCGAGATCACCGACGCTATCGAGCCATGCGGGCGTGTCCGACTCGCCGAAGCCGGGATGCTCGGGCGCGATAACGTCGAATTTCCTGGCCAGCCGCGCCATAGAGGGAAGCCAGATGCCGATGCCGCCGCCGCCATGAAGAAAGACGAGCGGGGCGCCGGACCCTCCGCGCATGAGCCGGATGCGGCAATCGCGGATGGCGAGGGTCGAGATCGAATGGGCGGCCATAGTTCCCGCTCTCTCTCACTCGCTGCGAAGCTGCACTGAGGGTCGGTACCCCTCGAACGTCGGTGACTTATACACTAATCTCCGGGCCGATCGATTGCGCCGCCACGCGCCGCACCCGGGAGTAAGATGCGGCCCGGACGCACCGGAGGAAGGTTAAATGTACGCGCCAGCCGGAGTGAAGACGAGCAGGGATTACGCGATCCCGGACACCATGAAGGCGTGGGTGCTGGGCGATCCTGGGGAGCTTTCGCTGCGGGAGAAGCCGGTGCCCGTTCCGAAAAAGGCGGAGGTGCTCGTGCGCATCGACGCGGTCGCGATCTGCGCCACCGATCTCGAGATCATCTATCACGGACCGCCCGCGCTGATCCGTGGCGGCATACCGCACAATAAGAATTTCACGCCGGGACACGAATACATGGGCACCGTGGTCGCGCTCGGGCCCGCCGTCGACGAATACCGGATCGGCCAGCGCGTCACGGTCGAAATCCACGCCGGCTGCGGCCAGTGCAAGCGCTGCCGCGAGGGCATGTACACCGCCTGCCACAACTACGGGCTCAATTACGGAGATGTGGACAAGGGCCACCGCGCCAACGGCTTCACCACTGATGGCGGGTTTTGCGAATACCAGGTCAACAACATCAACACGCTTGTTGCTATCCCCGATGCGATGTCGGACGAGGAGGCGACGCTGGTGGTCACCGCCGGCACTGCGATGTACGGGCTCACCGAGCTCGGCGGGCTCGTCGCGGGCGAGAGCGTCGTGGTGACCGGGCCCGGACCGATCGGGCTTCTTGGCGTCGCGGTCGCCAAGGCGCTCGGCGCGCAACCCGTCATCCTGACCGGGACGCGCGATAACCGGCTCAAGATCGGCCGCGAGCTCGGCGCGGACCACGTGGTCAACGTGACGAAGGAGAACGCGGTCGACGCGGTGCGCCGGCTCAACGGCGACAAAGGCCTCGACTACGTGCTCGAGTGCTCGGGCGCGCCCAATGCCGTCAACGAAGCGGTCCGTATGGTCAACCGCGGCGGCAAAATCTGCCTCGCCGCCTTCCCGCACCAGGAGACGCCGGTCGACATCGCGGAGATCGTGCGCAACAACATCTATGTCTATGGCATTCGCGGCGAAGGAAAGAGCGCGACCCATCGCGCAGAGGCCTTCATGAGCCAGAAGCGCTTCGACGCCACCAAGATCCACACGCATACCTTCCCGCTCGACGACTTGCCCACCGCAATCCGCTACGCCAAGGATCGCGTCGAGGACGCAATCAAGGTCGTGGTAAAGGCGCGCGGGGTGTCGGCCGCGCACAAGGTGGCGGCGGAGTGAAAGTCCTGTCGATCGCGTTGGCGATCTTACTCCGCGTGGCCGCGCTCGCCCTGCTCGCTGCGACCCTCGAAGCAAGCGCACAGGACTATCCGTCACGCCCCATCACGGTGGTGGTGCCCTTCCCCGCCGGAGGTCCGAGCGACGTCGTGGCGCGCATCGTCACCGACGAGATGGGGCAAATCCTCGGGCAATCCATGGTGATCGAGAACGTGGGCGGCGCCGGCGGTACTATCGGCAGCGCGCGCGTAGCAGCGGCGAAGGCCGACGGCTATACGTTGCTCGCCGGCAGTATGGGATCGCACGTCGCGGCGCCGGTGCTCACGCCGAGTGTGCGATACGATTCCGAGCGCGATTTCGAGCCGATCGGCCTGACCGCCCACGCGCCCGCTGTGCTCGTCGCGAAGAAAGATTTCCCGGCCAAGGATCTGCGGGAATTCGTGGACTATCTGAAAACGCACGGCGACGACGTGAAGCAGGCGCATGGCGGCATGGGCTCGTCCTCGCACATGGCCTGTCTGCTATTTTCGGCCGCGGCGGGAGTGCGGCCGAACCTGGTAGCGTATCGCGGAACCGGCCCAGCGTTGAACGATCTCGTCGGCGGCCATGTCGATTTTTTCTGCGACCAGGCGGTCAGCCTCGCCCCGCAGATCGCGGCCGGCGTCATCAAGGCGTACGGCGTGTCCGCCGACAAGCGCCTACCGGTGCTGCCCAACGTGCCGACGGCGAAGGAAAGAGGTCTCGATTATCGAATGAGCATCTGGTCCGGAATTTTCGCGCCCAAGAGTACGCCGAAGGCAATCGTCGAGAAGCTCGCCGCTGCGCTCGACCAGGCGCTGGACAACCCCGAGGCCCAGGCACGGTTGGCCGATCTCGGCGCAACGCTGCCCAACAAGGAGGAGCGCACGCCGGCAAAGTTCAATAGTTTCGTCAAGGCAGAGATCGCCCGGTGGTCCCCCATCCTCAGGGCAGCAACCGGGGCCGAGGCGAAGTGAGGGGCATCGGCGCTCGCAGCCGAACTACCATGGTGGTTGGCGTAGTTCTTGCGATATAGTTGGTGAAGGGGGATCCCGCGAAAGGCTCGCGCGGAGTACGCATGTCGTCCTTAGCCCCAAAACTTTGCGTTGCCGACGTCAGCATGACGTTCCAAACGCCGACCGGCGCTTTCCATGCGCTTGCGCCGATCACGCTGTCAATCCCGCAAGGGCGCTTCGTCAGCCTGATCGGCCCCTCCGGCTGCGGCAAAACCACCATTTTCAACATCATCGCCGGATTGCTGGAGCCGACCGGCGGCCGCGTGCTCATCGAGGGCGTCGACGCCACCGGCACCATCGGCCGCGTCGGCTACATGCTGCAAAAGGACCTGCTGCTGCCTTGGCGCACGGTGCTCGACAACGTCATTCTCGGTATGGAGATCCAGCACGTGTCTTTGCGCGCGGCGCGGGAACGGGCGTTGCCGCTGCTGCATCGGTACGGACTCGCCGGCTTCGAATACCTCTATCCCAATGCGCTGTCCGGAGGCATGCGCCAGCGCGCCGCGTTGTTGCGCACGCTGTTGTTCGATACCGACGTCATTCTGCTGGACGAGCCGTTTGGGGCGCTCGACGCGCAGACCAAACTCAGGATGCAGGAATGGCTCCTGCAATTGTGGAGCGACTTCAACAAGACCGTGCTGTTCGTGACCCATGACGTCGAGGAGGCGATTTATCTATCCGACGAAGTGCATGTGATGGGCACGCGGCCGGGCCGCATCATCGCGAACATCCCGGTGCCGCTTGCTCGGCCGCGGATCCGAGGAAGCGTGCTGACCGGCGAGTTTCTCGCCATCAAGGAGCGCTGCCTCGAACTGCTCCACCTCGAAGGCACGGCGTCCGAACAGATCAACGAAGCAGCCTGAGGTAGCAGCGCGACAAAATGGCCGTTCAAGACACCAGTCGCAGCCTCGGCGCCACGGCGCGCCTCGATCGCGGGCAAGCGAGTGCGCAAAGCGCCAGGCCCGCAGCGAAGCCGGTGCGGCGCTTGCCGGTGCAGAAGGATTGGCGGGCCTGGGCGCTCATCAGCGCGCAGATCGGCATCCTCATCGGGGGCCTTTCGCTGTGGGAAATCGGCGCCCGCGCCGGCTGGATCGACGCCTTCTTCTGGTCGCAGCCCAGCGCCATCGCACGAACGATGGCGCTCTTCTTCGGGAGCGGCGATGCCTGGACCGATATCAGCTTCACCTTCCGCTCGACCATTTTCGGCTTTCTCATCGGCACCACGGCAGGATCCCTGCTCGGGCTGTCGTTCTGGTGGTCGCGCAATTACGCTGCCATCGTCCAGCCCTACGTCATCTGCCTCGAATCGATTCCGAAGCTCGCGCTTGCCCCGCTCATCATCCTGGTCTTCGGGATCGGGCTTCTCTCCAAGGTGGCAGTGGCAACCGCGCTGACGCTGGTCGTCTCGACGCTCACCGCCTATGCCGGCGTAAAAGCGCTCGACCCCGATGGCGAGAAACTGTTCTATTCGCTCGGCGCGTCGCGCTTGCAGGTGTTCCGCAAGCTCGTCGTTCCGTTCTGTCTCCCCTGGATCATATCCGTGCTGCGGGTGAATATCGGCCTTGCCCTGACCGGCGCAATCGTCGGTGAGTTCATCGCCTCCCAGCACGGTCTCGGCCGCGCGATCCTCTACGCCGGGCAGACCTACGATATCGCGCTGGTCTGGGTGGCGGTGCTGGTGCTCTCGACCTTGGCGATGGTGATGTACGCAACGGTGTCCTGGGTCGAAAGCATGCTGCGCAAGGGCGTGCGGCAATGACGCGAATCCGTCGGCAGGTCTCATAGTCCGGCAACTCAAGAGCGAGCTAAGATGAGGACGTCATGAACAGGCGAAAATTTCTGCAGTCGACCGCGACGCTCGGCACTGGCCTTGGGATTTCGCTTGCGGCCCCACCCTTCATCGCACGCGCCGCCAGCAAGGAGCTGCTGGTCGCGGAGCCAGTGCACTCGACCGGCTATCTGCCGATGTATATCGCGATGGCCAATGGCTACTTCGCCGAGTCCGATATCGTCGTGAAGATCGTCACCATCGAGACCGGCGGCGGCCACACCAACGCGGTGCTCTCGGGGCAGGCGTTCGCCTTCATCGGCGGGCCCGAGCACAACGCGTTTGCCAAGGCCAAGGGCGCGGAGCTGCGCGCGGTCGTGCACTGCGTCGATCGTGGCAACGTCTATCTCTGCGCCGCCAAGGGCCACGAGCCCAAGGACAGGGATTGGCCAAGCTATTTCAAGGGCAAATCGGTTGCGGTCGGGCCCTATAGCGGCACGCCAAACTCGATCATGCGCTACCTCTTGGCGAAGTGGAAGCTCGACGCCAAGCGCGACGTCACCCTGATCGAGGTGCCAAACTCGGCTGTTCCTGCCGCGGTGCGGGGCGGACAGGCCGTGATCGGCAACAGCACCGAACCCATGATCACGCAGGGCATCCGGCAAAATATCTGGAGCGAGCCGTTCTTCAACGTGCCCAAGGAGCTCGGGCCGTACGCTTATTCCACCATCAACATCCGTCTCGATTCGATCCAGAAGGAGCCCGAAGTGGTTCGCGGATTCGTCAAGGGAATGGTGAAGGGATTGAAATTCCTCTACGCCAATCCCAATGAGGCCGCCGAGATCGCCAAGAAACAATTTCCCACCATGGCCCTCGAAGATCTCAAGGCGACGCTCGACCGCTCGTTCAGCGACGAGATGTGGAGCAAGGACGGCATGATCAGCAAAGAGGCCTGGGCCACTGGCAGCGCCGTCGTCCGTGAAGCCGGCATCCTCAAGGCTGACATCAAATACGAGCAGATCATCGACATGAGTTTCGTCGAAAGCGTGCGCGCGAGCCTTTGAACGACCGAACCGACCCAACTTTAACCGAGAAACCGGGACCCACGACCATGTCAGAGCCCATCTGGAACAAGTTCCTCACCGAGCGCGACAAAGCTGTGTTCGCCACGTCCGGTTACGGCGCGCCCGGCGGATTCGGCAACCGCCCTGCGCTGTTGATCATCGACGTGAACTACGCGTTCTGCGACGAGCGCCCGGTGCCGATTCTCGAATCGATCAAGCGCTGGCGTAATTCCTGTGGCGAGGACGCCTGGGTTGCCATGCCCTATCTCAAGGCACTGATCGACAAGGCACACTCCAAGGGCATCCCGGTAATCTACACGACCGGGGTGCGTCGCGAGGACAATTGGGACAGCGGAAGCTGGAATTGGAAGAACTCCCGCTCAGACGAGGATCGCTCCAGCCGGCCCGCAACCAACGTGGACGGAAATGACATCGTCGCCGAGATCGCGCCGGCGCCGCAGGACATCGTGGTACTGAAGCAGAAGCCCTCCGGCTTCTTCGGCACCAACATGGCGAGCTATCTCACGCTGCTCGGCTGCGACAGCGTCATCGTCACCGGCACCACGACCTCCGGCTGCGTGCGCGCCACCGTGCTCGATGCGTTCAGTCTCAACTACCGCATCGCGCTCCCAGAGGAGGCCTGCTTCGATCGTTCGCAGGCGAGCCACGCCATCAACCTCTGCGATATGAACGCCAAATATGCCGATGTGGTGAAGACGTCGGAGATACTCGCCTTCCTCGACAGCCTTCCCAGCGGCCTGTTCGACCTGCCGAAGGGATCGACGCCCGCGCCGAAACCAAAGCTCGCGGCGAATTTCTGAACCGCCCGTTCGCGAACTCGGTCTGCTCCCTCGCCGAGCTTTCGCGCAGGGGGGACTTCACTCGCTGTCAACGGGCCAGGGTCCGGCGCTATAACCTAGCCGCCAACCGGAGAAACTCGACATGTCGCGATCGCCGCAAGCCGTCGCCGAGCATTACAAGAAGCGCGCGCTGGACGACGTCATCCTGGCGGCGCTGAAGGCGGCAGGCAAAGACATTGAGCATCTCACGCCCGACGACCTCGCGCCGGTCGACGAGTTCCATTCGGGTGGGCGCAATACGACCGTGCGGCTGGCGCAGCTTGCTCAGATCAACGGCTCCGAGCGCGTTCTTGACGTCGGCTGCGGCATCGGCGGGCCGTCGCGCTTTCTCGCGAGCAAATTCGGCTGCCAGGTGACCGGCCTCGATTTCACCGCCGAATTCGTCGCGCTCGCTGCGATGCTCGCGCAGCGCACGCGCCTCGCCGACAAGGTCACTTATCGGCAAGGCGACGCGCTCGATCTGCCGTTCGCCGACGCGAGCTTCGATATCGTGTGGTCACAGAATGCGGCCATGAATATCGCCGATCGCGATCGCCTTTACGGCGAGATGCGCCGCGTGCTGGTGCCTGGCGGACGTCTCGCGCTCCAGGAGATCGCCGCCGGGCCCGGCGGCGAGCCGTTTTACCCCGCGCCCTGGGCCGACGACAAAAGCATCAGCTTTCTGTCCACACCACACGCGACCCGGGCCGCGCTCGAGCGCATCGGTTTCCGCGTCATCGCCTGGCAGGACACTACGCAGGAAGCGCTGGAGCAACAGATGGCGCGCACCAAAGCGCTCGAGAGCGCATCGCTGCCGCCGCTCGGGCTCCACATCTTGATTGGCGAGGCCTTTCCAACCGTCACCAAAAACATGTTGCGCAATCTGCAGGAGCAGAGGCTCAAGCTCTTCAACGCCGTCCTGCAGCGGGCGTAGCGCCAAGTACGTTCTTTTCGAGCAACGTGTCGCTGCGGTATGCTCGAAGGGAGACCCAAAGAGGTGCAAATGACAGTACATCGTGCGCTGTACAGTGCCATCGCGGGTGTGGGGCTGCTGGCGGCAACGGCGGCGGCCGATCCGCAACCATGGCCCACCCGGGCGATGCAGGTCATCAGCCCGTTTACCGCCGGCAATGCCAACGACAGCATCGCGCGCGTGGTGCTTGATCAGGTCTCGCGACAGGTCGGTCAGCCGTTCGTCATCGAGAACAAACCGGGTGGCGGCGGGACGATCGGTGCTGCCATGGTCGCCAAGGCCGATCCCGACGGCTACACCATTTTGCTGCACTCATCCTCGCTGAGCGCCCAGGTCGTCCTGCACAGGACGCTGCCTTACGATGCGGTGCGCGACTTCGCGCCGGTGGTGCTATTCGGCATTCAGCCGAACGTGCTCGTAGCGGCCCCGTCGACCGGCTTCAAGACGGTTGCGGACTTGGTTGCGGCAGCAAAGGCAAAACCAGGAGCGTTGACGTTTGCCTCCGCGGGCATTGGCTCCGCGTCCCATATGGCCGCCGAACGTCTGCGCGTCGCCGCCGGAATCGATGTCCGCCATATCCCGTTCCGCGGCGCAGAGGGACTCGCCGAATTAATGGCAGGACGCATCGATTTTTATTATGTGCCCATCGCAGCCGCGGCCTCGGTGCTGGGCGACGGCAAGGTGACGATCCTCGCCGTCAGCACGGCAAGGCGGGCGCCTTCTTTGCAAAACGTGCCGACGGTGGCGGAGGCCGGCTATCCCGACGCGGAGTACATATACTGGGGCGGATTGTCCGTACCGGCGAGTACACCGCGACCGATTATCGACAAGCTCCACGACGAAACCCAAAAGGCTCTGGACATGCCGGTGATTCAGGAAAGACTCGCGAAGCTTGGGGTCGAGCCGCAGCCGATGAGCGTTGAGCAATTTGAACGCTTCTTCCAGGACGATATCGCTGCGACGGTGAAGCTCGCCAAAGACGCCAACATCGTGCCGACCAACTGACTTCCCGCTCGCCAGCAGGACCAGCGGCATCTTTTCCGCGCTCGACAGCCCGAGGATCCTATGGGTGAATTTGCGATCGGCCAAAGCGTGTCTCGGTTCGAGGATCCCCGCCTGCTCAGGGGCGGCGGCCGCTATGTCGGCGACATCATGTTGCCTGGCATGACATTCGGCTACGTGCTGCGCTCGCCGCACGCCCATGCGCGTATTCGCTCAATCGATACGAGCCGGGCCAAGGCAGCGCCCGGCGTGCTCGCGGTGCTCACGGGCGCGGATTGGCAGGCGTCGGGATGGGGCGACCTTCCGGTTCCCGGTGGGCTCAAGCGCCGCGACGGCACGAGCTTTCGGCCGCCCTATCCCGCGCTCGTCAAAGACCGCGTGCGCTTCGCTGGTGATTACGTTGCCTTCGTGGTGGCGGAGACCCTGCTCCAAGCGCACGACGCGGCCGAACTGATCACGGTCGATTACGAGCCGCTCCCCGCGGTCGTGTCGACGGGAGAGGCCACTGCCGAGGGCGCGGCGCGCGTATGGGACCAATGCCCCGACAATATCGGATTCGTTCAGCTCTTCGGCGATAAAGCCGCGACCGACGCCGCCTTCGCCAAGGCCGATCACATCATCAAGCATCACTTCGTGATCAACCGCGTCACAGCCGCCAGCATGGAGCCGCGCGGATCGGTCGGCGACTACAACGCTGCAGAGGAGCGCTACACCGTCTACACCACCCTGCAGCGGACGCATCCGTTCCGAGCCGAACTCGCGCCGATCCTGAAGGTGCCAGAGAGCAAGATCCGGGTCATCGCCGGCGACATCGGCGGCAGTTTCGGGATGAAGTCGGCCGTCTACAACGAAGTGGCGCTGGTGCTGCTGGCCTCGAAAGTGCTGGGGCGGCCGGTCAAATGGACTTCGACGCGCTCGGAATCGTTCCTATGCGATGCACAGGCGCGCGACAACGTCACCACCGCCGAGCTTGCGCTCGACCGCAACGGCATCTTCCTCGGCCTGCGGGTACACACTATCGCCAGCATCGGCGCCTATCTGCAGACCGGCATGCCTGCCTTCACCGGCAATATTGGCACGCTCGCCGGCGTCTATCGCACGCCTGCAATCCATGCGGACGTGACCGCGGTTTTCACGCACACCAATCCGGTGCGCCCGTATCGCGGCAATGGCCGCCCGGAGGCCGCCTATGTGATCGAGCGCATGGTCGATCTCGCCGCCGACGAGCTCGGCGTCGATCCCGCCGAACTGCGGCGCAAGAATTACATTGCGCCCGAGGCGATGCCGTTCAAGAGCGGGCTCACCTTCACCTACGACAGCGGCGAGTTCGAAAAGACCATGGACATGGCGCTGGCGCTCGCCGATTTCGCCGGTTTCGAGCGCCGGCGCAGCGAAGCGCGCCAACGTGGCAAGCTGCGCGGCATCGGGCTTTCCAACACGATCGAGCGCGCAGCTGCGCAGGGTTTTGAAGGCGCCGAGATCAGGTTCGACAAGTCGGGCGCGGCGACGCTGCTCGCCGGCAGCGTCACCCAAGGCCAGGGCCACGAGACGATTTTCAAGCAGATCATGTGCGACCGCCTCGGAGTCGATCCGGAGGAGGTGCACTATGTCCAAGGCGACACAGATCAGGTCTTCGTGGGCGAAGGCACCGGCGGTTCGCGCTCGGCCACTATCGGCGGATCGGCGGTCGCGGCAGCTGCCGAGAGGATTGCAACCAAGGGCAAGGCGATCGCGGCGCATCTCCTCAACGTCAATGCTGCTGACATCAGCTTTGCCGACGGCATGTTCTCCAGCCCCAAAACCAACCGGACGCTCACCATCAAGGACGTAGCCAAAGAGGCGATGGAGCCGACCAAGCTGCCCAAGGACATGGATGTCGGGCTTATCGCCACCGCGACCTATTTTGCGCCGGTGCAGAACTTTCCCAACGGCTGCCACATCTGCGAGCTCGAGGTCGATCAGGACACGGGCGAAGTGGAGATCGTGCGCTACAGCGTCGTGGACGACGTCGGCACAGTCATCAATCCGCTGCTGCTGAAGGGGCAGATCGTGGGCGGCGTCGCGCAAGGCATCGGCCAAATCCTGATGGAGGATATAAGGTTCGACGGCGACGGTCAGAACCTGACCGGTTCCTTCATGGATTACGCCATGCCGCGAGCGACCGACATCAGCGCGGTCGAGGTGAAGAGCAATCCGGTGCCCACCAGCACCAATCCGCTCGGGGTCAAAGGCGCAGGCGAAGCGGGCTGCGTCGGCGCCATGCCGGCGGTCGCCAACGCGCTCGTGGACGCTCTCTCGCATCTGGGCGTGCGCCACGTCGAGATGCCAGCAACCCCGGAGCGGCTCTGGCGCGCAATGCGCGACGGCCACGCGAAGTAACGCGAGACTTCGGAGGAGCCATGAAGAAATCGTTCGTTCGCGGTACCTGGCAGGTCAAACGCGCGTTCTCGCCTTGCGTGGTCATCGAAGGCGCGGGTCGGACCATCTATATCGCGGGGCATACCGGCCAGGTTGACGACTCCGGCAAATCGCTCGCCGGCGATTTCGACGCCCAGTGCAAGCAATCCTTCCGCAATATCGAGAAGACGCTCGCCGAGACCGGCGCGAAGCTCAGCGATATGGTCACGATGACGGTGTTTCTCATCGATGCGCGCTACACTACCCGGATGACCGAACTGCGCACGGAGTTGTTCGGCAAGGATTTCCCCGCAAGCGCCGCGATCACCGTGCAAGGCTTCGCTCAGCCGGAGATGATGATCGAGGTGCAGGGCATCGCGGTGGCGACGTAGCTCTGCGGCCGGCCTCTGCGCGCGAGCACACGGGCTGCTGTTAACCGGTTCGTGCAACCGTCATGCCGGAGCAGAAGCGCGGCACTGACGACCTCAACTTGCCGCCGATGCGCAAAGCTGGGTCTTCAACTCACCACATCGGCGCTGTACTCTCCGAGAAGAGAGGGCGAGGCCGCATGAGCCAGACATTCGAAACCGCGCTCGCCGCACGCGTCACGGCTATGGCCGATGCCTGCACGCGTTGCGGCAAATGCGTCGAGGTCTGCCCGGTGACGGGACCGGGCGGCGTTGCGGCCGAACCACGCGCGGTGATCGATGGGATCATCGATATTGTGCGAACGGGCGATGGCCCTGAAGCATCGCGCAAATGGGCGAACGCCTGCGTGCTCACCGGAGAATGCATCAGGGCCTGCGATTACGGCGTCAATCCGCGTTTTCTGCTCGGCATGGCGAGGGTCGCGATGGCGCGACGCGGGGACGAGCCCACCGAACAGCGCCGTCACGGGATCGAGGGCTTCCGCAAGGTCGCGCGCGAGGTCACCCATATCTCGCAGATGCAGCTCAGCGATGAGGTCTTGGCGCGACTGGGTCAAAAAGGCGCCGCGCAGCCCGACACGCCGCCGGATTTCGTCTTCTACACCGGTTGCAACGTGCTCAAGACGCCGCACATCGCGCTTCTTGCCCTCGATGTCATGGACGCGCTCGGCGTCACCTATCAGGTGCTGGGCGGACCGACCCATTGCTGCGGGATCGTGCAGATGCGCACCGGCGATGTCGCCACCTCAGGCCGCATGGCCGAGAGCACGCTGGACAAGCTCGCGCGCAGCAAATCCGGGCAGGTCGTGTCCTGGTGTCCGAGTTGCCACGTGCAATTCACCGAAACCACGTTGCCGACGATCGAGAAGACCCGCGGCGCGCGACCGTTCGAGATGACTCCCTTCATGCTGTTCCTTCGGGGCAATCTCGACCGGCTGCGGCCATTGCTCCGCCGCCCCGTTCACATGCGCATCGCCTTGCACCGGCACCCCGGTATCAAGGGCGTGGTCGAAGCCGCCGAGGACATCTTGCGCGCCGTGCCGGGGGTGGAGCTGGTCGATCTGAACCAACCTGCGGTCGGATTGATGAGCAATTATTTCCGCGCGCTTCCCGCCTATCGGCGCGAGCTGCAGCGAAACGAGCTCGATGCCGCCGAACGCGCCGGTGTCGACGCGCTGGTCGCGGTCTATCATGCCGACCACCGCGAGCTGTGCGCGCACGAGCGTGATTATCCATTCCGCATCATGAATGTGCTGGAGATCGTCGGCGAAAGCATGGGGATTCACCACGACGACCAATTCAAGCGGCTGAAGCTGCTGCAGGACGTCGAGGCGATCGCGGCTGACTGCGAGGATCTCATCGCGCAGCACGGGCTGGATCCTGCAACCACACGGGCGGCGATCCAAGCCATGCTCGACGAACAGCCGCTGCCGTTGCGGGGGCGAAGCCCAGCACAAGCGGATTAGTTCGGCGTCATGCTGAGAAGCATCGCAGCACCTGCGGAATGGATGCGGCACGCGCGCACCTCAGGACGCGGGCGAAGAACGTAAACGCTGACTACGAGCAACGCCGGCCGCTTGCGCCGCGCCTGCCGCCTTCGCGCGCAGGAGAGGAATCACCTCGCCGGCAAAGAGTCCGATCGATTGCAAACTTTCTTCGAGCGTCAAGTCGCCGAACGCGAATTGCCCGACGACGTAATTGCAGCCGGTCGTTTGGAGTTGCGAGGAGAGAAATTCAGCGACCGCCGCCGGCGAGCCGGCGACGCCCTGACCGCGCTCCACCAATAGGTCGAAAGTCGGCGGGCGGGGGTGTGATTGCTGCCGTCCGTGGCGGCGAAACAAGCAAGTAAAGCTCGCGTGCCAGACGAGGTAGGCGCGACGTGCCAAGGCCAGCGCCGCGGCATCGTTCGGCGCAACGACGATGAAACGGCCGAGGCCGAGCTTGGGCAAGGACGCGCCGGCATGAACTTGCCGCCAGATGGCGCGATAGCGCTCCATCGCAAGCCGGGTCTCGTTCGGCGGATCGAGACTGACGACGTTAAGGGCGCGGCGCGCCGCGCGCTCGGCGCTGTCGGGCGCGCGTGCACGCCGTACCAGATCGGCGGATGCGGCTTTTGCAGCGGCTCGAGCTCCATGGGGACGCCGCTGAAGGAAAATCGCCGGCCTTTGAAGTCGAGTACCTTCTGGGTCAGCCCCTTAATCACCAGCTCGACTGCCTCAGCATAGATCTCCTGCGCGTCCTGCGGATCGGTGCCGTAGTATTCAAGCTCGATCGGCGCAGCGCCGCGCCCGAAGCCGAGCTCCAGCCGTCCGCCGCTCAGCTGGTCCAGCATGCAGATTTCCTCGATCAGCCGCAGGGGATGATGGAGCGGCATCGCCCACACCAGCGGCCCGAACCGCAGGCGTCGCGTGCGCTGGGCGACAGCGGCAAGAAACACGCTCGGCGAGGGCGCCATGCCGAGCGGCGTCGCATGGTGCTCGGCGACATGATAGGCGTAGAACCCGGAGCGATCGTAGGCCTGTGCGATTTTGAGACGGTCCTCGTAATAGTCCGCAAGCGAGCCGGGATATCGGTCGAGGTGATCGAAGACGCCGAATTCCATTATCGCTCCGCATTCCGGTGGGCTGATCGCACCACCCCGCCCTACTTCTTCTGCTTCCGCTTCTTTTTTCGCTGCGCCAGCGTGCGCAGCCGCAACGCATTGAGCCGAATGAATCCCTCGGCGTCGCGGTGGTCATAGGCGACATTTCCTTCCTCGAACGTGACAAGGTCGCGGTCGTAAAGCGAGTAAGGCGAGGAGCGGGCGACCACCGACACATGGCCTTTGTAGAGCTTGAGCTTGACCGTTCCGGTGACGAATTCCTGCGAGACGTTGATGGCAGCTTGCAGCATCTCGCGCTCGGGCGTGAACCAAAAACCGTTGTAGATGAGCTCAGCATATTTCGGCATGAGCTCGTCCTTGAGGTGGGCTGCGCCCCGATCAAGCGTGATCGATTCGATTCCGCGATGGGCCGCGAGGAGAATGGTCCCGCCCGGCGTCTCGTACATGCCGCGCGATTTCATGCCGACGAAGCGGTTCTCGACGAGATCGAGCCGACCGATGGCGTGCGCGCGCCCGAGCGTGTTGAGCGCAGTGAGGAGGTCCGCCGGCGTAAGCCGCTTGGTGTCGAGCGCGACGGCGTCGCCGCGCTCGAACTCGACCTCGACATAGGCGGGCGCGTCGGGTGCTGCCTGCGGATCGAGCGTGCGTGAATAGACGTAATCCGGCACCTCTTGCGAGGGATCCTCCAGCACCTTGCCCTCCGATGAGGCATGCAGCAGATTTGCGTCGACGGAAAACGGTGCCTCGCCGCGCTTATCCTTCGCAATCGGTATCTGGTGCTGCTCGGCAAAGGCAATCAGCGCCTCGCGCGAGCGCAGCTCCCATTCCCGCCACGGTGCGATCACGGTCACGTCGGGTTTGAGCGCGTAATAGCTGAGCTCGAAACGCACCTGGTCATTGCCCTTGCCGGTCGCCCCATGGGCCACGGCTTCGGCGCCGACCTTCTCCGCGATCTCGATCTGCCGCTTGGCGATGAGCGGCCGCGCGATCGACGTCCCCAAGAGATACGCACCCTCGTAGAGCGCGTTCGCGCGGAACATCGGGAAGACGTAGTCGCGCACGAACTCTTCGCGCAAATCCTCGATGAAGATGTTCTGCGGCTTGATGCCGAGAAGCAGCGCCTTCTCGCGCGCGGGTTTGATCTCCTCGCCCTGACCGAGATCGGCGGTGAAGGTGACCACCTCGCAACCATACGTGGTCTGCAGCCACTTCAGGATGATCGAGGTGTCGAGCCCGCCGGAATAGGCGAGCACCACTTTTTTCACCTGGCGCTTGTTGGCGTCGCCCTGCGGCATCGCTACTGTTGCCGGCGACGCCGGCCCTCCTCCAGGTGTGGCCGGCAAAGCCGGCTCCCCCGACGTGCCGGGGCTCGGCCCGAGCACCCTCATCTTCGCGCCAAGAATGGCTTGCCACCGTTAAGGCGCGACCATGACAGCCATGGGAAAGCGGCGCGGACTATAGGGCCAACGCGCCGCGGTGCAAGCTTGTATCAGCCTACCGAGCGGGAGGCCGAGCGCAGCGAATTGAAGCGCGCCTTCTGTTCGTCGCTCAGCGAATTATAGAATTTTGCCAGCGCAGGCCCCACGGTCTTCACCGCGCCGAGCGTGGCGTCGAGCCGCTGCTCCATTGCCTCGACCCGGCCGGTCGGGGTCAGGGCCTGGTACGTCGGGCAATTGATATTGAGCCGCTCCGCTGCCTTGGCCGAAGCATCTTTCAATTCATCGAGGGCGGCGCGTTGCGTCGACGTCGGCTGAACCGCCGAAGCGATGCGATCGATCGGCAGATCGGTGACGCCCGGCGTTTTCTGGTCACACAATTTCGTGAGATCGCGCTGGTCTTGGGCGGCGGCGGCATCATCCGTCGGCGCGATGGCGTTGAAGCGCGCCTTCTGCTCGTCACTGAGCGACTGATAGAAGCGCTCGAGGGCAGGTCGCACCGTCTGCACCGCCGCAAGCATGACTTGCAGCCGGCTCTCCATCGCCGCAAGGCGTCCGGCCGGGGTGCTGGGTAGGTCCCGCGGGCAACGCGCCTTGAGCATGTCGACGGCTTTGGCGTTCGCGGCGCGCAATTCGTCGAGCGCAGGGCGCTGCGAGTCGGTTGGTTGCACCACCTCGGAGATGCGCTCGAGCGGCCAATTCGTCAGTTGCGTGGCATCATCGCTGCAAACCTCCGCGGCGCGTCGCTGGTTACCGTTCGAGCGCGCGGCATAGCGGCCGGAGCTCGCGCCGGCGTACGCGCTCCTGCCGGCGTAGTATCCGCTCGAAGAGCCACCATAGGCGTAAGGACCGTAGATGCCGTAGTAGACGTCGTCATATGCATAGGGCCAGAAGTCGTCATAGGCGTATGGCCAGAACACATAATCGGAGAAATCGTCATAGGCGTAGGGCCAGAACAGCGGTCCGAACCAGCCGGTGACAAGCCCGCCCCACCACCAAGGCCAAGCCGAGCCGAAGAATCGGCCGTGAAAGCGCGAGGAAGCGAACCGCGATTGCCAAGCCGCGTTGGCGATGGCGCGATTGCCGAACACCCGCGGAGCCGGGTCACGCGCACGCGCGGCGGCTGCGGCGTTGCGGGCCGACGCGGTGGCAGATCGGCTCCCGGTGAGCCGCGCGGTCGCGGCATGCGGCGTCGATGAACGGCCGGCGACGCGGCTGCCTGCGACCGAACGAGTTGCGATGCGCGCGCCGCCGACATGCGCCGTGCCGATGCGCGCCGCACCAATGTGCCTCGCGCTGATACGCGCCGCACCGACATGGCTCGCGCCGATATGCGCCGCACCGACATGTCTCG
>Ga0137364_10000407_pt1 | contig 17110 bp, 11 predicted proteins | sample SagtaG_10_FD_104798 | JGI IMG/M metagenome (GOLD analysis project Ga0137364, IMG submission 104798) | Vadose zone soil microbial communities from Sagehorn Ranch, Mendocino, California, USA - Sage1_L_20_16 metaG | ecosystem: Environmental > Terrestrial > Soil > Vadose zone | place: USA... | reverse complement strand
GGGTGCCCGGCGGGCTCGGCGTCGCCAACGTATTTGCCTGCGCGCTGTTCGCGGCGATGGCGGGATCGTCGCCGGCTACCTGCTCGGCAATCGGCTCGGCCGGCATACCGGAAATGCGCAAGCGCGGTTATTCCGGCGGCTTCGCCGCCGGCATTATCGCTGCCGGCGGCACGCTCGGCATTCTCTTGCCGCCCTCGATCACCATGATCCTGTTCGCGGTTGCGGCGGAAAAATCACTGGGACGGCTGTTCCTCGCCGGCATCGGGCCCGGCCTGCTGCTGGTCTCGCTGTTCGGCGCCTACGCCGTGATCCACTTTCGAAAAGAGTATGCCGCCGCCAGCGCGCTCTATGCCAAGACCGGCGCGACCTCGGCCATCCTCACGCGCGACGATTTCACCATGGCCGAGCGCTTCAACGTGCTGCCGCGGGTGATCCCGTTCGTGCTGTTGCTGACGGGGGTGATGATCGCGCTGTACGGCGGCTATGCGACGCCTTCGGAAACCGCGGGGCTCGGCGGGCTGCTGGCGCTGGCGCTGATCGCATTGATCTACAGCGTGTGGCGGCCTTCCGACCTGGCGCCGATCCTGAAATCCACTATCCGGGAATCCACCATGCTGATGATGATCATCGGCATGTCGCTGCTCTATTCCTATGTCATGAGCTACCTGCACATCTCGCAATCGGTCGCGGAATCGATTGTCGCAATGCATTTGCCGCGATGGGAATTGCTGGTGGCGATCCTCGTCATGGTCGTCGTGCTCGGCTTTTTCCTGCCGCCGGTGTCGATCATCCTGATGACCGCGCCGATCATCCTGCCGCCGCTGCGCGCTGCGACCTTCGACATCATCTGGTTCGGCGTCGTCATGACCATCGTGATGGAGATGGGGCTGATTCATCCGCCGGTGGGCCTGAACATTTTCGTCATTCGCAACGTCGCGCCGGATATTCCGCTGAGCGAAGTGATCTGGGGCACGCTGCCCTTCGTGCTGCTGATGATGCTGGCGGTGGTTGTGCTGTGCTTCGTGCCGGAGATTTCAACCTATCTGCCTGATCTCGTGATGGGACCGGACGGGGGACGGTAACGCGCAGCGGTCCGGGTCGCCCGCTTTCGCAGGCGATGACAATGGAAAGTGCGGCACGCTGCCTCCACGTCATTGCGAGCGCAAGCGAAGCAATCCATGTCTCTCGAAACGGAAAAAAGAAATGGATTGCTTCGTCGCTGCGCTCCTCGCAATGACGGCGGTTGGGACATGCACCCAAATTCCTATTCAAATTTCAAAAAGCTTGAAACGACAAAGAGCCGCGTTCCCGCGGCGCGATGCGTCCGAGTTTTGCTATCGACCCGCCCTCAAAAAAATCAGAGGGCGCAGGGAAGTGCCGGGTGCCCGCTGCACCCGCGACCTCGTGTGCAAAGTGCACATAGAAAGCGGCACACGAGCATACAGGTTCAGCGGAAACACCCGGCACTCCCTGCGCAATGGATTTGGCGGCTTATTTCGTGCTCTTGTGTCCGCAAAATCTGCCAGAATGTGCGAACGGGCGGTTCTCAGCAAACCGCCCCTCTGGGGACGAGACGGGCGAAGTCATAAGGGTGATTTGCCCGACGGCGAAAGTGAAATATTTTTCGCGTGACGACTGGACAGGCCAAATCAGCTTGAATCCGTTCAGGAAAATCGTCTGGCCGCGCAACGCTGAATCAGGGGTCCAGCGGCTTGTCGGCAGGAATTAAATGCATAGTCCTCGTAATCCTGATGGCGCCGGACGGAGGAGATGACGTTCCACCCGCATCGAATGGCCTTCCATTCGGAGTGCTTCGATCGTATCTTCCGTGCATGACCAAGCTACTGGAAAAAGCTCTGGAAGCCGTGCGGCGCTTGCCTCCTGACGACCAGGATCAAATCGCGCTCGCCATGCTGACCCTGACAGGCAAGGAAGGGGAGCCCGAAGCGGTCGATCCTGCCCACCTTCCCGCCGTGCTGGAAGGTCTAGCGCAAGCCAAACGCCGCCAGTTCGCAAGCGATGTCGAGGTCGAGGCCGCGTTCCGTCGCTTTGAGCAATGAAGCTCCGGTTTGCGCCGCGCGCGGTACAAGACCTTGCCGACATCGCCGCCTATGTTCGCAAACACAATCCGCAGGCCGCGCTTCGCGTGCGCGCCGCGATCCTTGAATCGCTTCAGAACCTCGTGCTGTTTTCGCACATAGGACGGCAACAGACAGTTGAGAGCGTGCGCAAGCTGGTGACGCGGCGCTATCCATACCTGGTCTATTACACGACCGACGACGAGGCCGAAGAAATCGTCATCCTCGCCATCCAGCATCCTGCCCGCGAGCGTGAACACTCGGACGCCTAACATCAGCTGTTTTTCAGTCCGGTTGGAACGACCGAACGGATGTCTGGAGCGCCACGCCTTCATGACGCGGCTTCCGGATGCGGTGCCAGTGCATTAAATTGACTTTGCTCGCCTTCGCGCTCCCTCAGCGCGCTTGATCGCTTTCAATTTGTACGCCGTCGGAAACGTTCGGATCGCCATCTTGTCTGTCATCGGTCATCCTCAGGGACAACCTGTCACAGAAATTAGCGTGTCTCACTTACGGGGTGCAGTCCAGACCCTTGATTTCCTGCAGGATTTCCCACTCCTCGTCGGGGGTTACGGGGTCGTCCTCGTCTGAAATCAGATAACGACAAAATAGATAGGAAGTCGGCCTTGCCATTGCAGCCCCCGGTAGCGGTTCCCCGGCCAGGGGTTGCCACAACCAGTGCGTCAGTCAAATATTGCATCGCAATCGTGGATAATGCGATGGCGTTGCGCCACAATACCGGTGTAGTCGACGATTTGGGATTGAGCGCGCCGCATGGCCGTTTGTTTGAGGCTCGTAGACTCCGCGACCCCGACGGCGGGCTATTTCGCTCTTCGCATCTTCGCGTTCAAAGCCGCCGCCACCCGGCTCACCGGCGCCCGCCCGATCAGGCGGCTGACCTCGTTGGTCGCCGCGATCAGCTTTGGCATGTCGACCCCGGTCGCGATGCCCATGCCTTCCAGCATATAGACCACGTCCTCGGTCGCGACGTTGCCGGTGGCACCCGGCGCGTAGGGGCAGCCGCCGAGACCGCCGGCCGCGGAATCGATCACCCGCGCGCCCTCTTCCATGCCGGCATAGAGATTGGCCAGCGCCTGCCCATAGGTATCGTGAAAATGCATCCCGAGATGGGCCATCGGCACGGCGTCGGCGACCGCGCGCAGCAACTGCCGCGCCTTGAGCGGGGTGCCGACGCCGATGGTGTCGCCGAGCGAGACCTCGTAGCAGCCGAGGTCCCATAGCAGCCTTGCAACAGCGACGACCGCTTGCGGCTTCACCTCGCCGTCATAAGGGCAGCCGAGCACACAGGAGATGTAGCCGCGCACCTTGATGCCGTCGGCCCTCGCACGAGCGACCACTGGTTTGAACCGCTCGATCGATTCCGCGATCGAGCAATTGATATTGGCGCGTGAAAAACCTTCGGAGGCGGCGGCAAACACCGCGATCACCTTGGCGCCAGCGCCGAGCGCGGCCTCGTAGCCCTTTTCGTTGGGCACAAGCACCGGGAATTCGCAATCGGGGTGATGGTTGACGCCGCGCAGCACCTGGTCCGAATTCACCATTTGCGGGATTGCCTTCGGCGACACGAACGCCCCGACCTCGACCGTATGCAGCCCGGCGCCGACCAGCGCCTCGACGAACGCAACGCGGTCGGCGACGCTGACGGGCGTCTTTTCGTTCTGCAGACCGTCGCGCGGCCCGACTTCGACGATGCGCACGGAATCGCTCATGCTGACCTCGCGACGCTGTTCACTGGCGTAACGGCTCGACCTCGGCGAGTTCGACGCCTTCGCCTACGATGTCGCCGACCTTGCATTTGATCGCCTTCAACACGCCTGCAAACGGTGCGCGCAGGGTCTGCTCCATCTTCATTACTTCAAGCGTGAGAATCGGAGCGCCCTTCTCCAAACTGGCGCCCTCTTCGGCCAGCAAGGCCACGACGGTACCCGGCAGCGGCGCTACGATCTTGTCCTCGCCGACCTGCTCTTCGGTCTCGCCGCCGAACGGATCGACCCAATGCAGATCGAAGCGGCCATTACGGGTTCGCAGATAGAGTTCATGGCCCTCGATCACCGCGACGACGTGGGATTTCAGGCCGTCGAGCGTGAGGTCGAATCCACCATCGTCCCTCGGCGATGAGGCGAAGGCAAATTCGCGCTCGCCGATCGACAGCGTCGTGGGACCGCCGCCATATTGCAGGCTGATCTCCTGCTCGGCCTCGTGTGCGTGCCGAAATTTGAATACCCGCTGCCGCCGGCCCACCGGCATCCAGCCGGAACTCCGCCACGGCGAATGCGCCTCGGCGCGCGCGGCTTTCTTTTCTTCGGCGAGGATCGCCGCGACGGCCGCACAGAGTTCGAGATCGCCCGGGGACGCAGGCAGAGGCGTCAGGTCCTTCAATTCGCGTTCGATGAAGCCGGTATCGATCGCATTTGCCCTAACGTCCGGATGGGTCACCAGCGCCGACAGGAACGCAATATTGCTGACGATGCCGCGAACGTCGCACTCCTCAAGTCCGCGATTGAGCCGCTCGATCGCGGCATTGCGGGTCGGCGCCCAGGCGATTACCTTGGCGAGCATGGCGTCGTAGTGCGGCGAGACCGCGTCGCCCTCGCGATATCCGGCATCGATGCGCAGGCCGTTCGACGGCTCCGGCATGCGCCAGGTTCTGATACGGCCGACCGAGGGCATGAAATTCTTGTGCGGATTTTCCGCATAGACCCGCGCCTCGATCGCATGACCGTTGAGCGTAATCTGGTCCTGCCTCAGCGGCAGCTTTTCGCCGAACGCCACGCGTAGCTGCCATTCCACGAGATCGAGGCCCGTAATCAACTCGGTCACGGGATGTTCGACCTGCAGGCGGGTGTTCATCTCGATGAAGAAGACGTCCTTGCCGTCAGACACGAACTCGATGGTGCCGGCGCCTACATAATTGACCGCGGCGGCCGCCTTGCGGGCGGCGGCGCAGACCGCCTCGCGCTGCGTGGCGTTGAGTGTCGGCGATGGCGCTTCCTCGATCACTTTCTGATGCCGCCGCTGCAACGTGCATTCGCGCTCGAACAGCGACAGCAGATTGCCGTGGCTATCGCCGATGATCTGGACCTCGATGTGGCGGGGATTTTCGACGAACTTTTCGATCAGCATGCGGTCGTCGCCGAACGCGGCCTTGGCCTCGCGCTTGGCGCTGACGATCGCCGCGGCAAGCTCGCCTGCCGAACGCACGATGCGCATGCCGCGTCCGCCGCCACCCGCAGAGGCCTTGACCAGAACGGGGAAGCCAACTTTGCCGGCAGCCTTGGCCAGAACGGCCTCGTCCTGGGCCTCGCCGTGATAGCCGGGCACCAGCGGCACGCCGGCCTTCTCCATCAGCATTTTCGAGCCCGACTTCGAGCCCATCGCGGTCATCATGGCGGCGGTGGGACCGACGAACACCAGCCCGGCACCGACACAGGCCTGGGCAAATTCGGCATTCTCCGACAGAAACCCGTAGCCGGGATGCACGGCTTCGGCCCCGCTCTGGTGCGCCACTTCAATCAGCCGCGCGATGTTGAGATAGCTGTCGCGCGCCCGCGCCGGGCCCAACAATACGGCCTCGTCGGCCATCGCGACGTGCATCGCATCGCGGTCGGCCTCGGAATAGACCGCGACCGTCCTCAGGCCCATCGCTCTCGCCGTGCGGATCACACGGCAGGCGATCTCACCGCGGTTGGCGATCAGCAGGGTGCGAAACCGCCGATACAGTTTGGGGCGATCCATCATCACATCCTGAACAGGCCGAATTTGGTCGGCTCGATCGGCGCGTTGGCCGCGGCCGAAAGCCCGAGCCCCAGCACCAGCCTGGTATCGGCGGGATCGATCACGCCGTCATCCCAGATCCGGGCGGTGGCGTAATACGGACTGCCCTGCGCTTCGTACTGCGCGCGGATCGGCGCTCGGAACCTGTCTTCTTCCTCAGCCGACCAGGTATCGCCCCTGGCTTCAATGTTGTCGCGGCGGACCTGGCTCAGCACCATCGAGGCCTGTTCGCCGCCCATCACGGAGATGCGGGCATTCGGCCACATCCACAGGAAACGCGGGCTGTAGGCGCGGCCGCACATGCCGTAATTGCCGGCGCCGTAGGAGCCGCCGATCACGACGGTGAATTTGGGTACCCCCGCGGTCGCCACCGCCGTCACCAGCTTGGCGCCGTCGCGCGCGATGCCGCCAGCTTCGTATTTCCGGCCGACCATGAAGCCGGTGATGTTCTGCAGGAAAACCAGGGGAATATTGCGCTGGCAGCACAGCTCGATGAAATGCGCGCCCTTGAGCGCGCTTTCGCTGAACAGAATCCCGTTATTGGCAATGACGCCGACCGGATAACCCCAGATATGGGCGAAACCGCAGATCAGCGTCTGGCCATAAAGCTTCTTGAATTCATCGAACTCCGAACCGTCGACCACGCGCGCGATGATGTCGCGCGCGTCGTACGGCTTGCGCCCGTCGGCAGGGACCACGCCGTAGATTTCCTCCCGCGGAAATAGCGGCTCGCGCGGTTCGCGCATGTTCAAGCCGGCGCGGGTGGGCTGCTTCAGCGTGGCGACGATGCGGCGCGCAATCCCGATCGCATGGCTGTCGTTCTGCGCGTAGTGGTCGGTGACGCCGGATTGCCTCGAATGCACGTCGGCACCGCCCAACTCTTCTGCGGTAACCACTTCGCCGGTCGCCGCCTTCACCAGCGGCGGGCCGCCGAGGAAAATCGTGCCCTGATTGCGCACGATGATGCTTTCGTCGGACATCGCCGGGACATAGGCACCGCCCGCCGTGCAGGAACCCATCACGATCGCAATCTGCGGAATGCCCTGCGCCGACATCTGCGCCTGATTGTAGAAGATGCGGCCAAAGTGCCGCTCGTCCGGGAAAATCTCGTCCTGCTGCGGCAGGAATGCGCCGCCTGAATCGACCATGTAAACGCAGGGCAGATTGTTCTGCCGCGCGATATCCTGCGCGCGCAGATGCTTCTTCACCGTCATCGGATAATAGGTGCCGCCCTTGATGGTGGCGTCATTGGCGACGATAACGCATTCGCGCCCCGAGATCCGGCCGACGCCCGTGATGACGCTCGCGGAATGAACGTCGCCGCCGTAGAGCCCATGGGCGGCCAACGGCGATAATTCCAGAAATGCCGTTCCCGGATCGATCAGAAGGTCGACGCGCTGGCGCGCCAGCATCTTGCCGCGCGAGGTATGCCGCGTACGCGACGCTTCGCCACCACCGCCAGCCACAGAATCGAGTTTTTCTTGTAGTTCCGCGACCAGCGCCCGCATGGCCTCGGCATTGCGTGCAAAATCGGACGAGGTGGGGTCGGTACTGGAATGAAGCGGCATAGCTCTCTGGCGGTTATGGTGCGCCGCAATCCGGCATTGGGGCTGGCGTCATGGTGTCATTGCGCCGCGGCGTTAGGCAACCCGGAACTTCGATCCCAAGGGAATGCCAGGATCAGCCCGCGGCGATTGCGTCCCCTAGTGGGTCCAGGGTTCGCCGCGCCGGAATGCAAAATTGTCGGCATAGGCGGCTGGCCGGCGGGCCGGCTCCTTCGGTTCGATCACCTGATAGGGGATGCCTTTGCGCTCGCAATAGGCCACGGCGTCTTCCTTGGTGTCGAAGCGAAGGCTGAGCTGCTGCTTCATGTCGCCGGAAGAGGTCCAGCCCATCAAGGGTTCGATCGCGCGCGGCTGCTCGGGCTCATAATCGAGCTGCCATTCCCGGGTCTTGGCCGTCCCCGATTGCATGGCGTTTTTGGCGGGCTTAAAGATACGTGCGGTCATGGATCTCGGGGTCCCCTGGGATAATGCGGCATGGAAGCGCGTGGTGGAAGCGGCCGGGATGGTATAGAGACCCCTTTCAGGGATTTGATCGGTGATTCCCAGCCCTGGATGCTACATTTTCCCGACCGGTATAGTCACTATGCTGCGCTGTGACAATCTTGGCCGCTGGCGCGGCTGACGACCAGGCCCGCGGCCGATCCTCCCGAAAGCATCACGTCGAAATGGCACCCATGAAAATCAACGCAACCCTCCCTGAAAAAGGACGCGATCTGCGGCTCGATTTGTTTCGCGGCGTCGCGAACTGGGCGATCTTTCTGGATCACATTCCCGACAACGTCGTGAACTGGATCACCACGCGAAATTATGGCTTCAGCGACGCCGCCGATCTGTTCGTTTTCATCTCGGGATATACCGCGTCGTTTGTCTACGCCCGGATGATGCTGGAACGCGGCTTCATCGTCGGCGCCACGCGGCTGACCAAGCGCGTCTGGCAGCTCTATGTCGCCCATATCATCCTGTTCGTCATCTACATCGTTGCGATCGGTTTTGTCGCGCTGCGTTACAGCGATCCGGAGATCATCAACGAATTCAACGTCGCGGGGTTAGCCGGAGACCAGGCGATCGAAACCCTGCGTCAGGGACTGCTGCTGAAGTTCAAGCCGGTCAATCTCGACGTGCTTCCGCTCTATATCGTGCTGATGGGGCTTTTCCCGCCGGTGCTGTGGATCATGCTGCGGCAGCCCGATCTGACGATGCTTGCATCGATTGTGCTGTGGGGGCTCGCCCGGCAGTTCGGCTGGAATTTTAACGCCTATCCCGCCGGCGTCTGGTATTTCAATCCTTACTGCTGGCAATTGTTGTTCGTGTTCGGCTCGTGGTGCGCGCTCGGCGGTGCCCGCAAATCGATGTCGATTATCAACGCGCCCATCACGCTCTACATTTGCCTGGCGTATCTGGCGCTCGCGCTGGTCATGACCATGGCCGGAAAATTTCCGGATTTCGGCAACCTGTTCCCGCACTGGCTCTATTCGACCTTCAATCCCAACGACAAGACCAATCTCGCGCCCTATCGCTTCCTGCACTTCGTGATGATCGTGATTTTGGTCATCCGCTTTGTGCCGAAGGACTGGCCGGGACTGGAATGGAAAATCTTCGATCCCGTCATCGTCTGCGGCCAGCAATCGCTCGCGGTGTTCTGCGTCGGCGTATTCCTGTCCTTTGTCGGACATTTCGAATTGATGATGAGTTCAGGCTCGCTGTTTGCGCAGATTTTTGTCAGCGTGACGGGGGTAGCGATCATGACCATCGTCGCCTATTACATTTCCTGGTCGAAACGCCAGGACAAGCCGCTTCCCAAGCCGGCGGCGAAGCCTGCCTGATCAACGCCTGAGACGGGGCGTGGTGACTAATTTGCCTTGCGATGAGATGCCGTCCCATTCAGCGGACCAGCTGATGCCATCCCGCGTTCGCTTTCCCTGCAACGCGAACGGGGCTCCCTGGGGGTCCCTGCAGCGGACGATCCAGCTGCCTCCACCACGCAATTCAATTGGGCCCGCGAGGATCTGGCCGCCTCCGGCCTTGACCCGCTGCGCAGCCGCGTCGATGTCGTCGACGTTGAAGTAATAAACCCAGAATGGCACCGGCTCGTCCGGTGGCTTGTTGCACATGTCACCGATCGTCCGCCCGCCGGTGGAGAACAGCCGATACGAATCCGCCGTATCAACCCCGGTGTCCGCCTGCTGCCAGCCGAAGAGCTCGCTGTAGAAGGCAAATGCCTTCTGCCAGTTGGCGGCGAGCAGCTCATGCCAGCCGACCCGCCCCGGTTTGCCCAGCTCCACCGGCTGCTGATCGCCGGGTATCAGCCCCATGACCAGCGCAAGCGTTGCCGTTTGCGGATCGGCGACGACCGAAATGCGCCCGATGTTGGTGTTGGTCGGAGGAACATACACGGCTCCGCCCAGATGCTTGATCCGGTCGACGGAGGCGTCAACGTCGTTGACGCCGACATATCCCATCCACCTGGGCGTCGCGCCCAATTTCCGCGCGTGCTCCGGCAGGTCCATGAGCCCGCTTACTGAAGTCTTGCCAGCGGTGAACACAGCGTAGGCAAGTTCGGGCGTCGAGGAGTCCTGCGCGCCCCATCCCAAGACGCCGGCGTAAAACACCTTGGCTGCCGCCATGTCTGTCGTGATCAGCTCGTACCAGGCGAAACGCCCATGATGATCGACCATGTTCGTCCTCTCCATTCGAGCCTGCGAATTGTCGCGCTGCCGCATTGAACCGCCTGGTTCCTTCAGCGGTGCATGAAAGCTGTACACCTCAGTCCCGGTCAAGACGAAAGGCTCGGCGTGCGGGTCACTGATTTCCGGCCATTGGCTTCGATCTGATCTGCAGAGAGATGGAGCTTAAACACCGGGTTGTTCCGACATGCACGCGCTGAGGTTGTGGCGACCGATATGGATCGTAGACCGCATAAACCATGGAGTTTGTGTGACGGGATCAGGCGTCGCCCTGTGGTTTATGAACGCGTTGTTCATGAACATGAAGGAACACTTTGCGTTACGGTGCGTTACGGCAAGATCTGCGCACGTAACGAGTCTTGCACGCCGCATGTGCTAAGCGTAGAATGAATTGGCTGGACTCGAAACACTGTTTAGGAGGAACTATGCCCCGGGTGAAGCAAGCTTCCAAGCGAAAGCATGTGACGAAAGCCGTACCGGTGATGGGAGCCGCCGGATTGACTTTATCGATGGTGGGCGGCGCATCCGCGGCAGTCGTGCCGGGATCGGATGTGCAACCGACGCCAAACCTTGCACCGAGTCAGCAATGGGCGCTCGGTGAAGAAGAAATCGCCGACGTCAGCCTGGCGACGTTCTATGTCTTCGACAAGGAGAACGCCGCAGCGGCCAAGAAGGGCATCCAGGAAGCGCGCGGCTGCGGCTGTGGTGGCTGCAGAGGCTGCCGAGGTTGTAGAGGTTGCCGGAGCTGCAGAGGCTGTGGCTGCGGTGGTGGTTGTGGTGGCTGCAGCTGCAGCTGCTGTTTGTCGTGGGGATCTTGCCGGCTTTGCTAGGCTGGACGGCTTTCTGATTACATTGACGAACGCAGGTGGTCATGGCCGGGTTCGACAGGGTCGACCCGGCCGATCTATATTTTGGCAATCCATGTTTTGGCACTCTATGTTTTGGCACTCCATGTTTTGCCAATCCATGTTTTACTTGCGGCGCTGCGCTGACGCGCGCGCAGGCAGGACCGCATTCGTAGCGGGCAAGGTACCCATACTGACATCATGACACGCGATCGCGGGACCAGCCCTACAGGATACGCCGGCAAAGACGCTCTGCAATTCGCATCGAATTTCACCGTCTATGTCATGCCGCCCGATGTCGTGTCGCTCTATTCCGAGGACCGGAAGTTCTTTCTCCACGGCACGCTCTATTGTGCGCTCGCCTCCGCGATAGGAACAGGCGGCAAGAGCGTTCGCGAGCTCACGCGCGAGCTGGGAAAGAGTTTCCCGTCCGACAAAATCGAGGAAGCGCTGAAACGGCTGCTCGAACGCCGTTATCTCGTCCCGACATCGCGCGCATCCCTGGGCGTCGTCGCCGGCTATTGGGCAAGCCTCGGTCTGCCGCCCGGGGTAGCGGAGAAAAACCTTGGGGATTGCCGTGTCGGCATTCGGTCGATCGACGTGCAGGGCGCGGATGAACTCGGCGCCGCCCTGAGCGAGCTCGGCGTTCGCGTCGTCAAGCGTTCACCCGACCTGACGGTCACGCTGGTGAACGACTATCTCGAACGCCAACTGGCCGAATTGAACCAGCGGCATGTTTCGGAGCGTACGCCCTGGTTGCTGGTCCAACCCTCTGGCGCTTTTCCGCTGGTGGGGCCGGTGTTCAGCCCGGGCGAGAGCGCCTGCTGGACCTGCCTTTTCGATCGCATGATACGCAACCGCGAGGTCAAGGGATTTCTTGACCGCGCACCGGCGCGCCCCGTCGCGGTTTCGCCGCTCGCCCGCAATCCGTTTGGACAGGCCGGCATCCAGCTTGCCGCCGTCGAAATCGCGAAAGCGATCGCCACCGGCTTCCGCACCGAGTTGCGCAACCACATTATCAGCCTTGACCTGCTGGGCTCGACCATCGCCAAGCACTACGTGCCGGCCCGCCCGCAATGTCCGACCTGCGGCAGCAAGAAATTGCGCGATCCGCGCCGGGCCCCGGCGCCGATCGAGCTTAGCGCCGGCACCAGGCTTGTGATGACGAGCGGGGGATATCGAAGCGTCTCGTCGCGGGCCACGGTGGCGCGCTTCCGCAAGCAAGTGAGCCCCCTCACCGGCGTGGTCACGCGGCTTGAGCGCATCGAAGCCGATTTGCCGATGAACACCAATTTCTACGCGGCGCATAATTTTTCGGCGCCGGCCCAGAACGTCGATCAGCTCAGGGCAGGACTGACCGGTGGCAGTTTCGGCAAGGGCAGCACTGCCGAGCAGGGTGAAGCCAGCGCGCTGATGGAGGCGATCGAGCGCTATTCGGGGATTTTTCAAGGCGACGAGATCAGGGTGACACGGCGCTTTCCGGATTTTCCGCCGGGCGATGCCATTCTCCCGAATGACGTCTTGCTATACAGCGGGGCGCAATCGGAGTCGCAGACATCAGCAGAAGACTCGAACAATTCGCTCATGAACCCGGCGCACTTCGATCCATCGGCCAGGATCGAGTGGTCGCCGGTCTGGTCCCTGCGCGACCAACGTTTCAGATACCTTCCCGCCAGCCTGATGTATTTTTTCTACGGCGGCCCCCTCGCCTATCACGCGGATTCCAACGGCTGCGCGGCCGGCAATACAATCGAGGAGGCCATCGTCCAGGGATTTCTGGAACTGGTGGAGCGGGATGCCTACGCGATCTGGTGGTACAATCGATCGCAGAGGTCGGGAGTGGACCTCAGCCAATTCGACGATTCCTACATCCGCGATCTGCAAGCCCAGCTCGCTGAAGCGGGGCGCAAACTTTGGGTGCTCGACGTCACCAGCGATCTCGGCATTCCGACCTATGTCGCGATCTTGCACTGGGTGCAAAACGGGCAGGAAAACATCGAGTTCGGTTCCGGCGCGCATTTCGACAGCCGCATTGCCATGCTGCGTTCGTTGACGGAGCTGAACCAGTTCCTGTCCATCGGACTGATGGGCGGCGGGACTGGTGAGAAATCAAGCCTCGACGGCACCACGCCCTTGCGCCTGCAAGACCATCCGTTCTTGATTCCAGGCGGCAAGCCGGTGGTCCAACCGGGCTTGGGTTCGAAGGCCGTGCCGCTTGACGACGCGCGCGAGCAGGTTCTCGCCTGCGTCGATATGGCCCGGCGCGCGGGCCTCGATTTCCTCGTTCTCAATCAAACGCGGCCCGACGTCGAGGTCCCCGTCGTCAGGGTGATCGCTCCGGGGTTGCGGCATTTCTATCGCCGCTTCGCACCGGGCCGGCTTTACGATGTTCCGGTAAAACTCGGATTGCTAGATCGGCCGCTGTTGGAAGAAGAGCTCACGCCGTTCCTGCCCCATAGCTGAGGATCATGCCGGCTTGCGCGCTCCCGGAAAAAAGCCAGGGCGACGGATCGCACCACCGACCATTTCCGCGCGGCTGAGCGCTGACATCGCGCTCGAAGCGGCTGCGGATGGCAGCATCGTCGCCCATTTCGACGCCGACCATTCGATCAGCTTGGGAAAGTTCGGCGCCGGCGCGATGGATCGCGCGCGGGAGCTGCGCGCGGGGCTGCCACTCCATTCGTTTGCTGCCGACGGCAACGCGACCGACAAGGAAATCGACCTGTTGGTTCGGCGCCTGGCCCGGCGCGGTCTTCTGGAATACGGCGTCAGCCAACCAAGTGGGGCCAAGGACCAGGTCGTCATCGAACCGCAGATTCCCGATTATTGGCCGCAAACGCCGAAGCTCGGCGATGCCGAAACTTTCGTGCTGTCGCGGTTCGCCTATATGCGACGGCGCGGCAACGACATGGTGCTGGAATCGCCGCGCGCCGGAGCGCTGTTCAGAATTTGTGATCCGGACATTGCGGCCGCCATCGCCAGGCTTTCAGCGCCGCAAAAAATCAGCAGGCTGCGGCGGCAACAAGGCTTTCCGGGAATCGTGCTGCTCGCATTGCTGGTGGATTGCCAGATTCTGTTCGGGATTGACGCCGGCAGCGAGGGCCTCCGGCCGGCCGAGGGCGACAGCCACCTCGTGCTTTGGGACTTCCACGATCTTCTGTTCCACACCCACAGCACGGAAGGCCGTCAAGCCAACCCGATCGGCGGACTTTATCCATATGCTGAAGCCATGCCACCGCCGCCGGCGGTACGGCCGCGCTGGCCCGGAAAGAAAATCGATCTGCGAAAACTCTTAAACGCAGCTTCGGAACAAGTCTCGCCGTTCGTAACACTCCTGCATGGACGTCATTCCACGCGCGACTTCGACGACCGGCAACCGATCACGCTCGCGGAGCTGTCGCGGTTTCTCGACGGCACCGCGCGTGTCCGGTCGACATGGAGCAGCAAGGTCGACTTTGGGGATGGCGTCGGCCCTGACGTCGATTACACCGCGAGGCCCTATCCGTCAGGAGGTTCAAGCTACGAGCTCGAACTGTACCTGGCCGTTGCCAATTGCGACGGCCTGGATCGCGGATTCTATCATTACGACGCGAGCGAACACGCGCTGGTGCCGATCGCGGTGCGCATGCAGGAACTTGAAGCGCTGCTGGCGGCGGCCGAATTTGCCATGGACGCGCCCGCCACGCCGCAAATTCTGATCACGATCGCTGCGCGCTTTGACCGGGTTTCATGGAAGTACAGTTCGATCGCCTATTCGCTCGTTCTGAAGGATGTCGGAGTATTGATCCAGACGCTCTACATGATGGCAACCGATATGGGTCTCGGCGGATGTGCGATCGGAACCAACAATATCGATCTGTTCGCGAAGATGACCGGGATAGAGTTCCACATCGAAGGCCCGGTCGGCCAGTTTGCAATGGGTCGCGGCGCGAAACCTGCGGCTTCCGAGTAACAGTTCCAGCATAGCTCAAGCAGGTCGCGTGCGGAACGCGACGTCGCCCTTGTCGAAAACCCAATCCCAACCTACGGTGCAGTGGCCAAGGCTGGGGGCTGCGGCGGCGGCTGGGGCCGGTGCATCTGCTCGCACTGACCTCGGTTAATTCGGCGGACTCGTTGGGTAGGCCGGAATCAGGTGCGTCGGTTGACCGACGCACCTGATTTTGATTTTTCGGAAACCATTTGCCTGCGAGACCTCTCGCCGATCGAACGACCCTGCTGCTCTCACTCCCAATTGAGCGCACCGCCGTTCTGGTACTCGATGACGCGGGTCTCAAAGAAGTTCTTTTCTTTTTTGAGATCCATCGCTTCCGACATCCATGGGAACGGATTTTCCGTCTCATCGAACACCCGCGATAATCCAAGCTGCGCGCAGCGACGGTTGGCGATGAAGTGCATGTAGCTCTCGCACAGCGCGGCGTTCAAGCCGAGGAAGCCGCGCGGCATGGTGTCGCGTCCATACGCCGCCTCCAGCTCCGCAGCGATGCGGACCATGGAGCGGACTTCCTCCTGGAACGCCTTTGTCCACAGATCGGGGTTTTCGATCCTGATCTGGTTGATGACATCGATACCGAAGTTCAGGTGAATCGACTCGTCGCGCAGGATGTACTGATACTGCTCGGCAATCCCGACCATCTTGTTGCGGCGGCCCAGCGACAGGATTTGCGCGAAGCCGGTATAAAACCACATGCCCTCGAAGATGACGTAGAAGGCGACGAGATCGCGCAGGAACGCCTGATCGGCCTCCGGCGTCCCCGTCTTGAAGTCGGGGTCGTCGAGATGCCGGGTATGCTTTAGCGCCCATGCCGCCTTGTCGGTGATCGAGGGTACCTCGCGATACATGTTGAACAGCTCGCCTTCATCGAGACCGAGGCTTTCGACGATGTATTGGAACGTGTGGGTATGAACCGCCTCTTCGAAGGATTGCCGCAGCAGATACTGGCGGCACTCCGGATTGGTGAGGTGGCGATAGATCGCCAGCACGATGTTATTGGCGACCAGGCTCTCTGAGGCCGCAAAGAATCCGAGGTTGCGCTTGATCGTGCGGCGCTCGTCTTCGGTGAGGCCGTCGCGCGATTTCCATAGCGCAATATCGGCCTGCATCGACACTTCGGTCGGCATCCAGTGATTGTTGCAGCCGGCGAGATATTTCTCCCAGGCCCATTTGTATTTCAGCGGCAGCAGCTGATTGACGTCGGCGCGACAATTGATCATCGCCTTGTCGTCGACCGATACCCTGCCGCCATGGCGATCGATGACCCCGAGGCCAGTTTGATCGGTGGCGGATCGCGGCATCGAGACCAGCGGCTGAGACGCGTGACGCGCAACCGTGGCTGAAGTGTCGGACCAGTCAAGCATGATTGTCATTCCTTTTCCGTCCCGCTTACTGGCAGGCTTCGCATTCGGGATTGTCGATGGAACACGCGATCGCACCGGATAGATCGGGTGCGGTGACGGCCGGCGACACCATGATGGGAGCGCCTGCCGACATCGCCGTCATGGACGCGACGCTGTTGAGCTTGCCATCCGTTCCCTTCAGCGTGGATTTCTCGACATGGGTCGCGCTGCGCGAGCGCAGGTAATAGGTCGTCTTCAACCCGCGCGACCACGCCAGACGATAGAGCGCGTCGAGCTTCTTGCCGGAGGGATTGGCGATATAGAGGTTGAGCGACTGCGACTGATCGATCCATTTCTGCCGGCGGGCTGCCGCTTCGATCAGCCAGGCGCTGTCGATTTCGAAAGCGGTCGCATAGAGCGCCTTGAGATCGTCCGGAATCCGGTCGATCGATCCGACGCTGCCGTCGAAATATTTCAGATCGTTGACCATGACTTCGTCCCACAAACCCCGCGCTTTCAGGTCGCGCACCAGGAATTCGTTCACGACCGTGAAATCACCGGACATATTGGATTTGACATAGAGGTTCTGGTAAGCGGGCTCGATCGATTGCGCGACCCCGCAGATGTTGGAGATCGTCGCCGTCGGGGCAATCGCCATCACATTCGAGTTGCGCATGCCTGTTGTCTTGACCCGGTCGCGCAATCTGGCCCAATCGAGCGTGGATGAGCGGTTCATGTCGATGCCGCCTCTGGCGTCGGCCAGGATCTCGATCGATTCGATCGGCAGGATGCCCCGGCTCCAGAGCGAG
>Ga0137364_10000398_pt1 | contig 17214 bp, 7 predicted proteins | sample SagtaG_10_FD_104798 | JGI IMG/M metagenome (GOLD analysis project Ga0137364, IMG submission 104798) | Vadose zone soil microbial communities from Sagehorn Ranch, Mendocino, California, USA - Sage1_L_20_16 metaG | ecosystem: Environmental > Terrestrial > Soil > Vadose zone | place: USA... | reverse complement strand
GGCATCGCGTCCACCGCGTTGAGGATCAGATTCGTCAGCGCCTCGCGGAGCTCCGCCGGGTCGCCCGCCACCTTCGGCACGGCGGCCAGCTCGTTGCGGACGTCCAGCGCGACGCCGCGGCTCATGGGCTCCTCGCGCCACCGCGCCTGGGTGATCTCGAGCGCCTCGCCCACGATCTGGTTCAGGTCGACGGCGACGAACGGCTGATCGCGCCGGATCCGCGTGAACTCCTGGAGGCGCCGGACCGTCCGGGCGCCGTCGAGGGCCGCGCGCTCGATCACCTGGAGCCACTGGCGGAGCTGCGGGCTCTGGATCCGCTGCAGGACGAGCTGGGCACGCCCGAGGATCGAGGCGAGGAGGTTGTTGAAATCGTGGGCGACGCCCGACGCCATTTCACCGAGGGCGCGGAGCTTCTCGGTTCGCACGAGCTGATCCTGGGCCGCGGCGACCTCGCGATACGCGCGGGTGCGGTCTTCGAAGAGCCGCGCGCTGCGGAGGGCCAGCGCCGCGAGGTGCGCGAGGTTGGTCAGGAGCCGCTCGTCGCGCTCGGTGAAGGGACGCTCCCCGCCACGGAGCGCCAGCACGCCCAGGACGCGATCGCCCGCGGCCATCGGCACGCCGAGCCAGTGCCCGAGGGCGGCGGAGCTCGGGATGGCCGGGACGCCGTGCCGCGCGCACTCGGCCTCGTAGTCGTCGGTCCGGATCGCGCGACCGGTATCACGCACGACCGACATGAGGCCCGACTCGCGCTCCGCGTAGCGGAGCGGGGGCCGCAGGTCGACCACACCGGCCTCGATCCGGAGGAGGATCTCGAACTCGCGCCGCTCCTCGTCGTGCAGCGCGATGACCATGTTGCGGACGTCGAGCACGCGCGCCACCTGGGCGTGGATCGCGTCGATCAGCGCCGCGCGCTCGAGCTCGCCCGTGACCGCCCGCGACAGCTCGTGGAGGACGGCCAGCTCCTGCACCTGCCGGCCGTTCTCCTCGAAGAGCCGCGCGTTGTCGATGGCGACGCCCGCCTGGTTGGCGATCACCTCCATCAGCCCCAGCTCGCTCTCGGAGAACGCGCGCGCGCGCTCATACCAGATGAGGCCGAACCCTCCGATGACCCGCTCCTTGACGACGAGCGGGACGAAGAGCTGGCTCCGGTGCGGGAGCGCGTCCCGCATGACCGCCGAGGCGCGGGGATCCTCCGCCACGTGCGACGACGCGACGGGCCGCTTCGTCCGCGCCGCCTCCGCGAAGAACGGGTCGCGCACGAGCGAGAGCCGGACCGAGCGGAGCGCGTCCAGGCGCTCGGGCGGAATGTGGTAGCCGGCGACGGGCTCCAGCCACTCGCCGTCGCCCTCGCGCAGCCAGACGCCGGCGGCGTCGGCGTCGACGGCCCGCGTGACGCGACGGAGGAAGTGGCGCAGCAGGGCCTGGAGGTCGAGCGTCGACGAGAACGTGCGGCTCACGGAGAGCAGCGTCTCCGTCTCCCGCACCTTGATCTCGGTCTGGCGGGCCAGCTCCGCGTTTTCCATCACGAGGCCCACCTGCGCGGCGACGCCCTCGATGAACCGGGTCTCGGACGGCTGGAACTGGCGCCCCGTTCGCCACCAGACGACGAACAGCGCGCCGATCGGCTCGCCACGCGCCGTCGCGGACGCCAGGAGCACCGAGTGCGGCGGGAGCGAGCCCAGCCACTCGCGATCGAAGCGCGGGTCGTTCAGGGGATCGGAGCTCCACACGGCGCGGCCCTCCCGCCACGACGGGAGGAGCTCCGGAATCCGCTCGAGCACGACCGGACGCGTCATGAACCATCCGAGGAGGTTCGCCGGCACGTGGTAGCCGCCCAGCGGCACCAGCTTCTCCTTCCGCTCGTCGAGGAAGTACGCGCCGACCATGTCGGCGCCGAAGGCCAGCGCGACCTCCTTCGCCACCTGCCGCATCCGGTCGACGACGGGGCCGGGTCGCGAGAGGATTTGGCCGATGCTCATGAGCGTCGTCGTCTCGCGGAGGCGCTCCTGGGCCTCGGCGTACAGCCGGGTGTTCTCCAGCGACAGCACGAGCTGACCCGCGATCGTCAGCGCGAGGTCCACCTGCGACGGCTCGAAGGGGGTCGGCCGCTCGCAGTAGTCGAGCGTCATGACGCCGATGACCTGGTCCTGCCGGATCATCGGCACGACGAGGTAAGACTGGAGACCGAAAGTCTCGAGCCACTCGCGCGGCATGAGGTCGCTCGCGCGCGCGTCGTTCACGACGACCGGGCGCCGCGTCTCGCGGGCGCGCGCGTTCGCCGGGACCTCGACGCGCGGCTGCGAGGCCGCCGCCTGGAAGGCGGCCCACTGCTCGGGGACCTTCCGTCCGTCCGCGTACTGTGACACGAGCGGCGTGACCTGGCCGCTCTCCCACAGCTCGAGCGTGCAGCGATCGACGCGGCACACCTGGGCGATCTTCATCGCGACGCGCTTGAGCAGTCGCTTCGTGTCGAGCGTGGAGTTGAGGATCTCGACGACCTCGAGCAGCGCGCCCGTTTCCGCCAGGCGCTGCGCGGTCTCCGCGTAGAGCCGGGCGTTGTCGAGCGCGACCGCCGCCCGGCCAGCGAAGCTCTCGAGGACCGCCACGTCCTCCTCGAGGAACGGCAGGGCCCCGTCGCCCGCCCGGTTCAGCGCGATGACGCCGAGAAGCCGGTCCTGGACCCTGAGCGGTTGCGCCATCGCCCGCCGGACCCCGAGGTCGACCCACTGCGGGAGCGCGAGCAGCGAGCTCGCGTAGTCGTTGACGATCAGCCCGCGCCCGAGCTGCGCGCAGGTTCCGACCACGCCCTGGCCGAACGGGACCGGCGCACTCTGGAGCGCGCTTCCCTCGGTCCACGCGCGCGGCACCAGGACGCGTTCCTCTTCCACCAGGTAGATCACGCCGTTGCCATCGAACAGGCGCGTCGCCCGCTCGACGGCCATCCGGAGCAGCCGGTCCGGGTCCAGCTCGCTCGCGAACTCGCGCTCGATTTCGGCGAGCGTGGCGATCTGCGCGCGCCGCGCGGTCTCGAGCGAGAACAGGCGGGCGTTCTCGAGCGCGAGCGCCGCCTGATCGCCGAACGCCTGGAGCAGCCCGATCTCCTCCTCCGTGAAGACGCGGCCCGCGCGGTCGGTGAGCGTGAGCGTGCCGATGAGGCGGCCCTTCACCCGGAGCGGCGCCGCGACGAGCGCGCCGTCGCCGGCGGCGCGGAGCGTGTCGCGCAGGTCGTCCGTCAGCACGAGGACGGGATCGTTGAGGATGTCGGCGGACGCGACCGTCCGGCCCTCGGCGAGGGCGCGCCCGGAGACGCCGACGCCCGGGGGCAGCACGTGGCCGACCCGCAGGGTCTCGCGGCTTTTGCCGCCGGCCGCGAGCAGCCTGAGCGACCCGTCGGACTCCAGGAGCCAGAGGCCCGACGACCGGGCGGCGAAGAGGGCGAAAACGCTCTCGACGATCCGGTCGCCGACCGCGCCGACCTCGAGGCTCTCGGTGAGCGTCTTCGCCAGGCGCGCCAGCTCCTCGGCCTCGAACCGCCGGCGCGTCGCGTCGGCGGCCTGGCGTGTGGCCTCGCGGTAGAGCCGCGCGTGGTCGAGCGCGATCGCGGCCTGGTCGGCGAACGCCTCGGCGATCTCCGCGTCGCGCGCCGTGAACGCGCGGCGCGCACGGAACGCCAACGCCCCGATCGTCCGTGTCCCCACCTTCAGGGGTACGCCGAGGAACATCGTGTAGCCGAGCCGCCGGTCGGCCTCGACGTTTTCGGGAGCGACGTCCGGGACGGACTGGATCTCGCACATCAGCGTCCGGCCGGTCGCCACCACCCGGCCGCTCAGGCTCTCGCCCACCCGTATCCGTGGACGGGTCATGGTCTGCGCCGCCGTGCCGGCGAGGCCGGCGAGGACGAGGTCCTCGCCGTCGAGCAGCCGGAACCCGGCGTTGTCCACGTCGAGAAGGCGCGCCGCCTCCTCGGCGATCGAGGAGAGCAGCGTTTCCGTCGGCGCCATGCTCCCGATCTTCGTGTTGATCTCGAGGAGCGCGCTGAGGTAAGCGCGCCGGGCGCTCTCCTCCGAATACCGCCGGGCGTTGTTGATCGCGTTCGCGGCGTGCAGCGCGAGCGAGCCGAGCACGCGGAGCTCCTCGCCGGTGTACTCGTGTCGCTCGCGCATCCCGATCGACAGCGCGCCGAGCGCCCCGTGGCCGATCAAGAGCGGGACGATCGCGGCCGACCCCATGCCCTCGGCGCGGATCGGGAGGATGGCGCGCGTGCGCGGGTCGTTGAGGAGGTCGGAGACGGTCAGAGGCTCGCGCGTGGCGACGACGGTCCCGACGAGCCCCTGGCCGACACGGAACCGTCGCCGCCCCTTCGGGGACACCCGCCCGCCGACCGACGCGCGCAGCGCCACGTGCTTGCCGTCGTCCTCGACGAGCCAGAGCGCCGCGGCGCTCGAGGCGAACAGCTCGGCGGCCGCGTCCACCACGCGCTGGAGCACCTCGTCGATCGACAGCGTCGCCGTGAGCGTCTGCGCGAGCCGCGTGAGCGTCTCCAGGCGCCGACTCTTCTCGCGGCTCTCCCCGAAGAGCGCGGCGCGGGCGACGGCGTGGCCGACGTGCTGGGCAATCGCCTGCAGGAGCGTCAGCTCGTCGCCGTCGAACGTGCGTCGCTCCGTGGAGATCAGCGCCATGACGCCCCAGACCCGGTCGTCCACGGTGATCGGCACCGAGAGCTGGGTGTGGTAGCCGCCGGCGGCGACGCGCTCCCGCACCGTGGGCGTGAGCAGGCGTGACCGCGTCAGGTCGGTCACGACGAGGTGGCCCACGCGCACCGCCTCGCCGACGTGGCTCTGATCGAGCGGTCGCACCCGCAGCTCGGCGACGTCCTCGGGCGAGAGGCCCCGGTGCGCGACGAGCACGAGCGCCTGCGCCGCGGGGTCGAAGCGGAAGAGCCCGCCGAACGCCATCCGGGCGACGCCGCACACGACCTCGAGCGTGCGTTCGGCGGCGCCCACGAGGTCCTCGCCGCTGCCCGTCGCGACCGCGACGGCGTAGAGCGCCTCGAGCTCCTTGCGCCACCGGTCCGCCGACTGAGACTGACCACTCGCGCCCAGAGATAGATCGCTCGCGCCTGACTCGGGCGTGTCGGAGCCACTCCGCTCCTTTGTCAGGCCACCCCCGGTGCTCACCGGCCTCGCGGCACCCGGTCCAACAGCCCGCGCTCCACTCGCTCCAACACTCCCCGCTACAAGCGCGACGCCGATCGCGGCGGCGAGCGAGAGGACCCACCAGAACCAGAACCGCCGCTCGGCGGCGCGCCAATTCCCTTCGGGAACCAGCGCCCAGAGACTCCCGCTGGCCGTGCCGTCGAGCGGCCGCGCGAGCCACGGCTCGCCGTTGACCGCGACGCGTCCCCCCAGGGCCGCGTCGGGCCAGCCGCGCGCCGGGACGCCGGGCAAGGTCCCGCCGACAGCCACCCCGGCGGCCAGCACCACGACGGCGGGCCGCGACGGCAATCCCGCCAGGACCCGCTCGAGCGACTCGACGCGCCGGCCGACCACGACCATCCCGGCCGGCATCGGCGCCAGGCCCAGGAGGTAGGCGCGGTCCTTCACGACGGCGACGCGCACACCGGCCTCGTCGGGCCTTGGGAGCCCGAGGCCCTCGACCCGCGGCGTCGCCGGGACCTGGACGAGCGGCACGCCGCTCGCGTCCACCACCAGGAGGAGATCGGCGGTCCGCTCGAGCGTGAGCGCGAGCATCCGTGGCGAGGCACCACGCGCCAGGGTCGCCCAGTCTCGCTTGAGCGCGCCCTCGACGATCGCGGGCTCCTTCGCGAGCAGCACGGCCTCACGGCGCAGCTCGTTCTGCGCGACGTCGACGACCACGCGGACGGCCGCGACCGTGTCGCCGACCGCGGCCTCGTGGCGCTCCGCCGCGCGTCGCGGGAACCAGAGCCCGGCCGCGCCCCAGGCGACGAGGAGGGCCACGACCACCGGGGCGAGGCGTACCGAGCCCGGGGGTCGCACCGCCGGGCTCAGCGACGCTCACCCACGCGGTGCAGCTTGAGGAGGTTCGTCGTCCCGGAGACCCACATGGGCGAGCCGGAGATGATGACGAGGATGTCGCCCGGCGCGACCGATCCGTCGCCCAGCAGCGTCGCCTCGACCTCCTCGATCATCTCGTCGGTCGTCTCGACCTTGCGGATGAGCCGCGAGGAAACACCCCACGACAGCGCGAGCCGCCGCTGGACCTCGACGAACGGCGTCAGCGCCATGATCGGCACGTCCGGGCGCGCCTGGGAGATGAGCCGCGCCGAGAAGCCCGACTCCGTGAACGCCACGATCGCGCGCGCCCCGAGCGCGTGCGCGGCCCGGGAGGCCGCGTCCGAGATCGCCTCCGGGAAGCCGACGTCCACGCGCTCCTGGCGGCGGCGGCGCGCTGCATCCCAGAGGACGGCCCGCTCGGCCCGCTCGGCGATGCGGGCCATGACCTCGACCGCCTCCACCGGGTACCGGCCCGTCGCCGTCTCGGCCGAGAGCATGATCGCGTCGGCGCCGTCGAAGATCGCCGTGGAGACGTCCGAGACCTCCGCGCGCGTCGGCCGGAGGTGCGTGACCATCGACTCGAGCATCTGCGTCGCCACGATGACCGGGACGCCCGCCTCCCGCGCCTGCCGGATGATCTCCTTCTGCAGATGGGGCACGTCCTCGAGCGGCACGTCGACGCCGAGGTCGCCGCGCGCCACCATGACCGCGGCGACCGAGGGCAGGATGCCCGGGAGGTTCACGATGCCCTCGTGGCGCTCCAGCTTGGCGACGATCGGCACCTCCGCGCCGAGCTCGCGCAGGTAGGCGCGCACCTCCGCGATGTCCGCCTCCGACCGCACGAACGAGACGGCGACGAAGTCCACACCGTGCTCGAGGCCGAAGCGGAGGTCGTCGCGATCCTTCTCGGTGAGGCACGAGACGGGCAGCGGAACGCGCGGGAGCGAGATCCCCTTGTGATCGCTGATGCGCCCGCCGACGACGACGCGAGCGCGCACTTCCTCGCGGGAGGCGTGCTCCACACAGAGCTGGATCATCCCGTCGTCCATCCAGATCGCGTCGCCCGGGCGCACGTTCGCGAGGTACTCGGGGTGGTTCAGCGACGCGCGCTCCGCGGTGCCCACCACGGGCTTCGCGCACAGCGAAAAGGACTGGCCGGGCTCGAGATCGACCCGCGCGCCGCCCGCGGGACCGAAGGTCCCGAGCCGGATCTTCGGCCCCTGCAAATCTTGAAGGACCGCGACCGGCCGGCCCCAGCGGGCCTCGCCCTCGCGGAGCAGCCGGATGACCTCGGCGTGCTGGGCGTGGGTGCCGTGGGAGAAATTCACCCGGGCGACGTCCAGGCCCGCGGCGACGAGCCGGTCAAGCTCGGCGCGGCCTTGGCTGGCCGGGCCGAGGGTGCAGACGATCTTGGTCCGCCGCACGCCCGTTACCCGCGCCTGAGGTGCGAGCGGAGGAACTGGCCCGTGTGCGAGCGCTCCGTCTGGCGCGCGATCGCCTCGGGCGTGCCCGTGGCCACGACCCGGCCGCCCTCGTCGCCGCCCTCCGGCCCGAGGTCGATGATCCAGTCGGCGGTCTTGATGACGTCGAGGTTGTGCTCGATGATCACGACCGTGTTGCCCTGGTCCACGAGGCGGTTGAGCACGTCCAGGAGCTTCTGGATGTCCGCGAAGTGCAATCCAGTCGTCGGTTCGTCGAGGATGTACAGCGTTCGTCCTGTTGCGCGCCGCGAAAGCTCCGTGGCGAGCTTGACCCTCTGGGCTTCTCCGCCCGACAGGGTCGTCGCCGATTGGCCCAGTCGGATGTAGTCGAGCCCGACATCGTCGAGGGTCTGGAGCTTCCCTCGGATCACGGGCACGGCGTCGAAGAAGCCGAGCGCCTCACGGACCGTCATGTCGAGGACCTCGGCGATCGACATCCCCTTGTACCGGACGTCGAGCGTCTCGCGGTTGTAGCGGCGCCCCTTGCAGACGTCGCACGTCACATAGACGTCGGGCAGGAAGTGCATCTCGATCTTCACCAGCCCGTCGCCCTGGCACGCCTCACACCGGCCGCCCTTGACGTTGAACGAAAACCGGCCCGGCGCGTACCCCCGCATGCGCGCCTCGGGCGTTCGCGCGAAGAGCGTCCGGATGAAGGTGAACACCCCGGTGTAGGTGGCGGGGTTCGAGCGCGGCGTGCGGCCGATCGGCGACTGGTCGATGTCCACGACCTTGTCGACGCGCTGGGCGCCCTCGATCCGATCGTGCGCCCCGGGGCGATCCTGGGCGCGGTGGAGCATCTGGGCGAGCGCGCGGTAGAGGACGTCGTTGACGAGCGTCGACTTGCCGGACCCCGAGACGCCGGTGACGCACGTGAAGGTCCCGAGCGGGATCCGCACGGGCATGCCCTTGAGGTTGTGCTCACGCGGATTATGGATCGTGATCGCGTGGCCGCTCCCCTTCCGCCGCGTCGCCGGCACCGGGATCTCGAGGGCGCCCGCCAGGTAGCGGCCGGTGAGCGAGTTCGGGTTCGCCGTGATCTCGTCCGGCGTCCCGACCGCGACGACGTGGCCGCCCAGCTCACCCGCGCCCGGGCCGAGGTCCACCACGTAGTCGGCGCTCTTGATCGTCTCCTCGTCGTGCTCCACGACGAGCACCGTGTTGCCGAGATCCCGGAGCCGCTTGAGCGTCTCGATCAGGCGCCGGTTGTCCCGCTGGTGCAATCCGATCGACGGCTCGTCGAGGATGTACAGCACGCCGACCAGGCTCGACCCAATCTGGGTCGCGAGACGAATGCGCTGCCCTTCGCCTCCGGCGAGCGTGCCCGCGGGCCGGTCGAGGGTGAGGTAGTCGAGGCCGACGTTCATGAGGAAGCCGAGGCGCTCGCGGATCTCCTTGAGGACCCGCCGGGCGATGGCCGCCTCGCGCTCGGTGAGCCTGAGGTCGTCGAAGAAGGCGGCCGCCGCCTTGATCGTCAGCGCGACGACGTCGGCGATAGACCGCCCGCCGATCTTGAAGCCGAGCGACTCGCGGCGCAGGCGCGAGCCCCGGCACGCCGGGCACGGCCGCTCGGCCATGAACTGCGCGACCTCCGCCCGCGCCTCCTCCGACGTCGTCTCGCGGTAGCGCCGCTCGAGCATCGCGATGACGCCCTCGAAGCCGTCGTCGCGCTCGCCGTGGAGGATCACGTCGCGCACGGGCTTCTTGAGCTTCGCCCACGGCGTGTCGAGCGAGAACCGGTGCCGCCGGGCGAGCACCTGCAGCGTCTGGCCGAAATGGGTCGCGTCGCGCCCGGCCCACGGCGCCAGCGCGCCCTCCTTGAGCGAGCGCGCGGGGTTCGGCACCAGGCGCTCGGGATCCACCTCGTCGTGCGAGCCGATCCCGCCGCACTCGGGGCACGCCCCGTAGGGGCTGTTGAACGAGAACATGCGCGGCGACACCTCCGGCAGAGAGATGCCGCACTCGACGCACGCGAGGCGCTCGGAGAAGAGCATCGGCTCGCCGCCTTTGCCGCCGTCGGCCACCGGCTCGACCTGCACCACGCCGTCGGCCAGGCGGAGCGCGGTCTCGAGCGAGTCGGCGAGCCGGGCGCCCAGGTTGTCGCGCACGACGAGACGGTCGACGATCACCTCGATCGTGTGCTTGCGCTTCCGGTCGAGCTCGATCTCTTCGCCGAGCTCGCGGACCGCGCCGTTGACGCGCGCGCGCGTGAACCCCTGGCGCGCGAGGTCGAAGAACAGCTTCTTGTACTCCCCCTTGCGCCCCCGCACGACGGGGGCCAACACCAGGAGCCGCGTCCCCGGCGGCTGCCCCATGACGCGATCGACCATCTGTTGCACCGTCTGCGCGGAGATCGCGCGGCCGCAGCTCGGGCAGTGCGGGACGCCGACGCGCGCGAAGAGCACGCGGAGATAGTCGTAGATCTCGGTGACGGTCCCGACGGTCGAGCGCGGGTTCTTCGAGGTGGTCTTCTGCTCGATCGAGATGGCGGGCGACAGCCCCTCGATCGAGTCCACCTCGGGCTTCTCCATCTGCTCGAGGAACTGACGCGCGTAGGCCGAGAGCGATTCGACGTAGCGGCGCTGGCCTTCGGCGTAGATCGTGTCGAACGCCAGCGACGATTTTCCCGAGCCCGAGAGCCCCGTGATGACGACGAGCTGGTCGCGCGGGATCTCGAGGTCGACGTTCTTGAGGTTATGCTCGCGGGCGCCCCTGACGACGATCCGATCGCTCGCCATTTCGAAAGCCTATTGTGTCAGCCTCGCGGCGCCCCGGCAACCCGCACGACCACCCAGGCGAGCGGCGCGGCGACGAGCGCCGGGTACGCGGCCACGGCGCCGGCCCACGACGGGAGCCGGCCGCCGACGGCGGCGAGGCCGGCGAACGCGAGAGCGCCGGCCAGCGAGCCCGCGAGGCCGGCATGGGCGCCCCCGCCCGCGAACCGCGGCGCGGCGACCGACGCGGCGGCCAGCCCGCAGCCGGCGAGCCAGGCCCGCCACGGGTCGCCGGGCCAGAAGCCCGCGACGACGGCAAGCGTCAGGAGACCGGCCCACGCGATGTCGGCGCTCGCCGGGCCGGCGTACGCCGCCAGGACGTCCCGGAGCGCCAGCGCCGTCGCGACCCACAGCAGGAGCAGGGCGAGGACGCAGGTCGCGACGAGCGCGCGACCGCCCGGCGCGGAGAGAACGACCGCGGGAAGCTCCACGAGCCCGGCGCCGGGCGGCGGGGCGAGCATCAGGTCCGGCGCGGCGTACACGGCGTAGATCCCCCAGCAGACCACGGCGAGCGTCAACACCAGGAGGAGCGCGGGCCCGGCGACGGCGCGGCGCCACGGGCGCGGGCCCGGACGCGGGAGCAGGGCGAGCGCGCCGCCGACGAACGTGAGCGCCGCGCCGAGCGCGTGGGCGGCGGTTTGCGGCGAGCGCCGCTCGGGGGGATCGGCCCAGGCGGCTCCCGAGGCGGCGCTCCCGGGCACACGCTTGCCCGGCTCGAAGCGAATGCGCGCGCCCGCTTCGAGAACCAGCCGGTCGCCGGGGCGCAGCGTGAGCGCGTCCCCGGCGGCCAGGCTCCACTCACGCGTGGTGGACCGCTGCGCATCCGTGTCCTCGACGACGCGGTAGACGCCGGGAGTCAGCGCGGTGACGCGGTGGGGCTCGACGAAGACGAGGGTCGCGGGTCGCTCCAGGGCCCGTCCATCCGTCACCCAGGCGCTGGTCACGCCGAACGTGAGCGCGGCCCGCGACGCCGTGAGGGTCCACGCGGTCCACGGCGGGGCGGCGACCGTCAGGCCGACCACGACGAGCGGGAGCACGACGCCCGCGGCCCCGACGAGGACGCCCGTGTCACCCACCGGCCGGCGGGCCGCGCGCCACGTCATGCCGAGGAACGCGGTCGCCGCCAGTGCCACGAGCGCCGTGTGGCGCGGGACGCCCATCGGCCGCGCGACGTCGGCGACGACGCTGAGGTTCGCCCACAGCACGAGGCCGACGGCCGCCGTGGTGGCGAGCACGACGACCCCGTTGGTCGGCGGCATCGGGTCGGCGGACCGGGCGAGCAGTGCGAAGAGCGGGGCCACGAGCGCCACGAGGACGAGGGCCGGGGAGTCGGGCGTGCCGGCGCACACGCGGGCAGCGAGGGTGACGAGCACGACGGGCGACGCCCACGTCGCGACTGTTGTATTGGAGCGCGAGCTCGGAGCGTTGGTGGGTGGCCTGAGAAAGGCGCACGTCGTCACGGCGGCGACGACGGGCGCGGCACAGGCGGCGAACCACCAGAGCGCGCCGACGCCAGCGAGCCGGACCGCGCTGGGGTCTCCGGGCAGCAGGGGCACGACGACCACCGCGGCGAGGAGCACAAGCAGGACGCCGACCCCCACCCGACCGCTGGCGGCCATGGACATCGCGCGATTATAGGCGCGGCGCCCTCGGAATCGGTATTGTTGTAGCGGGGGCCGCGAGCACGCCGTGAATCGTGGGTGGCCTGCGACAGGCACGCGGGGCTCCGACCCGCCCGTTCCAAAGCGAGAGGAGATTCCATTGAGCGACAAGATCGAGCGTGTGCTGGTCGTGACGGCGCACCCCGACGACTCGGAGTTCGGCGCGGGCGGCACCGTCGCGAAGCTGGCCAAGGAGGGCTGCGAGGTCGTCTACGTGATCGTCACCAACGGCAACAAGGGCTCGAGCGATCGATCGATGACCCCCGAGCGACTCGCCCGGATCCGTGAAGAGGAGCAGCGGAACGCGGCGCGCACGCTCGGCGTCGAACGGGTCGCGTTCCTCGGCTATCCAGACGGCGAGGTCGAGGACACGCGCGACCTCCGGCGCGACGTCTCGCGCGAGATCCGCAGGTGGCGCCCCGACCTCGTCATCTGCCAGAATCCGCATCGCACCTACCTCCTCGGCGCCTCTCACCGCGACCACCGGATCGTCGGCGGCGTGACGCTCGACTGCATCTATCCCCTCGCCCGCGACCACATGGCGTTCCCGGAGCTCTTGCCCGCGTTCGAGCCCCACAAGGTCCGTGAAGTGTACGTGATGCAGTGGGAGAACCCCCAGCTCGTCGTCGACATCTCGGAGACGATTGAAGCAAAGATCAAGGCCCTCGCCTGTCACGCGAGCCAGTTCAGCGACTTCTCCGCCGTCGAGGCGCGGGTGCGTGAGCGCGCGCGACAGCTCGGGCAGGCCAAGGGCTACGCCTACGCCGAGGCGTTCGACCGGATCGTCATCCAGCGATGACCGGCGGCCGGCCGTGAAGGCGAGCGTCGAGCGCGTCCAGGAACAGTTGATGGCCCTCGGCGGCGGTCACCGCGTCGTCGAGCTCGACCAGTCGGCGCGGACGGCGGCCGACGCCGCGCGCGCGCTCGGCTGCCGCGTCGACCAGATCGTGAAGTCGCTGGTCTTCCGGGGCCAGCGCACCGACCGGGCGGTCCTCGTCACGGTGAGCGGCGCGAACCGCGTGGACGAGGCCAAGGTCGCCGAGCTCGTCGACGAGTCGGTCGAGAAGGCGGACGCCGCCTTCGTGCGCGCCCGCACGGGATTCGCGATCGGGGGCGTCGCGCCCATCGGCTCCACCGGCCCGCTCACGACCCTGATCGACGAAGACCTCTTCACGTGGGGCGAGATCTGGGCCGCCGCAGGCCACCCGATGACCGTGTTCAGGCTGTCGCCCCCGGACCTCGTGCGGATGACGGGCGGCCGCGTGGCGCGGGTCAGAGTGTAGGCTCCGCCTCATGAGGGCGGAGTAGAATGCGGGTCGTGAGCCGTCGCCGGCTGATCCCGCCGCTCGGCCTCGCGCTGGCCCTCTTCGGCGCGCTCGGCGCGTCGGCGCGCGGCCCCCTCGTCCCACCGACCGCGCAGCGCCTCGCCGAGGACGTCGCGGCGCTGGCCGCCCCTGACATGGAGGGCCGCCGCTCGGGCACGCCCGGCGGGGACCGAGCGGCGCGCCGGATCGCCGAGTGGCTCGAGGACGCGGGCCTCCGGCCGGGCGGTGAGCACGGCACGTACGTCCAGCCGTTCGTCATCGAGCGGGTCCCGCGCCTCGGCGCGGCGAACGAGCTCGAGGTCCAGAGCGGAGCTCTCCGGCGCCTCGAGGTGGGTCGCGACTTCACGCCGCACGGCGGCTCGCCGAGTGGCGAGGTTATCGGCGACGTGGTTTTCGCCGGCCACGGCGGAAGCGGCGCATATGGGAGCCGCGACGACTGGGCGGGGCTCTCCGTCCGCGGCAAGATCGTCCTGGTCCTCGACGGGCCGTCCGGCGGCGGGCGCGTCACGCGGCTCGAGAAGCTCCTGGCGGCGAAGCGGCGCGGCGCGGCGGCGCTCCTGCTCGTGGGCGACACGCTCCCGTCACTCGACGCGACGGCGGCCGCCGTCCCTCTCGTCTCGGCCACGATCACCCGCGAGGCGGCCTCGGCGTTCGCGCCGGGGGCCCGGGCGCGCCTCCGCGTGGACCTCCGCGACGAAGAGCGGCGCGGGGTGAACGTCGTCGGAATCCTCCCGGGGACCGAGCCGTCGCGGGCAGGCGAAGCGGTCGTGGTCGGCGCCCACTACGATCATCTGGGGTACCAGGACGGCGTCCTGCATCCTGGCGCCGACGACAACGCGTCCGGCACCGCGATCGTGGTGGGGCTCGCCCGCGCCTTCGCGTCGGCGGGCGGCGTCCCCCGCACGCTCGTCTTCGTGTTGTTCGGCGGCGAGGAGCTCGGCCTCCTCGGCTCCGGCCACTACGTGCGCCAGCCCGCCGTCCCTCTCCCCCAGACCGCGGTGATGCTCAACTTCGACATGGTCGGCCGGATGCGCGAGGACCGACTGATCGTGCACGGCGCCGACAGCGGGAGCGGACTCGGCGAGGCGCTGGCGGCGGCGGCGCGTGGCGGCGTGACGCTGGACGTGCGCGGAGGGTCCTTCGGGGGCTCGGACCACTCGCGGTTCTATGAGGCGGGCGTGCCCGTGCTGTTCTTCACGGACGGCGGCCATTCCGACTATCATCGGCCGACGGACACGGCGGACCGCATCGACCCGGCCGGCATGGCGCGCATCGCCGCCGTCGCGCTCCACACGATCGAGCGGCTCGCCGGCGACGCGCGTCCGAGCTACGTGAGGGTCGCGCCGCCCGCGCCGAGCCCGAGCTCTCGCGGCGGCGGATCGGGCGACACGTTCCTGGGCGTCACCGTCGATCCGCGGGTTGCGGCGGGCGACGGCCTCAAGCTGTCGGGGACCCTGCCGGGGAGCGCGGCCGCGCGCGCGGGGCTCCGCTCGGGCGACGTGCTCATCCGCTTCGCCGGCGTGGTCGTCGAGAGCTTCGAGGCCCTCCGTCGCGAGGTGCAGGCGAAGAAGCCGGGCGAGGTGGTCGAGATCTTGTACCTCCGCGACGACGAAACGCGCGAAGCACCCGCGACCCTCGGCGCTCGGCCGTAGGGAGCCCGGGGACCAGGAGCCCAGAGATGGCCGATCGGGACGTGGACGCGGCGACGACGCTCACGGAGATGCTGCGCCGGCGCGCCGCGCTCACGCCGGACAAGCCCTACTTCCACCTCTACGGCGACACGGTGACGTACGGCCAGCTCTGGGACACGAGCGCGCGCTACGCGGCCGGCCTCGCGCGGGCCCACATCCGCGCAGGCGACAAGGTCGCTCTCATCTATCCGACTTGCGCCGAGTTCTTCTACACCTTCGTTGGCGCGCTCCGGATCGGCGCGGTGCCGGTGCCGATCTATCCGACGCATGGCGTCGAGGGGACGGCGCGGATCTTCAACGACGCCGAGGCGGTCGCGGTGGCCACGATCGGCTGGTTCCGGACGGGCGTGGACGAGTCGGTCGCGCGCGCGCCGGGCATCCGCGCCGTGCTCGAGCCGCCCGACCTCGAAGCCGACGCGCCGGTACCCGCGTTCGCCGAGCCGGACGCGGAAGACCTGGCGTTCCTGCAGTACACCTCGGGGAGCACGGGGCACCCGCGCGGCGTCATGCTCACGCACAAGAACGTCGTCTCGACCATCACGTTCATGGCCCAGGCGGCCGGGCTCACCGTCGAGGACCGCGTCGTCTCGTGGCTGCCGCTCTACCACGACATGGGGCTCATCGGCTGCGCCTTCACGCCGCCGCTCACGGCCACGCCGCTCTGGCTCCTGCCCCCGGACCTCCGCAACCCGCGCCAGTGGCTCGAGCTGGTGACCCAGGTGCGCGCCACGTTCACGGTCTCGCCCGATTTCGGCTATCGCAACTGCGTGCGCCACGTGCGCGACACGACCGGTCTCGACCTCACGAGCCTCAAGGCGGCGCTCTCGGGCGCCGAGCCGGTGCGCGCCTCGACGATCGAGGCCTTCGAGTCGCACTTTGGCCTCACGCGCGTCATCTCGCCCTGCTACGGTCTCGCGGAGGCCACGCTCGCCGTGGCGATCTGGCCGCGGGCGGTGCCGCTCCGGTTCGATCCGAGCGGCAGGTCCCCCTCGGTGGGCCAGCCCTGCCCGGGCGTCTCGGTCGAGATCCTCGCCCCCGACACCGCGGGTCCCCCCGAGGTTCCGCTCGCGCCGGGCAACGAGGGCGAGATCTGCGTGCAGAGCCCGGGCGTGATGCGCGGCTACTACAACAACCCCGAGGACACCCAGAAGGTGCTGCTGCCGGGCGGCTGGCTCCGCACGGGCGACCTCGGCTTCGTGGACAAAGAGGGCTTCCTCTACGTCACCGGCCGCCTGAAAGACCTGATCATCCTGGCCGGCGAGAACGTGCTCCCGGCCGACGTCGAGGAGGTCGTGGACCAGGTGCCCGGCGTCCGCTACTCGGCCGTCGTGGGGATCGAGAGCGAGCGCTCCGGGACCCAGCGCCTGCACGTCGTCGCCGAGGTACGGACCGAGAGCGCGTCGCCCGAGGAGTACCACGGTCTCGTGCGCGAGATCGTGAGCCGCGTCCACGATGCGCGCGGCCACCGGCCCGCGCGCGTCCTGCTCGTGCGCGCGGGCACCGTCCCCAAGACCTCGAGCGGCAAGATCCAGCGCTCGCGGCTCGTCCAGCTGATCCAGAGCGGCGAGCTTCACGACCGGATCGTGTACGGCACGACGGATCGCACCTCTCTCGGGCCCCCGACGCGCTAGGGCGGCCGCGCGAAGCCCGACCATGGAGTTCGGCTGCCATCTCCCGGTCTACGGCGCCGCCGCGACCCGCGAGACGCTGCTCGCCTTCGCGCGTCGCATGGAGGCGCTCGGCTACGACTCGCTCTGGGCCAGCGACCACGTCGTGATTCCGTGGCGCATTACCTCGAAGTACCCGTACAACGAGACCGGCGACTTCCCTCTGCCACCGACGGCCGCCTTTCTCGAGCCGCTCACCGCGCTCGCCCTCGTGGCCGGCGCGACCGAGCGGATTCGCCTCGGCACGACGGTGCTCGTGCTCCCGCACCGGCACCCGGTGCTCGCGGCGAAGATGCTCGCGACGCTCGACCATCTCGCACCCGGCCGGGTCATCCTGGGCGCGGGCGTCGGGTGGCTCCGCGAGGAGATCGAGCTCTTCGGCGTGGACTACGCGCGGCGCGGCGCGTGGAGCGACGAGGCGCTCCGGATCATGCGGACGTGCTGGCGCGAGGAGCGTCCGAGCTTCCGGGGCGAATTCGTGAGCTTCGACCCGGTCGGCTTCGCCCCGAAACCGGCGCACGGCACCATCCCCATCTGGATCGGCGGCCACACGCCGCGGGCTCTCCGGCGCGTGGCCGAG